>Ga0105047_10000239_pt1 | contig 86710 bp, 72 predicted proteins | sample MAT04_FD_78384 | JGI IMG/M metagenome (GOLD analysis project Ga0105047, IMG submission 78384) | Freshwater microbial communities from Lake Fryxell liftoff mats and glacier meltwater in Antarctica - MAT-04 (megahit assembly) | ecosystem: Environmental > Aquatic > Freshwater > Ice > Liftoff... | reverse complement strand
GCCACCGGACTTCTTTGACACGACACCAGGTCATTGGGGCGCGGGCACGCAAAGGACCCGACCGCATCGTGCCAGTGGCTTCGATGTTGGCGCTGGCCCCCATGTCCGACGCACGGTGTGATGGGCAGGCTGGGGAGGCCGCGTATCACGATTATGCGGCGCACTGCGAGTGACCGGATGCCGAACGGCAGCCCAGCATGCGCGAGGCGCGGGCGCATTTACGAACGTTCGGGCCACAACATTGTGTCACACAAACGTCAGCAGCGCCGTGCCGCCACCGTAAAGTATGGAAAATGCCCGCACCCACGCCCACCATTCCCGATTTATCCATTCACCATCTATGAACACCCCCACCACACCTCCACCCGACGCCCCGCTCCCGTGGGCCTCCGGTCCGTATAGCATCAAACGTCACGGCGTTTCCCTCACCAATTGCGACAGCGAACCGGTGCAGACGCCGGGGTGCATTCAGGCGCATGGGGCACTGCTGGTGCTGCGGTTGAGTGACCTCACGATTTTGCAGGTGAGTGAAAATTCGGTGGAGTTTTTTGGCGAAACGCCGAAGGCGTTGGCGGGGCGGAAGGTTGAGCGGGTCGTGGGCGCGGAAGGCGCGGCGCGGTTGCGCGAGGTCATTGATCGCGCTCCGATCGAGCGGAATTCGCTTCACGCATTCACGTTGCCGGCACGCGGCGCGGCGGGCACGCTGGATGTGTGCGTGCACAGGGTGGAGGACGTGGCGGTGGTCGAGTGCGAGGCCACGGGGCGCGGCGAGGAGGGCGCGGCAGTGGATTATTTCCGCGGGGTGAAGGCGGCGGTCGGGCAGATGCAGGCGGCCAACGGGCTGCGCGAGTTTTGTCGGCGCTTGGCGGAGGAAGTGCGCGCGTTGAGCGGGCAGGATCGCGTGATGATCTACCGCTTTCACGCGGACCTGCACGGCGAGGTTTTCGCCGAGGCGAAGCGCGAGGATCTCGCGCCGTGGCTCGGGCTGCATTACCCCGAGAGCGACATCCCGCGGCCAGCGCGCGAGATTTTCAAAAGTCTCTGGATCCGCCCGCTGCCGAACGCCGCGGGGCCGCTTGTGGAGCTGGTGCCGCTGGCGAATCCCGACACGGGCCGCCCTTTGAACATGACGCACTGCGCGCTGCGCGGCGCATCGGTGATGTATTCCGAGTATCTCGCGAACATGGGCGTCGCCGCGTCGCTCACCCTGCCGATCCTGCGCGATGGCGAACTGTGGGGACTCATCGCGTGCCATCACTACACGCCCACGCATTTCCCGTATCAACTGCGCGCGGCCTGTGAGTTGCTCGCACAAGTGGCGACGCTGCAGCTCAAGAGCGCCGAGCAGAGCGAGCAACTCGTGTACCGTCTGCGGCCCGAGGGCGTGCATCAGCAACTCGTGACCAAGGCGGCCCAGGATGGCGAGCTCATGGCGCTCACCGACCGGCAGCCGTCGCTGCTCGATGCGATGGAGGCGGGCGGTGCGGCGCTGTATCAACTCGACCGCTGGTGGTGCGTAGGGAAAACGCCGGAACCCGCGCAGCTCGACGCGCTCGCGGAGTGGTTGCATGCGCGACCGGATTTCGCCTCGGCCACCCGCCCGGTGTTCGTCACCGATTCGCTGGCGCGCGACTACCCGGCGAGCGCGAGCTACGCGGACGCGGCGAGCGGCGTGCTGGCCGTGCCGCTTTCGCGCGCGCGGCGCGACATGATCGTGTGGTTCCGCCCGGAGACGATTCAAACGGTGAACTGGGGCGGCAATCCGCACGAGAAGCCGCTCGTCACCGGCCCACACGGCCCGCGGCTTACGCCCCGTCGCTCGTTTGAACTGTTTACCGAGTCCGTGCGGCAGCGCTCACTGCCGTGGTCGGATGTGGAAGTCGATTCTGCGCTGCGCCTGCGCCTGCTGGTGATGGAACTCGTCGTCGCGCGCGCCGAACGTCTCGCCGAGCTGAACGCCGATCTCACGCGCAGCAACGAGGAGCTGGATGCCTTTGCCTACGTGGCCTCGCACGATTTGAAGGAACCGCTGCGCGGCATCCATCGGTACGCGCATCAATTGCTCGAAAGTGCGCAGACGCTCGACGACGAAAATCGCAAGCGCGTCGAGGGCCTGATGCGCCTCACTGTGCGCATGGACAGCCTGCTCGATTCGCTGCTGCACTTCTCGCGCGTGGGCCGCACCACGCTGGAATTTGTCGAGGTGGATCTCAACGAAGTCGTGGAGGAAGCGCTCGAGATGGTCGGCGCGCGGCGCAGCGATGGAACCTTCACCGTCGCCGTACCGCGCCCACTGCCGTCGCTGCGCTGCGACCGCGTGCGGGTGCGCGAGATTTTCAGCAACCTGCTGAGCAACGCGCTCAAATACAGCGCGCCCGCGCCGCCGCGCATCGAGGTCGGCTACATCGGACCGGAGGAAAATGCGCCGCGCCCGAACGCGCCCGCCGAATCCGCTGGCCATGCGATCTTTTTTGTGCGCGACAGCGGCATCGGCATCGAGTCTCGGCATTTCGAGCAAATTTTTCGCATGTTTAAACGCCTGCACGGCCGCGACGAATACGGCGGCGGCGTGGGCGCGGGCCTGGCCATCGTGCAGAAGCTCGTGCAGCGCCACGGCGGCCGCGTGTGGGTGGATTCGGCCGTCGGCGTGGGCAGTACGTTTTACTTCACTCTGCAGGGCAAAGAAACCAGAGCTCCGGCATGAACCGCGCACCTGCAGCGACAATCCTCGTGCTTGAAGATTGCGATGAAGATTTCGAAACCGTGCTCGATGCTGCGCGACTCGCCGGCGTGACGTACAACTTCCGCCGCGTCACCACCGGCGATGAATGCATCGCCATTCTGCGCGACTGCGCGCAGGCGGTCGCGCCCGTGCTCGTGCTGCTCGATCTGAATACCCCGCAAGGCGATGGCCGCGAGGCGCTGCGCTACATCAAGGAACACGAGCGGCTGCGCTCCGTTCCGCTCGTCGTGCTCACCACCTCGGCCAATCCGCGCGACCTCGACTTCTGTTATGACTGCGGCGCGAACGCGTATCACGTCAAACCGGTGCGCCATAACGAACACCTGCGCGTGCTCGAAGAAATTTTTTACTACTGGTTGCGCGCCGTCGCCCTGCCGCAAGAACAGGAGGCCTTGACCTGGAAAGGGAACTCACCAGCACCCTCGGTATGAAAACCGCGACATTGAAAATTCTCATCATCGACGACAGCCCGGAGGACCGGGCCGAAATGCGGCGCATGTTGCTGGCGGGGTCGGAGACGCGCTATCGCTTCATCGAGGCGGAGCTGGGCGCGGAAGGCCTGCGCATTTGCCGCGATAGCGGAGACGGCCTGCCAGATGTGGTGTTGCTGGATTTCCATCTGCCGGACATGAACGCGGCGGACGTGCTCGCGGAGCTGCGCAATGGAGCGGACTTGCCGCCGTGTCCGGTAGTCGTCCTCACGGGCTCGGACCAGGAGAGCGGCCCGGACCTGCTCCGCGCCGGCGCGCAGGATTACCTGGGGAAGAGCTGGACGACCGTAGAGAGCCTCACGCGTGCGGTGGAAAATTCCATCGAGCGCTTTGCTCTGGTCTCCGAGCGCACGCGCTCCGCAGAGCGGTTGCGCGAGCGCGAACACTTCCTCCAGCGCCTGACCGATGTGAGCCCCAGCATCATCGTCGTCTTCGATCTGGTGGAGAAGCGGTGCGTTTTCGTCAATCGCACCGTCGCCTCAGTGCTCGGCTACAGCCCGGAGGAAATCGCCGCCATGGGCGGCAACGTTGTGCCGATGCTGATGCATCCGGAGGACTTGGCGCGCTTCCCCGCGCACCTCGAGCGCGTGCGCATGCTCCGCAATGACGAGACCGCCGATTTCGAGCACCGGACGCGCGACCGCACGGGCGAGTGGCACTGGTTTCACAACCGCGATGCCGTCTTTGCCCGGGATGCCACCGGAGCGGTGTGCCAGCTCATCGGCACGGCGATCGAGATCACCGAACGCAAGCAGGCCGAGGAAGCGTTGCGCGAAAGCGACGAACGCTACCGCACGGCGACTGCAGCCGTGAGCGATTTGATGTGGACGAACAACGCCGACGGGTTGATGGAAGGCGAACAACGGGGATGGGGGGATTTCACTGGCCAATCCCGGGACGAATACCAAGGCTACGGTTGGTCGAACGCGGTCCACCCCGATGATGCACAGCCGACGATTGAGGAGTGGACTCGGGCGGTAGCCGAGAAACGCACGTTCGTGTTCGAGCACCGCGTCCGCCGCCATGACAGTGAATGGCGGGTCTGCTCGGCTCGCGCGGTTCCGATTTTGAATGCCGACGGGACGATCCGCGAATGGGTGGGAGTTCATACGGACATCACCGAGCGAAAGCGCGACGAAGCACGGTTGAGGAAACTCAGCGCTGACTTGTCCGATGCGGACCGCCGCAAAGACGAATTCCTGGCGACGCTGGCCCACGAACTGCGCAACCCGCTGGCCCCCATCCGCAACGGCTTGCAACTGCTGAAGATGCCGGGTGTGCAGCCGGCCGCTGTCGAGCAGGTCCGCTCCATGATGGAACGCCAACTCACGCACATGGTGCGGTTGATCGATGACCTGATGGACGTGAGCCACATCACCCGAGGGAAGCTGCAATTGCGCAAGGAGCACGTCCCGTTGGCGGCGGTCCTGGAGAGTGCCCTGGAAACCATCCGTCCGCTGGTCGAGCAGGCGGGCCAGGAACTCACCGTCACCCTCCCGCAGCAACCGCTCATGGTGGATGCCGACGCGACTCGGCTGGCACAGGTGTTCCAGAACCTGTTGCACAACGCGGCCAAATACAGCGACCGGGGTGGTCACATCCAACTGAACGTCGAAGTGCAGGAGCGTGACGTGATGGTGACGGTGAAGGATGCCGGCATCGGCATCGCCGCCGACCAGTTGCCCCACATCTTCGAGATGTTCACGCAGGTGGATCGGTCGTTGGAGATGGTGCGGGGCGGGTTGGGGGTCGGGCTAACGCTGGTGAAGCGCTTGGTGGAGATGCACGGCGGCAGGGTCGAGGCCATGAGCGAAGGGCTGGGCCGGGGCAGCGAGTTTGTCGTGCGTTTGCCGATTGTGGTCGAGGCATCGAACCCGCACGAGTCGGGCGGTGCAGCCGAACACCCCGTCACGTCGTCGTTCCGCATTCTGGTGGTGGACGACAACCGGGATAGTGCGGACAGCCTGTCGGAGATGCTGAAGATGACGGGCAACGACACCCGCACGGCCTACGACGGGCAAGCGGGCGTGGACGTGGCCGGGGAGTTCCGGCCCGACGTGATTTTACTCGACATCGGTTTGCCGAAGTTGAACGGGTACGAGGCGTGCCGCCGCATCCGGAATGAGCCGTGGGGTCAGCGCATTGTTCTGATCGCCGTTACCGGGTGGGGGCAGGACGAAGATCGTCGACGTTCGCACGAAGCCGGGTTTGACCGCCACCTGGTCAAGCCGGTGGACCCCCAAGCCCTGATGACGATCCTGGCCGGGATAGACGTGGCGAAGCCGTAAAATTGCATTCGCGACCTGTAACTGGTGCGAGAGCGGTTCGTGCGCAAGCTTGGGTCTGCGAGTATCAAGCTGTGGACGCAATCCAACCGGCCGGGCGCGCGGCGCATTTACGAACGCGCTGGAGACACAACGGTATCGTCCAACGCCCACGTGGGTCTTGGTGTGTCACTCGTAGCGGAAGATTGGGAGAAACGATTGGATACGTGAGCGCGTGCTTGAGCAACAGAATGTGCGGATGCTGCAACTTCACTGTCGTTTTTTGTTTACGCGAACAACTGCTCGGGCGGGCGGGTTGATCGCGCTGGTCGTCGCAGCATGCCGCCGAAATGCGGCGTGATTGTGCACGTGCCGTATGGCTGTTGGGGTAGGTGCAGATGGCCAACTTCGACCTCACCGGCCAGGTCCCCAACGCTGCCGGTCATTCGTTCGCGAGTGCCGCGTACGCCGTGGAATTCAGCAGCGGCGTATCGGCGGTCACCGGAGACGGGGAACTCTACCTCAGTTCCTGGGTTATATCTGCGCAAGGCAAACTCAGGATTGGAGAGCGGCTTCGGTGCGTTCTTCCGGCTGTTCGAGTGAAGACGTGCTTCACGAGACGATGGCGTACACACGGCTTCTGCCGTGGGTGCGCCTTTTTTTGTTCGGCACCATTCCGTGACGATCATCCTCTCAACCATTTCTTCCACGACCGCTCGGCATATTGGTGCGTTGAAGGCGCTCAAAACCTCACGGCACATCGATACCGGTTCGATGGTTGCTGACGCCGTCAAGCGCGCCGGATCGGTGGTGGCTGGACTGGGTGCTGCGGCCGTTGATCTCGTACGCACGGAGAAACTTCCCGAAAATCTGCGCGACGACTACGCCGCCTACAGTCTGGCGTCGATCGGCTATCAGATGCTCATGACCACGGCAATGAGCCTCGACGATGAAGAAGTGGCTGGTCATGCGCGCACGCATTTCACGAACTACGCGAAAGTGGTGGCCGAGTTGAGTCAGGCCATTCCTGGCGCCGTGATCGAAGAACTGCGCAACCAGGGACTTTCTGTAAATCCGGACGCAGCGGAAACGGTGCGACAGGAAATCGAAAACATCTGGGAAACCGTGTGATCTGGTTGTTGCCGACTTTCTACGCGAAACAGTGCATCACCCGGGGGGCCAAACCACGCCCCTATCCGCCTTTCTTCCAACAAGATTTACGCCACGCTGGCTGCTCGTCGTTATTGCGCTGCTCGTCGTGGCCCTGCTCGGACTCGGTGGGCTTTTGCTCTACACGGGGACTCCCCCTTGGGTAGTCATGAGCCTCCTGACGTCCGACGCAGAGGTGGAACTGCGACAAGAGATGCGACCAGCTCGGGGTAAGGGCCCACGGGTGCTCGTTCTGGCGCTGGGCGGCGTGGGTGCGGGTGAATTTCGCGACGCGGTGCGAAGCGTTCAAAGTGTGGGACGGTGACTCGCTCGTGCCGGTGGGCGATTATCTCTCCGCCAACCCTCGCCCCGACCTGCTGGACCTGGAGCGTCGGCTCGAAGGGCTCGGCGTAGGCCGCTTTGGGCACCGGAGTGGCGATGTCATGCTGCTTTCTCGCTACCGGGAACAGGACCCCGAAGCGCAGCGATACTACTTCGCCGCCAGATATCGCTCCCGGCACGGAAGCCCCAGCCGGCAAGACAGCGAGATGCTCTTCGCCCTTGCGCGGCCGGCCGTGACTGCCGCGGAGCTACAGGCGTAGTTGCACGCCGCGATCGGCGAAACCCCCTCGCAGTTGGACGTGACGCCAGTGATACTGAAGCTGCTGGGGCGCTGACAGGGGGAGTTGCAGTGCACTCATGCGACCGCGGACGACCAGCCGCCGCTTTTTATCAACTACCCCGACGCCAGCTTGCTCCGCACCCATCGCGCCGCACGCGTTGGCCGCGAGTCCCAGACATCGTCGCGATATGCACTGATGCGGCTTTCTGCGTGAGAGAGCACCTTACGAATATCGCCCGCTGTCAGCCGATGAAATGGCTTGAACTGAAACGGGTGTTCACGCACGACCTCACGAAATTGCGCGATAGACGGATACTCTGCACTCAAACGCGGTGCCAATCGCAGAGCCGATCGCAATAGATCGCGAACACGCGCGTCCTCGCCGAACGCGTAGCGGATGTAGCGTGATTCCACGAGATCCCAGAACGCTTCAGTATCCTCGCGTTCATCGACCGCTTCGTACTCCAGCGCTGTACACAGCAATCCCCACATCACGTGATCTTCGCGGCCCCGCATGTTGCGAGTTGGCGACTCGGGCGCCTTCTCCCAATGCCGAAGATACGCACCGTCCATCGCGTATCCTGTGGGGAATCCACTGCGCCACATACGCAGATTGAACTCGGTCCATTCGCCCCAGAAATCACGGCGAGGATTGAAGCCGCCCACATCGATGAACAGCCGCCGATAGCCAGCCACCAACATTCCCTGCACCGGCATGAATCGTATGGCGTCACTATTGATACTGGGCGTCGAACGACGCGGCTTGAACCGCCGTTGGGTGTCCTCCACGAGCGACTGCACACCGAGGATTCCGACGGGTACCGTTCGCAGCGTTTCCTCGAGCACCCCGAATAAATCGCCATGAATCGTCAGGTCATCGTCGATGAACGCCAACAACGGGGTCTTGCAATGATTGAGCTGCTGCGCGCGACCACCGACGATGGTCGGACGTTGTGAGTTGAAGTGGATGTTGATGTCCAGTCCGCGTCCCGCCGTACGCAATCGTTTTTCAACGTCGTGCGGACGCTCTCGGGTATCCCAGTTGTAGACAATGTCGATCACCGTCCCATTGGGCAGGCCCACATCAGTCAGTGATCGCAACATTTGCGCGAGATAGGCCTCACGCTTGGGAATGGTCAGGACACTTAGCGTCCAACGGGGGCGCGGCTCGGCAATCACCATCAACGTTTCTCCTCCAAAAGCGACAACAGGACATCTCGCCAGCCGGCAATGCCGACCTTCGATACACACGTGGTATCCGGGAGTGCCATCAGCGCCGGGTGATATCGACCATCGGGTCCGGAAATCACGAACCGTTTGCTCACCACCGCAAGCAGCGGTACGTCGTTGTTACTGTCGCCGACCGCGGCGACTACGTCCGGGCTCGGTTGACTCAAAGCGAGCACAGCCATGAGGGCCCGCGCGCCTCGTCCTTTGTCCGCGCCGTGTGTGACCGCCAGCCACGAGCCACCCGACGCCACGCTGAATCCCTGTTGGCGCAGGGACGTTGCCAGGGGAGTGAGGTCATCCCACGTCGCACCAGGCACCGGGCGGAGCAGCACTGACGCCCGGCGACCGAGTGTCGATTCGACATCCGCTTGATCGATATGTGGCACGCCAAGCTGAACCGCGGTTTCACGCACGGCGTCGCGAATGATCGCGGCTTCGTCACCGACCGCCATCACGCACCACTCGTGCGCATCGATCGTTTCGCGCGTTCCAACCGTTGACAGGGACTCATGCCATGGCAGGGCGACCACCGCGCCGTTCTCCGCCACCAGCGGTCCGGAAAGTCCGAGGTCGCGTTGATTGCGCGACAGCTCCAGAATGGTGCGACTTGATGCGAGCACGATGTCGATGGCGTCGCGGTACCGCGCAAGTTCTTCCGGAGTGATGGCGTAGTGGCCGGATTCGTCGAGCAACGTCCCATCGACATCCGAGAACAGCATGACACTCGAGATCAACGCGGCTCCTCAACCATCGATCGAGCATTGTCGCGCGCAGCACGGCAGACCGCTCGATACCAGTGCGCGGACGCCTTCAAGGTGCGCTCTTGCGTGTCGTAATCGACGTGAACAAGGCCGAAACGCGGGCGATACCCGGAGGCCCATTCAAAGTTGTCGTACAGACTCCACGCGTGGTAACTCCGCACATTGGCCCCGTCGCGAATGGCGTCGGCCACCGACTGCAGATGTGCGCGATGATACGCGATGCGTGAATCGTCGTGAATCATCCCGTCTTCTCCCGGCGATTCGTCAAACGCGCAGCCACTTTCGCACACCTCAATCGGCACGTGGCCATAGTGGGTGCGCAGATCAAGCAACGCGTCGTATAACGCACGCGGCCAGATCTCCCAACCCATCGCCGTGCGCTTGCCGTCGCTTCGACCAAAGGCATTTTCGATGCGCACCGTGTTGGTCTTGTGCTCGGTCAAGTCGGCATGCCCGCCCGTCGTGCGTTCATCAGAAAGCACATCAAACAGAAAGTACGGCAGATCCGGGCGATCGACGGCACCGCCACTCACCACCAGGCGATAGTACGTGTTCACGCCGATGAAATCGAGCGGCACCTGCATGCGGGCCGTGTCATCTGGCAATTCGGCAAGTGCCCGACGCGGAATACTCCGGAGAAACGCGTCGGGATAATGTCCCGTCATCAAGGTGCCGAGAAACAGCCGGTTGAAGACGGCATCGGCATATTCGGTGGCGGCGTGATCAATGTGCGACGGCGTGGCGGGCTCGCAGGGTGCCAGCGCGAACACGGAGCCGATCTTCGAAGCAGGCTGGGCGGCTTTTGCGGCGTGAAATCCCTCGACATGAGCCATCGTGATGACGTGCACGGCCCGCAGAAAATCGCGGATGCTGCGCCGACCCGGTGCGTAACGACCCAGGAGGTAGCCGCGCGACGAAAAAATGAACGGCTCGTTGAACAGCGACCACTGTTGCACGCGATCACCGAGCGCATGCAACATATGTGCGGTATACTCGGCGAAACGGGCCGCTGTATCGCGCGATGTCCAGCCGCCGTCGTCCTCAAGCGCCTGCGGAAGATCCCAGTGGTACAGCGTCGGAAACGGACGAATGCCGGCTTCGAGCAGCCCGTCCACCAGCCGCTCGTAAAATCCGAGCCCGGCCTGATTGATCGCGCCCCTTCCGGTGGGTTGAATGCGCGGCCACGCGATTGAGAACCGATAGCTGCTGACGTTCAGATCGCGGATGATACCAAGATCTTCGTCGAGGCGGTTGTAGTGATCGCAGGCGATCGCTGCATTCTGCCCCTTTTCGATCGCGCCCGGCTGCTCGCAAAACGTATCCCAGATGGAGCGGCCACGGCCGTCGGCAGCAAGCGCCCCTTCAATCTGGTAGGCTGACGTCGCAACGCCCCACAGAAAATCATGCGGGAATTGCGACGCTATCGAGGTGTCATCGCGTGTCGGCACCTTTGTAAACTAACGACCACGCCGGTCTACCACACGACTTCACCCGTGTAGTCATAGTCGGTCATCATCAGGCGGAAATCAGCAATCGGTGCACGGTGATCACCACTGGCCGGGCCTCCGGGATGCTTACGTGGCCGCCGGGCGTCGCGCACCCGCAGAACAGGCAGCCCCCCCATGAGAAGTAATGCCATCAATCGGTGGCCCGCGGCATGCCCTCGCGGCCGATCTCGACCCTGAATCAGCCTCCACCGGCGGCGTCACGACCGGCACCGCGCCGGTCACCGCGCCGGTCACCGCGCCGCTTTCGCCCACTCAGCGCGGAACGCGCCCAGCCACCCGTGCGCGACCCCCAGGCGCTGCGTGTTGTCCATCGGGCAAACACGACCGCTCGCGAGCATTTCGTATGTGATCGCACCGAATGCGTAAATGCCGCTGCGCGCATCGATGGTGCGTTCGCCCATCGCTTGTTCGGGACTCAAGTACTGCGGTGTTCCACGCGAGAGCCGTCGATGCGGGACCGGTCGGCGAGCGAGTTCGACAGACGCGCGATGGCCGACTGGCTCATGCGCACTGCGCATGACGCCCGTCAGTGAACCAATTGGCTGATGGCGGCTTCATGGGGCCTGGCGTCACCAGTAAACCCTGCTTGCGCCCTGCTGTCCGCCGCCGCCAGCCACTCGTATCGCGCAGCCTGAGGTAGACCTCGAATTTTTCCGAAACTGGCCATCGCGCGACCGGCCACACCCCTCGCGCCATTTGTGGCCTCGCTACATACTCCCACCACCTCGACCGAAATTCCCATTCAATGACCGCTTCCGCCATCGAGACTCTTCGAAAACAACTCGGCGACCGCTATGCCGTCGAACGGCAGCTTGGCCGGGGCGGGATGGGGGCCGTGTATCTCGCACGAGACCGGCAACTCGATCGACTGCTCGCGATCAAGGTCCTGCCCGAAGAATTCGCGACCCAGCGCGACCTGCGCGAGCGGTTTCTTCGCGAAACGCGTACCGCCGCCGGTTTTTCGCATCCGAACATCGTGCCGGTATTTGCGGTGGAGGATCGGGAAGACGTGCTCGCCATGACCATGGGGTACGTCGAAGGAGAAAGCCTCGCCGAGCGCGTGTCGCGCACGGGGCCGCTGACCATCCGCGAGACGGTGCGTCTGCTCGACGATGTCGGTTACGCGCTGGCGTACGCGCACGGTCGCGATGTGGTGCACCGTGATATCAAGCCCGACAACATCATGATCGAACGGGCGACGGGTCGCGCGCTGGTCATGGATTTTGGGATCTCACGCGTCATCTCGAGCGCGATATCGGTGGACACCGCGCTGACGCGTGTTGGGGAGGTGGTTGGTACGCCCGAATACATGAGCCCCGAGCAGGCCTCGGGCGATGCGGTGGATGGTCGCAGCGATTTATACGCACTGGGGCTGGTGGCGTGGTTTGCGCTTATTGGCAAGGCGGCGGTCAGCGGCACGTCAACGCAGCAGGTGCTGGTCAAACAGCTTACGGAGACACTTCCGCTCATCTCGACGGTTCGTGCTGACGTGCCATCGGCGCTTGCCGAGGCCATTGCGCGGTGTTTGCGCAAAGCGCCGTCAGAGCGTTTTGAGACTGCCGAGTCGTTCGTGGAATCGGTGGATGCGGTGCGGCAAGGTGAGCCTGAGGTCCCCGTACCGATTCGGCTTTTCGCGCAGGAACTCGCGGCCGTCGGGCCGACGCTGTTGGTGGGCGCGCTCGCGACATGGCTGATCTGGATCTTCATTGTGCGCGTGCAGGGGTGGCATCCGTTCGACGCATTGTCGCAGATCATGATCGTGCTGGCGATCATGGCCAGTCGTCTGCTGCACGTATGGCAGGCGACGCGGCGCGTGATGCTGATGGGATTCTCCGTCGACGACGTGCGACGGGGTCTGGCCGCACTCATGGACGAGCGCCGTGCGGGCCGCGCCATGCTCCGGGCTGATGCGGCATTGGTGCGCCGCCGCCGCATAATTGTTGTAGCGGCCATCGCCGCCTTGCCGCTTGCATTTGTCATGGCAAGAATCGCGACCGGGATGCGAACGCAAATCGGCCCGAACGCATGGCACGTGCCGCCGCTGGCAATGGGCCTGTACGTGCTGCGATCGATCCTGCTTGGCGTAGGCATCGTGACGCTGGTGCGCAGTCCGCTGCGCATGCCACTTGGCGAGCGGTTGTTCCGCTGGACGTGGCTTGGTGGCCTTGGACGCTCGATGCTGCGTCGTGCGCATGATGGTTTGGACACAACCGCCGCCACACGGTCCGGCACACACTCGGCCCTCGGTACCAAGGCCGTCACGGCCGCGACCCCGATGCCATCGCTGACCCAGGAGAGCAGCCGGACATCGGTTGGATTGGCGCCGCAACTCGATGCGCTCACCGCCCGCGTGGAACAGCTGGAACGCTGGCGCGAATCGGCGCGTGATGCACCGGTTGGCGATTCGTAAGCGACGACAGCACGGGGTGCGTGCGTAACGACACGTCGGGGTGCGTGCGCGACCCGAGTCGAGCACGTGGGACGGGCACAACCCTGCAGTTCAGTCGTTTGCGAGGACCGCGTACTGCGTGGAATGCAGCCGGCGCGCATCCGCGGCTACCAACCTAAGTGCCAGCACCTGCGCCGTCGCCGCGAGAAAACGATCGGCCGGGTCCTGATGCGACAGGCCAATTGCCGGCTCGCGATTGCAATGGCATGCGTGAATGGCGGCTCGTGCCTGAGCAGTGCCTGGGCAGTGCCTGGGCAGTGTCTGGGCAGTGCCTGGACCATTGCCTCAACCCACACTGCGGCCGGAGCGGAAACTGACAACCGCCCGCGTTCAACGAGCATCAGCGCTTCCCAGACACTGATCGGCGATAACCAGATTTCGTTTTCCTGCGCGGCCAGCGCCGCCGACGCTGGCCGGTGACGGTGGAATCACTTCGGCGCTAGGCTGACCGCGACGGGTAGAGCCTGGTGACCCGTCATAGGTTGGTCTGGGGACGCGCACCCTTACCGCGCCGCTCCAAACGGATCTTCCAAACTCGGGCTCTGCGGCGTGAACATCTCCGCCCCGTCGGCCGTGACCACCCAATCGTCTTCCAGCCGAATACCAAACTCGCCGGGAATGTAAATGCCCGGCTCATCGCTGAACGTCATACCCGGCGCGAGCGGCAACTGATTACCACGCACAAGATACGGCCACTCGTGACCATCCATGCCCATGCCGTGCCCCACGCGGTGACTGAAAAATTTGTAGTCCGGACCGTAACCCGCATCGACAATGATTTTGCGCGCAGCCGCATCAATGTCGCCGCACGGCACTCCAGGACGCGCCGCCTTGAACGCCGCCGTTTGCGCCGCATGCTCGATATCAAACACCTGCTTCATCTTGTCGGTGGCTTTGCCCAGCACAAACGTGCGCGAAATGTCGGAGCTGTACCCTTCCACTTTGCATCCGCCGTCAATGAGCAGGATTGAACCTTCCTGCACCGTTTGCGGCGTAACACTGCCGTGCGGAAGCGCCGAGTATTGTCCAACTTGCACACCGGCGCTGCCGGAAAAACCAAGTCGGCGATGGGCAAGCGCCACGAGATCGGCGAAATCATCCTGCGTCATACCCGCCTTGAGCGACTTGTAGGCGGCTTCGTACGCTTTCAGCGTGACTGCCGACGCGAGTTTCATCAACGCCAGTTCGTGCGCATCTTTGATGGTGCGACACCCGCCGGTAATTGGTGTGCCGCTCACCAGACGCAGTTGCGGCGCCGCCAAAGCGAGATTGTCCGCGAACACGAATTTGACCGTTTCTTCAACGCCTATTTTTCCTGTCGCGACTCCGCGATTTCGCAATCCCTGTGCGACCAGCGCGGAGGGACTGTCGTGTTCCTCCCACGTCATCACGTCGGTGCCCTGCCCCAACGGGCCGAGCTTCACCTGCTCGACGGTGCGCGCTTCTTCAAACTTTGGGGTGACTATAAATGGCGCGCCCTTCGCGGGAATGATCACGCCAGTCAGCCGCTCGCTGTTCCCCCAGCTCATCCCCGTGAAATAGACCATCGACGTGCCACCAGTGAGCATCAGCGCATCGATGGAATTCGCGGCCATCAACTGCTTTGCCTTCTCGATGCGCGCCTTGCGCTCCTCCACCGAAATTGGCGTCGCTTGCGACTTCATGCTGGTGAGCGCCGCAATGGCCGGAGGCAACGCGTTGGTCGCATTGCCTTCGGGCCGAGGGGCTGCCGGCGCTGAATCGGGCGCATTGCAGGCGGACGCGACAACGGCAGCCGAGCCGGCGGTAATGAATGTGCGGCGAGTGACCATGCGGGCGAACTCCGGGAACGAGGCAGGAAACGCGCGTCAGGTCCACCTCGGACTTGCGGGCGTCAAGGTTCGTGCGCAAAGTTGGGCGTCTTTCCATCGAGGATCAAGAGGGGATGAAACTCCACCTGCGACTACGCCCTGCCGCGGCAATCTGTCTTCTGTTCGCACTGGGTTGCGCCGCGCGCGGCGCGGCGCTGTCCGTCGCCACATCGGACACCCATTTCGATGTTATCATCGAAAACGGCCGCGTCGTGGACGGGACGGGCGCCGCATGGTTCTACGGCGACGTGGGAATCACGGGGGATCGCATTGGCCGCATCGCTCCGCGGGGCACACTCACTACAGCCAAGGCCCGTCAGCGCATTGATGCCACCGGAATGGTCGTCGCACCGGGTTTCATTGATATTCAGAGCGGATCGACCAACGCGTTCCTTCGTGACGATTCGCGGGTAGTCGGAAAGGTCACGCAAGGCATCACGACCGAAATATTTGGAGAAGGCGGTACCCCTGCCCCATTGAGCGCAGCAATGCTCGCGCGTTCGACCGCTGCGCTGGCTCCGACCGATTCAATATCACGCCTCCAACTGCCGTTGTTTGCCAAGCCACACGGCTTCGCCGAAATGTTCACTCTCATCGAAATGCGCGGCGCGAGCGTGAATGTCGGGGCGTTTGTTGGCGGCAGCACGCTTCGCGAGTACGGCATGGCGTTGGCGGAAGGAGTGCCCACACCGCAGGCACTCGCGGCCATGAAGAGCGCCGCAGCACGTGCAATGGAAGACGGCGCGCTCGGTTTCTCGACGGCGCTCATCTATCCACCCAGCACGTTTGCGACCACCGAAGAACTGGTGGAGATTGCCAAGGTCGTCAAGCGTTTTGGTGGTATCTACATCACGCACATGCGCTCGGAAGGCGACAAGCTGCTCGAATCGATTGACGAGACCATTCGCATCAGCCGCGAGAGTGGCATTGCGGCCGAAATCTATCATTTGAAAGCGAGTGGTGCGCGGAATCACGCCAAGGGTCCCCAGTCCATCGCGCGGATTGAAGCGGCACGCGCGGCAGGGCTCGACGTGCAGGCCAACATGTATCCCTATACAGCTGGCGCCACAGGGCTCAGCTCATGTTTGCCGCCGTGGAGTGCCGCGGACGGCAAATTGTTTGAGAATCTCGCCAGCCAGGAGGTTCGGGCAAAATTACGGGCGGAAATGGAACGCGCCACGTTCGATTGGGAAAATATGTGTGAACTGGCCACACCGCCGAACGTGCTCATTTCGCGGCTCAACACTCCGGCGCTTGCGCAGTACGCGGGCAAACGGCTGGACGTGATCGCCGCCGCGATGAATACCGACTGGATTGAAGCCGTCATGAATTTGATCCTCGGCGAACGCAATCGCGTGGAGACGACATACTTTCTCATGGATGAAGCCAACGTTCGCCTGAACCTGCAGCAGTCGTGGATGAAGATTGGCACCGACGCCGGCGCCGTGGACCCCGCAACCTTTCGGGGCCTTGTGCATCCCCGCGCCCTCGGCACGTTTCCACGCATTCTTGGCCGCTACGTTCGCGATGAGCGCCTCATTCCACTCGAAGATGCTATTCGCAAGATGACCTCGGCGACCGCGACGCGGTTGTCGTTGCACCAGCGTGGATTGCTCAAGCCGGGCATGTTCGCGGACGTGGTCGTGTTTGATCCGGCCACGATTGCGGATCAGGCAACCTTTGCGCAGCCGCTGCAGGTTTCGACGGGCGTTCGTGATGTGTTTGTGAACGGCGTGGCTGTCCTTCGTGGTGGTGCGCATACCGGCGCAAAACCTGGCCAGATTGTGCGTGGACCGGGCTACCAGAAATAACTTCCAGCACGAGGCGCAGAAAACAAATGCGGTTTAGACTCTTCATGGTCGTTGCGCTGTACGCGGCGCTCCCCGGGCCGCGCGCCTTCGCACAGCCTGCGCGTCAACCAGTTGTCGCCGATGGCTTGCAGCGCTTGTTGACTGCGGAACTGGCGCGTTTCCCAGGGAGAGCCGGCGTTTGGGTGAAACATCTCACCACTGGCGAAGAGGCCGGTGTGCGCGCAGATGAAATGTTCAACTCGGCCAGCGTGATCAAGATTCCGGTACTGATGCAGGCCATGCAGCTGGCAGACAGGGGGACCCTGTCCCTCTCGGACCGCGTGACGATCACGGCTGCAGACATTCGCGGTGGCTCCGGCATTTTCCGGTACCACGACGCCGGCTTGCAACCGACATTGCGTGACGTGTTGCTGCAGATGGTCATTACCAGTGACAACACAGCGACGGACATTGCGATTGCGCGCGTAGGCGGCGTCAGTCGCGTAAACGAATGGATCAGGGCGAACGGTTACGGCAATGGAATGACGCTCACGCAAACAACGGCTGAATTGTTCGCCAGGTATGCGGCCATCACCGGTGGCACGGCGGTATCCAACGCGAAAACAATTTCCGATAAAGAGTACTGGTTGGGCGCCATGACTCCTCGGGCAACCGGCCGTCTGCTTGAAAACATTCAGCGTTGCAGCGAGGGCGTCGCAACTACACCCGCCGTGGCGGTGCAAGCGAAATGCACAGACATGATGCGCATGATGCGCGCGCAACAAGCCGGTGCGCGGAGGTTGCCGCATTTTCTGAGCGTACCCGTGGCGCACAAGACCGGCGACTTTCCACCAGTACTGGCCAATGATGTCGGCGTGATCTTTGCGCGTTCCGGACCGATTGTGGTCGCGTTTTTTTCGAACGAGATTGTCGGCCCGTATGGCGAGGCCGAAGATGTGATCGGACAGGTGGCACGTCGCATTGTCGAATATTTCGACCCGCCACCGGCGTTGCCACCAGGAAAATAGCGGTTCGCTGCCCTCATCGTTTCGCGCGCACTCCTGTCCGCGGAGACTCCGCACCGCGCGGCGTTCATCCAGCAACACCGGTCGCCGCGTGCCGGACAGCGTGTCACCGCGCAGTACCACCTCGAATGCAGTGGTTGTTGGGGGCATACCATGAATGCAGGTGCGCAGAAACACCGCGGCTTCGTGCGCCGCGCGCGCGATCAGGCCCGCGTCGGCATCGACCGACGGCACAAAACGCAGGAATACCGAGTCGCGCCGCCGGGCGCCGTACACATGCTGAGGTGGTGGGGCTGTGTCCCCTTTCGCGACAAGTTGCTGCCATTGGCCGAATACCGAGTCGCCACTGAGGCGAATGGTGAGCCGCCCTTCCATCACGTGGACTTCCACTGGCGTAGCGGCATGTAATTGTTGCAGCTGGCGCTCGTGACGAGTCAACCACGTTCCGGCGAGAGTGCTCTGGGCTGAAGCCCGTGTGGCGAACCCAATGGCAACGGCGGCGAGCGCGAGTGCCGAGCGAATCACAAACCGTGAATAGCGTGACATCGCGGTGTCCGGGCGTGAATAGAGGTGCATGAATGAACGATGCCCCACCCGATGTCACCCAATGTCAGAGTCCGATACGAAATGCGGTGGACGTAGCGACCCGGCCACGGTTGGCAGGACATCACAGGCGCGGCGAACAGTATCACGGTGTGTGCACCAGGTCACAGCGCCGACATCGGTGCAATCACAACACTGCCGCACCTTGCGTGAGCCCCCTGACCCGGAGTTCTCTGTGCGCCGCGTTCATTGCCTGTTACTTGTTGCTCCGCTGGTGGGCGTCACCGTCGGGTTTCCTGTTCGCGCGCGGGCGCAACCCGCCCCGGCGTCCGGTAGCGTGGCGACCAATTCGACCACCGAACTCACCATGCGCGCGGCCGTGCGCCGATTGGCAGACGAACACGGCGTGTGGGCATCGCTTGGTGTTGGTCGCGGTGCGGCCTCGCTTGATTGCGATGCGTGCGCAAGCGCCACAACGCGCGCCTATTCACTACAAGGCACCTTGGGCATTCGACTGTCACCGCGCGTTCTGGTGGGCGCTGAAACGTTTGCCTGGCTTGATGTCATGGGTGGACAAGCCGATCGCGTGGCGAAGGGCACGTATCTCGTCGCGCGAGGGTACCGAAGCGTCGCATCCAAAGTGTTTCTGCAAGCCGGCGCCGGCATCGCCAGCTTCGAGGTGAATGATGGTGAGGTGAGATTTCGAACCAGCTCTCCGTCGCTGTCACTGACGGGAGGTACCGACTGGCGCATTGATCAGATCACCATCACGCCCGCGATTGGTGCGGTAGGTTCGATTGGCGGCCATCTGAAGAGCAACAAGACCGGCAACTCCATTGCTGACGACGCACGCCTTGGCGTGCTGCGGGCCACCATTTCTCTCTCCTGGTTCCGTTGATGCGCACACAATGGGTTTCGTCGCCACTCATCCTGTCGTGTGCAATCGCTGTTGGTTGCACGGACAACAATCCCACGGCATCCAATGTCGGCACACTCGCTACCGCCGCTCCCGCGAAGGCCTTTGGCATCTGGTCGCCGGGACGCACAGACACCTGCACACCAGACGTTCACAATCAGTTCGCAACCCTTGGCCCCGATGGAAAGAAATATCCAACGTGGCACCCACCCACGGACCCCTCCACCGGCTGCCTGTTCGGACATGAACACGGTCGCGATCCGCGTGGCTCCGCACTCGTTGCCGGCACTGGTGCTTTACCGTTCGGCTACGCCAACGAACAACTTGACGCCGCCGGCCTTGGCTTGCAGCGTCACGAAGATCACGTGGGCCACAAAATTGAGTGGGAAAATGATGTGCGCATTCAGGTGGCTGGTGGCACGGGTGTGGCCATTGAAGTGCGCTGTGACGTGCTGGTGAAACTGCATCAAGGCACCCATTCGAAAGACGCGTTCACGAACAACCTGCACGAGCTCATTTACCATATCAGATGCAGCGACAAGACCGAAATGCATGTCACACTCATGAGTGCCATCGGTCGACCCGGAGAGTTTGTCAGTGCCTGCGGTAGCACCATTCAGGCGGGAACCGCCACTCCCGCAAATTCGCCGTCGGGTGGTGGGCACCGAAGACTACCGGACGCGTCCTGCTTGCTGTCGCGCATTCTTGTTGGCCCCGGTCAACAATCTGATTTCGGCCACCTGCATGAGAGCTGGGAAACGTCCAACGAAATCAAGACGGCCGATGGACACCGCATTGCGTTCTTCGACCCATACTTTCAGGTATTTCGGCCCAGTCGTTACTACGATCCGGCCGCGGCGGGGGCAGTTGGACGACCCGTGGCGTTGTGCGCAGTGACCCTCAACGATCGGCGTGCGCGGGGCAGTGCATGCAATGGGATGACCAGCACCGTGAGCGGTGCGCTGGTGAGCGTTGCGTACGATGACGCCGCGTCGGTGTTCAACGGGGTGCGTCGCCAGATTGATGTCAACAACAACCTCGTGAGCAACGGCGATGGACCGACGGTTTGGTACTCCGACCCGTTTGGCCGGAACGCGCGGACCACTCCGTTTGCGGGCAGCATTCGCCAGTTCATTTCGAGTGTGAACAACGACTACGGCGTGGGTGTGAATGGTCCGGTGGTTGGGGGCAATCGGAACTACGGTGGTGCGGGCGTTCGCGCGCCGAACTAGCGGGAACGCGACGCCACTGACCAACCGGCACACTCAACGAACCAGCCGTAGCGCCGCCTCGCCGGAACGAATTCGCGTGCGTTCGGCGCCGCCTGTTCGGGGAGCCGTGCCTGCAATGTTGGCGGTCTGACAAATACCTGGCGGGTACGTTGGATCAATAACGCTCTTTCAGAAGGGGGCAGCACCCCCGTTGATGTCGGAGCGTCACACACTATTCGGAAGGAGACGGTATTCAGAAAGTCTTGCTTGTTGCGGCTGCGGCGCTGATTGCCGCACCAGCCGGTTTCCAGGCGCAAAGTAGCCTGCCAACCAGGTGCCGTCAGATAAATACGACGGCCATTTCGCCGATCGCGTTGGTGTTTGTCAATGGTCGGTGTGCTGACGTCAGTCAGTACATTACGCCTGTCGAGCGCGGCAAAATCTGGAGTCTTCAAACTCCCGTTCTTGATCTGTTCGGTGGCCGGGTGCAATTGACGGCATTGTATAACGCGGATCCGTTCATAACGTTCGGCGTCACCTCGACGCTCCTCATACCAGGATCCGTCTCCTACTCGTTCCTGTTCAGCACACCAGTGGTGCCGGGCTTCTACACGATCGCCACCAGCACCGCTGGTGTTTCCGTTGCCAACGGTGCGCGTGGAACCACGACGGTATCGAACAGCGGATTCTACCCAACGTATCTCTCCGGATACGGAACGGTTGGTCCTGCTCCGACCAACCTTGGCGTCGACCTTGGTTCATCACCCTGCGTGGCAAACGGTGCGCCGTTCACCACTACCGTCACGTGCAATCAGGGAAGCGGGTCCAATTCTTTTGGTCCTACGTTCTACGACAATCTGGAAGCGCAGCTGACCTTTACGCAGGATGACCTCGGCAGCGTCGCTTCATGGTCCGGTGCCGTCACGCTGAATGCGACGGTTGTTCCGGAACCCGCTGCGCTCGCACTGCTTACAGGGGGACTGGTGTTGCTGGGCGGATTCGCAGCTCGACGCCGTGGGATCTTCAGAACCTGATTGCACCAAACGCGCATTGTCACCGCCGCGTAAAACACCCACCACTATCCGTGCGATAGTGGTGGGATGAAACAAACCGTCAATCGAACACCCTGACGAGCCGGTGCCGCTTCATCCACAGCGACGGCCAGAAATCGTCGACGGCAAAGATTTTGGTTAGTGTTCTCGCATCGCTCTCGGCAACCAAGGAAATGAACCAGATCACCGTCGTCGACGCACGGGCCGCACACGCTGCGTCGACGAGCTTCATGAAGCTGCCCGCGCGGGTTACGACCGATGTCGACTGGCGCTGACGTCGATCGGGCGCTGGGGCGCGCCATTGCGTTTCTCTCAAGTCGCCAGCTGCCCAGCGGCGAGTTGCCCGTGGGGCGCTCGGGTCTTCCGGAGTCGGCAGTCTTTCCCACGGCGCTGGCCGCCCACGCGCTCTCGTACGCGCCCGAGGCGGCCCCCATCCGCGAGCGTGCCCTGGACTTTCTCGTCGCGGAGGTGGACCCTTCGGGGCTTTGGGGCCATTGGGCGCGGGGGCACCCCCTGTGGCGCAGAATCCCACCCGACCTGGACGATACGTCCTGCGCATCGGCTGCGCTCGCCCGCGGCGGCCGCCCTGTGCCGGACAACCGCCAGCTGCTGTTGTCCAATCGGAATCGCGACGGGCTCTACTTCACCTGGAAACTGACGTCGGCACAATTCCGGCGCCCGGTGCTGCTCGCGACCTTCTTCACGCGGACGGTGTGCCGACCCTGGGATCTCGATCCCGTGGTCAATGCCAACGTGCTCCACTACCTGGGCGCGATTCCCGAGACCGGGCCGGTCCTCGACCTCCTGCTCGCCGTGCTGCGCGAGGATCGGGAGGCCGAATGCGACAAGTGGTACTACAACCGCTTTGCCGTCTGGTATTTTTTCTCCCGCGCGCTGCACGCCGTGGCTCCGGAAGCGCGGGATCTCATTGTGCCGAAACTCCTGACGGCGGTACCCGTCGATGCGCTCGACCAGGCCCTGGCGGCGTGCAGCCTGCTCTACTGGAACCGTACTCCCGCGGTCGACGCCCTGGTCGGAGCCCAGCTCGCCTCCGGCGGCTGGCCGAACGCGCCGGTGTATCACGGGGGGAGGCTGCGACGGCGAAACGGGTCGTTTGCCAAGGCGAGGCCAGGCGATCCATGGTGGGGCTCGGAAGAGCTCACCACCGCCTTTTGCATCGAGGCGCTGTCGCGCTGGAAAAGCGCTTGCGAGTCATGACGGCACATCGCGTCGTATTCCCCGACGCGTTGTGAACGCGCCTGGTGGCGAGCCCGACTCCACGTAGAGCTACCCTCGCTGCGCGTCCGACGCGCGCGACTACCTGTTCGCGCCGCGCCTCTCGGCCGATGCAGCGCGCACAATACGCCAGACATCACCCAGGACATTGCGTGGGCGCCGATGGAAAAGCAGCAGATGCACCGCCAGGACCCACCAATCGAGAGGATGCCGGAGCGCGGACGCGGAGAGCACGGCAATCGGCAGGAAGCACTCGTAATACTCGCTCAGCACCACTCGGGAATGAGGCTGGGGCGCGACAATGATGTTGTTCACGTCAGTAGCCATGGTGCGCGCGATACCGAAAAGCGCGTACATGCCGAGCAGTGCTGCGGGGATTGCGCCGGGCAGGAGGAGCAGCATCGCGCCGAGCGCCGCGACCTCGACTGGAAAGACCAGGAACGTGCCGAAACGGGCGACCGTCTGCGGCGAACGGATCTGCACAAAGGTGCGCACGCCGACCCGGCGATCACTGTCGGCGTCGCTCAATTGGTGCCAGATAATTCCGCGCAGGCCGTAGGCGAAGGCCCAGACCCCACATGCCAGAAGCCAGCCAACGGAAACCGGGCGATTCGCAGCGCGGCCGGCGAGCACTACAGCGAACAGCGTGGGGAAGAGATGCGCGCCACTGGCGTCGGCAAGCACGCCGAGTATTCCGCGAGCCTTCAACCGAAAGGGTGGGAGCGAATAGAGGGAAAAAGACGCCCAAGCGGCCAGATACCACGCAACCAGCAGCAGATCATCGCGCAACAGAAACACAAACGCGAGTCCCACGGCGATCGGGGTCGCAACGACGAACGCGATGGTCCGAGCGGACCGGCCAGCGATGCGGTTCGGCTTCCCCGCCGCCGCGTCTTCGGCCCGATCGGAGACATCGTTGATCAGACTGACGTACGTCGCGCAGGCGGCGATGGCCAGCAGGAGGGTGACTGCAGACCTCCAGACCGAGCTCGCCGAGACGCCCAATTGCAGCGTCGTGGCATAGAACACGGAGAGCATTGGGACCAGTTTGTAGTCCCACCATTCTCCGGCGCGCAGGGATGCGATGATGCGGTGACGAATGATTACCTCTGGCGCGGTGGACGGGGCGAACTATAGTCAGGAGGATAACTATTGGAGCGTGCCCATTTCCGTAGCAACGCGACTCCGCTTCTACTTCGTCAGCAGCAACGTGGGCTGGGGCGGGAGCGAGGAACTCTGGAGCGCGACAGCCGCGCAGCTGGTTGCCAACGGCCACGAAGTTACGGCGTTCAAGTGCGAATTGGCAGACGGAGCGCACATCGGTCGGCTGCGCGCGCGCGGCTGCAGAATGAGGGGACAGGTGCGGTTGCCCACGCCGTTCCGCAATCTGAGCCCGTTCATGACAAAGGTGGTCTTTCGGCTTTTGTCCGAGCTTCAGCCGCTCCGGTTCTCCTTAAGTCTTCGTGTCGCGCCACCGCCCGATCTGATCGTGCTCTCTCAAGGCGGCAACTCCGATGGCCTCTCGTTTGCACGCAGCTTCTTGTCACGGAGCACGCCGTACGTCGTGATCTCGCACAAGGCATCCGACCTGGACTGGCCACCAGACGGCAAGCGCGGGGAACTCCGGGACCTGTATACCAGCGCGCTGGCGTGTTGCTTCGTCTCCGAACACAACTGGCGGCTTACCGAGGAGCAACTCGGTGTGACGCTGCCCCAGGCGACGATAGTTCGCAATCCCTACCTCGTCCCTTGGGCGCCGCGAACCGACTGGCCCGATGATCGCGGTGGGCTACGGCTCGCATGTGTCGCCCGACTCAACATCAAGGAAAAAGGACAGGACATCTTATTACGCGTTTTGGCCCGCGAAAAGTGGCGCCAGCGCCCGCTGTCGGTGACGTTCTACGGCGAAGGCGCAAACCGTGAAGGCCTCACCGGGTTCGCAGATTTCCTGCAGCTGAAAAGTGTGTCGTTTGTTGGCCACGTGCATGATGTCGCCCGCATCTGGGACGACCACCATGGCTTGGTGCTTCCCTCGCGCTGCGAGGGGCTCCCGATCACGGTCATCGAAGCCATGCTTAGCGGCCGGTTCGCGATTGTGACGAACGTAGCGGGCAATGCAGAAGTTGTGCAGGACGGGTTGACGGGCTTTATTGCCGCCGCCGCAACCGAAGATGCGCTCGACGAAGCCATGGAGCGCGCTTGGGCGTTGCGCAACCAATGGTCCGCGCTTGGCGCGGCGGCGTCCACTCACATCCGGACGCTCGTCCCCTCTGATCCCGCCGCGACCATGGCGTCACTGCTCCATGGGCTCGCCGATCGTGGCCCCGAACTCCAGCACCCGCGCTGAAAGTAGCTCGCAGGAGCGGTCTGCCGCGTTGTGGTGTATCAGCCCGACAGCTCCACATCTAACACGTTCAAAGGTGGGCGTAGTGGCTGAACAAGCTTGGCATCGTCGACTCTCCACGGACGTGCCGCACGTGACTGCTGACGACCGACGGACCAGCAAAGGGATTCCGTCCGTAAGCGTGCTCATGGGCGTGCGTAACGCCGAAAGCTGCGTCAGGCGCGCCGTCGAGAGTATCCGAACGCAGACCTTGGTAGACTGGGAGTTGATCGTGGTCGACGACGGCTCCGTCGACGGCACTCGGGCGGTGCTGAATCGGATCGCGTCGGAGGATTCGCGTTTGGTGGTGCTGCATCAAGCGAAGTCGCGCGGGTTGGCCCACGCGCTGAACCTCGCGTTCAGCCGCGCTAGCGGGCGGCTTATTGGACGCATGGATGCGGATGACATTGCGTATCCCGACCGCCTCGAGACGCAAGTAGCTTTTTTGACGACCCATCCGGAAATCGACGTGCTGGGCACCGGCATCGATCTGGTGGACGAGATGGGCCTGCAGTGGGGCACCCTGCGGATGCCCGAACTACACGAGCAGCTCCAGCGACTGCGGTATCGGAAACCAGTCCCGGTCGCTCATCCGACGGTCGTGATGCGCCGAGCCGTCCTCGAGCGATTGGGCGGATACGACGGCAGGCTCCAGCAACACGGCGAAGACGCCGATCTGTGGCTACGTGCGCTTCGCGCCGGCATGCAATTTCACAACCTCCAGGAATGTCTCCTCCGATACCGGGTACGGCGCCGGCCGACCCTGAAAACGGTGTTGTTCTTTCCGGCGATTCAAGCACGCGCCGCCCTGCGCGAGGGACACTTTCTTCGATATGGAGGATACTCGGTCGGGCATCTTGGGTTGGGACTGCTGGGCTACTTAGGACTGTTCACTCCGGCATCCATGCGCCGCTCGGAGCTCAACGGCGCGTGACGCTTAAAGAAATACCTGCGTCAAGTTGATAGCTGCGCGAGCTCACGACGACGGCGCTCCGGGAAATGCGCTGCCATCTCCTGGTGAAGCGCGAAAGCTGATTTGTCGGTGGCAGACGCCTGTGACCTAGGGCCTGGCAGAGATGATGCCGTACGCCGAAGGTGGTTGCTGCAACGCACCCGTCAGGAAAACGCGAGCGCCAATCTGGTTGCGCAGTTCGGCAGGCAGCTGCGGAGTACTAACGCGTCGCCCTGACTGCGTGACCAGAGCGTACGCCCCGTCCTGCACACTGACAACTCCGTCAACGGCTGCCACGCCTTCCGACGCGCGCACTTCGAATTCCTGAACGCGGAACACAGCGGCACCGCGCGGCGCGGCTTGCATGTCGCGTTCGGCGGTCTGAGTGCCTCTGACGACAAGCTCCAGACCAGTTACGCGCTCCAGCAACGCGCGCTGCGTTCCACGCAGCGCGTACGGCGTTGCGTTGGCGTCGGCGCTTGCGTTCACCATAAGCACCAGCACCGAAACCGGGTCATTGCCCACCCGTTGCAGTGTGCCGCGAAGGGTGTCGGCTTGCGCATCGGATGAAGGTCGCATAGACGTAGCAGGCGCCGCAGTGACGGGAGAGGGTCCCGCAGACGTTGAGGCTCCGCTGGACGTCGGCGTTGCGGTCGGTGGTGGCACACTCGCCGTAGTCGAAGCGGCGGGAATCAAGTCAGCATCCGCCTTCTGGCAGGAAACGACAGAGCAGATACACACGCACGCGAGCAAAACACTCGCGCTCATCTCGCGAGTTCGTAGCACTGTTGCTCCGGACTTCAGCTCCCGTGGATTCATCTATTGCAACCGCGCAATGGCGATACGCAGATTCGCCGACGGCGCCCCACCGCCTGAAGCACGCAGCTGAAGGAGCTGCGTCGCAGGGCTGGCGCCGGAAATTTCGTAGTACGCATGCGCACCACCGCGAAGCCCGGCCTGCGATTGCACAAACGCGCCAAACGAAATTTGCGCCGGCTGGATGGGGAACGGGTTGGGAAAACGCGTGGCCCAGTTCGGACTTGCGTTCAGTCCAGCATAAATGTTGCGCAAATTCCAGGTGGGAAACTGCAGGTCGGCACTGGGCGAAACGAGTCCGGGATAGTCGTCTGCAAACAGCGCAAGGCCCCATCCGCCAATGAGTTGGTCGAGCGGCACACCAGCGGTCGTGGCGAGATTGGTCGTGCCGTTGGTGGAACTATTGATCAGCGTCTTAAAGAACGCCACATCAGATGCTGCGTAGCGATCGATGGTATATCGCACCAGCGACCACGCGGTTTGATAGAATACGCTGCCCGACTGGCCCGTTGCGTCTCCGTACGGGGACCAATTCCACGGAGCCAGCAGTTTCTCGCGGATTTCGTTGAATTGACGCCGCATGCCATACCCGGGGCGCCGCAACACGTCGGCCGCGTTGCACGTGGCGTCCTGCGGATGGAAGTCACAGTAGATGCCATTCGAACTCGCATTGCCGAAACCCGCGTTTCCCTTCCACGGCACTTGATGCAGCGACTCGCGAACCCACAGCTCCTCGGCGTGACGCGCGGTGCCCTCCTCGAGCCACGATGATTCGAGCACAGGCGCATTGTTTTGCACGCGCGCGGCGAGCGAGACGATGTGTTTCACTTCGTGTACAACGGTGCGCGCCATGAAGTAAAACCAGCCATCGGGAAAACTCGTGCTGGACGTGTTCGATCCGGCTGTGACCGGCACCGAACCATAGAACACTTCCCCAAAATTGCTGCCCGGATTCATCGTTCGCGGGAACTGGTCGCAAAACGTCACGTACGCCGCAGCCACACCATTCACCCGTTGCGAGAACACCATGTGAATGCGGCCATCGTTGTCGGTGAGTGTGTCACGCAACAGCGGGTCGCCAAACGTGTTCTTGAGTGATTGGAATTGATCCTGATCGAAAATCTGGCCAAGCCGTCGGTAGTAACCTGCAAGGTCACTGTTGTCTGTCGATAGCAATGTATTTGCGCCGTCCTCCCAGATGATGGAGCGCGTCCCGACATACACCGCTTTCGTTTGCATGGGCCGGCTGACGTCGGCGCAGCCGCCGCCGAACGTGAAGAAAAAATCACGGGCGTCGCCCAGTGCTGGCAGTTCGGCGGCCTGGCGGAGACGCGTTGGATTTGGCAAAAACCGGGCGGTGCGGCGCAGTTGTTCGTACGCCGCGCGATCGCGCTCGAGATGTTGCCAGTGCGACGCGTCGCGAGCAGCCTCGCGCAGCTCTTCTGCTGTTCTTGGCAGCGGGCGCGATGCAACGCTGGCAACACCCATGGGGGTTGGCGCGCTCGCCGACGCCGTTGTGGCCGGCGTGTTGCCAGCAATTTCAAAGTTGACCAACGTGTTGGCCGAGGTTGACGCGCTGAACACCGCGATGAGATATCGCGCGTTGGCCCCCGCCCCGAGCAGCTCATTGCAGGCCGACGCCGCACTGCTGGACAATACCAGGGCCTGCCCGACGACCACTGTGCGGGCGGTCACGACAACCGGATGGTTGACTACTGCCGAGGCACGTCCTGTCGACACCACAGCAATTGGCGCTGCTCCCGAACTTACGCAGGGTACCGTCACCGTTAATTGCGTCGCCGTCGCACTGACAATGGGCGCCTCGACTCCGCGAATGGTGACGCGATTGCTTACGGCGTTCGGACTGAATGTTGTTCCCGTGATTGTCGCCGTCGTTCCCGGCACCAAGGCAGATGGGCCGACCGACGTGATCACCGGCGCGTCGGGTTGTGGCTGAATGAAAAGCGTGGCGGAAACGCTCTTGCCTTCACTGGCGGCGGTCACCGTCACGCTGCCGGGCAGGATCGCGGTGAGCAGTCCATCAGTACTCACCGAAGCCGTTGCAGGACTGCCACTGGTCCACGTGACGACGCGCCCGATTAACAACGCACCACCGGCATCACGCGTTTGCGAAACCAGTTGTCGTGTCGCTCCGACGACCAGCGGATCGGGTTCATTCACTATTGTGATGGTGGCCACAGGGGCCGGAAGCACCGTGATGACGGCGACTGCCGTCTGGCCTTCGCTGGCGGCGGTAATTGTGCTGGCGCCCGGTGCCACGGCCGCCAATTGCCCATCTGACGTGATGGTGGCGACAAAGCTGTTACTGGAATTCCACGTTACCGGGCGGCCACGCAACTCGGTACCGTTGGCCGCGCGCGGAATGGCCACCAGCGTTTGCGTGGTTCCGGCCACCGGCGTGCTTGTTGGCACGCTGAGCAGAATGGTGGCCACAGGGGGCGGTGCGGTTGGCCCGTCTTTGCAGGCGCTTGCAAGCACCGCCGCAACCCATAGAATGGTCGAGCGCGAAATCTTCATGGGCGAACCATCGCTTCTGCTTTGGTTTTGCTGCGCGACCAGCGCGCCAGCACCGCGGTCGCTTGTGACCGCGCGGCGGTCGCTGCCGCAATATCACGCGCCGTAGGTGCCATGTCTGCGTTTTGCATGCCCATTGCCGCAGCAAGCAATGCCGCGCTCGCGCGCTCCAGCGTTGGTGCAACCACCGGTCCACCGCCACCTCGGCCCCCCGTTGGCGCACCGCCAACGGGGGCGATGGAATCGATACTCGCACGAACCGCAGCGGCTTCGGCACCCGGCAGTGCGGCCAGCTTTCCATGCAACGTCCGCGCCGCCATGAATGTCGAATACGTCGACACCGCTTCGTCGTACAGCGCCTTGGACAGTGCGGCGAGGCGCGCAAGATTTTCGGCGGACGTCTTCACACGCGGGTCCATGCGCACAACAATTGGTTGCGTGAATTGTTCGCCATTCACCGTGAGCCGAACCGAGTACGTGCCGGCGGCAACCCAGGGGGCATGCGGGTCGGGATACGTGCGATGCGGCACCGCGCCAACCGCGTCTTCGCCGCCGCCAATTTCTCCGTCCGGTGTTTCAATGGGGTCGTAATGCATGTCCCACGAAAATCGGTACATGCCCGTACGGGTACCGATGGTCATGGGTGGTGCCTGCCAGTACAGTGGCAATCCGCAATTGAGCGCGCTGGGCCGTTGTTGACACAGTTTGGTGTACGCCACCGGATCGACGCCGGGATGCGGATTCTGCGCAGTATCGGCGCTTGAATACGAGCGAACGAGTTTCCCAGCCGCATTGAGAACCTCGAGTGTCACCGGGCCGTTTGCATTCCTCGCGAGGTAGTAGTCAATGATCGCTCCCGGCGGTGGATTTTCGCCGGCAGCCACCTCTGGGGACAGCGGTGTGGGATCGTTTGTGGCAAATCGAACACGCACGGCGGTGACCGGCTTGAACAGATAGGCCGCCTGCGCGCGGCGGGCCGCTGCGGCCTGTCGGAGCGGCGTAATGTTGTCGAGAATGTAGAAACCACGCCCATGCGTTCCCGCCACAAGGTCGGAGCACAGACACGTGCTGTCGTCCTTCACCTGCAAGTCGCGCACAGAGATGGCGGGCATGTCGATACGGAGCGATTCCCAATGATCGCCGTCGTCGTACGACACCCACACCTGCGTGTCCGTGCTCGCGTATAGAAGGCCCTTCACGCGCGGATCTTCCCGAATGGCGTTGGAGACTGCGCCACCGGCGATGCCGGTATTGATCTCCGTCCAGGTTTTGCCACCATCATGGGTGCGGAAGAAATGCGGATTCATATCATCGAGGCGCATGGTATTGGCGGCCGCGTAGGCGGTCAGCACATCGAAGTGTCCCGCTTCCATGTTAAAGATGCGTGTCCAGGGTTTCACGGCGGGCGGCGTGACGTTGGTCCATTTCAAACCACCATTGGTCGTCACCTGCACAAGTCCGTCGTCGGTACCAGCCCACATGATGGCTTCGCGGCGTGGCGACAAGGCAAGCGCTGTGATCGTGCCCAGCGGCGCCGGGCGCACACTGGCGGCGTATTTTCCGGCGTTTGACGGAACGTCCCACGTCGCACGCGAGAGATCGGGGCTAATGCGTTTCCACGTCGCGCCGCGATCCAACGTTTTCCAGACGGCGTTGGATGCGTAATACAGCGCGTCGGCATTCACGGGCGACCAGTGCAACGGCATGGTGCGCACGTTGCGATTGTATGTCTCACCATTCGGTCCGCGCGCCGACATGTCAGGGCCAACCGTGCGACTCTGTCCGGTCTTCCGGTTGAATACCGAGACATTCGATCGCTGACTGCCGTACACCATGTCCGCATTTCGCGGGTCGGGCGCCGCAATGCCGTACTCCTGAATGTTGACTGGCGCCCAATTGCGAAAAGAGAGTTGTCCATCCATCGACCGCGTCTCGACGCAGGCCGAGCCGGAGTCCTGCTGCCCGGCGCACACGCGATACGGAAACGCATTGTCCGTGGTCACGTGATACATCGCGGCCGTAGGTTGATTGTACCAATTGCTCCACGACTCCCCACGATTTGACGACACCACGGCCCCTTGATCGGCCACCGCAAAAATCACGTTGGCATTGATCGGATCGACCCAGATTTTCTGATAGTCATCACCGCCGGGTGCGCCACGCACGGCCGCCCAGTTCACCCCACCGTCTTCGGTACGCCACATGACGGTGGACGCACTGTACACCACGTTCTCGTTCGTGGGATCGACGGTGATGGTTGGTAAATCTCCTCCGCCAATTCGCCCCATTGGACGCGGATCGGCGGCCTGCGGCCCACCATTGCCGTTGCGTTTGCCCGCTACGGCCAGCGCCCAATGTTCCCCACGGTCCGTGGATTTGTAGAACGCCACGGTACCGGTGGTACTGGGCGGCGAGTTGGGATTGGTTGAAGCTCCAGCAAGCATCGCGTACAACACATTCGTATTGTTCGGCGCAATCGCGATGTTGGCCTGAATAACCGGCGGCAGTCCGTCGGTCAGTTGTTGCCACGTGCTACCGCCGTCCGTGCTTTTGAAGATGCCGTTGCCCGCCCCACCAAACGCCTGCCCTTCAATGAAACTCTGTTGTTGTTGCCAGAGCGTGGCATACACAATGTCGGGGTTTTGCGGATCGATGCGCACATCGTTCCCGCTGGTGTATTCATCCTTGTACAACACCCGCTGAAAACTGCGGCCGCCGTCCGTGCTGCGAAAAATTCCGCGTTCGGTATTCGGTCCATACGGATGACCAAGCACGGCGACAAAGAGTCGGTTCGGATCTTTCGGGTCGACGTCGATCATCGCGATCATCTGGCTCTCGCGCAAACCCAGGTTGGTCCACGTACGGCCGGCATCGGTTGATTTGTAGAGGCCATCACCCGTGGCGAGATCGGGGCGAATGATTCCGGCACCGGTACCGACATACACGATATTCGGGTTGGATGGTGCCACCGCAATCGCGCCAATCGATCCGGTCGATTGCTTATCAAACAGTGGAAACCAATTGGACCCGAAATCGGTGGTGCGCCACACGCCGCCGTTATCGAATCCTGCGTAAAATGTGCCGGGCTGTGTTGGTACACCGGACAGCGCGCGCGCGCGACCCGCTCGACCCGGACCTATCTGCCTCCAGTGCATCGCGGCAGACACATCGACAGGTTGCGCCTCGGCCACCTGCGCTGCGAGGACACCGAGGCCGGCGAGAACGAGAGCGGTAATTCGAGAAGCACGCATAACGCTGACCTCAAATAGGCGTGAACGGAATAGTATTAAGTTGCTATTCAATCACTCCGGCCGACAGGCTGTGCGGCCCGACCTGGCGCCCCCAAATCAGAAAATGAACTGCCGGGGGGCCTGAGCTGCTCAGTCAAGGCGACAACAGAAAACGCTTGGCGTGAATGGGCTGTATCACACCGAAGTGCTTTCGGTCAGTTGTGAGAATTTCGCGCACCCCTAGCCGCTCGGCTGTTGCCACCACCGTGGCGTCCATAAAGCCCAGCGGCAGGTCGCTGTATTGCGACATGAGGTCGGCCGCACGCTCGACATCGTCGGGCTCAAGCGATTCGGTCGTAAAATCTCCGTCCGCCACCGCGCGAATGAACGCGTGCTCGGCACGCGCCCCGATACGTTTAAGCAAGAGGTAGCTCACTTCCGGCAACACCGTGATGGGCACCAGCACGTTGCGGGGCGCGCCCTGCCACCACGCAGCCACGCGCTGATGCCACGCGTCACTTCGGTCAATCAGTGCGTACAGCGGGCCCGTGTCCGCAATGATGGTCACTCGTGAGCGCTGCCCCACAGCAGGTCATCGACCTTGCTGGCCGTGTCGGTATGTCCACTCGCAAATTGGCCGAGGATGGATGGAACCGGAGTCGCGGTCGGCGGCGCGGACAAGTAGAGCGCGACTGCTTCGCGCACCATGGAAGCGGAGCTTACGCCGCGGCGCTGGGCTGCCAGCTGGAGGCGCTGCAAAGTTTGGGCATCGAAGAAGACCGTGGTACGTTTCACGGCATATATATGTCGGCTTACGTATGGCGTGTCAAGGCACCCTTTGCGGCGGACGCCTCTTTCTGGATGTGGGCTGGCGGAACGTGAGTATAAAAAAACGGCGACGCATTCCGCGTCGCCGTTCCTGTCACGCAACCGGCGAGGTGCCTACTCGAACGCACCGCCCACGGAGATGCCCTTGATGTGCAACCACGGACTGCCGTGGCTGATGCTGTTGGTCTGCGTGGGTTGTCCCTTCGCGTCGCCACCGGTTCCGAACATCTGCCACTCTTTCGGGCCCGTAATGTTTACGAGGTTCTTCCAGAAGTCCGTCGTGATGGCGTTGTAGGTTACGTCGGTGCACTGACGCGTAATCTTGCCATTCTTGATTTCCCAGAAGATGTGTCCGCCAAACTGGCCGTTATAGCGTTGCTGGTCGATGGAGTACGAACCGCGTCCGTCGATCATGACACCGTTCTTGATGTCCTTGATGATGTCCGCTTTGGTGGGTGAGTTGGCCGGCCCGGGCTGGACATGCAGGTTCGGCATACGCAGGAACGGATAGTCGCGCCACGTGGTTCCGAAGGTACAGCCGCGGCTTTCCTTTTCGCCCATGAGGTGCGCGGTTTCGCGATTGGTTTGGAGACCAACCAGCGTGCCGTCCTTGATGATGTCCCACCGCTGCGTCTTCACCCCATCGTCGTCATACCCAACCGTTCCGATGCCGGTGCTGGTCTTGTCGGCCACGACGTTGAACATCTTGCTGCCGTATTTGAGCTTGCCCACATCCGATACCTTCACGAAGCTCGTGCCGGCGTAGTTGGCTTCGTACCCAACAATGCGATCGAGTTCGGTCGCGTGTGCGACAATTTCGTGAATGGTGAGCATGGCGTGTGACGGCGACAGCAGCAAGTCGCGCAGCCCTGCACCGCCCAATGGCTTCGCCGTGCACATCTCCACCGCGTCTGTCGCCACTTGCTCGGCCTCGGCGAGGAAGTCGCAGTTTTCAGCGAACTCCCAACCACCGGTGCCGGCGACGCCTGGATAATTACGGGTCTTCGTGACATCCCCGACTTTCGCCGTCACACTCATCGTCGGCGACGTCGTGAACAGTTCCTGTTCGATGTACGAACCATCCGTGCTGGCAAAGTACCGCCACTCGTAGTTCACCGAGCAGCCGACGTTTACCGCCGTAACCCCCTGCACTTTGCTGGCCTTGTCGACAATGGCTTGTGCCCATTTCTGCTTGTCCGTTGCAGAAACGGATTGCGGATCATTCAGCACCGGCGTCTTGTAGTTGCCGACAAAGGGCGTGACCGGCGCAAGCTTGAGATCGGCTTTTTTCGCAATCGCGCTGGCTTTCGCCACTTCTGTTGCGACCAGCGTGACGCGTTTCAACTCGTCTTCCGTGACAATGGGGCTGGAGGCAAATCCCCATACGCCACTGTGAATGACGCGCACGCCAAATCCGCCCGAGCGGCGATCGGCGTCCGTCGGGATGCCCTGCTGCCCGCCGGCACCGCCTCGTCCGCCGCCACCGCCTCCGCGGCCACCACCTCCTCCACCACCACCGCCGGCACCTGGACCGCCCGCACCCGCCGTACGGAACATGGCGTTACCGCCGGGCAAGCCAGAGCTCATGGTGAAACGCACGTCGACATACGTACAACCGGCGCGTTTGCCTTCCATCATCACGATGTCCGACAGGCCCTTGAACTTTGATGTTGTGGCGTCCCGCGTGATGCTGGGTGAATCAGCAATCAGCTGCTTCACCAGATCGTTCGAATACATGGAAAGGGCGGCAGTTGCGCCAAGACCCTTTACGAAATCGCGCCGTGATGGGCTCATACCGGTATCGTGTCGGGAGTGGATTTAAACGGCCGGTGAAACTGAAGTCATGTAGAAATCTTCAATTCGCACGGGCGGTACGAGCGCTGCATTTCCATCGTACGACTCGCCCATGTGCATCGGTACAGGCTTACCCACCAACGTGAGGTTATTGTAGCCGACCAATGGGCTCATGTTCCAGCGGAAATTCTGCACCGGTCCGACAATCTCGCCGTTTTCGATGAGAAAAAGTCCATCACGCGTCATGCCCGTGTTAAGCAAGGGCTGACTCTCGGACGGTACGCCGCGGATGTACCACATGAACGTGACGAGCAAACCGCGACGGGTTTGTTTGATCATGTCTTCGACGCTCAGGTTCGAGCCGCTCTGGACCAGGTTGCTGTTGAGCGTAGCCGGCTGACCCGGACCCATAGTGCGGAGAATTCCGTTCTCAACCCATGTGACTGGCTTGGCCGGGCGATTGTCGCCCAGAATAGTGGACTGGCGAAGAATGGCATTGCCCACATCGCTCTTGAGGCTGAAGAGGTCGCTGAAAATTTTGTCGCCGGGCTTCTTGCCGGCCATGAAACCGCCACCGCCGCCACCGCCACCGCCACCGCCACCGCCACGACCGCCACCGCCACCGCCACCGGGAGGCGCACCGGCAGCCGCCACAGCGCCGTCTGGTGGGCCACCCGCTGGTGGCGCACCACCCCCGCCGCCGCCAAATCCACCACCGCCACCGCCGCCAAAAACACCCGTCACGAGTGACAGAAACCGCGCGTTCGCGCGGGGCTCGAGAATGACCGTATAACGACCCGGCTCGATGGCCTTTGCATTCCGGCTCCTGAGCGCCTTGCCCGCCGCCACTTCTGTCAGTGCAGCCGCGTCAATCATGCTGACGTCTTTAATGCCGGTCGTTCCTGACCAGCCTGACCCCGACCCGTCGGGCATGCGACAGGTGAGCACGAAGCTCGCCTCGGCATTGCGGTAGTACGCGAATAGCCCTTTGGAATTCGCGGTGACATTGGTCTGGTCGATTTTCGGGATGTAGCCCGACGCGGTGACCTTGCGACTGTCAGAGACCGCGATGCTGTCTCTGACCATACGTGCGCGCTCACCGGGGCCGAAGAGCACCGTGTTGTTGAGGGCAGAGTCGACCGGCAGATACTCTTGCGGGCCAAGCAATTCGGACAGGTTTGGCGAATCGTTCGCCTTTGCCGCTTCGGCCATCGCTTCGTCGACCATGGCTTTGAGCCCGGCGTCGGAGAAATCGCGCGTGCTCGCGTTGCCGGATTTCTGGCCAATGCGGACGGTCGCAGTCACGTTGCGATCGTACTGCACGAGGTTGGTCGTGATGGACGAGTTCGCCCACCGAGTGCCGGACCGCTCGCCGCCAGTGAGGTTCACCTCAACGGCGTCGGCCTTGGCCATGTTCATCACCTTGTCGGTGATGGCTTTTGCTTCATCACGTGTGTACATGCCGCATCCTACGCGTGAGTAAACGGGAACGCTGACTTGGTGTTGCGCCAATTCGAATAGTGGGCGCAGTCCGGGTGTCGCGTCTGTGAGGGGAGATGAAACAGACTAACAGTGCGGCAGAGAACTGCAATGCAGAATTCGCCGTTTCGCCACGGAAACCAAGCGGACGTCCGTGGTGGCTTGTTCACGCGGACGCTCGGTCGGCCTTACGCCCTTCCCCGGCGGCGGCGCACCCACCACTCACTGGCCAGTCCGAGCGCAAACGGCACCAACCACCACGCCGAACGCATCGGGTGCCAGACGACTCGACGCTTGACCGGCTTCACCGCCGAGCGAACCAACCTCTCAAGCTCTGGCAGTTGTTCGGCCGAGACTACCTGTCCGCCATTTGCCGCCACCCATGCGGCAAGTACATCTGCGTCGCCAATGCCCGGCGACTGCGAACCGGCACTCACCACCAATGGTGCCGTAACCGTTGCGCCATCTGCGCTGGCAGTAATGCGGTAGAGACCCGGTTGCATTGGGGCGTTCAGCGTGCCCGTGAACGCTCCGGGCGTGGCGGTGGGCCACACCCGAAACATCGACCGCCCCGCGGGTGCTTCGAGATATGCGGACGCCGTTGATCGAACGGCACCGACTGCAGTCAGTTCCATCAATGCCGCAACGCGCGACGTCAATCGAACTGGGACGGTTTCGCCTGGCCGAACTGTGGAGCGCGGAACACGCAGCTCAATCGCGCTGGCCGAGGATTGCGCAGCCAGGGCGATGGTTTGCTGCCAGAATGTCTCGAAACCGGATTGTGCGGGGTCCCGGAATTTCCAGCTATCAAGCGCGCCGCTGATCACCACGCGTCCCGCACCCGCAGACATGAACCACACCAGTGGATGCCGCGTGCCGGCAGCGGGTGAATGTGCATCACTGAACGCGAGGACTTCTGCGCCCGCGGGCAATTGCGCGGGCCACATCCATTCAGTCGCACGCATGGCGACACTGTCGGTCGCAGCACCAGCGATGACGGTGCCCGCTGAGTGGCTGGTGTTCGCAAATGCACCGACCGGTACCAGGCGCTCGTATGTGCCGCGACGATTGCCGTCGAACAGCAGGACGACGCTCCCCCCACGGCGGCGAAGGAAACGCTCCAATCCCTGCACGTCTCGCTCGCCGAGTGATTCCGGCGCACCGACGACAATGGCGTCGTACAACTCCATCAGCGCCGGATCGTACAGGCTTGCCGGTGGGTTGCCGGCGTCTCTGCTGATAGCAGACGAGGTGACCACGCGGCTGGTGACCGCAAATCGTGCGTCGCGCTCAACCGCCCGACGGACAAACGTCGACATCCATGAGGGACGCGGATCGAAAAACAATACGGCCCACCGCTGCTCACGGACATCAACCACCGCATCAACCGAAACGCGGTTCGTCGTGCCAACGAATTGTGCATCCACACGCAACGTCACGGCGCCGGTTGCCGTCGGCACAAACGAGAGCGGCAAGTCGATGTGCTGCGTGTCCACCTCGACCCTCCGCGTCACGCGATCAACGACGTTGCCGTTGGCCAGCAGGCTGACTTCGAATTGCCGGTTGCGGCCGCCGCGTACCTGAAGGTGCGTCGCGACGGCAACACGGGCATCGACGGCGGCCATGGCCGGTACATCCACGGCGGCCAGTGTGATTAGCGGTCCCAGACGATTCGGGCGCACACCAAACGCTACCCCGCTGAGGTTTGCCGCATCAATGGGCACGCTTGCACCGACGATGACCGTGGCCGCAGCACCCGCGAACGGTACGCGGAGCACGGTAAATGATCCTGCCAGGCGGGCCGCCACCTGTCGGGCCAGCCCCGAGTCGGCCGTACTGCTGGACAACACCGCGATGTCCGGACGTGATGCCCGTTCGGACGTGAGTGCGGGATCGATCACCGCGAACACCGCAATCAACAACGCAATAGACCGCGCAGCTTTGGCGAGCAGCTGTTCGTTCACCGTTTAGTCAGTGCCGCGCGAAGCGCGTCAGCGAACGCGCCATGCAATCGAGCCGCGGCCATCGACCTGGTTTCAGCAGGCGCAGTGAGAATTTCTGCGCGAATCACCGCCGTCAGCGAAACCGAGCTCAGTTCGAGCGCGCGAATGGCCTCACTCGCACGCGATTTTCCAAATGCCGTCGCTGCGTCGGTGAGATGCGCCGAAATTTGCTGCAAGGGTTTGGACCCCGCGTCAATGCGCAACACTGTTTCGGCCAGCGCGGCACCACGTGCGGACATTTCGGTGGGCGCTTCGTCCGCGTTGAGCAGTTCCACCACTGCGGCCAACGCCTTGCGAAGCGAGATGGCGCGCTGCGTGGCCTCGGCAACGGGAACCGGATGCACGTCGCGACCCGCTTCGACCAACGGGCCGGTCATGCGACGCGTCATGTCAAGGCGTTCCTGCTGGTTCAGGGCGCGCAGAATAATGCGAGTGTGCGAGAAGGCCCGTTCCAGTTCACGCAGCGCAATGCGCTCACGGGCCAGCGCTTCGGCCACGTTGACCTCAATGAGCAGCATGGAGGCATTGCTCATGGCACGGACCGCGCGCACAAGCGCAATACGCCCCAGATTCGCGCCGCGGCCGTCGAGAATATCTCCCTCGGCTTCCGCTTCCTCGTGTTCGTCGAGCATCGTCATGTCGGCGTCCGGAGCCGGTTCGTCGGCCAACTCGCCGCCCATCATGAAGATGAATTCTGCGCGCACGCGTCGTTGCTCCATGGCAATCGCGCTGGCTTCTTCGGCAAAGATCTCGGCCGTCATGGTCGCCCGTTTGGCGATGAGGCGTTCTGTCTTCATGATGATCATTTGCTGACTGAGCGCGTACCGATCCTCGTCGGGATCGATGGCGAATCCGGCAGCCGCATCGCTACCAATTGCGCGAATTTCCGCGATGTACGAGTCAGACTCCGCCAACGGCGCGCCCGGGCGTTTGTCCGTCGCGACTGCGCGATACACGACCAGGTCGCCCGGTGCAAGACCGAGTGCGGCCAGGTTCCAACTGGCGCCGGACTTCCAACGGGTTTGACTGACACGGGCGGTCTGGATGGGTACCTCACCTTCTGAAAACGTGAACCGTTCGCCCGACCCGGAAACTTTCGTGTACTTCAACCGCAGCGAACCGAGCGCCAAATCATCATCGGCTTCAATGGCAACGTTCAGCGAGCGATTGCCGTCCGGAAATATCATGTCCTTTCCAGGTGCGGAGAGTTTGACACGGGGCAAGCGGTCGGGTGTCACTGACAACCCCATCAACGTCCGTGATCCTGCGGTGCCCGCTGTCGCAGGCTGCAACGCAATAAATCCGTCAGCGTTGGCCACCACGGTTGCGATCCAGTGGCCATTGCCAGCATTGACCAGCGGCAACGTGCCGTCCAGTGTCTCCAGCTCGATGGACGTCGCGCTACTCTGGACGTTGACCGTGAGCCGACTGCCTGCTATGGCCTCAACACGTGCCGGATTTCGCAGTGTCTGCTGCGGGCGTTCGGTGTACGCTGGGGCGTCGAGCGTCACGGTGACTTGCGCGATGTCCGAAGATGCGGCAGTCAGTCCCATCGTGTTTCGAATCAGTGTGGCGGCACTGGTGTTGCGCGCCGTCAATAACAGCGCCAGCAATCCGACGCTTCCGCCCAACACCATGCTGGCGCGTTTGATCGGAAACAACGTCGCCGAGTTGAGCGGTCGCGTGACCGCAGCCGCCTGCCGGAAAACAAGTGCCGCAATTGGCGCCGGCCATTTGTCGGGCGCCTGCATGATTTCGTCGGCCGCCACCACCAGATTGTGACAACCTGGCGCCGCATGTTCCACCGCGAGTGCCGCGTGTTGCCGCTGCTGCCTGGACATCACAAGCCGCACGGCAATGGCGGCGGTCACTACGATGGCGCTTACCAGGACAAATCCTGTCACGCGCAACGGCGAGACCCACCGCACGGCGACGATGAACGCGACAATGACCAACCCGCCCGCGGCACCTTGCAGCGCAGCGATGGCCGCCAGCCGGATACGCACCCGCTGCAAGAAATCGCGAACCACGGTTGCGTCGTGGTGTTGGGTCATGTCGCATCCGCCGAGGCTTGTATGTCGGCCTGTTTGCGCATCCAGGTTTCCAGGCCTAACAACAACAACGCAATCAGCCAGAACCACCGCGCGTCCGAAAGTCCGGCGCGATTGGCAGCCAATGGCACACCTGCATTCACCGACGCGCTGACGTCACCGGGCGTTCGCTCGAACGTTTGGAGTTGCGCGTTGGTTACCCGTATGGTCTCACGCCCGGAGCGCACCGTATTGTCCGATATGGCCTCGCCGATAGCGACCAGCAGCGCCGGTACGGACAGTGCCGAGGCCGGGCCCCGATGAAAAAACACGAGGGTACGGGCGCCGTTCACGGTGGCTTGCGCTCCGAACACAATGGGGCTGCCCTGTTGCGTGCGTGCCAGCACCGCGAACGGAGTAGTGACGGTCGTGTCACCGACTATCGTCTGTGCCGCTGCATCGGACAGCCCTTTGCTGCGTCGGACTGTCAGCATCGCGTTCGCCATCCATTTCTGGTTGGGAGCTTGCGCGTTTGACATCAGGGTTGCCCGGTTGGGTGCCCCGTCGAACACCACCGCAATGCGATGCGAGGGGTCCGCCAACACCCGTGGTGCCACCTGCCGCGCGGCGCGCGCTCCCGCTTCGATCAGGTCACGCGTTGTGGCTGGTGCAAGTAGCAGCACGCCACTGTCCTGTGTGGAAGCCCCATCCACACTCCACTCGGCGCGGGTGGCAGTCGAGTCCCCAACCGCGACGACGCGTCCCAGCGTAGTGGCATACCCAGCATCGGTGGCCGCAACAGAAGGCACGCGCACCAGTTGTAATCCGAACACCGGGGACAGGCGCTCGACCGACGCACGGTCTAACGTTCCGAAAGAGAAATCAGAAAACATGACGACTTCCCCTCGCAGGCCTTGCGCATTCAGCCACGCGGACGCACCAGGTAACGCCTCGGCGGGCGACGCGGTTTGTACAACGAGACTGGCTTTGGACTCTGCAGCCATTTGCTGAGCGAGCGTGCGCGCGGAGTCGGCTGGTGTCTGCCCGCTGGCGGCGGGCTGCCTCATACTGGCACTGGTGTCCACGACGAAGACACGCGCCACTGACGAGTTCAACACCTGTGTGCGGGATGCGGAGACCCACAATGGTTGTGTCAGCGCGAGGATGGCGAGGCTCAGGATGGCGAGGCGCACCAGCAGCAACGGAATGTCCGTGAGATGCGGGCTGCGAGTGGGCAACAATCGTGTCGCGTTCAGAAATCGCAGGGAGGGAAACTTCTGCAACACCGCGCGTTTGCGGCTCAGCAGGTGAATGAATACCGGCAGCACGAGCGCAAACAGACCAAGCAGAGCCCACGGATTCTGCCAGCTCATCGTCCGATGCCGGCAATACCGCGTGACGCCGCCCCGTTCATGTTTCGTCGCAGCAAAAAGTCGCGCAGTGCCCGTTCGGGCGGTGTGTCGGTGTTCATGAGCGCATAGTCGACGCCGTCGCGCACGGCGCCGTTGCGGCAACGGGCGAGAAACTCCTCAATATCGCGATTGTAGGGTGCGCGGATGGAGTTCGCGTCGATGAGGCGGCGCTGTCCCGATTCGAGATCTTCGAACTCCACCTGTCCCGTGAAGGCGAGTGCCTGCTCGTCCGGCGACATGAGTTGCAACATGGCGACGTCATGACCGCGCCGCACTACGTGACGCATGGCCCGACGGGTTTCGTCTTCGCTGTCGTAGAAGTCGGAGATGACAAGCACCATACCGCGGCGCTGCAGCAGCTCTGCGCCGCGGGCAATGACCTGCGCCGGATTCCACGCATCACCCGGTGTGAGGCGATCGATGCGCGCGATGAGCGAGCGGAGATGCTGCTTTCCACCGCGTGCGGGCCAATAGGCCATCTTGCCCTGGCTCATGGTCATGAGCCCGACCGCATTGCCTTGATCGGACACCAGATGCGCGAGCGCCGCGGCCAAAATGCAGGCGTAGCGAAACTTGGAGAGCCCTTGCTCAGGATACCACATGGACGCACTGGTATCGAGCACAATCATCACGGCGACGTTGGTGGTCTCGCGAAACTGGCGCGTGAACAAGCGGTCGCTGCGTCCGAACAGTTTCCAGTCGAGATGTTTGAGATCGTCGCCCGCGCGATACACGCGATGTTGCGTGAACTCGGCGCCATGCCCGCGAAACGGGCTGCGATGCCCACCCGTTCGCAACCCTTCGACAACCAGGCGTGCCGCCAGTTCGAGGTCGTCAATGGCGGCCACCACCGCCGGTGAAAGCGAAGACATCAGCCCCGCGCGCCGCCGTTCACTACTGGGGCCTTACGGCCTCGAGCAATTGTCCAATGACGACGTCAGGAGACACGCCTTCGGCTTCGGCCTGAAAATTGACGAGCATGCGGTGACGCAACACCGGCAGCGCAACGCGCGAGACGTCGTCAGGCGAAGGCACCGCACGTCCGTCCAGTAGCGCGGACGCTTTCGCACCGAGCAATAACGCCTGGCCGGCGCGCGGCCCTACACCCCAGCGCACCCATTCCTTCACAGAGGCAGGGGCGGAAGGGTCGGCGGGACGTGTTGCACGAATGAGCCGCAGCGCGTAGTCCACCACGTTTTCGGCGGCCGGCAATTCGCGGACGAGCAGTCGCGCCGATTCGAGATCGGCCCCGGTGGCGACGTGCTGTACGGCGCCCACCGCAGTCGTGGTGGTCTCGGCCAAGACGCGCCGTTCATCGGCCACAGACGGATAGTCCATTACGACATTCAACATGAAGCGATCCAACTGCGCTTCGGGCAGGGGATGAGTGCCTTCCTGCTCGATGGGGTTTTCGGTGGCCAGCACAAACAACGGGCGTTCCAGCGGATAACGAACGCCACCCACGGTCACCTGATATTCCTGCATGGCTTCCAGCAACGCCGCCTGAGTGCGCGGTGGCGTTCGATTGATTTCGTCCGCGAGAATAATGTTCGCGAACATCGGCCCTGCGATAAATCGCACGTGACGCTTGCCGGTGGCCTGATCTTCCTCAATGACCTCGGTGCCGAGAATGTCGGACGGCATGAGATCGGGCGTGAATTGAATGCGGCTGAACTTGAGACTGACCGCGTCGGCCAACGTCTTGATTAACAGTGTTTTGGCAAGGCCCGGCACGCCGCGCAACAGGCAGTGCCCACCAGCGAACAGTGACAGCAACACTTCGCGGCGCACCTGCTGTTGGCCAATGATGACTCGTCCAATTTCCGCATCCAGTCGCTTGGCCAACGCGACGGCAGTCTCAAACTGCATGGCTGTGGTGCTCACGTGTTCGCCGACGCGCGCAACGCAGTGATCAGTTGACGGGCACTCCGGCAGAAACACGAGGCTTTCATAAAACGAGCGGAGGGTGAAGTGGACGGAACCATAGCATACGTGGCGGCAGGAGCACTCGTTGACACGCAATCCCTGTGGGCGACGTTCAGAATTCCGGCTCGAGCACCGTGATGTTGGTGTTGGTGTAAATGCAGATTTCGCCGGCAATTTGCATGGCCTTTTCGACAATTTCGCGTGGCCCCAGCGTAGTTTCCCGCATCAAGGCGCGCGCCGCCGCCTGGGCATAGGCGCCACCGGAACCAATGGCCAGAATATCGTCATCCGGCTCGATGATTTCGCCATTTCCGGAAATCATGTACCCATGGCTGCTGTCGGCCACAATGAGCAGCGCTTCCAGCCGCCGCAGTACGCGATCGCTTCGCCAATCTTTGGCCAGTTCGACGGCCGCTTTGGGCAGATTTCCCGGAAACCGCTCCAGCTTCTCCTCGAACTTTTCGAAGAGGGTAATCGCGTCGGCGGCCGACCCGGCAAATCCGGCCAGCACTTTGCCGCCCTTGAGAGCGCGCACCTTGACCGCTTTTGATTTCATGACGGTGTCTCCAACCGAGACTTGCCCGTCACCGCCTACTGCAAACTTGCCGTTCCGCCGGACCGCGAGAATCGTGGTGGCGTGAATAATTGGAAGTGCCATACCCAAAGCTATCCTCAGGTTTGGCGGTCCAACACCTCTCGCACTTTGCGCGCCAGCGAACTGGGGGAGAACGGCTTCTGCAGAAACGCCTCTTCGGCCTGGACAATACCATGCCGTACCACGGCGTCGTCGGTATAGCCACTGATGAAGAGTATCCGGAAGTCCGGCCGGATTTTGCGCAACTCGACCGAAAGCTCGCGCCCGCTCATTCCCGGCATCACGACGTCCGACACCACCAGATGGATGGGTTTCGGGTACTTCTCGACCAGCGCCAGCGCCACGGCACCGGACGCCGCCTCCAGCACGGTGTATCCATGTGACTCCAATGCGAGCTTGGCGATTTTTCGCACCGCTTGTTCGTCTTCGACAACCAGAATGGTTTCCGAACCCATACGCATCGCTTCAGACGTTTCGCGGGCGGGCTCGAATTCCCCCGACTGCTCGACGGCCGGCAAATATACCTGCAGCGACGTGCCCACATCCACTTCGCTATACACGTTGACCTGGCCACCGCTTTGCCGCACAATGCCAAAAACCGTGGCGAGCCCGAGCCCGGTACCCTTGCCCGCGCCTTTGGTGGTGAAAAACGGTTCAAAAACGCGGCGTTTGACGTCCGGCGTCATGCCGCACCCTGTATCGGTCATGGAAATCATCACGTACCGGCCCGGCATGAAGCCGAGATGGGTGCGACAATATTCTTCAGTCCACACGACATTGCGCGTTTCAATGGTCAGCTGGCCACCGCGCGGCATCGCATCACGCGCGTTGACGGCGAGATTGACCAGCACCTGTTCAATCTGCCCGGGATCAACGCGAACCGGTTGCAGCGCAGGGTCGAGATTGCTGGCCAGTTCGACGTCTTCCCCAATCAGGCGTCGCAGCATCTTCTCAACTTCCGCGACGGTCTCGTTGAGATTGACAACTTTCGGCTCAAGCAGTTGCCGCCGGCTGAAGGCCAGCAACTGCTGCGTGAGCGCGGCCGCGCGATCTCCTGCCGTCCGAATGTCCGCCACCAATTCGTAGGTCAGCTCGTCACGCGGAATCATGGGCAGCAGCATGTCGCTGCACCCGATGATGATCGTGAGCAGGTTGTTGAAATCGTGCGCCACGCCTCCCGCCAATTGGCCGAACGCTTCCATCTTCTGCGACTGGCGCAACTGCGCCTCCAGCGCGTTGCGTTCGGTCAGATCGCGCAAGATTCCGGTGAAGTGTTGCCGGTTGTTCAACTCGAACGCCGTGAACGCCACGTCCAGCGGCAACCGCGCCCCGTCCTTGCGACGACCGACAATTTGGCGCTCGAGCGTATTCACCTCCCCCCGCATCGCGTTCAGGTACCACGGAAGGCCGGCGTGTCCATCCTCCAACTTGGGATCGGGAATGAGCAACGTGATCTGTTGCCCGATTACGTCAGCGGCACGGTAGCCGAACAGCCGCTCACCGGCGCGGTTGAACGCTTCAATCCTGCCTTCGCTGTCAGCGCTGACGATGACGTCCAGCGCATTGTCAAGCACCGATCGCAGCAGGTCATCCACCTGGCGCCGTTCGGTGACGTCCTTAATGACGGCCAGCCACTCCAACACCTTCCCCGACTTGTCCCGCACCGGCACAGCCCGCGAATGCATACGGCGCCATTGACCGTCGGCTCGGCGCATGCGGAATTCTGCAACGATCGGTTGAAACGTCTTCGGTCCCGCCAGCCAGCGTTCGGTCACCCCAGGCAAATCCTCGGGATGCACGACGTTCGCCCATCCGCCATTGGCGGTTGCGACCTCGTAGGTCTGCCCGTTGAGCTCGGTCCAATTGTGGTTGCTCGTGATGGCGCCTTCAAGCGAGTTAATCGTGACAATTTCATCAAGCGCCTCCACCACGGCCTCGTAGCGCCCGCGCTCGCGATCCAGATTTGCAAAGTTGGCCTGCAGGTCACGCTGCGCAACGTCAATGCGTTGCCGAACCGCACGTTCGCTCTGACACAAAAAAATGCTGGCCACGCCCACGGCCAGATAGATGACGGCACTGAGCTGTTTGTCGACACCGACCACGCCAAAGGTGTGCCTGGGCACCGAGAACAGGTAGTCGGCAATGAGATATCCCAGAACCAGCACAAAGAGGCCAGGCTTCCAGCCGCCCAATCGCGCCGTGAGCAGCACCCCCAACAGAAAGATCAGATTGGGCGAGTTCGCGCCCAGCATCGGGTCGAGCAGATACCGGGCGTACGCCAGCAGCAGCGTGGCGAGGACGCCAATCAAGTATGGTCCCGCCACAGGCCATTTGTTGCGAATGCGTGTCAGTAGCCCTGCCATCGCGGCTCCTTGCGTGCGGCCTTCAAGGACTGCTTGGGGTGAGGTGCTGCTTCGAGAATGGGTACCGGGTCAATGTTTCGCAATCCCGAGGAAGTGGTCCGTACATTATACGTCATGCAGATCAGCCTCAGATTCATGAAAGCGGCGCACTGATGAGCATTCCTGCACCCGTTTCGTGGGACGACGTCCTCGCGGCACGTGCGCGACTCGCGCCCTATCTCGAAGCGTCGCCTCTCCGCCAGTATCCGCTGCTCGACGCGCTGGTTGGGCATGACATTCGCGTGCTGGTCAAGCACGAAAACCATTTGCCGGTCAACACATTCAAGGTGCGCAACGGCCTCGCAGCGCTGACCGCGCTGCCGCCGGATGTGGCGGCCCGTGGTGTTGCGGCCGCCAGCACCGGAAATCACGGCCAAGGGGTGGCTTATGCCGGTCAACAGCTCGGCATACCTGTGACCATTTGCGTGCCGCTGGGCAACAATCCTGAAAAGAATGCGTCTATCCGGGCATTGGGAGCGACGCTGGTCGAAAGTGGAACCAATTACGATGAGTGTATTCGCGCGTGTGAGACGGTGGCGGCACAACATGCGTACACCATCATTCACTCGACGAACCATCGAGAGGTGTTGGCGGGTGCCGCCACCTTGTCCTTGGAACTGTTGGAACAAGCCCCCGATGTCAACGCCATGGTCATCGCGGTGGGCGGCGGTTCGCAGGTGGTTGGCGCCCTTGTCGCCGCCGCTGCAACCAAGCCGTCATTGCGCGTGTACGGCGTACAGAGCGAACAAGCCCCAGGACAATACGAAGCGTGGCGTGCCGGCCATCTGAATGCGCCCATTCCTTCGCGCACGTTTGCAGAAGGCATTGCCACAGCGGGTGCCTACGAAATGACGTTTCCCGTGTTGCGGGACCTGGCCGATTTTGTGCTCGTTCCCGATGCCGACATTGCACAGGCTGTGCGAGACCTCTGGCGCGTCACGCACAACCTGGCCGAGGGTTCCGGAGCTGCCGGGTTTGCGGGGTTGCGCAAGTTGGCGCCTGCGCTTGCAGGCCAGACGGTTGCTGTCGTGCTCAGTGGCGGGAACCTCAGTACAGAAATGGCGGTGAAAATTTTGAGCGGGGCGATGTAGGTTTGGCGCCTGGGGTTGTCGCGGCAACGACGAACTGCCAGCAACGGATGAACGGCCGAAACATGTGAACGGCCAACGGCAAAGTACCACCAGCGAACGGTCACGCGATTCTCGCGCCCTGCCCTCCGAACTCAGGCCGGTGTGTGCCGAGCCCGCGCAGTTTCCATCAGAATAGCCACCTGCCGAATGCCCGTTACGATCGATAACCCTCATCCGGACTGTCCGCCGTTTATCCGCGGTTCGTCCGCCGTTGCGCCTGTACGGGCCGTTGGCCGTTCGCCGTTCGCAATTTGCCGTTCGCCGCTTGCCGCTTGCCGCTTGCTTTTCGCAGTTTGCCATTCGCAGGTGGCCGCCCGGCACATGCGCCCTACGCCCGCGGGTGCGCCTGCCGATACACTTTCTTCAATCGTTCCACACTGGTGTGCGTGTAAATCTGCGTCGTGCTGATACTCGCGTGCCCCAACAATTCCTGCACCGCGCGCAAGTCGGCGCCCGCGTCCACCAGATGGGTCGCGAACGTATGGCGCAACGCGTGGGTGCTGAGGCCCGCGCCCTCGTCCACCGCACTGATCAATCCGACAATCGCATGCTGCACCGCGCGCGTGCTGGCCCGCGTGCCCCGTTCGCTCAAAAACAATGCGCCGCGCCCCAATCGCACGGCTTTCTTTGGCGCACCGGTCATTGACGCGGCCGGTGCCGCCTTTGGCTTGACATTGGCCGTTCCCAGTTTTGCCAGCAGCATATCGCGTTTCACGAGATAGTTGCGTACCGCGCGCTGCGCGTGATCGCCCACCGGCACAATGCGCTCCTTGCGCCCCTTGCCGCGCACTTTCACCTGCTGCGTCAGCAAATCGAGATCGGCGAGATCGATGCCCTGCAGCTCCGAAAGACGAAGTCCGCACGAGTAAAACACCTCAAGCATCGCGAGATTCCGGACGTCCGTGAATGCGCCGCTTTGGGCACGTGTCGTCGCCAATGCCAACAGGGTTTCCGCCTGCGATCGATCGAGATACCCGGGTAACGTGCGCGGCAATCGCGGCGATCCCACTGCTCGCGCTGGATTGACATCAACGCGCTCATCCCGGTGCATCCAGCGAAAGAAACTGCGCACCGCCGACAGGGCGCGTGCAATAGAACGTTTCGCGAGCCCCTGCCGCGTCAGGTGCGCCATCCAGCCGCGTATATCCAGTCGGCCCAACTCGCCCCATTCCCAGCCTTCTATGCCGCGAGCCTGGGCCAGATGCGTCGAAAACGTGCGCAAGTCACGCTCGTACGCGGACAACGTATGCGGCGACACGTCGCGCTCCTTTTCGAGATGCGTGAGAAATTCCTGCACCTCGGGCGGCAGCGGCCGGTTGGCGGCGCGCTTGGCTTCGGTCACGCGGGACTCTCGCGCGGCATCGCCACCCTTTCGAGACTCCCCATCCACTCGCGCATCGCTCCAAGCGCCCGTTCTGCAAACATCGCTCGCTTGAGCGCCTTGTCGCGTGGGGTTTCCGCCAGGTCATCCAGCAATCCGAAGTTTGCATTCATCGGCTGAAAGTGACGGGGATCGGCCTCGCGCATGTAGCGATACAACGCGCCCAACATGGTGGTCGGTGGCGGAATGACCGGCGCTTCCCCGCGCAACAAGCGCGACAGATTCATGCCCGCCAGCAGTCCGGTCGCGGTACTCTCGGTGTAGCCCTCAACGCCCGTCAATTGCCCGGCAAACAACGTCGTCGGTGCATCGGGCAACGCGAGATGCGGCGACAACGAAGCCGGCGCATTGAGATACGCATTCCGATGAATCGACCCGAACCGCAGGAACTCCGCGTTGGCCAGGGCCGGAATCATGCGAAAGACGCGCTGCTGCTCGGGAATGCGCAGTCGCGTCTGAAACCCCACCAGGTTCCACATGCGACCTCCGCGATCTTCCTGCCGCAATTGCACTACCGCGTGAGGACGCTTGTCGCTTTTCGGATCGCGCAGTCCAATGGGTTTCATCGGACCGAATCGCAAACTCTCACGACCGCGCCGCGCCATTTCTTCGACGGGCATGCAGCCCTCGAAATACGGCACCTTGTCAAACTCGTGCGCCGTGAACTGATCGGCGGTCGTCAACGCGTCAATAAACGCCTCGTATTCCTCGCGCGACATGGCACAGTTGAGATACGCCCCTCCATCGCCCGCGCCTTCCATGGTTTCCTTGCCCCACCGCGAGGCGCGAAACGCAATCGCGTGATCGATACTGTCAACCGCCACGATAGGCGCAATGGCGTCGTAGAACGCAAGATTCTCCACACCAAGCCGAGTGCGAATAGTGTGCGAGAGGGCATCGGAGGTGAGTGGGCCCGTCGCCACAATTCCGACGTCGGGCAACTCGCTCACTTCCTCGTTCACCACGGTGATGTTACGGTGGGCGCGCACGCGCGCGTCGACCCCTTTGGAGAACACCTCGCGATCCACCGTTAAGGCGGTTCCGCCCGGCACGCGTGCGGCATCGGCGCATTCCAGAATCATGGAGCCCAACGTGCGCATTTCGGCCTTCAGCAACCCGTGCGCGTTGGTGTGGTCGGTACTCTTGAAGGTGTTCGAACACACCAGCTCCGCCAGACGATCGGTCTTGTGAGCCGCCGTACCGCGCACCGGGCGCATTTCGTGCAGCACGACCGTATGCCCACGTTCGGCCAATTGGAATGCGGCTTCGGAGCCTGCCAGGCCCCCTCCAACAACGTGGACCGGATGTTCAACGTAGGTCGGTGGCATGGTGTGATTCATTCTGCAAGATACCACAGGACCTCCTACGCGGGGAGAACGCGGGTCGCCGCACACAACAAGCGGCGCGCACCCGCAGGCACGCGCCGCTGTCGCCACTATTCCCGGTGCCGCCAGTTACGCGGCGCCCACCTCAGCCAATTCTTCGGCGTCATCCGTGCTGGCGACCTCCCACTCGTTCTGGCACTTGAGACACTTGCGATAGTTGCCGCGGGTCTTGTTGCTCTTCATCTCCGCGCCGACGAATCCGCAATCCGGACAGATTTCCGCCACGGGTTTATCCCACACGACAAAATCGCAATTGGGATAGTTCTCGCAGCCGTAAAACGCCTTGCCGCGCTTCTTGCTGCGTCGTTCGGAAATTTCGCCGCCGTCCTTCGGGCATTTGACGCCCGTTGGCATGGACCGCGTGCCACGGCACTTCGGAAACTTGCTGCACCCCAGAAAATCGCCGCTGCGTCCGTGACGCACCACCATGGGCGCGCCACAATCCTGGCACATGTGCGACGTGAGTTCGGCCGGTTTGCGTTCGCCCTTGATGGGACGCGTGTAGGTGCACCCTTTCGGATGTAATTCGCACGCCACAAACGGTCCGAAAAATCCACCCTTCGCGACTAGACGGCTTTCGATGCCGCGCTCCGTGCGACACACGGGACAACGATCGGTTTCGAGCGCAGACAAGTCGTGTGCTTCCGCGATCAGTGCGTCGAGATCGTTGTCGTTGAGCGTGGCCTGAAACGGCGTCCAGAAATCCTTGAGCGCCGACTGCCATTTCATCTTGCCTTCTTCAACCTTGTCGAGATCGGTTTCCATCTCGGCTGTGAAACCGACGTTGAAGATGGCGGGGAATTTCTTCACCATCACCTTCTCCACCGTCTCGCCCAACTGCGTCGGGAAGAAGCGCTGTTGTTGCTGATCGACGTACCGTCGATCGGTCAGCACCGAAATGATGGACGAATACGTGGACGGGCGGCCGATGCCCAGGCGGTCCAGCTCCTTGACCAGCGAGGCGCCAGAGAAACGTGGCGGCGGCTCGGTGAAGTGTTGCTTCGGATTGATGCCTTTGCACGGCACCTTGTCGTTTAGCTCGAGTAACGGCAGCGCCTGTTCGTCTTCCAGTGCCTTGCTGTCGCCTTCCTCCTTGGCTTCACGATACAGCGCCAGAAAACCCTGGAACTTGATCACGGACCCGGTGGAGCGAAACTGAAATTCGCGTGACGCGGCCTTGATATCGAAGTCGACAGTTGTTGTATCAAACACGGCCGGCGCCATTTGCGACGACATGAAACGTTGCCAAATGAGCTGATAGAGTTTGAACTGGTCGGCTGTCAGCTTTTTCTGCAGCAGTGCGTCGGGTTTGATGTGGGGGAATGTCGGACGCACTCCTTCGTGCGCATCCTGCGAGTTGGCCTTGGCGCTGGGATACAACTGCGGAGTGGCCGACAAATGATCCGCGCCGTATTCGGCCAGGAGCAGTTCGCGAGCCGCCGCCGCGGATTCCTCAGAAACGCGCGTGGAATCCGTACGCATGTACGTGATGAGACCCTGCGCACCGTCTTCGCCACCAACGTCGATACCCTCGTACAAGTCCTGCGCGAGGCGCATGGTACGCTTGGAACCAAATCCCAGTTTCTTGGCGGCTTCCTGCTGTAACGTACTGGTGGTAAATGGCGCCGATGGATTCTTGCGCTTCTCGCGGCGCTTGACCTCGGTAACCGGAAACTGCTTGATGCCCTTGAGGGCCTCGAGAATGGTGTCGGCTTCCGCGCTGTTGTGAATTTCCGGCTTTTTTCCGTCAATCTGGTGGAGCTTGGCGACGAATTGTTGCGCACCTTTTTGCAGGTCGGCCGACACGGACCAGTATTCGACTGGCTTGAACGCGCGAATTTCGCGCTCGCGCTCTACGATGATGCGAAGGGCGACCGTTTGCACGCGGCCGGCGGACAATCCTTTCTTGACGGTCTTCCACAGTACGGGGCTGGCTTTGTAACCCACTAACCGGTCGAGCACGCGACGCGCCTGCTGCGCATCGACCTTGTCGCCGTCAATCTTCCGCGGCTTGGTCAGCGCTTTCTGCACCGCGTCTTTCGTAACCTCATGAAAGAGCACGCGGCGAATGGGCGCGGTTACCGCATTGCGCGCCGGCTTCGTGAAAAACTGCTCGACATGCCAACCAATGGCCTCTCCCTCGCGGTCGGCGTCGGTCGCGATGAACACTTCGCGCGCGCCCCGGGCGATTCGCTTGAGGTCGGTGAGAATGTCTTCCTTACCCTCGATGGTGACGTACTCGGGCTCGAACCCGTGATCGATATCGATGCCCAGTTTTTTCGCCGGCAAATCACGGACGTGACCAACCGTGGCACGCACCGTGTACGCGCGTCCCAGATATTTGCCGATGTTGCGCGCTTTGGTAGGAGACTCGACAACCACGAGTGTAGTACCGCCTTCTGGCGGCGGTCCTGCGTCGTCTTCGACAACGGAAGCGCGCGAGCGCGAACGCGCCGCACCAGCCTTGGCGGCCGATTTTTTCGCCGCCGACTTTGCCGGTGACTTTTTTGCGGACGTTGCGGCCGGCTTGAAGACTACAGGGCTGGCAGTTTTTGCGGCCTTTTTAGCGGCGACTTTCGCCACCACTTTTTTCGCCGCGGGGCGCACTTCGGCAGGCGCCGCCGGACCGGACGCCGCCTTCGCTGGGACAGCCTTTTTTGCGGCCGCCTTTTTCGCTGCGGGTGTGTGTTTTTTTGCGGACTTCTTTATTGGCATCTGCTCATGGCACTCGGTGCCTTAATGCACCTGGGAACGATCACTGGGCAGGGAGGCATCATCGAGGCCTCCGTCATCCGCCAATGCGCGGATTTCGGAAATTCCGATGCGGCCTTCCACGTGCAGCAGGGCGCGCTCTACCAGTTGCTCGAAATCATGCTGAGAAACAAGACCGGAACCACCCAGCGTCAGCAGGTAGCCCCAGGCCTCGGCGGAAAATCGGCCGCGTTCATGCGGCCCCTGCACTCTGAGAGGCATCGGACGACTTTCTGTCACCGAAGCCAATTCAGGGACATCAGTAGCGGCCGTGCCGAACAGAAGTTCCAGAATCTCCCCAATCTGGCTGTGGTCGTACCCGCGCGCTGTCAGGTACGCCTCAACCTCCACTGCGTCTGTTTCCGCCGGGAAGCGAGTTCTCAGTTCTTCCAGTAAGTGCCCCCATCGATCGTCCATTTCTTAACCTAGTGTAGTGTCGCCGAAGTACCGTGTAATGAAGGCAGGGAGTGGGTTTTGGGTTCGGTCCACGCGTGGAAGCCGTTTATAGCAGCGCCATGGCGAGTGAGCGCAGCGACGCCTGGGCGCAAAAGCCGCCGCCAACTACCACCAGACTGCGATGTCACTACACGAATCCGGCGTCAAGCCTGCGGGCAAGCAGCACCACCTTGACCGCAACCCGTTGAAAATCAACAACTTCCGTGTCAACCTCGCCATCAGCCGTGGCATAAAGCGGTCCCCGGCTTGTCCAAAGACGATCCAAAACGGCTGCCGGATCGCCATCCATTAATAGTGGGCGTGAGGCGCGCGCGCTGCCTAATCGTTTCAATGCGCCGGCCGGACTGACCTTTAAATGGATGATTCGCCCGGGCGGCCGAACCATTGCCGTTACCCCAGGATTTGTAATCCAGCCACCTCCCGGAGCCCAGACCGACGACTCACTATCAACGAGCTCAGCCGTTAGCGCAACCTCCAGGCGGCGAAATGCGTCTTCGCCTCTTTCCGCAAAAAGCCTGGAGACACTCAGCCCTTCGCGGCGCTCCAACTCAACATCGAAATCGACAAACGGGCGCCGCAGCAGCCGCGCCACTTTTCGGCCAATGGTGGATTTCCCCGCCCCCGGCAGTCCGACAAGCACCAAGTGGCCAAGTCGACCGCCGACCATTGCCGAATCCCCGACCACGATCAGCCCTGCCGTTCGTCAAGCCGAGCGAGGTAGCTGCGCAAATTGCGCTGCACTTCGTCCAGCGAGTCGCCGCCGAACTTCTCCAGCACCGCCTGCGCCAGCACAAATGCCGCCATCGCCTCGGCGATCACGCCCATAGCCGGCACCGCCGTCACGTCGCTGCGCTCGGCGACCGCCTGGGCGGCCTGTCCCGTAGCCACGTCCACCGTGGCCAGGGGGCGCATCAATGTAGAGATGGGCTTCATCGCGACGCGAATCACCAGCGGCTCCCCGGTACTCATTCCACCTTCAGTCCCACCGGCACGATTGGTTTTGCGTGCGACGTGCCCCGCGCGCGTGCGACCCGGTGCCGCTTCTATTTCGTCGTGCACCTCCGCACCCGTGCGACGCGCGGTGTCGAATCCCAGGCCAAACTCAACACCCTTCACGGCGGGAATGGAGAGCATCGCCTGCGCAAGGCGCCCGTCCAGTTTGCGATCCCACGAGACGTGCGACCCAAGTCCCACCGGCAAACCGGTGACCACCACTTCGCAAATGCCGCCCAGCGTATTGCCCGCGCGCTTGGTGACGTCGATGAGCTCAATCATCCGTGCTTCCGCGTCGGCATCGAGCGTGCGCAACGGCGATTGATCGGACGCTTCGTTGAGATTGTCTGGCAGCGGCTGCGTGGGGATGGCGTCAATGCCCCCAAGGTGCACCAGATGTGAACCGATGCGGATGCCCAGCTCGGCGAGCAACCGTTTGCAGATGGCGCCGGCCGCGACCCGTGCCGTGGTCTCGCGCGCGGATGCCCGCTCCAGAATATCGCGAGCGTCCGAGCGATCGTATTTGAGAATGCCCGTCAAGTCGGCATGGCCGGGACGCACGCGCGTGACCACGCGCTTGCGCGGAGTGGTGGCATCACTGTCCCGTGGCGCGGGATCCATAATGTCCACCCAGTTTTTCCAATCGGCGTTGCGCACCATCATCGAGATGGGGGAACCCAACGTTTCCCCTGCCCGAACGCCGGAGAGAAACTCCATGCGATCAGTTTCAATCTGCATGCGACGTCCGCGTCCATACCCCTGCTGGCGGCGCGCCAATTCTTCGTTGACGTGTTCGGCAAGCAGCGGCACGCCGGCAGGCATGCCTTCGAGAACAGAAATCAGTGCGGGGCCGTGCGATTCGCCAGCGGTCGTAAAACGAAGCATCGGGAGTTATGCGTGAATGAATGCGAAGTGACAAACTATTCCGGCAGCCTGTTGACGGATTGAGGCGACTCGGTGCCTTCCGTCGATTCATCAGCCGGCTTCCTGTTCGGCAGAAAAGCCAGGACGATGAGTGAGAAGATCATATTGTACGAGCGCGCAGCCGCGACAGCGACCGGCAGGAGAAACAGGACCACCAAAGCATAGGAGGCATTCATGCCAACTTCCGATCCGCTTTCCATCTCAGGCGCGCCCAGATTTCGAGAGCGTTGGCGAAGATATCAGTGCGGTGGTGTCGTCGGGTGCGCGGTATAACCACGCGATGAGCGGCGAGGTCATCAACGTCGTGACCAGCGCCATCAGCACCATCATCGCGAACAGCGCGGGTGAGATCACACCAATATCGAGGCCGACGTTGAGTATCACGAGTTCCATGAGGCCGCGCGTGTTCATCAACGCTCCAATGGAGAACGCGTCGCGCCAGCTCATGCCCGTCAGTCGTGCCGCGGTCGCAGCGCCGCCCACCTTTCCCGCGACAGCGACGAGCAGAATGAGTGCAGCAACGGTCCACAAACCTGCGCCGTGAATGAGACCGACCGACGTGCGCAACCCGACAAAGGCAAAGAAGACCGGCAGGAGCACGGCGCTCACCACACTATCAATGCGATTGGCAATGGCGTGCGACAGATTGATTCTCGGCAGTACGGCGGGCAATACGTGCCCTTGGGCGTCGGCCCGGATGGTGTTCATGGCAACACGGCGTGCGCTCACGTCAATACGTGGAACCATCGCACCTGCAACGAACGCACCAAACAGGGCATGCACCCCAAGCATCTCGGTAATCCACGCCGACGCAAGCGCGACAACGACGGCAATACTGACCATTTGCGTCGTGACAACATCCATCGCAAACGGCGCGACGGTCTGCTGGAGTTTGTGCACCACTGGTTTCGCCCACCTGGCGATCAGGGGGCGCAACCCCAGCCCAAGACACAACACGTACAACAGCGTTGAACCCAGGGTGAGACCAAACGTAGACCAGCCCGACGCGCCCTTGGCCGTCGCTGTGGCGACAGCGAGCACGCCGGCCAGGATGCACCATGCCGTGGCGTCATCAATTGCGGCGGCGGCAATTGCAATCGCGCCGACGCGCGAATTCAGCATCTGGCGCTCGTCGAGAATACGCGCCAGCACCGGAAACGCGGTGATACTCATGGCCGCACCCATGAACAGTGCGAACGGAAGAAACGCCACTCCTGCCGGGGCCAGATCGGCGTGCAACGGCTTCGCCAGCGCCACTCCAAGCAGAAACGGAGCAATAATGCTGGCATGACTGACAGCCACCGCCGCCTGGGCCTTGCTGCGCAACACGCTGAGGTCGAGACGCAACCCAACAACAAACATGAACAGCACCACGCCCAATTCGCTGAGCGTGGCCAACGGCAACAGCTTTTCAGGCGGAAACAGTGTCCGCATGGCATCGGGCGCCACCGCGCCGAAGACCGAGGGGCCAAGCGTCAGTCCCGCAATCATCTCGCCCACGACCGCGGGCTGCCCCAGCAGCTTGAGTAACCGACCGCTCAGCCGGGCAACCAGCAGGACAACGATGAGTTGTGCGAGCAGCAGCCCGAGGTCCAGCATGCCAGTTGCGGTGAGTGAAAAAACGAATGCCCCACGCATCTTGCGATGGTGGAGCATCCGAATCTAGCGAGGCCCTCGGCAGTTTGCCGGGGCCACTGCGGCCTACAGAGGGCCTACTGGCAGCTCGTAGTGAAGTTGTCCGGCAACGCCACCAGCGTGACGCCGCGTACCGTTGCACCCACCAGCACGATTTGACCGTTGACGCGCACGGAGGCCCGCACCGGTCCAATAATCGGATCGCGGATGGGCACCGACGCTACTTTCTTGAAGCAGTAGGTATCGAAAATGTCGATGACCGGCTGATTGGACGCCACAAACGCAAGGCGGGTGTTCAACGGACTGGAGTTGAGCCCCCGGTTCGCCGGATGGAAATCCAAACCACCACCGCTGGACTGCGACTGCAGGATACCCTGCAGGCGAAGCGTGCGGTCAAAAATGTAGGTGGAATCGCCCTTCACCGCCGACAGCGCGCCGTCGAAGTTGATGCCGACACCCTGCACCCGAGCAAACGAGTTGGCGATAAAGTCGCTCACGTCAATTGGGCGCGACACACCGTTGTCAATGACGGGCGTGGGCGGAACACGATCCATCCCTTGGGTGACGTCGTAATTCATGGCTCGGCTACCCAACACCGGGCCGCCTTCCCCAACTACGGCGCTTCGGAAGTTGCCCGAGTTACGAACGTAGGTAGTATCGCGGAATGCCAGCTCGTCAATGCGAATGACGACCGAGTAGTTGAACGTGCCGCCGTTGAAGTTCACCTGCTGTTTAAACGGCACGAGCACCGAGTCCTTGCCCACGCCGTTCGCCGCATACCGAATAATTTCGAGCGTATCCGCGCGGCCAGCCGTCTGGCCAATGGCTTGCTCGAAGAAGAAGTGCGACGTCGCCCTTGACAGATTTTCCCAACGCACCGTTCCCGCGTTGGCAAACGGTGCTGACTGACCGGGCGTTGGTGTGGTGGAGTAGACCAGCACCACATCCCCACATGGGGCGGTCGGGCTGGACGCACTTTCACACGTCGACGCCAGGTACTGCGGACGATCGCTGAAATCGTGTGGCGTGCGTTGCGTGATCACATCATCGGTTGTGGAAGAACGCACCGACGTCACCGTGTACGCGATGATGTTCGGCAGCGGATACCGATACACTTCACGGCCCGTCGTGCCGCGGTTGAGATCGACGTAGCTGATGTTCGTACCGCCTGAATTTGCGACCAGCAGCGTATCACCCATTATGCCGGCGCGACTGCGTGGCCAGGCGGAGATACCCCACGGACGCGAACCGACAATAACCGGAGACTTGAACGCCGAGTCGGCCAGATTGTACACCTCGAGCTGGTTGCGCTCAATGTTCGTGAGGTACAACCGATCGGTACGCGGGAAGTACAGGGCGTCGGCCACCTGTCCGCCATCGGGCAGCGGATTGGTATACCCCGCCACGATGGTCACCGTATCCAGCTGCACGGCACCCGTTGCCCCGCGCGTCACATCGCGACGCCCGTTGGTGTTGCGAGCAAAACCGGCCACGGTCACCTTGGTCGGGAACGCCGCCACGTTGATCTTGGTGCGGAAGGTGCGCACTAACGTGGAGAACGTACCGTTTGACGACACCGAATCGGCCGCCACCAGTGCACCGGTCAACGAGCGTACTTCGTAGCCCAGAAATCCGATGCCCACGGGATCGGTGGCTTCGACAAAAATGGTGTCCGTGGTTTCCAGACGCGGCGTGACGCCATTGCGCACCACCGGCAGCGTGAGCAGGTCGGCGGCACTCTGCACCGTGTACGTGACCGGGGTACCCTCGACACGCTGCAACAGCGAGTCGACGATAAACGGCGTAATGGTCACCGACTTGCCCTTCACCGTGTCCGGCACGGCCACCGTGTCCAGTACCGCCACGGAATCTTTCAATGGCGAGTTGAACTGCGCCGAATCGGTGTAGGTGTACGCACCGCGAATCTTGAAGCCGAGCGTACGGATGTGGTACCGCGCCTTGCCGGTGTACGAGATGACCAACGATTTGCCAACCACCACCGGTGAGCTGGCCACCGGGCTCGTAATGATGGCCGACGGCGGCGTCAGATTGCCCACCGTCATGACAAGGCGAGCGGTGTCGGACACGTTGCCGGCGCCGTCGGTCACGATGGCACGGACATTGACCGTTGATCCGAGTGGCGCCGACGTCGGCACGCGAAACAGCACGCCCAGGTCAAGGGCGGTCGAGGCCGATGTCAGCGTGGTGTCGTAGGTGGCGACCACGCCACCCGCCAACGTGACATGAATGTTCCGGATACCGATGTCGTCACGCGCACTGATGCTGACAGGAAGTATCGTGTCGGTGGTCGTGCTGCCTTTCACCAGGGTGACTCGTGGTTTCGCGGTGTCGGGCACCAGTGTCTGATCGACCGACTCGTCCGAGCACGCGCCCAGCGCGGCCGCCGAGGCGAGCATGGCGATCAGACCAAATGTTGAGGTTCGCATGGTTCTGTTATCCTCGGGGGGTTGATTAGCGGCCCGGCGGCGTCACGCCGTCGTCGAGGATGTGCGGCGTGACCAGGATGAGCAGGTCGCGCTTGGTTTCGGTAGTGGAATTCTGCGAGAACAGGCGTCCGATAAATGGCAGGTTCATCAGGAACGGAATGCCGCTGCGGAACGTGTTCTTTTCCGTCACCGTGAGTCCGCCAATCACTGCCGCTTCGCCGTCGGCGACCAGCACTTGCGATTGTGCCTTTTGCCGATTGAAGATCACGCCGACGTCGGTGTTCGCGATTTCCGCGCTGGAGTTCTCGGCAATCAGGTCGAGCAGCACCATGCGGTTGTTCGTGATCTGCGGCGTGACCGTGAGCTTGATACCGGCTTCTTCTTTCGAGACCATGGCGCGTGGGAAAAATGCGGCCGCGTTTGGCTGCGCGCCACCGCCACCGCCACCGCCACCGCCACCACCGCCACCACCGCCGGCATTGCCGCCAGCGCTCGCGTCGATCACGCGAATGGGTATTTCCTGGCCAACAAAGATGGTCGCAGTGCGGTTGTTCAGAATCGTCACGCTCGGTTCACTCTGCACATCGGCCAGCGACGACGTGGTGAGCGCGTTGAGGAACGTGGTCAGCTGATATTTGCCCAGTGCTGCGCTGTAAATCAGGTTGAGCGCGTTCGGCTTGATGGCGTTGCCCGCGTTGGCGATGCCGGAAATTGCATTGCCACCAAGTGCGATGCGCGCTGGCCCTTCAAATGCAGTACCACCGCCACGCGCGTCGGGTACGCCGTCGCCATTCGTGTCAATGGGCTTCATCGTGTTGGGATCGATACGCGGCACCAATTGCTGGAAGAACTGCTTCGTGCCGTTGCCAAGATCGTAGGCGAGGCCAATTTCCGTAATGCCGGTGCGGTTCACGAAGACAATTTTCGCCTTGATCGCCACCTGCGGCGTGCGGATATCGAGTTCGGCCAGCCGGGCAATGATTTCCGGGAGGCGCGAAGGCACTTCCGTTATGATCAGCTTGTTCGTCGCGCTGTCAGCCGAAACCGAGCCGCGTACCACGCAACCCTGCCCTGACATTCCGCCCTGCCCTTGATTGCCACCACCCTGCTGCGTCCCGACGCCCATCTCACGGCCTGTGGCCATGGTGGACATGCTGGTGCAATCGCGAGCCAGCAGTTTCTGCACGGTCGTCTCCAACGTGGTCGCCTTCGCGTAGTTCACGTCGATGATGCGCGTGATCATCGGTTCGAGCGCCTGGTTCGACGCCAGGTTCTTGTAGCTGTCAATAATCAGAATGCCGCTGGCGTCTTCTATTGCTGCCAACCCCTGGCCGGACAGAATGGCCTGCAGGGCAACGTCCCACGGCTTGTCTTTCACGTTGGCCGTCACGGTACCCGTGACATCCTTGCCCGCAATGATGGTGCGGCCCGAGAAGTTCGCGAACGTCGCGATGACGTCGCGAATGTCGGTGCCGTCCAGCTCAATGGAAATACGCGGCTTGGGCTGCGGGACCTGCGCCTGACGGGGTGCCGGTGCACGCGGTTCGACAACAGGCACAGCGACCGACAGCGCGGCATCGGGTTTGAATGCGTCGGTCTTCGGCGCGACCACTTTGGGCGCCTCAACCTTCTGCGCTTGAACCGGGACTGGTGAAGCCGGCGCTTCGACCTTGGCGGGCGCTTCATGTTTGAGCGCTTCCGCCTTGGCTTCCGCTTTGGCTGCTGCTTTCGCTTCGACGTTGTTCTTCGTCGTTTCCACTTTTGCGGGCGTTGCAGCCTTTGGCTCTTCGAGGCTGCCAGCGGCTTCCCCCTTGTGCGTTGCTTGCGGCGCACTGGATTGCAGCGCACTCGCCTGTGGCACGCTCACTGATGACGCATTCGCCACCATCGTCGTGGACTTGCTGCTCATATCCCACCGCGCGAACTCGCCAGCCGGTGCATCAACGAGCAGGCGCACCAGCGCGCCGTCCCGCTCCACCGTGTAGGTGTGCGCCGCATCGAGGTCGATGACGAGACGTACCGTGTCACTGCGAAATTGCGAGATGCGTACGTTGCGCACCGGGCCGCGAGCGACGCCGTCGTAGCCTCGAACCCGCAGCGCGACCTCCGCACCTGCGAGGTCAACGACCACGCGGTGTGGTCCCTGCAGAGTAAAGTGGCTGAAGGTTACCGCGGCATCAACCGCAATGCGCACTTCCGGACCAGTCGTGCCGGATACCACCGACACGCCAGACACCTGACCTCGGGCTAACACACTGTCCGCTGACGATGTGGTGTTGTGTACCGGATTGGCATTGAAGCCGATCACTGGCATTGTGGCGCTGTTGGCAGTGCCCTGAACCAGAGCTGCTGCCATCAGCGCGACGGTCGACATTCCCTTCATGGTGTCCTCGCTTTCGTCGTGTCACTGCCAAGATGCAGCGTTTCCTGCCGATTGAATCCGAATTCATCGATGGTGAACACCACCGACTTGTACTTGATATTCGCGACACGCAGTCGGCCCAGCTGTTGGCCCACTTTCAGCATGTAGCGCTCCTTCGTGATAATGTCGCGCAAGACGGCGACCGAATGTTCTCCGGTCGAGTCGTACGCCACGGACGTCAGCTTGAGATCGCTGATGAGCGGGCGCACATCGCTTGAATTCATCAGCGATTTGTATGGATCGCGGCGACCGGTGCGCGCGTAGTCGAACGTTTCCCGCGCAATGGTGATAGAAGTGGGAATCGCGGTCTTGCTGGTCGCGCTGCTGGAGGCGGCCGGCGCGACGGGAGCAACCGTGCCAGCCGCCTCGGCAGAGACGGTGGGTTTGGCGGCTGATTTCGGATGTTCCTGCGCCATGATTCCGGCCGGAAACGCGAGCAGCGCTACCCCGATGATGCGCGTGCGGAGATGGTTCATTTGAGTGTGCCCTCGGCCATTGCGACCTTCGTTTCGGCAGGCTTCGTCCGTTCCACGTACGTCTGCAGAGTGATAACCGACGTCATGCCTTCGCGATTGACCGCGCGCACTGACGGACGAAGCGGCCCACGCCCACCGGCGCCACTAGCGGCGAGTTGGAAGTTCACCGGCGCGACAATACGGGCGAGTGAACCGACGTTCGACAGGAACTCACCGAACTGGTGGTACCCGCCAATCATCGTGACTTTGTAGCGATACGTGTCGAACTGCGCGCCGGGAATCACGGCGTCAGGCACGACACCGCCAACATCCAGACCAGCGCGACGTGCCGCCGTGGACACTTCTTCGAGCAAGGCCGGCACTTCATTGTCCGTTGGCACGAGGCGACGCATCACCGTCAGCGTCGCGCGGTTTTCCGCGGCCTGCGCTTTCAGTTGATCGAGGTTTCCGACCTTGAATTCGCGCTGGGCCGTGGTGTTCGCTGAGGACAGCGAGTCAAGGCGTGCGCTGCTTTCCGCCACCTGCAACTGACGCTCGCTGTACGGATACACGTAGTACGCGACCGCGAGCATCACAGCGATCACGCTGATGCCCAACTTCATCTGGTCGCGCTTGTCTTGCGGGAACATTGCCATGGAAGCCTCGAGGTCAGCGAACCGGAACTACAAGCGGCGCTGTGCGGATCGCACCGGCCGGTGGGACTTCGTACTCAGCCAGCAACTCGAACTCCGTGATGTCCTTGGTGTCCACCACGACAATTTCCGAACGTTTGAGTGAGACTTTCTGCACAAAGGGCGAACTCTCCAATTGCTTCATAAACAGCGTGAGCGCCTGAATATCGACCGTCTGTCCGACAATGCGGAACGCGAGCGGCGGATGGATGTTCACCGTGTCCGCCTTGGCCGCCGCGAGTTTCGCCGCCCGACTGGTGGCCGAATCGGGTTTCGCGGCCGGTTGCCCCTGCGTGCGTCCACCGGTCGTGTCCGCGCCTGGTGGCAACGGCTCCGCGGTGGTCTGTTCGAGGACAGTCAACCACGTGTACTGCGGCAACGCCTGACTGACTTCGTCCAGGATGTGCGCCCAGTTGTAGCGGTTGTCGTCGATCGTGCGAATGATCTGCAATTGACGCTGCACCGAGTCACGCTCGGCCGTCACCTTGCGGCGGGCGGCCAGCACGCTGGTCAGCCGCGTCGAATCGCGCACCGCCACCTCAAGCTTTTGCTCCACTTCCGTTGCACGTGCCTGCTGCGCCGTGAACAAAATCCCCACCGCCGCGACGGCAGCAACCACGCTGCCAACCGCGCCGATCAAAAAGGGATCCTTCACCTTCTCCGCGAGACCCTTGAGGCTTGCGCCGAGATTGATTTGTGACGAGCTGCCCTTGACCGTCTTTTTTGCGCCTGGCAGCAGATTGATTTCGATCATCATGATGAATGTTCCTCAGGCTGCTTGGCGGAGAGCGAGACCAACGGGCAACATCAGCAGCGGTGCCACTTCGTCGACCGACATGAATTCCATGGCCCCTTCACGCACGGTGATGCGCGCCAGCGGGTTGGCCAGTTGTACGGGCAAGCGCAGACGATCGGCCAACCAGGGCAAGAGCCCCGGAACGCGCGAACCACCGCCGCACGCGTAGACCGCGCGAATTTGCCCGAAGGTGCGGGATGACGTGGCCAGGAACGTGGCCGCACGCTCCACGCCCACGGCGAGTTCTTCACCGCGCATGGCGACAACGGCATCAAGCGTCGGATTGCGATCGAATCCACGCAACATCGCTTCGGCCACGTCACTGGTCAGTCCGTGTTCGCGCTGCAAATCTTCGCGGAAGCGGCGCGTGCCGACCGTGAGATCGCGGGGCAGAATGGGCACGCCGTCGTCGAGGATGTTGAGGTTCGTCACTTCGTTGCCAATGTTGAGCAGCGCAATGACCCCCTGCATGGCGTCGGGATGATTGGTTTCGAACGCGTTGTGTAAAGCAAACGCATCCACATCCATCACGGTCGCGCCAACCCCGGCTTCGTCCAGCAACTGGCGTTTCGCCTCGACAATTTCGCGTTTGGCGGCCACCAGCAGCACACTCATTTCGAGACCGTCGCCATCGGGATCGAGAATCTGGAAATCCAGTTCCACCGACTCCATGTCGAACGGCACATGCTGTTCGGCTTCCCAGCGCATCAACTCGCGCGCCTGGGCTTCCTTCACGCGTTCAATCTGAATTTTCTTGACAATCACATCGCGACCGCCAACCGCAGCCACTACATGTTTCGTCTTTTTCATTCCGACCGCGTCCAGCGTCTGGCGAATGGCGTCGGCGACAATGCCGTGGTCCATCACTTCGCCTTCAACGATGGCGGTATCGTTGAGCGGGGTGATCACGACCTTGACCAGCTCGGGAGTCGAGCCGGAGTGATCGATCACCACTGCCTTCACCAATCCGGACCCGATATCGAGTCCGATGGTGGTTTTCTTGCGGCCAAAGAGCGACATGGTGCAGAGGGCTGTGCGTTGGTGGTCTCACATCCGGTGACAGTTTTCGCGAAAACTGAAACGCGGACACTTTGACCTATCCGAATCGGGCGATTCTCCCTCGAAACGACCAGCCGCGAGGAAGGTAACTGCTCCAGAGGGGGGGTCCCCATCAGTTTGGCCGGTGGTGTAACTGTTTCGGCGCGGGCTGTGGGGGTACAACGCCATCGCGAGGCGTTTCGACCATCTCAGAAGCGTTCAAGCCAGCCGCGTGTTGTGATAGCAGCCGGTGCACCTGTTGCCGAGTAGGCTCGTCGTAGGGCACATCGCGAGTATCGGACGCGAGATGCAATTCCGAAGCGACTGCCGTGGCCCAATTCGTCACGAACCAGCGCTGCGCCGTGTACCAGCAGCCGCCCCGAAGTTGCGTCAATGGCCCCGCGTACCATCAGCAGGCCATAAACGTCGAGGTCTGCGTTGAGAGTGAGGTCGCCGTCGACCATCAGAATTCCCTGATGACGGCTTGGCGCAGTCACGGTGAACGGCGCGGCGTTGGTGAACGCGCGCGCTCCCCACTCGTTGGTGCAGGTGGCAACGCTGCCTGCGCTGCGATGCGGATCGCCGGTGCCGGGTGCGCATAGCGCGGCTGTGACAATTGGCACCAGTGATGAAACAGTGGCGGCGTCGTCTGATCTATTGGCGAGGTTTAGCCACTTACTCCAGTTGGCGTCGAACTGCGCTCGCAGTGCCGGGATTGCTGCCGAAACGTTCTGTGCGTCAACACTATCCGTGCCCAGGCATTCGGTATTCCAGCCCGGTGGCGTTTCGTCGACGTTGCTGACCGTTGCGGCATGCGCGAAGGTCGCGGTGCCCAGTAGGGTGAGAGGTTCGTTCAGTGGCAGCGGCGGGTTGCGTACGGTGAGCATGCGCGTGACATGACGCACGACCGCGCGGGGAACGCCGTTGTTGGTGCTGGTGGCCGTGGCTTCGATCATGGCCCGCTCGAGTCCGGTCCGCACCACGGTCACGGACGCGTTCAATGAACTGGGCATTGCGGGAGCAAACGTTACCTGGCCGCCGATGGGCATGCTGGCGAATGCGCGCGCATCCCAGCTTGCGAGTTGCGTGGCGATTGCGGCGTCGGCGCCCAAGAGTGCGCGTTCGCCGGCGAACCCAATGCGGGCGTTGCGCGTCGCGCGCCACACTGCGGCCTGAACAGTTGCCGCAAGTGTGGCCATGAGGAGCGTGGCGAGCAGTACGGTTGGCAGGACGAAACCCGGGCGGCGAATTCGTGACGGCTTCACACCCGCCATGTGGGTAATTTCTGTCATGTCCGTGAGGTCTGCCATGTCCGTCAGGTCTGCCAGGTCCGACAGGTCTGCCAGGTCCGTCTTGCAACTCAGTTGCGCGTGTCTGCGGTCACGCGCCCATACATCGAATCCGTGTGCTCTCATCGGACGATCGCCTCCATCTGCCCGCGCAGCGTCACGTGCATCAGCACCGAGTCCTGCGCGCCTGGTGTGGTGGCCGAACGTTTCCACGCGGATGTCGCGTGTAACTCAAGGGCGACGCTGCGAGGCGTGCCGGCTGCAGCCGACGTCATTACAGTGTTCGCGCTGTCGCGCACCTGAATGTGCAGGCCATCGAGCTGTGGTTTGTCAAACGGACCGGCCACCGGTTGAATGGTGGTCCACGAGGCGCCATTGAACGCTTTGCGGCCCAGGTACCACAATCCGTCACTCGCCCGGTACAGGGAGTAGCGCGCGCGCCTGGCAATGCGCACCAGCGAGCCGGTTGCGGGCGTGACGGCCAGTGGACTGCTCATGGTAAGGCGGACGGGATTGCCCGTCGCGGTGGAGCGCAGCATGTGCGGACTGGTTGTGCAGTTCGAAGTGGCCGATGTCGTGGCGCTGTGCAACGCACTCACTGTCCACCGAGCGTCCTGTGGCGTGATGGCGCTGTCCGCCCCTTGCATGAACACCCGATCGCCGCTTTGCGGTGTCGCAAACCACGAGGTGCGCGTGGCGTCGGTGCCATGAAGCGGCAGCATATCGACCGACGATGTGCCCGAGGCCGCACACGCAATGCCGCTGCCAACCAGCGCGTGTATTTCGAGCGATGTGTCGCTCCACGCAATCATGTCGCTGGCCGCGAGTGGCCGAATTTCAGAGGCCAGCACCGATGCCGCTTGGCGCAGTTCACGGCCAATTTGTGTGGACGAGTTGAGACGGCGCGAAAGTTTGTGTGTGTCAAGCAGCATCGCGACCGCCATGGTGCCAATCACCGCTCCGATGGGTAGCGCGACCATCAGCTCCACCAGTGTGGTCCCGCGTCGGACGCGCATCATGGGCACACCCCGCCGGCGTCTATCGACAGCAGCAGGGACGCGTTGCCGGTCAGGGCAATTGGTGTCCGGTCGAGTGTGAGATCGGCGTGGAACAGCGAGCCCGACCCGGACGCACGCTGTTGCCACACCAAATTCATGCGCGGCAACTGATCGATGCCGGACCCAGCGGTCGCGCACGGGACGGTGAGCGCATCTTCCGCGCGCGTGACGGCCAGAGCCTGCGCGTGAGTGACCAGCGCGGCATCGTCGGCCAAGGCCAGTGTCCCGCGAGTGTTCGCGGCCATGGCCAACGCCACGACGGCGAGCAGAAACATGGCGACGACGCACTCGACAAGGGCGCGGCCGGCGCGTGCGCGGAGTGCTCTTTCCCGTGCTGCCCGCGCACCCCGTTCTGCTTGTGCGCACCGTGTGGCACGGTCGGGGTTCCGAACCTCGCCATACGATCCGGCGCGATTGTTTGTTGAGTTGTTCATGGACGTACAATGCGCGAGGGCCGCGCCTGCTCCATCACCATTTCATTGCGCAACGAAGCGTTTTATTCGCCGCTCATTTCCGCCGAAGTTTCCGCGTGTTTTCTTCGCGCGAACGAGCCGGTGTTGGTATGCAGAGGAAACAACAACACAAATGCCGCTCCGCCTTCACGCGCGCGTTGCACCCACACCGTTCCCCCAAGGTTTTCTGCAATACGCGCGACAATGGCCAGCCCCAATCCCGTGCCCTTCCCGGTTTGCTTCGTCGAGAAAAACGGCTCGAAAATCCGCTCGGCATCGTCCGCGGACACACCCGGTCCCGAATCGGCAATGACGACCTGCAACACGGCCTCAGGCCGGTCCGCGCGCGCAACCCATGCCGCAGCGCGTCCGTTGGGCTGATGCGGAAATCGCTCAGTCGGCGCGTCAGTGCGGCGTTGCGCAGCAGCGATCGCGGTCTTCACACTGGTCACCCGCGTCCGCAACGCGAGTTTGCCCTCCCCGTCCATCGCGTCAACGGCATTGAGCACCAAATTCACAAACAACTGCTCCAGATCATGCCGCTCGGCGTACACGAACCCTTCGTCGGCCGCCAACTCCTGTTCGACCACCACGCGACGCATCACCCCTTGATCGGATAACAACCCCAGCACATCGCCCAGCACCGCATCAACCGCGCACGGTTTGGGGGTGAGCAGGCGTGGTCGCGCGTAGTCCAACAGCCCACGCACAATACGATCAATACGCGACACTTCCCGTTCTATTGCATCCAGCGGTTCCGAAACGTTTTCGGCCCCTTCCGTTCGCATACGCACCACATGTGCGTAGGTGGACACCGCGGCCAGCGGATTGCCCACTTCATGCGCGATTCCCGCGGCCAACCGGCCCAGTGTAGCGAGTTTCTCGACGCGCAGCCGTTGCTGGTCGGCCTCGAGCAGTTGCTCCGTCATGCGATTCACACTGGTCGCGAGCGCCTGGAATTCCTGCGTACTCGCGGGGGGAAGGCGCTTGGACGTGTCGCCCGCAGCAATCTGTTCCGCCGCGTGCACACTGTCCGCCAGCGGCGCTTCCACCAGTCGGGCAAACTGTCGTTGCAGTACCATGGCCCACACGAGCCCGATCAAGACGAGTAGCGCTGCGAAAACAATCGACCGGGTCGGATCGGTCATCCCCTCCGTAATCGACATTGTCGCCACAATACCAAAAGCCGCCACCGCATTGGTCACGGTTACGGCAATCAGGAGCTTGCGACTGATGGGGGGCAGCTTCTGTTCAATCACGGGCGCACGATGTAGGACGGTATTGTGATGCGCAAGCACGCGCCTGCACCAACCTATCACGAAGGGAAGGAGCCAAACGCATCAGGGGGCCAGGCATTCGCCCGACCCCCTGACACCCGGCCCCATCAGAGGGCCGTCGAATTGAAGAACGAAGTGATGCGGTCGGCCAACTCGCGTCAGCCAATCGCGATCAGCTTATTGACACTTCGGTTCGCCTTCTGCGGCACCGGCCGGAATCGGGCCTGAGCCGACGCCGATGGCGCACGTCACTGGCGTGTTGCCATGAGAGGCGGTGGCCGACCAACCAGCTGCGCCACCTGTGAAGGTCAACGCGACGCCTGACGAACCAGCCGGCGCAGTGTACAGGGCGTAGGTGTTGTTATCCGAGAAATCGGCTTCAGCGGCGGAAACCATGTTCTTCAGATCGGACTTCATGGCGGTGATGTATGCCTTTTCCTTCGTCGCAGCGAACTTCGGAATCGCAATAGCGGCCAAAATGCCGATAATGACGACCACGATCAGGAGTTCGATGAGGGTAAAGCCTTTGCGGGTGCGGTTGCTCAACATTGTATACTTGCTCCGATGGGGGGGTGAATCGACGTGTGGTCTCAGGCGAGAGGCCATCGCGACACTTTGCTCTATGGCAACGTGCGGGCCAGACGCGTGGCATTAAGCAAACGTGTTGTGGGGCAAGGAGTTACATCTTTTCATTGCGTGGCACAGCGGAACAATGCCGTGGGAAATTGCAATTCGTTTCGCAGGGTGCGAGACGTGGCCCCTCGGAGGGTGGATCGGGTTGTGCCGGTGGTGTAACGGCGGAGCCGTTTGAGTAACCAATCGCTGCAGGTCACCATTTTGGGCGATAAAACGAAGCCGCCCAACTGATCTGGAATTGGGCGGCTCTTGGTCACGAGAGTTTAGCTGTGCGAGCACTGGGCGGACGACAGACTGGCAAAAGCACGATGGTGCGTGGCCAACCGCCACTACACGCCTATCGATACCTGACACTCGATCGCGCCGAGGTGCGGGAGCAGGCACGTGTCGATCCGCGTGGATTGCTGCTTTCAGCGCCCCGCGTGGTGCTGGACGAAGTCCAGCGTGAGCCCGACCTCATCCTCGCCCTCAAGGAAATCATCGATAACCCCGCGCACGACGGCCGGCGCACGGCTGGACAATTCGTGCTGACGGGTTCGGCCAATCTTTTGGCCATGCGCGCGGTGGGGGAATCACTGGCTGGGCGGGCCACCGACACGACCCTATGGCCCATGACTCGCAACGAACGTGCGGGCCGAGGCATTGCGGGCAACTGGTCCGACTTTTTCTCAACAGACGCGTCCGAGTGGTACGACATGGTGCAGGCTGGCGACTCCGATCCCGTGGACTGGCAGGATGAAGCGCGCATTGGCGGGTATCCGACTGGGGCGCTTGAGCTCCGCACTGCGTCCGAGCGCGCCCTGCGGTTTGAAGGCTACCTGTCAACGTGTCTGGATCGGGAGGTGCGAGACCTGGCCAACATCGCCAACCCACTCGATATGCGGCGACTCATGCGCGTGGCCTGTCACCGACTGGGGCAAGTCATCAATCGCACCGCGTGGGCGGTTGATGCAGGCATTACGCCCACCACCGCACTCCGCTATCTCGACCTGCTCGAACAGTCGTATCAGTTAGTGCGCGTGGAAGCATTCAGCGTCAATCGCACCAAGCGCCTGGTCAAAAGCGCCAAAGCATACTGGAGTGACACGGCGATGGCCTGGCACATTGCCGACTGTCCGCCACTCACCGGATTTCATTTTGAAAATTTGATCCTGAACGAACTATTGGCGTGGCGTGACGCGGAACCGCGACGACCCGCCGTGATGCATTGGCGCACGACCAACCAGGACGAGGTCGACTTTATCATCGAACCGCCGGATGGCGCGCTGCTGGCTGTCGAGTGTCAGAGCAGCGAGAGACCCGACATGCGTGACGCGAAAGGGTTGCGACTCTTCCTTCAGGAGTATCCACGCGCAATTGGTGGCGTGTTGCTCCACACCGGCCACGAAACGCGCTGGTTGAGCGATCGCATTCTGCTCGTGCCGTGGTGGCGCGTATGTTAGTGGGTTACCTCACGCCCCCTCATACCGCGCCAACTTCCGATACAACGTGCTCGGATCGATGCCCAGCATGTCGGCCGCCCGACTCTTGTTCCCGCTCTCGTTGGTCAGCACCCACTGGATGTACGCCCGCTCAATCGCTTCCAGCGTGGGCGTCGCTGGCGCACGGTCGCTCACCAACGGCTCTGCACGACGCTCTGTGACACGTTCCGGCAGGGCGTCCGGACCAATGATATCGCTCTCGGACAGAATCACCGCGCGCTCCAGTGCGTTCTCCAGCTCACGCACGTTACCAGGCCACTGGTACGCCATCAGCGCATCCAACGCATGTTCATGCAGCGTTTTCGGATCTTCCTTGCGAATAACCGCATTCCGTGCGAGAAACTGATTGGCGAGCAGCGGAATGTCATCGGCGCGCGCGCGCAGTGGCGGCAAATGCAGTGCGATGACGTTCAAGCGATAGTACAAATCGCTTCGGAACGAACCGCGCTTTATTTCTTCTTCCAGATCACGATTGGTCGCGGCCAGCACACGCGCTTCAATCGGAATGGCTTCGGTCGCACCAACGGGAATCACTTCGCGCTGCTGCAACACGCGGAGCAACTTCACCTGCGTCGCCGGCGTCGTTTCGCCAATTTCGTCAAGGAAGAACGTGCCCGGACCCGCTGCCGCAAACAAACCGGTCTTGTCCTTCACCGCACCAGTGAACGACCCCTTGGTATGACCAAACAGTTCACTTTCCAGCAATGACTCGGGCAGTGCGCCGCAGTTGATGCTCAGAAACGGGTTCTCAGTCCGATTGGACAAATCGTGGATGTACTTGGCCACGACTTCCTTCCCGGTTCCTGATTCACCGGAAATGAGCACCGTCGAATCGGTTGGCGCGACAGTCTCCGCAACCTTCAACACCTCCAGCCACGACTTGCTGCGACCAATGGGCCGTCCAGCCGTCGTACGCTCGCGACGTTTGATTTCCTGTTTGAGCGACGTGTTCTCTACCCGCAACGTCCGATGCTCCACCGCGCGACGCAAAATGGCCAACAACTCGTCGTTCCGGAACGGCTTCTGGATGTAGTAAAACGCGCCTTCATTCACCGCCTGCATGGCACTCTGCAATGACGCTTGCGCCGTCATCAGCACCACCGGCAGGTCGGCGTCCATCTGTTTGGCGGCGCTCAAGAGCTGCACGCCACTCACATCCGGCATGCGCACATCGCTCAGCACGATATCGGGGCGCAATTCATGCAGTCGCTCGATGCCCTGTTTGCCGCCTTGTGCGGTGAACGGCAGGAAACCCTCGGTCTTGAGCAAAATGCGCAGCGATTCGAGAATACCCGTCTCGTCATCGACCACCAGGACGCGCGGTCTGGTGTCGTGTCCTGCAGGGGATGAGATCAAGCAGCTACTCCGGTCATACGTGATTCGATGTGGGCTGCCTCAGCAGTTGCTGCAGCACTCGGGACCCTCGTGTTGTCACTCCCTGCGGTCGTCACGCGCTGCTGATGCCTGGGCAGCAGAATGGTGAAACGCGTTCCCGGCTCCAGCGCATCCACCAGCACGAGCCCGTGATGGGCCTCGACCGCGCGATGCACCACGGCCAACCCCAGCCCGCTTCCCCCGGCCTTAGTCGTGACGAACGGCTCGAACAGCGTGTCACGAAGGGCTTCGGGAATTCCGGCCCCATCGTCACTGATCGCAATCACGATGCTGTCCCCGTCCCAACGGATATCACGCCGGCGCGAACTTCCCGTTTCCTCACGGGCCACGCGTATGTCGATGTGCACATGTGCGCCAACGTCCTGCAAATCCTCACGCGCGGAGGCCGCTTGTACGGCATTGAGCACGAGGTTGAACACGGCGCGGTGCAACATGTCTTCATCCGCCTCCATCACCAACGACTCCGGCGAAACGGCAACCGTCACATCAACGCCCGGCACACAGTCCGGATGCGCCTTCGCCAACTGCGCGGCTTTCCGCACCACGTCACCAGCGTCCAATTCCAGCACACGCGTCACTTGCGCGCGTGCAAAGTCGAGAAACTCCGAGAGCAAACGACTCAACCGATCGGCTTCGCGAACCACCAGCGCATGCAACACGCGTTCGTCGTCAGCGTCATCATCCGACCTGAGGTGACTCGCTGAAGTCTGGTTCGCAATGCCGTCAAAAATGTCGTCCGCACCGTCGTAGCCCGCAGCCGCTTGTTTCTCGGCCATTCGCTGCAAGGCGTCCCTGGCATTCTGCCGCTGCGTAGCATGCCGCCGAGCCAGCTGTTCGGTGGCACTGCGAATGGACGCCAACGGATTTTTGATCTCATGGGCGAGCGATGCACTGAGCTCGGCTACGGCCTCAAGCCGCTCAGTACGCACATGCATCGCCTGCAGGCGCTTGGTATCAGAAATATCCTGGAAAATTGCGGTCGCTGTGGTACCCGCCGTGCCACGGTCCACATCGGCGATGGTGGTCGTCACGCCAATGGGAATGTCCCGGCCATCCCGGCGAATGACCCCTTCCGCGCGCGTCGTGCGAACGCCAACCGTCACGGTTCGTTCCAGCAGGTCTGCCAACTGCGGTGACACACCACCGAGTACTTGCAAAACGGGCCGGCCAACCAGTGAACGCAGCGGCAGACCAAGCAGTTCCGTTGCCGCCGGATTGGCATACAGCAATCGCCCCTCTACATCGACAGAAACAATACCCGAGCGAATGGTACGCAAAATATCCGCGGCTTCCAGTTGGACCTTGACCAGTTGTGCGGCCAGCGCGTCTCGGCCGTCTCCTGCTTGCCGCAGACGGGCCGCAATGAAGCCAGATCCCACCGCGACCACCGCAAACACTCCTAGCTGCACACCCACGCCCAATTGGGCTTCACCGGCGCGCAGCCATAACACGTCCATCGCGTACAACACGCAGGCCGCGCCCGCAACAAACAATCCGTCGCGAAATGGCAGCATCAGCGCTGCGGTGGCAATGACCAGAATGTAGAGGGCCGCGAACTGCGAACTCCACCCGCCCGTTATGTGTACAACTGCGGTAACCACGAGCAAGTCGACCAGACATTGCAACGCGTAGAACAGGCGACCCACGGGTCGACCGTACACCTCGGCATACATAGCCGAGGCGACGGTCGCCAGCACTGCGCATGCAAAGGACAAGGTGGCAACCAGCGTATCTTCCGGCTCGGCCTTATCCCAGACAAAAACAGCCGCCACGAGAATGGAACAGGCCAACGCGGCGCGCCCCAGCCACACCCAGCGCACCATTCGGCGAGGGTCCAGCATGGTTTGGATGGCTAGGGCAGGATAGGCCGGGGTGTAGCGCAAGTCGGATTGAGCGACAGAAATCGGTGATTTGCAAAACGCACAGGCGGAATGCCGGGGAGTCTTGCAGATTGCATTACCTAGACGAACCAGCTGGCCGACCGTTTCTTTCCCCTGATGCTGCTCCAGGAAGTACCCGGTGAACCGCACCTGACCGCAGGCTCCATCGCGCTCAGGCTCGCGATGGTGTTCCTATTGGTGCTGGCGAATGCCTTCTTCGTGGCGGCCGAATTTGCGCTGGTCGCCGTTCGGCGCAGCAAAATTGACCAGATGGCGGCCGAGGGCGACCGGTCGGCGCTCATCGTGCAGAAGGCGCTGGTCAACCTTGACCGCTACATCTCCGCCACCCAGCTCGGCATCACGCTGGCGTCCCTGGCACTGGGCTGGATTGGCGAACCGGCGCTGGCGGTGCTGGTCGACCGCATGCTTGGCCTCGTCGGTATCGACCCGGCTCCGGGCGTGGTTCACAGCGCCGCCGCAATCGCCGTCGCGTTCGCCATTATCACGTTTCTCCATATTGTATTGGGCGAACTCGCTCCCAAGTCGGTAGCGTTGTCGCGCGCCGAAGCCGTCAGCCGGGTCATCGTCCGGCCGCTGATGGTGTTCTCGCGAATCATGTCGCCGTTTATTTCCGGTCTGAACGGCACTGCCAACCGACTGCTGAAGTGGTTCAAAATTGAACCGGTGTCCGAAAGTGGCCACGTGCACTCCGCCGACGAATTGCGGCTGTTGGTGATGCAGGCCCGTGCACACGGCACGCTGAACGAAACGGATACCGCGATGCTCGCGGGCGTGTTTGACTTTCACAACAAGAAGGCGCATGACGTCATGCGGCCGCGCACCGAGATGGTGGCGATTGCCGAGGATGTCGACCTGGAAGAACTCGGACAGATTTTGCGCACCGAGCGCTACTCGCGGTATCCGGTCTATCGGGAAACGGCCGACGACATTGTGGGCGTATTTCTCGCCAAAGATTACTGGCTGTCTGAAGATCCCGGCGCGTTTGTGTTGCGCGATCATCTTCGCGAAGCACTGTTTGTTCCCGCCACGCGCGCGGCGGAACGCGTGCTGGACGACCTGAGAAAAACACGAGCGCACCTGGCGGTGGTCCTGGACGAATACGGCGGCACCGCCGGCATTGTCACCATGGAAGACCTCGTCGAAGAAGTCGTGGGAGACATCGCCGACGAATACGACTTGTATTCGCGTGACGCGATGTTGACCGACGGCGTGCTGGAACTGGTGGGATCGATGTCGCTGGTGGATGTGCGATCGGATCATCGCCTCACGATTCCCGAAGGCGAATGGACGACGCTGGGCGGGTACGTCTTCGCCATGCTTGGACGACTCCCCAAGGTAGGCGACCGCGCGAGTTATCCCGGCGGTGAATTGGAAGTGGTCGCGATGGATGGTCGTCGGGTGGCGGGCGTGCGGGTGCATCTGCGCACGGACGTATCCAGGTAGCGCGACCAACTGAACACACGCACATGACCAAAGCAGACGACGCGGCGAACATTGAGGGGATTGTGGTGACACCACAGGTGACCATTCCCTACACCGAACTCGACGTGCAGGCCATTACGGGCAGCGGTCCAGGCGGACAGAATGTGAACCGCAGCGCCACGCGCATTGCACTGCGCTGGAACGTGTTCACTACGCGCGCGCTTGACGAATCTCAACGGGCGCGAGTGGCCGGCGTTCTGGCGTCGCGCCTGGATGGCGAGGGAAACGTGCGCATTGTCGCCGGTGAACATCGCAGCCAATTGCAGAATCGTGCCGAGGCGGCGGCTCGACTGGCCGCGCTGGTGGCACGCGCTTTGATTATCCCGAAATCCAGAAGAGCCACGAAACCCACTCGCGGCTCTGTCGAGAAACGCCTGACGGAAAAACGCCAGCGATCGCATACCAAGCGTGATCGCGGGTCGCGCTCGCACCACGACGACTAGCGAATCACCAGGGACTACCAGAGAATCGCGTTGATCCCGATGTAGTAGGTGACAAAGTCCGCTCGGCCGCGCAGTGGAATGGGATCACGATTGTTCTGGAACCCGTCTTCCACCTGCTTGTCATTCAAATACTTCGCGTTGTCATGGCGCAAATAGCGCGCGCCAAGTTCCAGTCGTACATCTTGTTTGGCCGATTGGTACACCCGAAAGTACGCCCCGGCCGAGCCGCCGTACGCCAGCGTCGCGTCGCTGGAATTGGTGGTGGAGGCAAAGTCGTCGTTGTTGTTGTTGTTGTTGTTCGACCCTTCGACCGACGTCGTTGTGGAGAAGTACGAAAATCCGCCAAGCGCCGACACGTACGGCCGGAATGCGCCGGTTGGGCCAAGCAATTGCGGGCCACCCACCATGCTGAAGATGCTGCTGGACGTTCTCAGATCGAGTTTTATCAGGTTGCCGCTTCCGGCCAACGGAATGCGCCGCGTGCTGCTGGCGTAGGACAGGAAGGCCAAGTCGAGCCGCGCATTCACAATGCCCTGTTTATCCAACCGAGCCAGACCACTGACGTCAATGCCGTACCCGTTGCCCGTATTCTTGCCGAAATCACCGTTGGGTTCCGACACGGCAAACGCCAGTCGACCCGAGAATACGCCGGTCGGGACATGCGGCGCAGGTTGCGCGGCGAGAGGGGCTGCCCCAACCGAAAGCGTCAGTGCCGCTATGGCTGCGGCCGCGATCCGGCGTCCGGTCCCTCTGCGGTTGCTGTAAGTCTTCATCGTTGTAGCCGTAGTTTGTGTTGAGCGCCACTCGGCTTGCGGAAGGCCCGGGATGCCGGCGTCGCTGGAATGGTTGTGTCACTCCGTACGCGGAAGCACACGGTAAAGTGTCTGAAACGCCAGCCGTTAAACCGGGTCGAAGTTCCTATTGCAGGGGCTATATTGTCGACATCGCTTTGCCAGTCGCGGTCAGGGACTCTGGTCCCCGGCGCACCCGTACCTTGAGCCGCCACATGCCTCCCGCCTTCAGTCCCAAGCCTGACGACCCCGACGAAGACCTCGATGCAGCTGAAATCGAGGAGCTCCTCGCGGACGAAGACGACAACCTCGAGGATGAATTTCCAATGGGCGACGGCGTCGCGGACATTTCGGCTGAGGTGCACTGCCCGTATTGTGGCGAGCCGGTGGAAATTGCGCTCGATCCCGGCTCGGGATCCCAGCAGCAGTACGTAGAAGATTGTCAGGTGTGCTGCCAGCCATGGCGCGTGGCGGTATCTTATGACGAAGACGGTCACGCAGACGTACAGGTATCGGCGGAAGATGAGCACTGAATCACTTGCAGCAATACACGCGGTGGAGGTCGTGCCGTCACATGCGCAGATGATTGAGCAACTGCTGCACGATGCCCTGCACCGGCCAGCACCGGAAGGCGTTCGGATTGTTGCCCTGTGGTGGATCGAGCAGCTGCGCGATGCACGTGAGTCGCACACCAACGCGATGGTTGCCTTGCAAGGACTGCGGTCCACGTTGCGCGAGAACCGCGAATTGCTCAGCGACGCGCCGCTCAAGCGAGGAATGCGACACCTGCAGTCGCTCGCGGGTGCGTTGGAAAAGGTGTGCACCGCCGCCTCGGAACGTGAGTGGCTGGAATCGGAGGCAGACATGTTGCTCCCCGACGCAGCCGCCGAAGCACAGGAACTGAGCGCCGTGCTGGCCGAAGAACACCAGCAACTGGCACGCGTAGCGACGACGGCCCTGCGCAAGCACTTTGATGCGTTTGATGCGATCGCGCCGAGCGCGCTTTCGCATTTCATCGTGCGCGGCACGGTGGGTGTGGCCCTCAACCTGGACGCATTTTCTGCGCACCTCAGCGGACGCCTTGATCGCAGCGTGACGCGAATGAAACGGTCCATGCAGGACGTGGAGGGTCGCTCCAGCAAACGCGAGATCAGGCGCATTGCAGACGGGCTGATACGCGTGCGCGCCATGCTGCAGCCCTTTGTCGCCACGCTTCCCTCTGTCGGCACCCTGTATCACGGGGTCAGCCATGGACAACAGCAATTGGACGCCATGCGCATCGCCGCCACATTGGCCAAGCGCGCACGACGCCAGAAGCTGGGCGGACTGGCGGCCATGCTGGAAGACGTCAGTCTCAGCCACTACAACGCGTTTGCGTCCGAGTGGCTGGCCGACAACGGGGAGCGCAGCCTCGCCAGTGCGTACGCGGCTCGCGCGGCCTTGCAGCTGTCGATGGACATCACGCACTTCTCGAACGCCAGCATCACGTCCGAGTTTGGCGTGCCGCGGGAAATCGAACGCAAATATCTGCTCAGTGGGTGCCCACCGGAAGCGTCGGTGGTCGCCGGGACGCGCATTGAGCAGGGTTGGATTCCCGGACGCACGCTGCGCGAGCGACTGCGTCGAAGCACCTACCCAACCGGCGTATCGCGCTACACGCGCACCGTGAAGTTTGGACGCGGAATTTCGCGCGTCGAACTCGAAGAGGATACCGACCGTCCCTTGTTCGATGCCCTCTGGCCACTCACCATCTCCGCGCGTGTTCGCAAACGGCGTCACGCGATTCGCGACGGCGCACACACGTGGGAGATTGACGTGTTTACTGACCGGGACCTCGTGCTCGCCGAAGTCGAGCTGCGATCGGCGGACGAAAATCCGCCTCCGCCAGCGTGGCTGGAACGGTGGGTCGTTCGCGACGTCACGAACGAGCCGGGCTTTGTGAACGCCAACCTTGCGATGGCCGACGAAGAGCCGCCGGTGCCGGCCAGCGACGCGTAATCGACGAACGCCTCGTGCTTGCGGCCCTTCTCCCCATTCGAGATCAGCGCGACAAAGTCGTCGCGTACGAACTCTCAGCGTATCCCCTATCGGATACGGTCAGCGCGTCGTCAAACGAGGACGCGGCTCGCCATACACTCGAACTGCTCAGCACCCTGCCACTTCCGCGACTCGCGAACGGACGGCCCGTGCACGTTCCGGTCACGCCCGGATTGGTGCGCGATGGCGCGCTCGCGCGATTCGCGTCGGTTGATGCGGTGTTCATCCTTGCAACACCGGCACTGGATGATTACGCCACAAGTCGGGCCGTTGAGCGGTTGATTGGTCGCGGTTTCCGGTTTGGGCTGGACGGATTTCCCGAGAGCCGACCGCTGCCCTCGGCGATGACCGGTGCAACCGTGGCGTTGGATGCAGCGCGCGTGGCACCGTTAGCCTTCGCCAGCCGCATTCAGTTGCTGTTGCAGGCCGGACTCAAACCGATTGCGCGGGGCGTCGATGACCGCGCCACTCGCGAGCGCGTAATGGGTGTCGGGGTCAAGCTGTACTCAGGTCGCATTCTCCCACGTGCCTCAACACGTGATGCCGACGCTGAATCCGGCGCGAAACGGGCCGTCACGATGTTGGCCGCGTTCAGCGATGGCCGTCCGCCAGATACCTCCTTCGACACGTTCGTGCGCAATGAATCGCGACTGGCCGCGGAGATTCTGCACATCATGCGATCGGCGACGATGAGCGTGCGCGGGCCGCGCACAGTCGAGCACGCACTCACGGTGCTGGGGCGTGACGCGATCCTCGATCGCATGACGGCACTGGTGGCCCGTCTGGTTTCCGAATGTGCCGGCGACCCCGAATTGGCGCTCATTGCCCTCCGGCGCGCGCGAATGTGCGAACGGCTCGCGGCGGCGTTGGAGCGTCCCCCGCATCCACGCTTGCGCCGCCTGGCCGGACTGGTGAGTGTGCTGGACGCCGCGTTTGGCGTGCCCGCCAGCAGCCTCAGTTTACATGTGGCCCTGCCGTTGGTGTTGGCAGATGTCGCGGTGGAGCGCCTGCAACCGTTAGGCCAGTTGGTGGATATTGTCGAAGCGTACGACAACGGCTGGTGGCCGGACATGCGCGCGCGTTGTCGCGTGGTTGGCGTGGCGCCAACCGTCGTGCGCGAAGCCTACTTTGACGCATGGCGTGATGCGCGCGAAGAATTGGGCGCGTCCCGAGCCGGCGAGGGGTGAGCGCACATGTCTCAGGATATTCGCGAATACCTCATCGAACGGTTTCGTGCGGACGCGGACACACTTCGTCAGCGGGCGGTGGCGATTGCCGGAGCCGCAAAGCCCGCGCCGGGTCCGGACGTGACGCTGTCGCGCGCCATGGCCGATGCCTGCGACGATGTCGCGGCGCTTGCTGCACAATTGCCGGAACGCGCGTCCGTAGACGAAATAGTTGACGCACTGCAGGCGCTGCTCCCGCAACTCGCAGCGCGAACCACGAGCGTGCAAGCGCAGAAGGCGCCAGCACTCAAGGCGGTGTATGTTGGGGCGAGTACGCGCGTGCAGGAACTAATCGCCGCAGAACTCCGGGCGTCCGGTCTTGCCAACCGTTCTGTAAACCCGGATGCTCCGGTTCACGACACGGAGTTTGATGAGGACGAGGAATGACGCGCAGTAAACAGATGGAACCCGACGACGAGCAGGACGGCGACCATGCACCGCCGGGAAAAGTGCGCGTGGACAAGTGGCTGTGGGCGGCACGCTTCTTCAAGACGCGCTCGCTGGCGCAGGAGGCCGTTGATGGCGGCAAAGTCGACGTCAACGGAGAGCGCGCAAAACGCGCCAAACTGGTACAGGCCGGCGACCGCGTGCAGTTACGGCAAGGCGCTGAGTTCTGGCATCTGACCGTGCTCGACATTGCCTCGCGCCGCGGGTCAGCAGAAATTGCGGCAACGTTGTATGAAGAAAGCGCGGACGGTCGGGCGAAACGACAGGCACTGCGCGATGAAATGCGAAGCACCAACACGGCCTTCACCTACGGAGAAGGCCGACCGGGCAAACGCGATCGGCGGGAACTTCGACGATTTAAGGGCGATTAAGCGTCAGCAACTCGCCCAGCGTGATCGGTTCCAGTTCGTGTGCGCCCTCGTATTGTACATCCCGCACCGCAATAGCCAAGGTGTCCCACTGTGCGCGCAACAGGCGACGCGCTTTGTCCGTCATGAAATGATCGTCGGTGCCGGCCACCAACACCACGTCGGTACTCGCAAGAGCGCGTTGCAACGCAAGCACATCGGCGTCATCGGCCACGCTGCCCGCCCACATGACCGCGCGTGAAGGTTGCACCACGCCACCCGCAATCCATCGCATGGCAGTCGCCACGCCCTGAGAAAACGCCAGCACGCCAACGTCGGGCATCACATTGGTCGCCTGCACGACCTCATTGATAACCGCCCGGTACACATTGTCCAACCAGCCGCGGGTGTCTGCGATATCTGACAGGCGATCCTCTTTGGTCATCCAGGCAGCCCCCACACGCGCCATGTGTCCGCGGTCGGCACGCGGCATTTCCAGGTAGAAGCGCGAAAGGCCTTCCGGCGCGACCACGAGCGTGCCAGGCGGTACGGCCTCATCGAAGTGTCGAAGGAACCGCCCCGCCAATTGTCCATAGCCGTGCAGGACGAACCATACCGTTCGGGCCTCGGTGACCGGTGCGCCCACCGTGAAATACCGCGCAGTGCGCGTGGTAATCAGATGGTGCTCCTCTGGCGAAGCGGACGAATTGGAGTTTTCGTTCACAATGAGGTGAGTGGATGCCGTTCACGTTGCGCACACGTGGTCGTCCAACCGCCTGAACGACCCCTGACGGTCAGCGAACTCAGGGAACGTAGGCGATGGCAGAAATCTCCACCATGATGCCGCGAAGCTGCGCTCCAACCACCGCTCGGGTCGGAAAGGGCGCGGAAAACACGGTCCGATAACACTGATCGAATGCACCCCAGTCATTTTCGTCAGTGAGATAGACAGTCACACTTACCACGTCTTTCAACGTCGCGCCACCGGCCAAGAGAACGCGTTCCAGATTCGCCAGTGTTTGTCGAGTTTGCGAAACCACGTCCTCCCCAACAACGACACCGGTGGCGGGATCGCGCGGAACCTGTCCGGAGACGAACATCAGGGGACCGGCTTTCACGCCTGCGCTATATGCGCCGGCGGGCGGTGGCACATCGGAGAGGACTACAGCAGTCCAGGAGCGGGTGGTGATGGTCATGTCGGATTGGGAGTCGGAGGAGGATGTGGGAACATATATCGAGCAACTCGAAACGCCGGTGCCGGTGGTCGACCTGGATCGACTGGCCCTGAATCTTGACCGCATGGCGGCCTACGCCGCGTTGCACAATCTGCAACTACGCCCGCACGTCAAAACGCACAAATCTCCTCGCATCGCGGCCGAGCAGTTGCAGCGCGGCGCCGTTGGCCTCACGGTCGCGACGCTTCGCGAAGCGGAAGTGATGTCGGAAGTCTGCCATGACTTGTTGCTCGCGTATCCGCCCATCGGAGCCGCACGACTGGAACGTCTGGCCCGTCTTCCGGCTGACGTGAAACTCACGGTGGCCGCCGATGGGGTAGCCGGCATTACGGCACTGTCCGTTGCGGCGAAACTTTCGCGGCGGGAAATTGGCGTGTATGTCGAAGCCGATGTCGGCATGCACCGCGTCGGCGTGCAAGGTGTCGAAGACGCCATCGCACTGGCTCGGCAGATTGCGGAAACGCCGCCGCTCCGGTTCGCGGGGTTGATGTTTTATCCCGGACATATTCGAGAACCGGTAGACGAGATGGGGCCGGCCATCGAGCGGTTGTCGAACCAGGTGCAGCGGTATCAGCACGCGCTCACGGACGTGGGGTTGTCCCCGACGGTGATCAGCGGTGGTTCCACACCAATGGCGTGGCGTGCCCATGAAATTCCCGGCGTGACGGAAATCCGCCCCGGCACGTATGTGTACAACGATCGCACCACGGCAAACATTGGCGCGTGCCACTGGGAGGATTGTGCACTGACCGTTGCGGCGACGGTCGTCAGCACGGCCCTGCCCGGGCAAGCCGTCATTGACGCGGGAGCCAAAGCCCTTGGCCGCGAACCGCTTCGTGCAGACGGGGACGGTTACGGCGCGTTACTTGATCGGCCAGACGTGGTCGTTGGGCGCATGTCGGAAGAACATGGGATCCTGGACTTGTCGCGCACGAACTGGCGGCCGCGTGTTGGCGATGTCGTGCGCGTCGTTCCCAATCATGTGTGCATTGTCGTGCATTTGTTCGACGAGATTCTTGGCGTGCGTGGGACGTCCGTCGAAACGCGGTGGCCAGTCGCGGCGCGTGGGCGCGGCGCGCCAGTGGAGGCCGTGAGCGGGCATCCAACCAGACCGCGAATGGCGTGACGCGGTGCGGAGCCTCTTGAAAACCCTTACCTCCGCGCAATTCCCGCCGTTTTCGCCTTTGCCAGTCGCACCAGATCTGTGGGCGCCAGTGCCAACTCGACCCCGCGACGCCCCGCACTCACATACACCAACTCGAACCGCAACGCACTGGTATCGATAACCGTGATCAAGGGCTTGCGCTGCCCCAACGGACTGATCCCACCAACGACGTAGCCCGTTGCCCGCTCTGCTGCGACACTGTCCGCCATACGCGCCCTTCGCGCACCGACCGCGTCGGAAAGTGCCTTCAAATCCAATAGGCAACTCACTGGCACCAGCGCACAGACGAGCCCAACACCCAGGGCGTCTGCGACCAGCGTTTTGAACACGCATGCAGGATTCAGCCCCAACGCCTCTGCCGCCTCAAGGCCATACGATGCTGCGGCGGGATCGTGCCCGTATTCCAGAACCTCATGCGCCACGCCCGCCTTGCGCGCGGCCAGTATGGCCGGCGTCATCCGTCACATCGGCTCAAAACCGCCCCGGTTCTTCTGTGCATGGGATGAACATTATGTTGCGTCGTGCACGCTATCCACACCGCCAACCCGAGCCTCCCGCCTCGACGTATCCTCCACGTGGATGCCGACGCGTTTTTTGTCGCGGTCGCCCGACAACAGGATCCCGAGGGCGCGGGCAAAGCCACGCTGCTGATTGTGGGAGGCCGACCGGGATCCCGCGGGGTGGTGTGCAGCGCGTCCTACGAGTGCCGCGCATTCGGCGTACGCAGCGCTATGCCAATTCGTCGCGCGTTGCAGTTATGTCCTGGTGCCATGTGTGTGCCTGTACCGCGGGGCGTCTGTAGCACGCGCAGTCAGGAAATACGCGAGGTGTTGATCAAATTTGCACCGTTGGTGCAAGCCTCCAGCATTGACGAGTGGTACCTCGACATGGCCGGCACCGAAGCGTTGTACAGGGAACCGCTGGAAGCCACCGCCCATCGCATTCGAAACGCCGTGTACGACGCCACGCAGCTCCAGGTGTCCATCGGGGGCGGCACCACCCGGCTCATCGCCAAAATGGCGGTCGAACGGGCGAAACCCAAACCCGGATCGGGCGCTAACGGCGTACGTTGTGTCGCTCCAGGCACCGAACTGGAATTTCTCGCCGGTTTCAAACTGGCCGATCTGCCCATGGTGGGACCGCGGTTTGCGCAGCACCTTGAAAAAATCGGGCTCGTGTACATTCACGAAGCCCAGTCATGGACTGAAGCAGAGTTGCAGCGTCGCACCAGCGAACGGGCAGGGCAATGGTTGTACCAACGCATTCGCGGGCTCGACGAAAGTGTGGTCACGTCGCGCGAACGGCAGAAGCAAGTGAGCCGCGAGGAGACGTTTGGACGCGACTTGCACGAAGATGCGGCGCTTGAAAAACAGTTGCTGCGACTGGCAGTGCGCGTGTCGCATGACCTGCGCAAACAGGGGCTGGCCGCGCGCACGGTGACGGTCAAGTTGCGGGATTCCGACTTTCGTACGCGGTCGGCACGTCGCACCCTTTCCAAGCCCATTGAATCGGAACGGGCGGTGGCCCGTGTATCGCGAGGGCTCATGGAACGACTGCGCGGCACACGCCGCGTTGGTGTCCGGCTGCTTGGCATCGCGCTCTCGCATTTTGACGGCGATGAGGGCCCCCCCCAGCAACTCGCGTTCTTCCCCGCCCCGGAAGTACCCACCGATGACCCGGTTGAAGGCGCAAAAGACAAGGCGCTTACCAAGGCGCTCGACCGCATTCGCGGCCGGTTCGGCAGTGAGGCCATTCTGCCAGCGCGCCTGGTTGAAAAAAGCATCGACACGGGCCCCCGTGTGGAGGAATAGTCGGTTGCGGACGGACATTTCGGGTGCCCAAACGCTACCCTCTCCCCGTTTCGCTACTTAATTTCCCGCTGTCTCTCCTTCCCCCGTTTTCCGGTTCCCGATGAGCGCATACAATCCGAACAAGCTTGGCTGGGGTTTTGCATCCGTCGTCTGCGTGCTGACGGCGGGGTTGTTTGTCACGGCCAAGGCCATTCACGACCGCACCTACCGTCACCCGCGCGACCCCATGACTGCGCAGGTCTACCGCGACCGGGATGCGGCCAAACACGAAGCAGCGGCCGGCGAACACGAAGGCGCCGCCGCGACACCTGCCGGTGAGACGCACTCACCGGCCGCCAAAGACAGTGGCCACACCGAACCGGCGAAGCCAGCAGGCGCGAAGCACTAACGACAGGCGGCGAACGTCCCACGCAAAAACCCGGCGCACTGTGCACCGGGTTTTTTTGTTGCATGCTGCTTTTTCTGCTTCAGAAGTCCCGCCACCTGGGGCGCCAACAGCTTGAATCG
>Ga0105047_10000238_pt1 | contig 86715 bp, 83 predicted proteins | sample MAT04_FD_78384 | JGI IMG/M metagenome (GOLD analysis project Ga0105047, IMG submission 78384) | Freshwater microbial communities from Lake Fryxell liftoff mats and glacier meltwater in Antarctica - MAT-04 (megahit assembly) | ecosystem: Environmental > Aquatic > Freshwater > Ice > Liftoff... | reverse complement strand
CATTTCCGGATTGCGGTTGGGGGATTCCGCCCCGAAAACCCCCCTTCCGCCATCCCCCCGCCCCCCCCACCCCAGCCCGGTCCTGAGACCCCCCCCCCCCCCTCGCCCCTAACCCATCGCCTCTCGCCTCTTTTTCCCATGCCCCAAATCGCCCACATCGCCAACCTCTGGTCCCTCGTTAACCACCCCTCGGCCGCCAAGCAGTGGTCACTCGACAAGAAAATCAAGGCCGTCGCCGACGCCGGCTTTGACGGCTTCACGACCGGCCTCACCCCCGAATGCGGCATCCTGGCCAAAAAATACGGCCTGAAGCACGTGCTCGGTTTTGTCTCCACCTCCTCCGGCGATCCCAAGGATTTCGCCAAGCGCATCCAGTCCCAGAAGGACGCCGGCGCCGTGCAGATTAACGTCCAGCTCGACGACCATGACACCCCGCCCGCCCTCGCGACCAAGCACTGGATCGCGATGGAGAAGGAAGCCGCGAGGATCGGCGGCGTGGTTCTCTCGCTTGAAGTCCACCGCGACTGCTGCACCGAGACCCCGGAGAAGACCTACGAGATCGCGCGCCTCTACAAGAAGGCGACGGGCAAGATGATCAAAATCAACTTCGACTTCTCGCACTTCTCCGTCGTAAAGCACCTCGGGCCCGGCAACTACGCCGAGCGCCTGCTCGACCACCCTGCGCTCGTCCAGAACGGCGAACAGTCCCATTGCCGGCCCTTCAACGGCCATCACTGTCAGGTGCCCGTCACCTACAAGGGCAAGCTCAGCGACGAGGCCAAGAGCTACCTCGATTTCTGCGTCGCTCTCTTCAAGTGCTGGAAGGCCGCGCCCAAGAACAAGAACCGCACCCTTTATGTCTGCCCGGAAATGGGGCCGTATCACGAGGGCGGCGCCGGCTACAACATCAGTGGCCTCCCGCCCGCGTGGCCCGACGCCGTCATCCTCCGCCGCGAGCTCGACAAGGCTTGGAAACGGGCCTGAGCGGGCAAGAGCTGACAGCGATGAAGACCCAAACGCTCTGCCGCCCCGGGTCTTTCAGTTTTCCGACCGTCGCGAGGGCGCTGCAGCGCCAACCGGGACCAGTGGGGACGCGGCACCCCCGCCGCGCTGGCTTTTTCCTCGCGGCTCTTTGCGCGCTGGCTGCCCTCCCCGCCGGCGCGCAGCCGGAGCCGCCGCCCGGGCCACCCCCGGGCCGCGTCCTGCTCTTTCCCGAGCCCAACTACCATGGCGAACCGCTCGAGGTGCCGGCCGCCGCCGGCTTCGAAAATCTCGAATACGTCCGCGACTCCCGCGGACGCAAGTGGAACGACCGCATCGCCTCGGTGCGGGTCGAGGGTCCCGTGCTGCTGCTCATGTATGAGCGTGCCGGTTTTCAGGGCGCCACGGCCACGCTGACCCGGAATGCCGCCGACCTGAACGCGCTTTCCCTGGGCGATCGCCGCGGAAGCACCTGGGCCCAGCGCATTTCCTCACTCCGCGTCGAGCCGGTCCAGCCTTTCGGCCCCCCGATCGTCCAATGGAACCGCCGCGACGCCGAGCGCGCCGTCCGCTCCGCCTACCGCGACCTGCTCGGCCGCGAGCCGGACGACCGTGGCCTGCGGGACTACCGTGACCAGCTGATGAACCGCGGGTGGACGGAAGACCAGCTCCGGGACAATCTCCGCCACAGCTCCGAGTTCCGATCCCGCGATCTCAACGCGATCATCCACCGGGTTTATCGCGATGTGCTCAAGCGTGACCCCGATCCCTCAGGCCTCTCCCGCTACACCCGCACGCTCAAGGACGGCATGTCTGAAGCGGAGTTCCGCGCCGATCTGTTTCGCAGCCGCGAATACGCCGAACTCCGCGCCCGCGAGAGCGTCACCCGCGCCTACCGCGAGATTCTCCGCCGCGACCCCGACCCGGCCGGCCTCGCCAGCTACATGAAAAACATGATGGAGCGCGGCTGGGACGAAGGCCGCGTCCGCGAATCCCTGCGCTCCAGCGAGGAATACCGGCATCTGCCGAAAAGGTAGGGCGAATCCTCCGGATGAGCCGTTAGGAGGCACGTCCCGCCGGGGAAGACCCCCTCACCCAACTCCGTCAACGCCGCCTATTTACGCTTCGCCGCCCGCTCCAGCCTCGCGATGTTGAGCTTCACCATCTCCATCATCGCTTCCATCACGCGCTTGGAGGTGGCCGGATCAGTCTCATCGAGTAATTCCTTCAGGCGCGTGGGCACGATCTGCCAGGTGAGCCCCCAGCGGTCCTTCAGCCAGCCGCACGCCAGCACCCTGCCGCCTCTTTTCAGTTTCGCCCAGAGCCGGTCCGCCTCGGGCTGCGTCGTGCAGAAGATCTGAAACGAAATCGCCTCGGTGAACTTGTATTGGGGGCCGCCGTTCAGGCCGAGGTAGCGCGACCCCGCGAGGGTAAATTCGACCGTGAGTACCGTCCCCGCCTTGCCGCTCGGCGTGTCCGCCGTCGAGCGAAACACCCGGTTGATGCGTGAGTCCGGCAGCAGCGAAACATAAAACTTCGCCGCCTTCTCCGCATCACCGTTGAACCAAAGGCATGGAATGATCTTCTGCGTGGATTTTTCATGGTGCCGGAAGTTGGCTCTTAGTCCGTTTCCCGGCTTCCTGGTTTCCGCCTTAAATCTCTCCGTCTCACCCATACTTCGCCTTCAGCGTCCGCCCCTCGCTCGCGCTTCGGTCAGCGAGGTCGAGGATGTGGATCGGACGCCGCGCCCACTCGGCCGTGATGATCAGCGGTACGCCTTTCACGAGGTGCGCGGCGACGTTGACGTAATATTTTTCCCACTGCGTGGGCGGATTCTTGCCCTTCGTCACTGTGGTCAGGTCGCCATCGCGCACGATGATCTCGTGTGAATCATACTCCCACAGGAACGTGCCCTTTGTGCCAGTCACCTCGACCATGCCGCGCTTCATATTCGCATCGATTTGCGAGATGCAGAGTGTCGCCCACACGCCGCTCTTGAACCGCACCACGGCAAACCCCTCGTCCTCGATCGTATCCTTGCCCCACTTTGATTGCGGCGCCCAAAAACCCTGCTTCGCAAAACCTGCAACCTCGGTCACTTCCGAGTTCACGAGCTGCAGCGTGTATTCGAGGACGTGTACGCCCCAATCGTAAAGGATGCCGCCGGAGATGGTCTTGCTGGAGCGCCACCAGTCTCCGGGTTTGCTCCAGCCGCCCATGTGACACTCGACGCGCACGAGGTCTCCAATCACGCCGGACTTCATCACTTCCAGCGCCTTCAGGATTGAGCCGTCCCAGTGACGGTTGTGATACGTGGAAAGCATCACGCCGGCCTTCTTCGCAGCCCCGATCATCGCGTCGCACTCGGCGGTGGTGATCGCGAAGGGCTTCTCGCACACCACGTGACGCCCCGCGCGCAGACACTGGAGCGCGATGGGAGCATGCGTGTTGTGCGGGGTGATGATCACGACTAGGTTAACGTCCGAGCCCGCCAGCATGTCGCTCACGCTCGCGAAAGTCTGGATGCCAGGAAAATCCTTCACCGCGACGGCCAGCCGGAGCGCGTCGGGCTCAGCAACCGCCCAGGGCGTCATGCCCGCCTTCTGCATTTCCTGCAGGTGCGAGCGACCCATGTTAAAGGCGCCACCGTAACCGATGACGCCCACCTTGATTTCCTTGGCCTGGTTGAAACGGGATTTCATTGGGTGCTAAAAAAGCTGCCGGGAATTCCCCGGCGAAGCCCTGTGACCTAAGGCCGCTGCGGCGGGCTTCAAAACTATTCGCGCGCCCGGTGAAAATACCTGCTCCCGACCCCGTCGGATCGGCAGTTTCTCACGCCAAGGCGCCAAGTCGCAAAGATCGAATGTCGCAGGCTGAATTCGAGATTCTTAGTCACAGATCATCGATTGCCGGTTCCGAACACGGCTCCGTGCCAGCCGTGCAAGCCTTGGTGAATGGATCGAGGCCTTCTCTTTCCGACTTGGCGCCTTGGCGTGAAGTCCCGCCTCATTCGGATGGAATTCGGAATTTTGACCACGGATGACACCGAGCAACACGGATCAGATTCCCTGAATCGGATTGGAAGGCTTGATCCGTGTCATTCCGCGTCATCCGTGGTCAAGATCGCCTGATCTGATTTCAATACTTGCGGCACCAATTTTTATCCTGCAACGTGCGCCCCCTTGTCAGTCAAGGCGCGGTCGCCAAGTGGTTAAGGCCGAGCTCTGCAAAAGCTCTACCGCCGGTTCGACTCCGGCCCGCGCCTCCAATTTTCACCTGCTTTCGCGCAGGGAGTGGTAAATCACGTCAAAAAGGTCCGAATTAGCCCCGTCCAAGCAGGCTTCGTACTGCCGGTTCGGCGTGACCCGAAAGGCGTCAGTTTTGATTTTGGTCTTTATAGGAGATGCTTTGTGGCTGGATGCAGGCCGCTCTTTGCGAGCGCTTCGTAGCCGGAAATCACATCGAACAGTTCCTCGTCGATCCCGCTCTGGCGCAAACGATGGAAGGTGCCGTGCAGCGTCTCCAACAGCTCGTCGATATTCTTATCGGCCCGCTGCATCGCCGCGAGCCGGCTGGCATTTTCGCTGGCGAGGGACTCGGCGCAGGCGCGAAAGAACGAGATGAAAAGATATTCGCGGATCAGCGCGCGCAGGATCGTCGTGCCGTCCCCCATCACCTCGGGGGGCCGCTGGGTTGGCCAGGGGGTCTGGGCCAGGCCGTTGACCCAAGCCGCGTCGAGCGGCAGCAAGTGCTGGCAGACCGGCTCGTACTGCGCCCCGGCCCCGGGGCGATTGTGAAACACGTAGAGCTGCGCATACTCGCCCTTGAGCCGGCGCGCTTCGCTTTCGATTTGAATCTGCCCGACGAGCGGCGTGATCGCCGCCACGGAACTCGGCACTGAAAAAATACCCAGCGGCTTCACGCCCGCCTCCGCCAGCCGCGCCCCCACGCGCTCGCCAATGGCCCAGACACGCGGTTTGCCGGGCAGCCCCGTCAGGGTCTCGAGCGCAAAGTCCGCCACGATGTCATTGAACTGGCCGACGAGTCCCTGATCCGACCCGAAAACCACGGCGCCGATCCCCACGAGGCCGGGCGGCTCCGTCCGTTCGATGCCTGATGTGACGGGCAGATGGGCCCGCAAGCAGGCGCCCAACCCCAGTTCGACGGTGCGATAGTAGTCGCCGAGAGCTTCGACCGATTTCTCGTACTGCCCGACGCTTGACGCCGCCAGTGCCTTCATGGTGCGCACAACCGACTGGAGATCGCCTGCGCTGCTGATCTTCCGACGCAGACTCGCCATGGTATCGCTCATGATCGTGGGTTCTTCGGATCGGCGTTCAAGGCTTGGCGCCAAACAGCGCGCCGACTCCGGCGGTCAGGGCCATTGCCAGTGCGCCCCAGAACGTCACGCGCGCCACGGAATGCCAGACGAGGGAACCCCCGGCCCGGGCGGCCACCATGCCGAGGAGTGCGAGAAACAACAGGGAACCGCCCGACACGGCCCAGACGAGGTTGGATCCCGGGACGATGAAAACGAGCAGGAGCGGCAGGGCGGCCCCCACGGCAAACGAGCCCGCCGAAGCCAAGGCGGCCTGCACCGGGCGCGCGGCCAGCGTCTCGGAAATGCCCAGTTCATCCCGGGCGTGGGCGCCGAGCGCGTCCTTCGCCATCAATTGCGTGGCGACCTCGCGGGCCAGATCTGCCTCCAGCCCGCGTGAAACATAAACGGCGGTGAGTTCGGCCAGTTCGCTCGGGCCATCCGCCGCCAACTCCGCGCGCTCTCGCTTCAGATCGGCGTCTTCGGTGTCCGCCTGGGAACTGACGGAAACATATTCGCCGGCGGCCATCGACATGGCCCCCGCCACGAGCCCGGCCACGCCGGCCACCAGCACGCTGCTCCGATCCGCCGACGCCGCGGCTACGCCGACGATCAGGCTGGCGGTGGAAACGATGCCATCATTGGCGCCGAGCACGGCGGCACGCAGCCAGCCGATGCGATGGGTGCGATGGATTTCGAGGTGTTTCATAACTGGGAGTTTCGCTCGGAGCCGAATGGATGGGGTGGCAGGCATCTCATGGCCGCGATTCAAGTCGTCTGCCGGCCCAAATCCAGGCAACGACCACGATGAGCACTGAGATCGTCGCAATGACAAATCCGCCGGAGGGAGGCATGGCCAGCCATTTGAGGGACTCCTTGGCGGCACCCGTGCTGCCCAGCGCCGGGGCCCTGAATCCGGCCCACATCCAAAAGACCGAATAACCCAGACCGCCCGCCCCAAGCGCCAGACTGATCAGCGCGGTAACCACGCGGGAAGCACCGACCAGACACAATACGATGATCAGGGCGACTGCCGAGGTGCCCATGCCTCCCGCATGCAGGTGGGCCCGCTGCATGTAGTTCCACGACTTATCAATGACCGCTTTGCTGGCGATCAGGTTATCCTGATAGATCGTACCTTGAACTTGGGCGGCGTCCGCCTTCAAACGCGACTTGATCAGGTCTTCGTTGAGCCCGAAAACGATTCCCATTCCCTGACCAAACAGGATCGTCAGGACGGCCAGCATCAACCCCACCGCGGCGGCGTGCAGATTGGAAGCGAAAGGAAGCGGCGAGGGATGGGCGTTCATGGGGCTTGTTGGGATTTGGTCGGTTCGGCTATGGGTTTGCGCGCCGAAGGGGTGCTGCGGTCGGCGGCGGATGAAAATTCGGCGAGGGACTGCCGGGCGAGGGCGACAATCGCCTGGCGATCCTCGTCGCTCAACTTGTCGGCAGTATCAAATCGCGCGCACACTTCCGGCGAAATCTTTGCCGCCGCCGCGCGCACGGCCGCCCGGGCCGCGGTCATCTTCGCCAACGGGACCGGATCGAAAAGCTCCGCCGTGAGGGCCAGGAGGATGGCGATCTGCGCCGGCACCGACACCGGATCAGCCTCCGGTTGCTTGAGGCACGCGCGGATGCGCCGGCCGTGCTCAATGATCTTGCGCGTGTCATCATCGAGGCGGGCGCCAAAGCGTGCAAAAGTTTCGAGTTCCTCGAACTGCGCGTAGGCGAGTTTCAAATCGCCCGCCACGGCACGGTAGGCCGCGTGTTGCGCCTTGCCGCCCACGCGCGAGACGGATTTGCCCACATCCACCGCAGGCAGCACCCCCAGCTCAAACAGCGACGGCGACAGGTAGATCTGGCCATCGGTGATGGAAATGAGGTTGGTCGGAATGTAGGCGGAAATATTCTGGGCCTCGGTCTCGATAATGGGCAGCGCGGTGAGCGAGCCACCGCCGCGTTCTTCGCGCAGGCGGGTGGAACGCTCGAGCATCCGCGAGTGAATATAGAAAATGTCTCCCGGGAACGCCTCGCGCCCGGGTGGCCGGCGCAGCAGGAGGGAAAGTTCCCGGTAGGCGCGGGCATGATGCGTGAGATCGTCATAGACGATCAGGACGTCCCTCCCCGCCTCCATGAAGTGCTCGGCGATGCTGGTGGCGGCATAAGGTGCGACATAGGCCACGCCCGGCGCCTCGTTCCCTTCCGCGACCACGACCACCGTGTAGTCCATCGCGCATTTTTCGCGGAGAGTCGCCACCACCTTGGCCACGGCCGACGCCCGCTGGCCGATGGCGCAATAGACACAAACGACGTTTCGCCCCCGCTGATTGAGGATGGTATCGATGGCGATGGCCGATTTACCCGTCCGGCGATCGCCGAGGATCAGCTCCCGCTGGCCGCGGCCAATGGGAATGAGCGCATCGACCACGGTGAGTCCGGTCTGCAGCGGTACGGTCACGGGTGCGCGGTCCACGATGGGCGCGGCCGGGCGCTCGACTGGCAGACGCACCCCCGTGGTCACCGGACCGCCAGCATCCAGCGGCCGGCCGAGCGGATCGATCACGCGGCCTAGTAATTCATCGCCAACGCCCACGTCCATGACCCGCCCCGTGCGCAAAACTTCGTCGCCCGCGTGCAGATGGGAATACTCCCCGAGGAGGACGACGCCGATTTCGTCCTCGTCCAAGTTGAACGCGATGCCAAAGACTCCCCCCGGAAATTCGAGCAGCTCCTCGAAGCCCACGCTGGGCAGGCCGGAGACGCGGGCAATGCCCGTGGAAACAGTGATGATCGTGCCGACCTCGCGGGGGGCAAACCTTGGGGCAAAGGCCTCCCGCCCCTGATTGATTCCGTTAAAAGCGCGGTCGAAGACCTGCTGCAACGATTCGGGCGTCGCACTCATGAGCCGGCAGGCGCGGTCGCTTGAGTTTTTTCCAGGGGCGGCGTTTTGGGTCGGGTGGTGAGCTCGGCGGTCGGCTTCGGTCCAGACTCTATCTTCGGAGTCGATGAAGCCTGGCCTCCGGCCTCCGTGTTGGGCTGGGCGGTGGGGTCGGGGTCGGACTTGGTCCCGCCGATGGGCTCGGTCTTCCCCGTCAGTTTGCCTTTGATCTCCGCTGCGGATTTGGGCGCGGCCTTTGCATTCACTTCCGGTTTTTGCGCGGACGCGGTTTCCGGCTTGGGCTCGGACTTAACATCCGGTGTCGGCTTGGCTGGAGTCGTGGCTTCCGGCTTGGGTTCGGCTCTGGGCTCAGGTTGGGCGACGGCCTTCGGCGTCGGTTTGTCCTGCTGATGGATGATTTCGCTGACTCCCTTTTCCAACGACTTCAGGTATTCTCCGATGCTCCACGCTAGCTTTTGTCCACTCGCGGTCAGTTCGACCCCGCTGACCAGGTCCGGCGCCGTCTCAAACCGCAGACGAGCGTCAACAGAGAACGTTTCATTGATCGCATTTTGGATTTTCGCGCGCTCCACAGCCGGAAGATCACAGGCGCTCCGCACGACGGCGGGCTCGACCGACGACTTGAGGGCAATGCCCATGGCGTCCTTGGCCTTGCTGTCCATCTCACCCAAGCGACGGGTGAAAGCCGCGCCCATGCGTTCCTCCAGGCTCGTCGTGGCAAGGTCCGCCAGCGTCTGCCGGGCGATGGCAAACACTTCGAGCTGAGTGCGACGGGCGATCGCTAAATTCAGATGATCGGCGTCATTGCGCAGCGTTTCCTGCCGCCTGGCGCTCAACGCGTCGGCGGCCTTGCGCGCCTCGTCGAGCAAGTGCTGACGTTCGGCGTTTGCCTCGTCGGTCGCCTTGCTGAGGAGAGCGGCGCGCTGCTGATCGAACACTTCGTTCTTTTTCCGGAAGTCGTCGCGATCCTTGGCCGCCTCTGCTTTCCTTGCGGCGGCATCGGCGAGTTCAGCCGCGATCTTCTTTTCCCGGGTGTCGATCGCCCGCAAGATCGGCTGGTAAAGGAAATGCCGCATCAGCCATACCAGGATGAGGAAGTTGAGCGCCTGCGCCCCGACGGTGAACCAGTCGATGAGCATCGGATTACTTTCCCGCGGCCTGCGTCGTCGCTGCGATGACGTGGTTCCAGAATGGATTCGCGAAGATGAGGATCATCGAGACCACGAAGCAGTAGATCGCGGTGGACTCGATCATCGCCAGGCCGACGAAGAGGGTGCGGGTGATGGTGGCGGAGGCGTCGGGCTGCTGGGCGAGCGCCGTGAGCGCGGTGGCGACGGCCCGGCCTTCACCGAGGGCGGGTGCGATGGAGCCGATACTGGTGGCGAAGCCGGCCGTGGCGATCGAGGCGACGGCGATGAGGGTCATGTTGTCCATAGAGATTATCCTTGGTGGAGGGGCGGTGGTTTCAGACGGGGGGAGCCGACTCCGGCTTGGGGGCCGGCTTGGGTTTGCGCGTGGCCGCCGCGATATAAACCGCGGCGAGAATACTAAAAATGTAAGCCTGCACCATGCCGGTCAGGAGACCGAGGGCCGTCATCACGATCGGAAAAAAGAACGGAGTGATCGTGAGCAAAATCGCGATGATCATCCCCCCGCTCATCATGTTGCCAAAGAGTCGCACCGCGAGGGCGAGCGTACGCGACACTTCGCTGATGAGATTAAAGGGCAGCATGATGAAGGTCGGCTTCACATAGGACTTGAGGTAACCCCCGATCCCTTGCTCCCCGATGCCGAACAGTGGCACGGCCACCAACACGCACAGGGCCAGCGCCGTGGTCGTGGAAAGCGAAGCCGTCGGGGGCTCATACCCGGGAATAACGGCGCAAAGCGCGGCCGCCGCCACAAAGAGAAAGAGCGTACCGAGAAAACTGAGGTATTTCCTCGGGTGCGTGAGCCCCACCTCCCCGATCTGGTTGGCAATGGAAATGACGACGATCTCCAACAGGTTCTGCCACCGGGATCGTTGATGTTCCTTGGTGAGGTTCCGCGTGATGAGTTTCGCCCCGACGGCGAGCACGAGCATCAGGCCCCACGTGAAAACGATGGTGGCGTTGAGCTTGATGAATCCGTGCTGCCAGAAAATCAGCTGGTCGGGGCTTAGGCGCATGATAAGGGTTGGCGCTGGACGCGTTAACTTTGGTGCTGCTGGAGCTTGCCCAAAGTGTGATCAAGCGCGGACTTCAATTTTTGGGCCGCGCCGTCCACGGCTTGGACTAATTCACTCGCGTGATGAGTGACCGCCACCGGTGGCAGCCCGGCCGGCCGGGCTTCCATTAGACAACGGATGTCGTTGCCCCCAGTCTTGCCGCCGTTCTCGTCGGTGAGGTGGACTTCGACCCGCGCGATGCGGTCATGGTGGTGGCTCAACACACTGCGCACGGCGGCTTCAACTTCGGCGGTCAAAGAGGCGCGGCTGTGGATCGTGTGGTCGGTATTGAGTTGGATAATCATGTTATTTTTTGGTCGTTCGGGTGGCTGGATGAAAGGAGTCAAGGGTCGGGCTTTCGCCGTGGCCGGGCGACTGCCTTGGCGGGGGCGCGTCAGTCGCAGCACCGCGAGACGCGCGGCGATGAACCCGACGAGACACGCCGTCAGGCGCTGCCACTCGCCGCTGGAAACAAAATAGAATCCCGCCAACGCAATGGCGGTGCGGAGCAGCGCACTGCCGAGAAACCAAAGCGCCGGCCGCGGAGAAGCGATACCCCGGCGAATCGTCCACCACAGTCCGCCAAAAAAGATCGCCCCCAACCCCCCGCCGGCCGCTCCGGCCAAAATCAGGATCAGCATTTCATTCATTGTCGTCCTCCGATTCCTCGCGCATCGCCTTGTCCTGCTGGGCCACCCAATACCACGCATTTGCGCAGCCGATCACGAGGCCGGCCATCAGCAGCGCCAGGGTCCACGCGTGTTTGCCCGGATGATGCTTGTCCAGCCAGAGTCCCACCGCCGCGCCGAGCAAAGTCGGCACCACGACCGACCAGCCAATCAGCCCCATCATGCCGAGGCCGAACCAGACGCCCTGCGTGGACTTCCGCGCCCGGAGTTTTCGGACCGCCTTCGCGCCGATCTGCCCGGCGAGGGCCGATCCCGCATCCGAGATTTTTTTGGGTTCGTCAGTCATGTTGAAAGTTTGTGAAGCGACGGAGAAACCCCGACTCCAGTTTAGCCATAACTGCGCGCACATTCTGCTCGTCCTCGTCCAGGGCCAGAAATTCCCTGGTCACGGCCTCGCGCAATTGGCCGAGATCTTTTCCGCCCAGCGCGCGGCGCACCGAAACGAGCACATCCGGCCCGGTCTTGACCAACACCCCTTCGTCGATGGCCAGGAATACTTCGCCGTCGGCTGCGGTCTCATAGGTCAGAATTCCGGGCGCGAGCGCGGCGACACAATCGAGCCGGTGCGGCAGGAGTCCAAACGAACCGTCGGCCGTTTCGGCAACGATGCGCGACACGCCGGTCTTGTCGGCGAAAACTTGGAAAGGCAGGAGAATTTTAAGCGTCACGGGCAGTGCCGAAGGGGGCGGCCTCCGGTTTGGGTTGGGTCACGGACGTCTGCGGCGCTGCTGGCGGCGTCTTGCTCGGAGGTTGGGCGACGGGCTTCTCGGCGGCCTGATCGGTCGACTTGGCGTCGGGTTTGGCAGCGGCGGAAGGCTTCGGGTCTGGGGTCGCGCCAGGTTTCGCCTTGGGCTCGTTTTTGTCGCCGGGCTTTGAATCGGCTTCCGCGGCCGGCTTCGCCTCCGCTTTCGCCGGAGCTGCGGGCGCGGCGGGTTTCTTGGCCTCACCGATCGCCCCGATCATGTAAAGCGCCCGCTCGGGGTAGTCCTTGAATTCGTCCCGCAAAATCCGCTCACAGCCATCGAGCGAGTCCTTGAGGCTGACCAGTTTTCCCTTCAGCCCCGTGAATTGTTCCGTCGTGAAAAATGGCTGGGTGAGAAAGCGCTCCAAGCGCCGGGCCCGCCCGACCACGTTCCGGTCTTCGGGCGAGAGCTGCTCCAAGCCGAGCATCGCAATGATATCCTTGAGGTCCGCGTATTGCGCGAGAGTGCTGCGGATTTCCTGCGCCAGGGCGTAGTGCCGTTCGCCCACAATGCCGGGCGTGGCCATCTTGGAGCTGGACTGGAGCGGATCGATGGCCGGAAAAAGCCCTTCGCTCGCGCGCTTGCGGGAGAGCACGATCGAAGCGGAGAGGTGCGAGAACGTGTGGACGGCCGCGGGATCGGTGAAATCGTCCGCTGGCACATAGACCGCCTGGATCGACGTGATCGCACCGGTCGCCGTGTTCGCGATGCGTTCCTCGAAGCCGGCGAGCTCCGTCCCCATCGTGGGTTGATAACCCAGCCGCGACGGCATCTGGCCCATCAGGCCGGACACCTCCATGCCCGCCTGGATGAAGCGGAAAATGTTGTCGACGAGCAGCAGCACATCCCGGTGCTCATCATCCCGAAAATACTCGGCCATGGTCAGTGCCGCAAACCCCACGCGGAACCGGCTGCCGGGCGGCTCGTTCATCTGGCCAAAAACCATCACCATGTTGGGCAGCACCCCCGCCTGCTTCATGTCGCGATAGAGCTCTTCCCCTTCCCGACAGCGCTCGCCGATGCCGCAAAAGATGCTCACGCCCTTCTGGTGGCCGATCATGTTGTGAATCATTTCGGTGAGCAGCACGGTCTTGCCAACGCCCGCGCCGCCGAACAGTCCCGCCTTGCCGCCGCGCTCCAGCGGCAAGAGCACATCGATCACCTTGATACCCGTTTCAAAAATCTCCGACTTGGTCGAACGACTTTCCAGCGGCGGCGGGGCCCGGTGCACCGAACGCCATTGGACGTCACGCGGCGCCGGTGCGAGGTCGATGGGATGCCCAAACACATCAAACATCCGCGAGAGCACACCCTCGCCCACCGGGGTTTTCAAGGGTCCGCCGGTGTCCTTCACCTTCATGCCACGGGCGAGACCCTGCGTCGGCGTCAACGCGATGCCGCGGACGTGCCGCGCGTCGCGCTGCGCCAGCACCTCGATCACGACGCGATCCTGCTCGCCCGCGCACAGCACGGAATAGATCGGGGGCAGCCGGGTCTCGAAGCGGATATCCACCACGCTGCCCCGCACTGCGACCACCACGCCCGTGGGCAACGCCAGCTCCAGGCCCTCGATCACTGCGTTTCCTCCACTGCGGGGCCATATATATTAGTATCATCCGCAGCCCGTCCCAACTTGCTGGAGGGTCCCCACTGTGCCTGGAGAGGTATCGTTTGTGTTCGATGAGCTTGTACCACATTCGCAGCTTTAGGCAGAAGCGCGTGTCGCTGGGTACCGGCCCAGCACCACAACCACGAAACAGATTCGGCCACAGAGGGGCGAAGCGTTCCCGTCTGTTCGTTGCCGTGGAAGTCGTTCACCTGGCCGCTTTCGCGATCGGTCGGAGTAAGTCGTCTGCCAAAATTCGGTTTTGTATTTTGGAGCATGAACGATGATAGCCGAAATTTCGAAAGAGGCGGATGGGGTGTAACCCGCCCCTCCCGGACGCAGGCCGCAGACCGGCGGCCATGATTTCGCACGGACGCAGCCGTGGTTCCGGACTTAAGTAAGCGGTTGGGCAACATGAAGGGTGAGGTGATCGCCAAGTCGAGGGTAGTTCTCGCTTCATCGCATGCGGTCTGCCGGGAGCGGGGAATGTTTAGCAGGCACGGCTCCATTCGTTGCGGCCCGGGCAAAATCAGGATAACCCATGAGCTGGTTTTCGCAACTGGGTGGCCTACCGTAATCCCTGTAGTCCCGCCGCTAGTCGCCTTTCGACTCGCTGTTAGGGTCAGTAATCGCCCTTCTATTACCCTAGACCCGCGCCATGCCCCGTATCCTCATCATCGACGACGAAAAGCCGTTTACCGAACTCTGCCGGATGATTCTATCCGGCGCGGGCCACCGGGTCGCGATCGCATCCGATGGCCGCGCCGGCATCAAGGTGCTGCAGACTGAACCCGCGGATCTCATTCTCACGGACTTGCAAATGCCCTATGGCGGCTTCCCGGCGATCCGGCAGCTGCGCAAGTTGCATCCTCGCATCCCCATCATCGCCATGTCCGGCGCAGGAAAGTCTCAGCTGGACCTCGCGGGCGTCTTGGGCGCACATCGGCTGCTCGCCAAGCCGTTCACTTCCGCGGAGCTCCTTGCCGCAGTGGCGGAAATGCTGCCGCCGATCCCCGAGAAACCCACCGCCGATTAGCGTTGGCGCTTCCTTGGGAGTCTCCTGTGCGCGACAGTGGCTCGCCTAAGCGAATGCGCCTACGACCAAACTCGACGGCAGGATGAGCCAATGACCTTGAGTCATGAAGAGAACGCGCCGGGGATTAAGGGCCCCAACCCACGGCAGGTAGAATCCGGTTTGTCACCCCTCCCGGTCAGCCCGCAAGAGGCCATCCAGACTTCAACGGGCGGCGGGGAATATCAGCGCACTCATGCGCGGAATTTGAACCGCTACCCGGATTCCCTTCAGGGTTTGGTGGACCCATCCCGGGTCACATCCGGCAGCGGCTTCTGTTTCACGGCGGCAGCGAACGCCGCAGCCTCGGCGACCGTTTTAAACTCCGTGGACTTGCCATCGACGATTACGCTGGCCCCGCCGCTCGCCTTGTTCGCTACGATAATGATGTTCGGCGTGCGCTTGATCGACGCGCGCCATTGGTCCACGGCCGCCTGCAAGGCCGCGGCTTGGCGCGCGCGCTCCGGAGCACCGGCCGCCCATTGCTCATCGGCCAGCTTCCGCGCCGCCGCCCTCTCTTTCGCGGCGGCCTGCTCGGCTTTCGCGTCGGCGTTGGCCGTCGCGACCCGGCTGATCTCGGCCAATTGCGCTTCCAAAGCCGCAATCCGGCCGGCCTGCTCATCCACTTTGATTTGTAGGAGCTGCGCGGCTTCGTTGGCCGCAGCGGCCTGATCTAATGCCCGGCCGGCCACATCGCGCAACTTCAGCTCTTCCTCGGTCTGCCCGGAAAGGGGAGCGGCGAGCCAAAGCAGCGCCGCAACTGCGACGGTTGTTCTTTTCACATGGGCACCGTAGCCGCGAGCGGCCGGCGGACAAGGCCGGCAGTGATTATTTGCAGAGATTTCGCTTTTCCCCGGGGCCGTTGCTTCGCACGGTGGCGCCCTCCCCCTCCCCACCGCGCGATGCTGAAAATGTTTTCCCCCGGCCTCTGGCTCGTGCTGCTCCTCGCGGCCGGTTCCACGGTCCTCATCGCGCTGCTGCCCGTCAGGCAACAGGCCGGGATGGAGATGTGGCTCTTCGATGCCAACCACGCCAAGATCGCGAACCTGATCGCCACGGACTGGAACCGCGACCATCCGAAAAATCCCGTCCAGATCCACCTCATCACCGGCGCGGCCATCCAGTCGCGCATGATGAGCGGGTTCTATTCCGACACCCCCGTCGCGGACTTGATCGAGGTCGAGCGCGGCATGATTGGGCAGGTGTTTGCCGGCCCGCTCGCGGATGTGGGTTTTATGGACCTGACGAACCGCCTAAACCGGGAAGGTCTGCGCACCGGCATCAACGAACCGTCGTTCAGCCCTTGGACGTCCCGCGGACACATCTTTGGCCTGCCGCACGACGTGCATCCTGTCATGTTGCTTTATCGGGCCGACCTCGTGGCAGCGGCCCACATCGACATGTCCACGATCGAGACGTGGGATGACTACTTCCGGATCATGCGCCCCCTCATGGTGGACCTCGACGGCGACGGCCGCGTTGATCGCTTCCTGCTCAACGCCTCTCCCACCAGCATCTACTACCACGAGGTCATGCTGCTGCAAGCCGGAGGACGGATGTTCGACGACCAGAACCACCCGACGATCAATGAACCGCTAAACGCCGCGATCATTGCCCGCCTCGCAACCTGGTATGTCGGACCCAACCACGTCGCCAGTGAAGTCCCGCTCGGCGGCGCCTCTTCCATGCGTCTGATCCGCGAGGGCTATGTCGTCGGCATGTTGGCGCCGGATTGGTTCGCCGGCGGCATCCGCTCCGGCCTGCCGGACATGGCAGGGAAATTCAAAGTCATGCCGCTGCCGGCTTGGGAAAAGGGCGGACGCCGCACGTCCGTACTCGGCGGCACCATGCTCGGCATCACCAAGGCCAGCCGGACACCCGAGGCCGCGTGGGCCTTTGCCAAGGCGCTCTACCTCTCTCCACTCACCGCCGAACGGCTCTATGACGAGGCCCGCATCGTCAATCCGATCAAGGCCAATTGGAATCAGCCGTTCTACGATGTGCCCGATCCCTATTTCTGCGGTCAGCCCATTGGCCGGTTGTATATCCAACTCGCCCCGGACGTCCCGCTTCGACCGTCGTCGGCTTTCTACGGGCAAGCCTCACAAGTGATGAACCTGGCAATTATCCAGCTCTGCCAATACGCGGACGACCACCAACTCTACGACGCCCACGCGCTGGAACCGGAGGCCCAGCGACTGCTCGACGGTGCCCAGCGCGAGCTCCAGGCCCAGATGGACCGCAACGTGTTCCTGCGCGCGACCCGATGAAAAACTCCCGCCTCCACTCGCCTTGGACGCCCTGGCTGTTTCTTGCTCCGTTCCTGCTCTCGTTCGGGGCGTTCTTCGCCTGGCCGGCGATCCGCTCGCTGATGCTGTCGTTCGAGCAGACCTTCGGCCCGAAGACCACGGCCTTCGTCGGCCTGACGAACTTTCGCTACATGCTGCACGATCCGTTTTTTTGGACGGCCGTGGGGAACACGGTCGTCTTCACGCTCGCCGCCGTGCTCGTGCAGGTCCCCGTGGCCCTCGCCCTCGCGCTCCTGCTCAACCGCTCTGATCTCCGCGGCCGGCGCGTGTTCCGGATGATATTCTTCGCCCCCTCCATCGTGGGCGTGGCTTTCGTGGCCATCATCTACTCCCTCATCCTGGAAAAACGCACCGGGTTCATCAACGGTTCCCTCCACTCGCTGTTTCCCGCGTGGGATCCCGACTTCCCGTGGTTGGAACACTATGTGATGCCGTCGCTGATCCTCGCCCAAGCCTGGCTGTCCGCCGGCTTCTACATGGTCTATTTTCTCGCCGCCCTGCAGCATGTCCCCGGGGAACTGGTTGACGCCGCCGAGATCGACGGCGCCGGTCCGTGGCAGCGCTTCCGGCATGTCACGCTGCCTGAAATCCGTCCCGTGCTGAACCTCATCCTGTTGTTGGTCGTGGTCGGCAGCCTGCAGATCTTCGAACTTCCCTACCTCCTTTACAACGAGACCAACGGCAACGGTCCGGAGAACAAGGCCCTCTCCATCGTGACTTATCTTTACCAAACCGGCTTTCGCAGCGGTGACCTCGGTTATGCCAGCGCCATCGGCTGGCTGCTGACGCTCGTGCTCGTGGGCTTTGCCCTCGTGCAGCGGCGGCTGACGCAAAAGGAGGAACTGTGAGCCCCACCCCACGCCGCCCGCTGCTCCGACCCGCCACGTTGGTCATTTACGTCGCGCTGGGTTTCTTTGCCCTCCTCACCCTGATCCCTTTCCTCTGGATGATTTGTGCGGCGGTGAAATCGAAGGAGGATTTTTTTACGTCGCAGTTCCTCCCGCGCGGCGACGGCTTTCTCGGCGTCGCTTGGGATCACCTCAACCTGCACCAGTTCCGCCGGCTCTTCACCGAACTGCCCGTGCCCCGCGCCTTGCTGAACTCCATCTTCCTCGCCTCGGTCGGCAGCATCCTCGCCACCCTGTTCTCTGCGATGGGCGGCTATGGTCTGAGCAAGTTCCGCTTCAGGGGCGGCAAGACCCTCTCCTCCATCATCCTCGGCACGGTCGTCCTGCCCGGCGCCCTGCTGCTCGGGCCTCGGTTCGAGACGCTCTTTCACCTCGGGTTGGTTGACAGTTACCTCGGCATTTTCCTTCCGGCCATGGCCCCGGCCTTCGGGCTTTATTTGTTCCGCCAGGCGATGATCAACAGCGTGCCGGCTGACATCCTGGAGTCCGCCCGCATCGACGGCTGCGGGGAGTTCCGAATCTTCTTTCAAATTGTCCTGCCCATCGTCCGCCCGATGATCAGCGCCTATCTCATCATTTCATTCATCGCCATTTGGAATGACTACATCACCCCCCAGATCATGCTGCAGACGCCCGAACGCCAGCCGCTCTCCGTCGCAATTTTCAGCCTGAAAGGGCTCTACGCCGACGACTACAGCCTCATCATGGCCGGCACCCTCGTCTCCATCGCGCCGGTCATGCTCCTGTTTTTCCTCCTCCAGCGCGAATTCATCTCCGGACTCACCAGCGGCGCGGTCAAGGGCTGAGACGGAACGAGGGTCATTAAGGGGAAGCCAGGAAACCCGGAACCTACGCTCCGATTCATGGCTTCCTGGCTTCCCACTTATTAAATGCTTCGGCTCCCAGTTCAGGTTCTTGCCGCAGGCTTAACATCCTGTACATTTCAGTGGAAAAATCTGGACGCCGCCACCACCCTTCGCCGCTACGATACCTGTCTTCCCCCCAAGCGCCCCCATCGCCTATCGCCCATAACCCCGCACCCTAATTCCCCATGAAACTCCCCGAAGATTCCTCCCCCGGCGCCGCCGCCAATCCCTCCCTGAATGCCATCAGCCTCACCGGCCAGCGCGAAGCCGCCGCCGAGCGGCGCGCGAAGTATCCTTATCGCTTTCCCGGCGACCGCCGCCAACTCGGGGGCAAGTTCACGGTGAAGGAAAACAGCCGCCGTCTCATCCGCTTTTTCTATCTCGAGCGCCGGCTGATGCACGCGCTCGGCTCGTGGACGCTCTCCATTCCCGACTATGAGGTGAAGCTCGAGACCGGCCGGCACATTTTCTACCACGCCGACGCCGCCCGCGCCCTCCGCGAGCGCCTGACCGAGCAGGAGATGCGTCCCAAGGCCATTGATGACTTCCGTGACGCCGAGGTGGACCGCTTCATTGACGAGCTCCTCAGCGCCAACTCCCCCGCCGAACTGCTCGTGGGCGTGCACCAGGTCGTGGGCAAGGCCATCGCCACGACCTACCGTCATCACATCGACGACACCGACCAGGTAACCGACGTCCCGACCATCCGCTGCCTGCGCCGCATTCTCACGGATTATGAGCCCATGCTCGCGTGGGCGGACTCCGCCGTGGAGGCCTACATCGCCGGCGGCGTGGAAGAGGCCGGCCTCTCCACCTGGCGCTGGCACATTTCCCGCCTGCTCGCCTCCATCGGCGGTATCTCGGGCGCCGACCCCCGCGCCGAAGCACCCAAGCCCCTCCGCATCGATACCAAACCCTACGAGCGTGGCACCGTCCCGTTGCGCGATTCGCGGTTCGACACCTTCAAGCACACCGGCGACTACGAAAAAGCCGACGGCTCCACCCGCTACGACAAGGACTCCTACGAGGCCCTCCGCCTGCGCTTCATCCGCACGCAGCGCGACGAAGTGGACGCCATCGAGGCCTTCGGCACCTTCGTCTGGGACATCCGCTTCAAGGACTTCAACGCCGAGTATGACCTCGCGCGCATCACGTGGGACGAGGCCCGCCACACCGAGATCGGCCACCGCGCCATGCTCGCGTCGGGTTACGATCCCTACGAGTTGCGCAACCGCCTCACGAGTTCGACCTGCCGCGGCCCGATGGACCCGGCCTTCGCCATGGCCGAGATCAACCTCTTCGGCGAGGTCGGCGTGCTGAAGACCATCAACGAACTCATCGACACCGCCGCCAGCCGCAATGACGAGCTGCTCCGCCACATCTCGGACTACATCCGGGCCGACGAGCGCACGCACGTCCGCAAGGGGACGCGCATCCTTGAGATCATGACCAACCTCGACGCCAAGGCGCTCGAGCTCCGGACGCGCGAGCTGTTCACCGAGTGCCTCGTCAGCCTCGGCGCGATCAAGAGGGAAATTGATATGCAGACCCTCACCCGCGAGGAGATCGAGCATTTGGTCGGAGAATAGCGCGGGCTGCGCCCGCGCTATTCGGAGATCGCAGTTCGCAGATCGGAGTTCGGGATTTCCGGCCCCGATTTTCGGTCTCCCAACTGCGATCTCCGGCGGGCCGCCGATACCGGCCGCAGGCCCGCGCTTGCGGCGCCGCCTCCCCTCGGGTTGGCTTTCGGCATGGCGACGTTGTCGAAGTCGGATGTCGAAAGATTCCATCCGGATGGATTTCTGGGCCCGATCCGCGCCTTTTCGCCTGAGGCAATGGATCAATTTGCCGAAGGCGTTGCCACCATCCTTTCCGGCAAAGACGGCTCTCATCATCGCCATCTGGACAGCCGGGCCATCTATGAAATGTGCGCCTCGCCCGAGATCGTCGGGAAAAGCTCCGGGATCAGCGGGCCGGACATAATGCTCTGGGCGTCGAATTTCTTTGTGAAGTATCCGGGAGCCAGGGAAACCCCGTGGCATCAGGACCAGAACACTGGCGTCCCGGCGGTGCTTGAGCCGCCGCTCAATGTATCCGTGTGGTTGGCCATCGATGAGGTGCGGGCGGCCAACAGCTGCATGAAATTCCTGCTGGCTCCCATTTGACGGCCGTCAACCACGCCGCGCCCACTGATGGCCATTATTTCGGATTGGCGGACACGCGAGGCTTCGACTTCTCGAAGACCATCGACTTGGAGCTGCGCAAGGGAGAGTTCGTGATTTTCACGGACCGGGTCCTGCACGGCGCGGAACCCAATCGCTCCCAGCAGAGGCGGGCTGGGCTCGCGATGCGGTTCACGACGCCGTTTGTAAGAATCCTCCGGAACATCAAACCGGTCGTCGTAATTGGCGAGGACAGGTTCGGCTTCAATAGTCTCCAAGTGCCGCCGCATTGAGGATTCCGACGCCGCGCTTGCGGCGAAGCCCGATTCGCCCTTACTCGGCAGGATTCATGGCCACCACTGTTTTCACCATCGCCAACCAGAAAGGCGGCGTCGGCAAGACGACCACTGCGGTCAACCTCGCCGCCGCGCTGGCCGAAAAGAAGATTCACACGCTGCTGATCGACCTTGATCCCCAGGCCAACGCCACCAGCGCCATCGGCATCGAGAAGCAGGCCGGCAGGAGCCTCTACGGCCCGTTGCGCGGCGAGGGCACTGCCCTCGAGATGATTACGCCGACCGCCTACGAGCATCTCGCGCTCATCCCGAGCGAGGAGGACCTCGCCGCCGCCGAGATCGAACTCGCTCAGACCGAAAATTACCTGATGAAGCTCCGCACCGTGCTGGAGACCATCCGCGCTTCCAATGGCTACCGCGTCATCATCATCGATTGCCCGCCGGCGCTTGGCATGCTCTCGATGAACAGCCTCGCCGCCGCCGACTGGCTGCTCATCACGTTGCAGTGTGAATACCTGGCGCTCGAAGGGCTCGGCCAGATCCTCCGCAACGTCGAGCGCCTCAAATCCGCCCACGTCAACGACGGGCTCCAGCTCGGCGGTGTTATCATGACGATGTATGATTCCCGCACCAATCTCGCGAGGCAGGTCGTGGACGAGGTGAAGCAGCATCTGCCCGACAAGGTCTTCAAGACCGTCATCCCGCGCACCGTCCGGCTCAGCGAAGCTCCGAGCTTCGGTAAACCCATCTTCGCCTACGATCCGTCCGGCCCCGGCGCCGTCGCCTACCGCGCCCTCGCCCTGGAAGTGATCGAGCGTTTCGGGCTGTCGGCTTCCTGATGTTCGCCGCGGTCAACAAATACCGGCACGCCTTCCTCATCGGGCTGCAGAGCAACCTCGTCTACCGCGCGAATTTCGCGGTGCGCGGGTTCTTCTCCCTGTTCCACCTCACCGTGGTCTTCATCCTCTGGGGCGCGGCCTACGCAGGCAACCCGGACATCGGCGGCTTCAGCTTCGGCCAGACCCTCACCTACTTCCTGGTGATGCTCGTGATGCAGTTCTTCGTCGGCGCGTTCAACGAGGACTACCAGATCAGCGAGGAAATCCGCAACGGCCTCATCAACCAGTTCCTGCTGAAGCCCATCAACTATTTCCTCTACCGCTTCAGCATCTTCGTCGCCGCCCGCCTCGTTACCGGCGCACTCATCCTGATTCCGCTCCTCATCGCGATTCCGCTGCTTCGCGAATACCTCACCCTGCCCCACGACGCCTGGCGCATCGCGCTCGGCCTGCCCGCCATGGCGCTCGCCGCCGTGCTGCAGTTCAGCATCGCCTACTGCTTCGGCATGCTGACGTTCTGGTTTCTCGAGATCCAGGGCTTCGTCATCCTGTCCATGGCGGTCGAATCGCTCCTCGGCGGCCAGATGTTTCCGCTCGACCTGCTGCCCGCGGGCGTTTTCCGCGTCGCCCAATTCCTGCCGTTTTACTACCAGACCTATTTTCCCACCGCGATCCTGACGGGCCGCATCAACGACCTCGGGCTCGTCTGGCAGGGTCTCGGCATCCAGCTGGGCTGGGTGCTCCTGATGCTCGCCCTCAACCAGCTGCTCTGGGCCCGCGGCCTGCGCCGTCATACCGCCGTCGGCGGCTGAGCCCCATGACGCATTACTTCCAAATCTGGCTGGCCAGCGCGCGTTACTCCGTGGTGCGGACGTTGATGTTCCGCTTCGATTTCTTTCTCTGGGCGACGGTCGAGCTCCTCTGGATGAGCGTGAACCTGCTCCTGATCTCGGTCATTTACGAACACACCAACTCCGTCGCCGGCTGGAGCAAATACGAGATGCTCCTCCTCGTCGGCACCTCACTGCTGATCCAACGGTTCCTCATGGGTTTTTTCTGGAGCAGCATCTTTGAGATGGGCCGCAACATCCGCAGCGGACACTTCGACTACTTCCTCGCCCAGCCCGGCAACATCCTGTTCATGGCGTCCACGCGGAAAATCGACCTCGACGGCCTGATGAATTCGTTCGTCGCGATGGGAGTCGTCGCCTACGCCGCACACAAACTCGGACTCCATCCTTCCGCCGGCGACCTCATCATGTATGCCCTGATGATCGTCTGCGGTTTAGCCATCCATTACAGCATGCTCGTGCTCTCCATCTCGATGGCGTTCTGGATCACCAGCGCGCAGGGGATCGAGGGCATCTATTTTACCCTGTCGGAGTTCTCCCGGCTGCCCCGCGAGGCGTTCAAGGGTCTCGCGAGCCTCGCCTTCGTCTGGCTGCTGCCGGTGGTCGTGGTCAGCAATGCCCCCGCCCGCACCCTCCTGCACGGGTTCCAGCCCATCTGGGCCCTCGCCTTGCTGGCCGCCGCGGTCGTGTGGCTCACCGCCGCCATTTTCGTTTTCCACCGCGGACTAAAACGCTACTCCAGTGCCAGCTCATGAGCGTCCCCCTGACCCAGCTCCAGGCCCGGATCGGCTATATGTTCCGCAACGGCCAGTTGCTCCAGACGGCCGTCACCCACCCGTCCTGGTTGCAGGATCATCCCGGTCAAACCGAGACCAACCAGCGGCTGGAATTTCTCGGCGATGCCGTCTTGCAGCTGATCTTAACCGAGGAGCTTTTTTCCCTTTTCCCCGAGGACCACGAGGGGGAACTCAGCCAGCGCCGCGCGTCCCTCACCAAGGGGGTGTTTCTCTCCCAGCTCGCACGGGAGATCCGACTCGAAGCCTGCCTGCTCCTCGGCGGCAGCGAGGAAGCGGGCGGCGGGCGCACCCGGGCCGCGGCCCTCGAGGACGCGCTCGAGGCTGTGATCGGCGCGATCTATCTCGACAGCGACCTGGCCACTGTCCGCCGCGTCGTTGTCGCTCTGTATGGTCCGCTGGCCGAACGCCTCGCCCTCGCGACCGCCGACAACCCCAAGGGTCGCCTGCAGGAGCTCGTGCAGCCCCGCCACGGCAACAACGCCCTGCGCTACGAAGTTACCCGCACCGAGGGCGCCGACCACGCCCGCGCGTATGAAGTCAGCGTGTTCCTGCTCATCCGCCATATTGGCACCGGCCGGGGCACTTCGAAAAAACTCGCCGAGGAAGCCGCCGCCCTCGAGGCGCTGAAAACCCTGAAGCAAGATTAAGAGGGAAACCAGGAAGCCAGGAAAATTGCAGGCTGTCGGCCGAGGCCTTCGGGAGGATTGATTCGCATTCGTGGCCCGGGGTTTACCCCCGACATGGGTTTCATCCCGATCGCCAGGAAAAGACGGTTTGCTCTTCCGGGGTTCCTGGTTTCCTCCTTTTCCGCTCATGCCTGTCCCGACCTCTCAGCGTCAAAAGCTGACCGGCGTCTGCCCGCCTGCCCGCGGCGCGGTCGTCGCGGAACTCGCGCGCACCCATGCCGCGCCCGTGTGGTTGGTCGTGGCGGAAGACCTGAAGGCCGCGGAACAACTGGCGGAGGACATCGCGTTTTTCGCCGCCGCCTCGGACAGCCCGCGACCGCTGCACGCCCTCGTGTTTCCCGAATCGATGCGTGACAGCCGCGACATGCGCGAGGCCTTTGCCGCGTCGAGCGAACGCGTCACCGTGCTCTCGCGCCTCCGGGCCACCCGCGCACTCACCGCCGCGCCTGACACGCTCGTCGTCGTCACCACGCCCGCCGCCTTGCTCCAACCCGTGCCGGCGCTCGAAGAATTCACCGCCCGCGAATTCACCCTCGCGCGGGGTCAAAAGCAGTCCTTCCAAGGCCTCCTCGAGCAACTGCAGTCCCTCGACTACGATTCCGAGGCCGTGTGCGAAGCCCCCGGACACTATGCCATCCGCGGCGGCATCATTGATGTTTACCCCGTGACGGCCAACCAGCCTTACCGCCTCGATTTCTTCGGCGACGACCTGGAGGAGATCCGCGAGTTTGATCCCGTTACCCAGCGCTCCGGCGCCAGCGTGGCCAGCATCACTCTTTCCGCGTCGCCCCGCGTGCAGCTCGCGGAATCCACCACCGGCATCGCGGACTATCTCTCGACCAGCACCCATCTCGCCTTCATCGAACCCGCTTCGCTTGAAGAGGAATTCAGCTCGTTTGCCCGCGAAGGCACCAACGGCCTAAACCCCTTGCTCGCCCGCTGCGCCGCCGCGTTTGGCGTGAGCGATCTTGACGAGGCCAGCGCGCTCTTCGACACCGTCAGCGCCGAGGCTACGTGGGACACTGAAAGCCTCGCCCACCACCGCACCTACCCGGAAGGCGCGCTCGTCGCCCAAGAACGGCTGCAGGTCGAGGAGGACGCCCGGTTGAAATTTCTCCTGCAGGTCGCGGCGTGGCGGAAGGCGGGCTACGACATTGCCGTTGTCACGGGCAAGGAAGGCGAGGAACAGCGCATCCAGGAAATCCTCACCGAGCGACCCGCGCTCAAGGTCATCCGGCCTCGTTTCTTGCGGGGCACGCTGAACGAGGGTTTTCGGATCACCTTTCAGCCCGGCGCGAAATTGAATTGGAGGGCGGGGTCGCCGTCCACTCCCACCGGCCTCGTCGTCGTCACTGAGACCGAAATCTTCGGTCGCCAACGCCAGCGGCGGCCCGCGCTCAATCCCCGCGCCATCGCCCAGCGCGCGCAGATCGACCAGCTCCTCGACTTTTCCGAACTCGTCGAAGGCGACTTCGTGGTGCATCTGCAGCACGGCATCGCGCTCTACCGGGGCCTCACCAAACTCGATACCGCCCAGGGCTTGCGCGAGGTTATCTCGCTGGAGTTTGACGACCACGTCACCCTGCACGTTCCCCTGCAGGAGTCGCATCTCATCAGCCGCTACGTCGGCCTAAGCAAATCCAAGCCCCAGCTCGGCCGCATCGGCTCCGGCCGCTGGGAAAAAGCCCGCAAAGCCGCCGAGCTCGCCACCATCGACCTTGCCGCCGAACTGCTGCGCATCCACGCCGCGCGCGAGGCCCAGCCGGGCCATCAGTTCCCGCCCGACACGACGTGGCAGAAGGAATTCGAGGCGTCGTTCCCCTTCACCGAGACCCGCGACCAGCTCAAGGCCATCGCCGAGGCCAAGGGCGACATGGAGAATACCCGCCCCATGGACCGGCTGATCTGCGGCGACGTCGGCTTCGGCAAGACCGAGGTCGCCATCCGGGCCGCGTTCAAGGCCGTCCAGGGCGGCCGGCAGGTCGCGATCCTCGTGCCGACCACCGTGCTCGCGCAGCAGCACCTCAACACCTTTCGCGAGCGCATGGCCGGCTATCCCGTCGCCGTCGAGATGCTCAGCCGTTTCCGCACGCCCGCCGAGCAGAAGAAAATCCTCACCGCCACCGCCGCGGGCCAGGTGGACATCCTCATCGGCACGCACCGGCTGCTGCAACGTGACGTCTTTTTTCGCGAACTCGGCCTCGTTGTGATCGACGAAGAACAGCGCTTCGGCGTGAAGCACAAGGAGCGCTTCAAGGCCATGCGCGCCACCGTGGACGTGCTTTCCATGAGTGCCACACCGATCCCGCGCACGCTCTACATGGCGCTCACCGGGGCTCGGGACTTGAGCGTGATCGAGACCGCGCCCACCAATCGCCATCCGATTCAGACCATCGTCAAAACCTACGACGAAAAAATCGTCGTCGACGCGATCCACCATGAGATCCGCCGCGGCGGCCAGGTGTTCTACCTGCACAACCGCGTGCAGACCATCGATGTCGTCGCCGCCCAGCTGCGCAAATTGATGCCGGATCTGACGATCGGCATCGGCCACGGCCAGATGAACGCCGAGGAACTTGAGGAAGTAATGACGGAGTTCGTCGCCGGCCGCTACCAGGTGCTCGTCTGCACGACCATCATTGAGAGCGGGCTCGATATCCCGAACTGCAATACAATCATCATCGAGGGTGCCGACCGCTTCGGGTTGTCGCAGCTCTACCAGCTCCGTGGCCGTGTCGGCCGCTTCAAGCACCAAGCCTACGCCTACCTGCTGCTCCACCGGCACACCCGGCTGCTTGATGTCGCCCGCCAGCGGCTAACCGCGATGAGGCAGCACACCCAGCTCGGCGCCGGCTTCCGGATCGCGATGCGCGATCTCGAGCTGCGCGGCGCGGGCAACCTCCTCGGTGCCGAGCAAAGCGGCCACATCGTCGGCGTGGGTTTCGAGCTCTATTGCCAGCTCCTCCGCCAGTCCGTGGCTCGTCTGAAGGGCGAAAAGACCGCCGCCGCCATCCGCGCGAGCGTCAAACTCGACTTTGTCTTCGTTGGCGAAAGCGCCGGTCTGGGCGCCGCCCCGGTTCGCGGACGCCACGAGGACAGCTACACGGCCATCAAGGACGCCGAGGACGAGGCCGGGCACACGGAGGTTGCCCGCATCCAGGCCAGCATCCCGGCCAGCTACCTTGGGGAGACGCGCCTTCGCATCGATTTTTACCGTAAACTAGCTCTGGCCGACACCTTGCCCGCGTTGAAACAGATCGGGAGCGATCTAAAGGACCGCTTCGGGAAGTTCCGCGAGGAGGTCAAGGCCCTGCTCCTGGTGACGGAAATCCGTATTCGGGCGGAACAAAAAGGCATCATTTCCGTCGTAACGGAGTCGAGCCGTTTGAAGTGTCAGCGCAACAGTGGCCGCCCGGACGATTGGGTGCAGGTTGGCACCCGGTTTCCAAGGTTGACCGCTCCCCGCCCGCTTCTACGGTTGAGTGAAATCGTCTCATTTTTGAACAACTTGCCCACGCCATGATGTTAGGCCGCCGTTTTACCCTCGCTCTGCTCGCCACCGGACTCGTTTCGTCCGTTTTCGCGCAATCCGCCCCCAATGATGGCCTGAACATGCGCTTTGCCAATGGCATCGCGGCCATCGCCGAGGACAAGGTGATCACCGTGGACGACGTCCGCCGCGAAATTGCCCCGCTGATCCCCCAGTTGCAGCGGGAGGCCAAAGACGAGAAGGAATTCAACGAAAAGCTCGAGGCCCTGCAGGACGACGTCATCCAGCAGCTGATCGACCGCGTGTTGATCGTGAAGGAGTTCAACAAGGACGAGAAACGGCACATCCCGCCCAGCTTCGTGGACAACCGCATTGCGGAGATCCAGAGCGAACAGTTCGACAACGACCGGTCCAAGTTCCTCGCCTACCTCCGCAGCCGCGGCATCACCCTCCGCGACTACCATCGCGAGGTCCAAGAAGACATCATCTACCAGTACATGCGCCAGCAGCAGCGCAAGTCCCAGAGCGTCGTAAGCCCCGTGCGCATCGAGACGTTCTACAAGGAAAACAAGGACCGCTTTTACCAGGAGGACAGCGTCCACCTGCGCCTCATGCAGTTCACCCACGCCGATGGCGCGTCGGATGCCGAGCTGAAGGCCAAGGCCGACATGGTGCTGGCGCGCTTGAAGGCCGGCGTGAAATTCGAGGATCTCGCCAAGGAGTTCAGCATGGACTCCCGGCGCACCAAGGGCGGCGACTGGGGCTGGGTCAAACGCTCCGATTTCCGCAAGGAATTCACCGATATCGTCTTCAATTTGAAGAAGGACGAATGCTCCGACCCGGTGGTGCTGCCCGAAGGGGTTTTTCTGCTCTACGTCGAGGATCGCAAGTATGCCGGCATCCAGCAACTGGATGACGTCCGCGACCAGATCGAGCGCATCCTCGTGCAGCAGATGGGCCAGATCAGCCAGGAACGCTGGCTCGAGCGCCTCCGCCGCAACGGCTACGTGAAGCACTTCTGATTCGCGGAACAGCGGTCTGGCACTGGCGGACACCGGTCAGCTCAAGGAATCTCCAATGACGCCGCAAAGCGCCGCCGCAGTCTTCCAAGTCGCCAACCTCGACGCCGCGCTGAAGCACTACAAGGAGGTATTCGGTTTTTCCGAGGAGTTCCGCTTCGGCGACTACGCCGGTATAAAGCTGGGTGAGCTCAGCCTGCATCTCTCGGGCCACAACGCCCACAACCGGCCGGTGGGAGCCGGCAACGTCTACGTGTTCTGTGATGAGGTCGACGATTACTATGCCGAGCTGAAGGGCAAAGGCACCCGCCTGAAGTCAGAGCCCAAGGACTATCCCTACGGCATGAGGGATTTCGCCGTCATGGATCTCGACGGCAACCATCTCGGATTCGGCTGCGAATCCAAGAAGGCCTGACGGGAGATCCCGGGTAAGCTGCGGTTTACCTTTTCGTCGAGATCTTCTCCGGCGGGTTCTTGGCATTCGGGCAGGTATCGATCCAGACACCCTCCCGTCGTGCCCATTCCACCGCATTCGCGATGACCCGGCGCACATTCTTGTCGAGGTAAGTCGGGTAGGTTTCGTGGCCGGGGCGGAAATAGAAGATCTTTCCATTTCCCCGCCGCCAGCAGCAACCGCTGCGGAACACCTCACCGCCCTCGAACCACGAGATGAAGACCTGTTCCTCGGGCGCCGGGATGGCGAAAGGCTCGCCATACATCTCTTCCTGCGGGAGCTCGAAATAGGTCCCGAGTCCCTTTGCGATCGGATGACCCGGATTGCAGACCCAGAGTCGCTCCTTCTCGTCGGCCTCGCGCCAGGTCAGCGAGCAGGTCGTGCCCAGCAAGCGCTTGAAGATCTTCGAGTAGTGCCCTGAGTGCAGCACGATCAGGCCCATGCCCTCGAGCACGCGCTTCTGCACGCGGTCCACGATCTCATCGCTCACCTTGTCGTGGGCCATGTGACCCCACCAGGTCAGCACGTCGGTCGCCGCCAGCCGCTCCACCGTCAGCCCGTGCTCCGGCTCCTGCAGCGTGGCCGTCGTGACCGTCGCGGCGGGCAGCAGCTCGCGCAGACCCTCGGCGATGGCGCTGTGCATGCCGCGCGGGTAGATCGCGCCAACCTTGGCGTTCTTGTGCTCGTGGACGTTTTCGCCCCAGACGGTGACTCGGATTGGGTTCATAAGTGAGGAATCCAAAAGATGGGCCGATTGGGAAAACGTGTCCAAGACAAATCCGGTCTGCTGCCGAGCATGGATTTCTAGCCACTGATTGTCGCCCACGGAATACACGGAGGACACGGAAACCGACCCAGAATCGAGCCTGGTTTCCCGTCGTTCCGTGTATTCCGTGGGCAAACTTCCGAAAAAATGACGCCCAAATTGCCGCCAGCCCAGCCATTCCCCCGCCAGCTCGTTCGCAGCCGTGCCCGATTCTACCGAATATCCCGTGATCAACCGCCTCCGCGAAATGGCGGCCCGGGAGCGTCCGCAGGAGCGCTTGGTGCGGCTGGGCCCCGGCGCGCTCAGTGACACCGAACTGCTGGCCATGCTGTTGCGCAGCGGTACCCGCGGGCAGGATGTGATGACCCTCGCCACCCGCCTGCTCGCCGAGGCGGGATCGCTTGCGGGCTTGCTGGCATGGCGCGAGCCGGAGCTTCGCAAACTCAAGGGCATCGGCCATGTAAAGGCCCTCCAGTTGCTCGCCGTCATGGAGGTCACCCGCCGGGTGGTCGGCCAGAAGGCGGAGGACTCGCCCCTGCTGAACCGCGCCGATCTGGTGGCCACGTTTCTCCAGCCCGCTTGCTTTGGGCTCGAGGTCGAGAAATTCTGGGTCCTCTGCCTGAACCGCAAAAACCGGCTCCTGAAACGCGTGGAGGTCACCTCCGGCACCGCCACCTCCGCCCTCGCCCACCCGCGCGAGGTCTTCCGCGAAGCCATCCGCGAGGCTGCCACGGCCGTCGTCTGCGTCCATAACCACCCCAGCGGTGACCCCGCCCCCAGCGCCGCAGACCTCCAGATCACCCGCCAACTGCGGGAAGCGGCCAAGGCGGTGGACATCGACCTATTGGACCACGTCATCCTCGGCCGGCCCAATGCGGACCCGGCGGGACGGGGGTATTACAGTTTCAGGGAGGCGGCGTTGATTTGAGGGGACTGGCGGAATTGCGCCACAAAATTCCAAACCGAGTGTAAGCCCTCCTCCGCCGAGCCTGCGGCAGGACATTCTTTGCCCACAAGGCAAAGAATGGTAGGACCTGGATTCGAACCAGGGAAGGCGTTAGCCAGCAGATTTACAGTCTGCCCTCGTTGGCCACTTGAGTATCCTACCAAATGGGGAGCGCGAAAACTCTCGGCTCACCCTGCTTAGTTCAAGGCTTTTTTCAGCGTCGCCTTGCCGGGCCGCCTGACCCTTCCTCCTTTTCACCCGACCATGCTCACCGATGCGAAAGAAATGCTCTCGGAATTCCTCGCCCAAGGGTTGGTATCCGGTCTGCTCACCATCAGTGGTTTTCTCCTCGGCTTGCTCTTGGTCGCCCGCCTGATGAGTCAAAAAAAGGCGCCCGCGAACACGTTCGCCTGGCTGCTGGTCATCATTCTCCTGCCCTATGTCGGGGTGCCGCTTTACCTCATCTTCGGCGGTCGAAAATTGCGCAAGATGGCCGCCCGCAAGGCTCCTCTAACCCCCCATCTGTCCCGCCCGCCCCTATCCGCTTCGCCGTTCGCCAACCGCCCTGTCGCCCACACCATTACATCGAGCGGCGCGGGCCCGCCGGTCGGCGGCAACCGGCTGCAGCTCCTCACCACCGGCGAGGATACTTTTGCTGCGTTGGAGGGCCAGATTCGCGCAGCCCGCCATACGATTCACATCAACACGTTCATCCTCGGGCGCGATGACACCGGTCGCAGCCTCGTCAAGCTGCTGACGGAACGCGCCCGCGAGGGGATTAAGGTGCGCCTGCTGCTCGACGCGGTGGGCTGCATGTTTGTCCGGCGGAGTTTCCACGCCGCGCTCCGTGCGGCCGGCGGCGAGGTCTTCACGTTCATGCCCGTCTTGCCGTTCACCTCCCGTGGCTCGGCCAATCTCCGCAATCATCGCAAGATTGCCGTTTTCGACCAGGCCACAGCCATCATTGGCGGACACAACCTCGCTTACGAATACATGGGGGCGACGCCTTTCCGCAAACGCTGGCGTGACCTGGGAGCACTCATCGAGGGCCCCGCCGCCACGCTGTTGAACGAGGTCTTCATTGCCGACTGGTGTTTTGCCAGCCGCCAGTCCCCCGAAACCGTCCGTCCCGGCACCGTCGTCGAACCGGCATCCGCCCAGGGCCCCGCCGAGTTGCAAGTCGTCGCCAGCGGCCCCGACGTGCCCGGCGACCCGCTGTACGAGGGCATCATCTCGATGATCCAGGAGGCCGAGCACAGCATCTGGATCGTTACGCCGTATTTCATCCCCGACGATGTTCTACTCCGCTCCCTCATCGTGAAGGCCCGCGCCGGTCGCGAGGTGACCCTGATCGTGCCCGAGCATTCGAACCACCCGGTGACCGATTTCGCCCGGCGGCACTATATCCGGGAACTGTGTCTGGCCGGCGGCCGCGTGCTGTTCTTTCAACCCGGCATGATGCACAGCAAGGCCGTCATCGTGGACGATCGCATCGGCCTGCTCGGTTCGGCCAACTTCGATCTGCGCAGCCTGTTCGTGAACTTTGAAATCGGCTTGGTGGTGCACACGACGACCGAGGCGCTGGCGATGAAGGCCTGGGCGCGGGAGCAGGCAGCAGGTTGCCGCGAGTTTCTCGATCGGAAGCGCCCCGACCGGCTGTGGACCAGCATGCTGGAGGACTTCAGCCGCCTGCTGGCACCGCTGCTCTGAGCCCCCGAGCGTCCAATCCTTCCCACGGACCACGCGGATCAACGCGGAATAATATAGGCGACCGAAAAACCGGCGCCGAAAAGTAACTATCCAGAAGTCCGTGTATTCATCCGCGGATATCCGCGAAATCCGCGGGAAAGCCCGGAAATCAAGCCGTCGCGCTGGCCAGCTCGAGCAGGTCGAACGCGCGGCTCACCTCGTGCCGGATCTCGGTCAGGGCGGCCCTGGCGTGCTCCACTTGGACATCCTTCTTCTCAGCATATTCAGCCTTGAGGGACGCCCAACGTTCGCCGAGGCGGTGGAGCTTGGCTCCAGAATGTTGCAGCAGCACCCGCATGCGGCCCTGCAGGGGTGTCACTTGGCAGGCGAGACGCTCGTCCAGCCGGCGGCGGGCCTCGGAGAGCTGCATGAGGAGGATCTTTTCTTCCGACACGCGGCGCAGGCCGGTGACGAGGCGGAGTTTTTCCAGGGTCCAGATCGACCATTTCGTCGGGTCCCACTGCCACCACTTCACGCCGTTGCGGTAGTCGTGCTGAAACTCGTGGTGATAATTGTGGTACCCCTCGCCAAAGGTGAAGATCGCCATGAGCCAGCTATCCCGTGCGCTGCAACGATCGGAATAGGGCCGGTCGCCGACGGTGTGGCAGAGGGAATTGATGAAAAACGTCATGTGCTGCACCACGGTCACGCGAGCCACGCCGGCGATCAGGAAACCACCGAGGGCCCCCGTCCAGCCCGCATGCCAGTAGCCGAGGGCGGCCGGCGTAAGGAAGCCAAGGATGACCGCAATCGTGACGTAGTAGTCCGACTGAAAGCGCACCAGCGCGTCCTTGCGGAGGTCGGCGACGTTGTCCATCGGAGCCTCGGGATCGAGCTTGAAGAGGATCCAGCCCATATGGGCATACCAGAATCCCTGCGTGATGTCGTAGGGGTCATCCGCGCCATCCACGTGCTTGTGGTGCCGGCGGTGGTCGGAGACCCAGGCCAATGCGGCATTCTCAAAGGCCGCGGCGCCGAACAGCAGGGTCAGCAGCCGGACGGGCCAGCGCGCCTCGAAGGCCTTGTGCGCGAAGAGGCGGTGGTAGCCGAGGGTGATGCTCAGGCCGGTCGCGAGGCAGAAAAACGCAAACATCCCGATCTGAAACGCATCCACGTGGAAGCGCAAAAGATAGAGCGGCACGGCCGTAACCGTGATGACGGCGGTCCCAATCAGGAACGCACTGTTGGTCCAATTAATGCGGGCTGCAGGTAGGCGGAATGGCACAACGCAAGGGACTCCAATAGTGCCGTCGGAGCAATGGCAATCGCCCGATTTAAAAATGCGGTAACTACTGAGGATTAACGGGGACTCCCGCCCGCGCGGAGGGCCTGCAATCGCGCGAGATTGTTGCGCGCCGGCGTGTAGTCCGGTTTCAGGCGCAGCGTTTCCTCGTAGTGCGCCTGCGCCTCGTCGAGCCGGCCCAGCTGCATCAGCGCATTTGCGAGATTGTTGTGCGCCTCGGCAAACCCTGGCCGCAGTCGCACTACCGTCGAATAATGCTGAGCCGCGTCCGCCCAACGGCGCAAAGCGAAGACCGCGTTGCCGAGATTATAGTGCGCGATCACGGAATCTGGATCCCGCCGCACCGCCGCCTCAAAATGCCCGGCCGCCTCCTCCACCCGGCCCATCCGGCCCAAAACGCTGCCAATCTCCTCGTGCAGCCGCGGATTGTCCGGCTGAAGCCGCAGGGCCGCCTCGTAATGTGTCAGCGCCTCGTCTGTCCGCCCGTCCATCGCCAGCGCGCCCGCCATCGTGTGTTGCACATCCGCAAAATCCGGCCGGAGCCGCAGCGCCGTCTCATACTGCTCCAGCGCCGCTGCCGTCTTCCCCTGCTGCAACAGCGCCGTGCCGAGGACATAATAAGCCTCGGCGTAGTCGGGCCGCAACCGCACCGCCTGTTCAGCCACGGCCTGGGCCTCCGCCGAACGCTGCAACTGCAGGAGCACGCCCGCCCAACTGTACCGCGCCGCGACAAACCCTGGGGTCAGCCTGGCCGCCGCAGCGAAATGGGTTTCCGCCTCTTCCAACCGGCCCTCCGCCGACAGCGCCGTGCCCAAATTCATCTGCGCGCGGGTGTTGTCCGGTTGGTCCGCCACCGTCACACTCCAGAGCGTTAGCGGATCACGATAGTCGCGGTTTCGCTCCGCCGTCGCGACCCCCGCCACCACCGCCACCACCAGCCACACCGGCAGGCTCGCGCGCCCCAGCCAGCGATATCCCCCCACGACGGCAAACAGGATCACCGATGCCAGCGGCAGATACATCCGGTGCTCGGCGATCGTCTGGGAAACGAGCGGCACGATACTCGAGCTCGGCGCCAAAATTGCAAAAAACCAAAACGCGACAAACCCCACCACCGGCCGGCGATGCAGCGCCACCAGCGTGCCCGCGACAAGCGTCACCAGCAGCACGCCTTGCAGCCAGACTTCCCCGGCTTCGCGCACCACGCCCGTGCCATAATCCACCACGAGCGGACTCGGCCAGACCGCGAGTCGCAAATACAGCACGATCGCCCGACACTGCGTGAGCGCATATTCCCACGGACTTACGCCGAGTCCCAAACCGGCGCCGCCGCCGCGCTGACCCACATGGGCCACGAGCCAGGCCAGCAGCAACCAGGTTGCCGCCAGTCCGACATACAGCCGCCAGCGCTGCGACCACGCCGCGCGAAAACTCCCCGCCACGAACGTCCGGTCGTAAAGCAGGATCAGCAGTGGCGCCGACACCATCACTTCCTTCGTCGCCATGCCGAGCAAACACGCCGCGACAGTTAAAAACGCCCAAATCCGGCACGACGGCGATTCCACCGAGCAAATAAAACCGTAGAGCGTGAGCAGGTAAAAGAGCCCCATCAGCGACTCGGTGCGCTGCACGACGCAGGTCACTGACTCGGTCAGCAACGGATGCAGCGCCCAGAGCAGCGCCGCCGCGAAAGCCAACGGGAGCGCAGCCGCGCCAAATCGCTCGCGCAGCACCGGCCGCAGCAGCGTGCGCCGCACGATCCCAAACAGCGTCAGCGCGGCGAGCGCGTGAACCAGCGTGTTGAACACGTGATAGCCGCGGACATCGAGGCCCCCGAACGCGTAATTGACCGCCAGCGTGAGGTTCACCACCGGCCGCCCGGCGGCTCCGGTCGCGGTGTTCGGCGGCGACAGTACGTCCGAGAGCGACCCTAGGTGACGGATCGACGGGTTCTGGACGACGGAAGCCAGGTCATCGAACACGAACGGCGTGGAAAAACTGTTCGCATACGCCGCCCACACCGCGAGCACGAGTACCGCGCCGGCGCCGAAAATCCCCCACCGCGCGAAGAACCCGGCTGATTGCTCAGATCCGGCCAATTGGGCTGATTTCGCGCTCATCGTTCAAGCATCCGTCCCATCAGCGCGGAGTGCGGCCCGCCCGGATCGCCTCCAGCCGGGCCAGGTTGTTGCGCGCCGGAGTGTAGTCGGGTTTCAAGCGCAGGGTTTCCTCATACTGCGCCTTCGCCTCTTCCAACCGGCCCAGCTGCATCAGCGTGTTGGCGAGATTGTTGTGCGCCTCGGCGAATTCCGGCCGCAACCGCACCACCGCCTCATACTGCTCCGCCGCTTCCGCAAAGCGCCGCAGGGCGAAGAGTGCGTTGCCCAGGTTGAAATGCGCCGCAAGTGATTCGGGATCGAGCCGCACCGCCGTGGCAAAGTGCCCGGCCGCCTCCTCCACGCTCCCGGCCCGGCCCAGCGCGGCGCCCACGCCCTCGTGCAGGGCGGCGTTGTCCGGACGCTGGCGCAGCGCCAGCTCATACTGCGGCAGCGCCTCGGCTGTCTTGCCCTCCTCCGCCAGCGTGTCCGCATACATCTGCCGGGCCTCGAAATAATCCGGCCGGACTTTCAACGTCGCCGCAAAATGCTCCAGTGCTTCCTCCGGCCGGCGCAATTGGACCAGCACACCCGCCAGCACGAAATGCGCCTCGAAATAGGACGGACGCAGCCGCACCGCCTCCTCCAGATGCTCCAGCGCCTCGGCAGGCCGATACGCCCGGAACAGGAAATTCCCGAGGTTGTAACGGGTTTCGGCGTAGTCGGGCTTCAGTCGCACCGCCTCGGCCAGGTGCACCAACGCCTCGTCATTCCGCCCTTCCACTGCGAGCGCGCAGCCGAGACTCGATTGCGCCCGCGGATTCCCGGGCAGTTCCGCCACGGTGACACTCCACAACTTAACATTGCTCTCGTAATCGCGGTTGCGGGCCGCGGTCGCGCCCCCCGCGACCACCGCCAGCACCAGCCACACCGGGAGACTACGGCGGCCCAGCCAGCGGTACCCGCCCACAACAACCAGCGTGATCACGGCGGCCAGCGGCAGATACATCCGATGCTCAGCCATGGTCTGGGTGATGAGTGGCACCACGCTCGAGCTCGGCGCCAGGATCGCGAAAAACCAAAAGCCCGCAAAGCCCGCGGCCAGCCGCCGGTGCAGCGCCACAAACGTTCCCACGGTGAGTGCCACCAGCAGCACCGCTTGCAGCCAGACGTCGGCGAGGCGGTGCACGATCGTCATGCCGTAGTCCACCACCAGCGGTTTTGGCCAGAACCCCAGCTTCAGATACATCACGATCGCGTCGCATTGCGTGAGCAGGTAATCCCACGAACTTACCCCACCCCCAAAGCTCCCCCCGCGCTGATGAGATCCGGCCACGAGATAAGCGAGCAACAGCCAGGTGGCCGCCATGGCCACGTACATTTTCCAGCGCGCCTGGCAGGCCGCGCGAAAGGTGCCAGCCACGAAGCAACGGTCGTAGATCAGCACCATCAACGGCGCCGACACCATCACTTCCTTCGTTGCCATGCCGAGCAGGCAGGCCACCACCGGGACAATCTCCCAGCGGAGCGGCACGGGTGAGTCCACCGCGCGGATGAAGCCATACAGCGTGAGCAGGTAAAACAACCCCATCAGCGACTCTGAGCGCTGGATGACAAACGTCACCGACTCGGTCAGTAGCGGATGGACCGCCCACAGCACTGCCACGGCGAAGGCCAGCGGCAGTGCCGCGGCCCCAAAGCGGTCGCGCAGCACCGGACGCCGCAACGTGTGCCGCACGACTCCGAACAGCAGCAACGCCGCCAGGGCGTGAATCAGCGTGTTCGCCACGTGGTAGCTTCGCACCTCGTTGCCCCCGATCGCGTAGTTGATCGCCAGGGAAAGACTCACCACCGGCCGGCCCGCGGCGCCCGTGGCGTAGAGCGGCGACGAGAGGACGTCGCCCATCTTGCCAAGGTCCCGGATCGTCGGGTTCTGCGTAATCGCCAGAAAATCATCGAAGACAAACGGGGCGGAAAAGCTGTTCGCGTAGACTGCCCACACCGCGAGGACAATGACCGCGCCGGCCAGCGGGATACCCCATCGCTCCATCCGTCCGATGGACCCGGTAGAGGTCGTCGGGAAGGGTGTAATCGCGCGCGGCTTGGCCATAAATTCTGCCGCCAGCGTTGGCGGACACACCCGGTCAGGCAAGGCGCACTTACCGGCCTTGGGCGCCAGCGCGTTGCGCCCGGACTTGCGTCAGGTTGGCCTGCGCCGTCGGGTAGTTTGGCTGCAACCGCAGCGCCGTGACATACTCTTTCTCCGCCTCCTCCCAGCGGTCCAGTTGGGCCAGCGCCGTCCCTAACGCACAGTGGAATACCGCGGATGCCGGCTGAAGGCGGACCGCCTGTTCACACTCGGCCAAGGCCTCCACGGGTCGCTCCAATTGCAACAGGACATTGCCGAAATTGTAGCGCGCCACGGCATCGTCCGGCTTCAGTCGCACCGCCTCGGCGAAATGCCGGTGCGCCTCCGCCAGCTGGCCGGACCGGGCCAGCGCCGTGCCGAAGTTGGTTTGCGCGCGATCGTTCCCTGGGCGTTGCGCGACCGTCGCCTCCCAAAGCGCGACCTCGTTGCCATAGACGGCATTGCGGCGCGGGGTGCGGACGCCCAGCACGACGGCGAGCACCAGCATCACCACGAAACTCCGCCGCCCGGTCAGCATGTAGAGCCCGAAAACCAAGAGCGAGACGACGGACGCCAGCGGCAGATACATGCGGTGCTCCGCCACCGGCTGCAACGCCACCGGCACCACGCTCGACGATGGCGCCAAAATCACAAAAAACCACGCTCCCACAAAGCCAACCACCGGCCGCCGCCAAAGCGCCAGCACCGTGCCCGCGAGCAGCAGCGTGCACACCACGGTGGCCATGGGGGAACGCACCATTCCCGCGCCATAGTCGAACACCAGCGGATCCGGCCAGACCGACAGCCGTAAATAATGCATCACGGCCCAGCACTCCGTCAGCGCGTAGTCCCAGCCCGTGACACCCAGTCCATAACCCACCTGACGCGCGGCCAGCCCCCGCATGAGCCCAGCCAGCAGCAGCCAGCTGCCGCCCAATCCGAGATAGAATCCCCAGCGCCGACGCCAGGCAGTTTGAAAGCTCCCGGCGATAAACGTCCGGTCATACAACAGCACGATCAGCGGCGCCGTCACGATCACCTCCTTGCTCATCGCACCGAGCAGGCACGCGCCCACTGATAACATCAGCCAGCGGCGCGGAACCGCTGAATCCACTCCCCGGATGAAGGCGTAGAGCGTGACCAGATAGAACAGACCCATGAGCGATTCGGTGCGCTGCGACAAATACGTCACCGCCTCGGTTTGCAGCGGATGCACCGCCCAAACCAGCGCCACCGCCGCCGCCAACGGACGCGCCTCGAAGCCGAACCGTTCGCGCAGCACCGGTTGCAACAGCGTGCGCCGCACGACCCCGAACAATGTGAGAGCGGCCAACCCGTGAATCAGCAGGTTCAGCAGGTGATAACCGAACACCGATTCGCCTCCGACCGCATAGTTTAGGGCGAAGGAAAAATTAACCAGGGGCCGGCCGCTCAGTCCCCCGCCCGCCGGCGGCGACCACGCCGAACCCGGCGGCCAAAGGTGCCGGATGGTGGGATTCTGGGTGATCGACTTGAGGTCATCGTAAACGAAGCGCCCGGACAGGCTGTTCGCATACGCCGCGCCCACCGCGACGATGATCACGAGCGCCGGCAGCCACCGGACCCAGCGCGCAGCCAGTTGATTTTCTCCACCCAAGGCGGCCTCAAATACTGGGACCCCTTTCGGCATGGGCGCGTCAACTCACACCGCGTGCTCAGCGATAAACCGCATGATGGCGTCGGGATCAGCCCGCAGGCGGTGCTTGATGACCGGCCGGGTCTTGAGCGCATCCAGCGAGGGATCGGTCGGCTCAATGCCAATCGCCGCATGGATCGTCTCGGGGAATTTCGCCGGGCTGGCCGTGGCCAGGACCACGCTGACGCGACCGGGCGAGAGCTCCTGAAACGCGCAGGCCGTGTGCGGATCGACGATGTAACCGAGGTCCCGGTGCACGCGGCGGATGATGCCGGGAATCTCCGCGTCGGTGCAGCGTGAGGCCGTAAACACTCCCGGCTCCCAACCGTCCACCCGACAGCGGCCCGTCGCCTTGAATTCGTCCATCAGCGCCCGCAGCCGTGCCGGGTCGCGGCCCGCGCGATAGTAGAGAAAACGCTCAAAGTTTGAAGCGACCTGGATATCCATCGACGGCGCGAGGCTCGGCGCCACAGCGCCGACCCGATATTCGCCGGTCGTGAAAAACCGGTAGAGGATGTCGTTCTGGTTGGTGGCGACCTTAAAGCCCGGGATCGGCACGCCCATTTGCTGGAGCATCCACCCGGCGAGCACGTTGCCGAAATTTCCGGTGGGGACGACGAACTCCACGCGAGGGCGCTCCGCTTCGGGCAGTTTCAGCCACGCGTAGAGGTAATAAACGCACTGCGCCAGCACCCGGGCCAGGTTGATGGAGTTGACGGCGGAAAGCCGGTGGCCGGTGCGGAAGCCCTGGTTGGAGAAGATCGTCTTCAACGCCGCCTGCGCATCGTCGAACGTCCCATCGAGCGCGAGGGCGAACACGTTCTCCGCCCCGGTGCAGGCCATCTGCCGCTCCTGCAGCGGCGACACCCGGCCATCGGGATACAAAATAAAGACCGCGGTGCCCGGCTTGCCCAGCAGCCCGTGGATCGCCGCCGCGCCCGTGTCGCCGGAGGTGGCGCCAAGGACATTGATCGACTCGCCGCGCACCGCGCACTGGTGCTCGTAAAGATTGCCGAGGAGCTGGAGTGCGAAGTCCTTGAACGCGAGCGTGGGCCCGTGAAACAGCTCCAGCACATACAGGTCCGGGCCGAGTTTTTTCAGCGGCGCGATCTCCGCCGACGCGAACCGGGTATACGACTTTGCGACGATCGTCCGCAGCGTCGTGAGCGGAATATCCGTCGCGAAGGCCCTCATGAACTCGCAGCACAGGTCAGCGTAGCCCAGTTTCGCCAGCCGCGGCAGGTCGCCCGAGAAGTCCGGCAGCGAAACCGGCAGGAACAGCCCTCCATCCGGCGCCAGCCCGGTGGCCACCGCATCGGAAAAGCCGAGCGCCGGGGTTTGTCCGCGGGTGGAGACGAAGTTCATCTTTCTCGTTCTCTTTATCTTTCGTCAGGAGTTTTTTATTCCAGCCTGCGCCCGGGAAAAATGATTGGGAGCGAGAGGAAAGAGAAAGACCCAAAACAGAATCAGGCTTTATCCAGCTGAAAAGCCGTGTGCGCCACGCGCGCGGCCTCATCGGCGCGCGCCTGGTCGAGGACGATCGAGATTTTGATCTCCGACGTGCTGATCAGCTCAATGTTGATGCCTGCGTCGGCCAGCGCTTGAAACAGCGTCGCCGCCACACCGGAGTGCGTCTTCATGCCGACGCCCACGACTGACAACTTCGCGATCTGCTCGTGCACGGTGATCTCGCCGCCGCCCATCGCTGCCAGGACCGGCTGGAGCGACTTTACCGCCCGGGCCGACTCGGTCTCGGGCACGGTGAAGGTGAGGTTCGCCACGCCCTGCCGGCCGGCGTTCTGGACAATCATGTCCACGTTGATGTTCGCGTCCGACAGCGCCCGGAAGACCTTCGCGGCCGAGCCCGGCTTGTCGGGGATGCTGCTGACGATGACCTTGGCCTGGTCCTTGTCCACGGCGACGCCGCGGACGACGACCTTTTCCATGTAGGCGACTTCTTCTTTCACAATGGTTCCTGGGTTGAGGTTGAAACTGGAGCGGACTTCAAAGACGACGCCGTATTTCTTGGCGAACTCGACCGAGCGGGTCTGCATGACCTTGCTGCCCGACGAGGCGAGCTCAAGCATCTCGTCATAGGAAAGTTCCGGCAACATCTTGGCGGACTTCACCACGCGGGGATCCGCGGTGTAGACCCCGTCGACATCCGTGTAGATCTCGCACTTGTCCGCCTTGAGCGCAGCCGCGAGTGCGATGGCCGTGAGATCGGAGCCACCGCGCCCCAGCGTGGTGATCTGGCCTTCCTCGTTGATGCCCTGGAACCCGGCCACGATCACGACCTTGCCGGCGTTAAGGTCCTTCTCGATCGGCTTGGCGTTGATCGTCTTGATCTTGGCCTTGGTGTGGACCTTGTCCGTGAAAATACCGGCCTGCGCGCCCGTGTAACTCACCGCCTCCACGCCGATGCCGTGCAAGGCCATCGCGGTGAGCGCGATGGTCTCCTGCTCGCCGGTGGCCAGCAGCATGTCGAGCTCGCGCTCGCTCGGGAACTCGCACACGGCCTTGGCACGCGCGAGCAGTTCATTCGTCACGCCAGAGCGCGCCGAAACCACCACCACGAGCTCGTGGCCCTCGTCGTGCATCGCCTTGATGCGCTTCGCGACATTCTTGATTCGGTCGGTGTCGCCCACTGAGGTGCCGCCGTATTTTTGGACAATGCGTGCCATGTTCGGAAAATCCTATTCGGAAAAGTCGCCGATGCGCAGGAGCAGCGGTTTTTCGAGCACGCACCGCAGGCGGGCTAGGCGGCCCAGCGTCTTGCTGATGGCGCGCTCGTTGCTTTCGTGGGTGGTGAGGACCAGCGACGCCGCACCCGCGGGTTCCTGCGCGCTCTGGATCACGCTGGCGATGCTGACCTGCTGCGCCGCCATCGTGGCGGCGATCTGCGCGAGCACGCCGGGCTCATCGCGCACCGTCATGCGGAGATAATAGCGGCAGCGGATGTGCTCCGGGGGCGCGATCCGGCAAGCCAGCGCCGGCCGGGCGGGACCCGGGCGCTTGCGCGCAGTGATGAAGGCGCGCCGGTCGTTCTTCAGCAGGGAAACGGCGTCCACCAGGTCGCTGATGACCGCACTCGCCGTCGCGTCCTGCCCTGCCCCGCGCCCAATGTAGAGCGTCGTGCCGGCGACATCGCCCTGCACGGAAACGGCATTGAACACGCCACTGACCTTCGCGACCACGTGGCTCTCCGGCAGCAGCGTAGGATGCACGCGGACGCTGAGTTCGCCGTTGGAAAAATCGCGCGCAATCACGGCCAACAGCTTGATGCCGTAACCCAGCGCAGCCGCGTTCTTGAAGTCGCCGGGCGTAATCCGGTCGATGCCCTCGACGGTCATCTGCTCCGGTTTCACCCAAGTGCCATGAGCCAGGAAAGCCAGCACGGAGGCCTTGTGCGCGGTGTCCCAACCCATCACGTCGAGCGACTCGTCCGCCTCGGCATAGCCCAGCCGTTTCGCCTCCGCCAACACGGATTGATACGGCAAGTCCTGCTCCTCCATCTGCGTCAGGATGTAGTTACACGTGCCGTTCAGGATGCCGTAGATGAGGGGGAAGCGATTGGCCACGAGCCCCTCGCGCAATGCCTTGATGAGCGGAATTCCGCCGGCGACGCTCGCCTCGAACAGAAAATGCCCGCCATGCCGCCGTGCCATTTCGAAGATCTCCGCGCCGTGCTTGCAAATGAGCGCCTTGTTGGCCGACACGACCACCTTGCCGCACGCCAGTGCCGCCAGGGTAACATCGCGCGCCACGGTCGTGCCGCCGATGAGCTCGCAGACGATGTCGATGTTCGGATCGGTCGCGACGGAAAGGGAGTCGGTCGTAAGCTTGCCCGCGGGGACCGCCACGCTGCGTTTCTTCCTCCGGTCACGGACCGACGCGCGGCCGAGCTCGAGCTTCACGCCAAGGCGCGCCTCGAGATCGGGCCGGATGCGCGAGAGGTTCTTCCACACGCCTTGCCCGACCGTGCCGAGCCCGCAGATGCCGATCCGGATAAGCATGGGAGTCTTCATGGTGCGTGGGTTTCGACCGGGGACTTTCCGACCTTGTTTTCGGTGCCTGCAAGCAGGCGGGAAATGTTGGCGCGGTGGCGGACGATCACAAAAATCATGACGACGGCGCAGGCGCCCATGATCAGCGGCGGGGTTTGCCGCACCACGGCAGCAACCGTCAGCGCGATGCCGGCCAGCATCGAGGCGAGCGAAACATATCGCGTCAGCGCGAGCGTCAGCCCCCACACGACCGCGGCGACCAAGGCGCCGATCGGAAACAGCACAACAAACCCGCCGGCGGCCGTCGCCACGCCCTTGCCGCCGCGGAACTGGGTAAAGCAGGAAAAGCTGTGGCCAATCAAAGCCGCCGTGAGCCCAACGACGGGCATCAGCGGCCACGCCGGCATGGGCAGACCCGTCGCCAGCAGCGGCCAGCCCGCGGCCACCGCGCCCTTGAGGGCGTCGAGGACCAACACCAGGTTGCCCGGCCCGTGGCCGAGCACGCGGCGGACGTTGGTGGCGCCGGGACTTTTGCTCCCGACCTCGAAGATGTTCACGCCCTTCGCGCGCGCGATGAGGTAACCGAAGGGCAGCGAGCCCAACAGGTAGCCAACGACCGCGGCGATGAGGAGGGGGACGAGCATGGCGTCAACTTACAGCTGCACGAATTTCGCGAGTTTGATGGCGCGGTGCGACTTCAATTCCGCGCGCGCCGCCGGGCTCGGCTCACTGTCGAGATTGATGACCATCAGGGCGGTTTCCCCCGGCTGCTGGCGACTGAGCGACATGTTGGCGATGTTCACCTTGTCCTTGCCGAGCAGTGTGCCGACATAGCCGATCATGCCGGGTTCGTCATGGTTCTCAATGATCAGAAGCTTGCCCCGCGCCTCGGCTTCGACGCCGCGGCCATTCAACTCCACCAAGCGCGGCGCACCCGCCTTGCCGATGAGCGTGCCCTTTGCGGAATGGCTGCTGCCGTCACCGGCGATGGCCTCGACGGAAATCAGCTCAGTGTAGTCGGTCTCGTCGGTGGACTTGACCACCTCGAGCTGCACGCCGAGACGCTGCATCGCGAGCGGAGCGTTCACAAAGTTGACCGACTCGCCGCTGATCCGGCGCAGCCAGCCGCGCTGGATGGAGCGTGTGACCGCGTTCGCATCGAGATCCACCATCTTGCCCCAATAGGTGATACGGAGCGCCGCAACCTGCGCAGGCGCCACTTGCTGTACCAGCGTGCCCAGCTTGTCGCCGAGCTCGAGATAGGGTCCGAGAATCTTGAGCGCCGCCGCGTCCATGCTCGGCATGTTGACGGCGTTGCGGATGATCCCGCCCGCCAGCACGTCCACGATCTGCTCGGCAATCTCGAGTCCGACCGCGTCCTGCGCCTCGGCCGTTGATGCGCCCAGATGCGGCGTGAGTACGACGTTGGGCAGCGCGCGGAACTCGCTTTCCTTTGCCAGCGGCTCGTCCTCGTAAACATCCAGGCCAGCGCCGGCGACGTGGCCGGACTTCAGCGCGGCGAGCAGCGCGGTTTCCTTGATGATGCCGCCGCGGGCGCAGTTGAAGAGGCGCACGCCCTTCTTGCACTTGGCCAGCGCGGCCTCGTCGATGAGATACTGGGTCGCATCGGTCAGCGGCATGTGGACCGTGATAAAGTCCGACTGCGCGAGCAGCTCGTCCAGCGCGACTGCCTCCACCTGCATGGCCTTCGCCCGGCTCGGGGCGAGATAGGGATCGTAAGCGAGGACCCGCATGCCGAAAGCCTGCGCGCGCTTCGCGACCTCGGAGCCGATGCGGCCCAAGCCGACGATGCCGAGGGTTTTGCGGAAAAGCTCGCTGCCGGAGAAACTCTTGCGATCCCACTGTCCTGCGCGCATCGACGCCGCCGCCTGGGGCACGGGGCGGGCGCCGCAGAGGATGTGAGTGAAGGTAAGCTCGGCCGTCGCGATGGTATTGCCTGACGGCGTGTTCATCACGATCACGCCGCGCTCGGTGGCAGCCTCGACGTCGACATTGTCCACGCCGACCCCGGCGCGCCCCACGACCTTCAGCAAAGGCGCCGCGGCAAACACCTCGGCGGAGATCTTCGTTTCGGAGCGGACGGCGATGGCGTGCGCGTCCTTGACCAGCTCCAGCAGTTTCGCCGGGGTCGTGCCGTAGGCTTCGATGACGTCGAGGCCCGGCTGCTGGCGCAGATAGGCAACGCCCTTGGGTGAGATCTTGTCGGCAACGAGGACTTTCATAGGGGCAAAGATGGCCCCCAGCGAAGAGTCCGGACCTTGCAAAAGCAATGCTAACCAAAGTCCCCATGGGCTATGACACGGTTCGGTCGAAAATGGGTAAATAACTCAGGGGCGCAGACTTGGCTGCGCCCAATCCGTTGTAGGGCGGGGTCGCCGAACCGCGCCTTCGACGTTGCCCATAGGCCCACGTCCGCATGGGCGCCCAGCCGCCCGATCGAGGCAAGCGGGTTGCGACGAACCACAGCTGCGGATTGCCAGAGCACCGGCCCCAAGCTTCTGTCGCGGACATGGACACCGCTTCCCCCGCCGCCCGCCTCGCCCGCCAGATCGAGTTCATCTTCGAGGTGGACAAACTGAAGGAGATTTTTCGGCAGACCATCAACAGTCAAAGCCGCCGCCCCGAGAATGATGCCGAGCACTCCTGGGCGCTCTGCCTGTGCGTCATCGTGCTCTCCGAGCACGCGAACTTCCCCACCCTCAATGTGCTGCACGTGCTGAAGATGCTGATCATCCACGACCTCGTGGAAATCGATGCCGGCGATACGTTCGCCTATGACACCGCCGCGATGGCCGGCCAGCACGAGCGGGAGGCGCGCGCGGCCGATCGCATCTTCGGACTGCTCCCACCGGACCAAGCCCGCGAGTTCCGCGGGCTGTGGGATGAGTTTGAAGAGAAGCAAACCCCTGAGTCCAAGTTCGCCACCGCCGTGGACCGCTTCCAACCGATGCTGCTCAACTGCCGGACCGAAGGCGCCGCGTGGAATCGCCACGGCGTCACCCAGGACCGCGTGATCGCCCGCAATCAACACATCGCCGATGGCTGCGCCGAACTCTGGCGCTACGCTGAAAAGATGGTGCAAGGCGCCGTCGACGCCGGCCATCTCAAGCCGGCACCCCAAACCTAGTCACCACGCACTGCCCGATAGCGGATAGACTGTCGGATTTGCCCGCGATTTGCGCGAACCTGCGCAAACCATTCCAAGGCAATAACCACGGATTTAGGGTCAGAAACTTTCGCGTAGCTTCGCGTAATTCGCGGGCAAGGATCCAGGCTTGGGATCCACTTTCGTTTTTTTCGTGGGGGAAATCCCTCAGCTCAGGTCGCGGATCGATCCAAACTCCGGGTCGAACAGCCGGCGATAGGTCCGCACTATCATGCCATCGGTCAGGCCGGCGAGATAGTCACAGATCTGCCGCGCCTTGCCGGCCGTAGCCTGCTCCGCGTCGATCAGTTTGCCGACGCGCGTCGGCAGGATGTTGATCACGCGCGGCCCCTTCTCCACGTAGTTGCTCCAGCACGAATTCCACAGGTCGAACAGCACCCGCCGCGCCTTGTGCTCGATCTGCTGCAGCTGCGGGCTCTCGAAGATGATATCGTTCGCCATCTTCTTGAAAAACAACGCCTCGCTCTGCGCACCCGGCTCCACAACGAGCTCAAGGCGGTGGCGGTTGGTCTTCGGCGACATGAAATTTTCCCGCTCGCGCAACCGGCAGGCTTTGATGAACGCGCCGATTTTCTGCGAGAAAACACCCTCCAACCGGTCGCCGCGCATCGCATCGAACAGCCCGTCCAGCAGCTTCTGCTGCTGCGGCCCGATCGCCTCGCCCGCCGCCCAGGACTCGATCTTTTCGAAGGAAAGCACGCCCGCCTTCACGCCATCCACAATGTCGTTGAGCGAATAGGCCGCGTCATCGGCCCAGTCCATGATCTGGCACTCAACACTCTTGAAGAAGTTCAGCTTCTCGCCGGCGTGCAGCGCTTTGGGGATCTTCGCCCCGCCCAGCACAAATGCCCGCACCTCGACCTGCGGATCATAGAGAAAGTGGTTCTGCGGCGGCTTCGGGAACTCCTTGAAGAGCTTTTTATATTTCAGCACGCCGTCGAGCAGTGCGCGCGTGGGCTGCATGCCGCGGACGCTCGTCTCGTTCTGGTAAAGCGTCGCGGTCAGCAGGTGCAGCGTCTGCGCATTGCCCTCGAAACCACCCCACTGGACCATCAGCTCCTGCAGCGTGCGTTCACCCGAGTGGCCGAAGGGCGGGTGCCCCAGGTCGTGCGCGAGACAGACCGCTTCGACCAAGTCGTCGTCGATGAAAAAATCCTCCTTCAACAGCCCGCCGCGCGACCGTAAGTAATGGCAGATGGAACGGCCGATCTGCGCTACTTCCATCGAGTGCGTCAGGCGCGTGCGGTAGAAATCGTATTCGCCCGAGAGGAACACCTGCGTTTTCGACTGCAGCTTCCGGAAGGCGTGGGCATGGATGATGCGATCGCGGTCGATCTGGAACGCACTGCGGTAGTCCGGCTTGCGCTCCGCCCCATAGGGCTCGGTGTCGAACGCGGTATAGAAGCGGTTCTGCATGGAAATCGCTTCGACACGAAAGCGAAGCCCCCCATGATGCAATTTGATTCCATGCCCCGCGCCACGTTTCCCACGGCCCTCGGCAACTGTGCCGTTTCCTGGAGTGAGACCGGCCTCACCGGTTTTGAACTTCCCGAGACGACCGTGTTCGGCGACGACGTCTCTTCGCCGCCAGAAGAAATCAACGCGCTGATCAGCCGGGTGCAGCGGCACCTCACCGGCGTGCTGCAGGATTTTGCCGACGTGCACTACGACTTTGGCCGCGTGTCGGAATTTCCCCGTGAGGTTTACCACGCCACCCTCAGCATAAAAGCGGGCTCGACCGCGAGCTACGGGGACCTTGCCGCCGTGCTCGGTTACCCACCCGGCATGAGCCGCGCCGTGGGTACGGCGCTCGGCTCCAATTTGTGGCCACTCCTCGTTCCCTGCCACCGCATCGTCTCCGCCAGCGGAAAAATGACCGGCTTTTCCGGCCCCGGTGGCGTTAAAACCAAACTGCGCCTGCTCGCCCTCGAGGGCTCGCAACTGTTCGCCGAGTAGGAGCGCCGTCTTGCGCGCTAACGCCGTCCACTAACCGCGCTACGAGCCGGCAAAATCGCGGCTTCGGGGTTGTTTCGCCAACGACTGCGGTCAAACTGTGGACAATCTTATTTCCATGCCTGCCCAAATGATGCGTGCCATTGCCAAGCTAACACCCGGCCCCGGGGTCCAGATGACCGAGGTCCCGGTGCCCAAGCCCGGGATCAACGACGTCCTGATCAAGATCCGGAAGACCTCCATCTGCGGCACCGATGTCCACATTTACAATTGGGACGACTGGGCCGCGAAAACCATCGAGACCCCCATGGTGATCGGGCATGAATTTGTCGGCGTGATTGAGGAAGTCGGGAGCAATGTCATTGGCTTCACCAAGGGCGACCTTGTTGACGGGGAGGGCCACATCGTCTGCGGCATCTGCCGCAACTGCCTCGCCGGCCGCCGCCACCTCTGCAAAGACACCAAGGGCGTCGGCGTGAACCGCCAGGGCGCGTTCGCGGAATATCTCTGCATTCCCGCCAGCAACGCCGTGCACGTGGATCCCGCCATCCCGCTCGACGTGCTCTCCTGCTTCGATCCGCTCGGCAACGCCACCCACACCGCGCTGCAATACGATCTCGTCGGCGAGGACGTCCTCGTCACCGGCGCCGGCCCAATCGGCTGCATGGCCGTGGCCATCGCCCGCCACGCGGGTGCGCGCAAGATCGTCGCCACCGACGTGAACCCCGACCGCCTGGCCCTCGCCAAGAAAATGGGTGCCACGCGCACGGTGGATGTTTCTAAGGAAAAACTTCCCGAGGTGCAGAAGGAAATCGGAATGAAGGAGGGCTTCGACATCGGCCTCGAGATGTCCGGCAATCCACGCGCGTTGAACGACATGATCGACAACATGTCCCACGGCGGCCGCATCGCGCTCCTCGGCATCATGCCCGGCGCCGCGGCGGTGGACTGGAACAAGGTCGTCTTCAACATGCTCACGATCCGGGGCATCTACGGCCGGGAGATGTATGAGACCTGGTATAAGATGACTGCCATGATCCAGAGCGGGCTCGATATCTCGCCGGTCATCACCCACCGCTTCCCTTACACGGATTTCCAGCAGGGCTTCGAACTCATGCGCTCCGGCAGGAGCGGCAAGATCGTGCTGACCTGGAGCTGAGCCATGACGCCCGCCTACCTCGCCTACCTTCAGAAAACCCTCGCGGACATCGAGTCCGCCGGCCTCTACAAGCGCGAGCACGTGATCACCACGCCGCAGAGCGCGCACATCACCGTCTCCGGCGGGAGACAGGTGCTCAACTTCTGCGCTAATAACTATCTCGGGCTCGCGGACCACCCCGAGATCATCGCCGCCGCCCACGCCACGCTCGACCGTTGGGGCTACGGCCTCGCATCGGTGCGCTTCATCTGTGGCACCCAGGAAATCCACAAGGAGCTCGAGGCCAAGCTCAGCGCGTTCCTCGGTACCGATGACACCATTCTCTACGGTTCGTGCTTCGACGCCAACGGAGGCGTCTTTGAAACGATGCTCTCCGCCGAGGACGCCGTCATCAGTGACGAGTTGAACCACGCGTCAATCATCGACGGCATCCGCCTCTGCAAGGCCCAGCGCTACCGTTACAAGAACAACGACATGGCCGACCTCGAGGCCAAGCTGAAGGAAGCCGACACGGCCAAGGCCCGCTTCAAGTTGATCGCGACCGACGGCGTGTTCTCGATGGACGGCTACATCGCCAACATGAAGGCCATCTGCGACCTCGCCGACAAATATGGAGCGCTCGTGATGATGGACGACAGCCACGCGGTCGGCTTCATGGGCCAGACTGGCCGTGGAACCCACGAGCACTGCGGCGTGATGGGCCGGGTCGACATCATCTCCGGCACCCTCGGCAAGGCCCTCGGCGGCGCGAGCGGCGGCTACCTCAGCGGAAAAAAGGAGATCATCGATCTGCTCCGCCAGCGTTCCCGCCCGTATCTTTTTTCCAACACACTCGCGCCCGTCATCGCCGCGGCGTCGATCACGACCCTCGACCTCATCACGCGTTCCACCGCACTGCGCGACAAGCTGGAAGACAACACGGCCTATTTCCGCGCGGGCCTGATCAAGGCCGGGCTCACCCTCCGGGCCGGCACGCATCCCATCGTGCCCGTTATGCTCGGCGACGCGGCTCTCGCCCAAAAATTCTCCGCCACGATGCTGGAGAAAGGCGTTTACGTCATCGGGTTTTTCTATCCCGTCGTGCCCCAGGGCACCGCCCGCATCCGCACTCAAGTCAGCGCCGCCCACAGCCGCGAGGATCTCGACTTCGCGCTCAAGGCTTTCTCTGATGTGAAGCAGGAACTCGGACTCTGATGATACCTGTCAAAATCCCCGCCCCGCTTTGCCGCAAGCTCGAAAAAGCCGCGCGCACCGCCGCCAAGGCGTCGTATTCGCCCTACTCCAAGTTTCGCGTCGGCGCCGCCGTCCTCGCGGGTTCGGGCGCAATCTATACGGGCACCAACGTCGAGAACGCCTCCTACGCCCTCTGCAATTGTGCCGAGCGGACCGCGATCTTCACCGCCGTCGCCGCCGGCGAACGCGCCGTAAAAGCCGTCGTCGTCTACACGCCAACCAGGAAGGCGACTTCTCCGTGCGGCGCCTGCCGCCAGGTGATCAACGAATTTGGTCCGTCCGCCTTGGTCATCAGCGTCTGCAATTCCACCGAGCGAACGGCCACCACCCTCGACCGGCTGCTGCCCGCCGCCTTTGGCCCGAAGGATCTGAGCGGTTTGAAAAAGCGCTGATCCCGCCTGGGTGGGACCGCACTACGACACCAGGTGGTGACGGACCGCCGTCAGCGCGCCGATCGCACGATCCAGCACTTCAGCTTTCACGAGCAGGTAATCCGTCTCAAATGTGGCCACCGCCAGCAGGCTGATCCCTGCGGCAGCCAGCGGGGTCGCAAAGGACGCGATCACGCCCACCGTGGATAACGGAAAAGGCCCGATCACCTTTAGCACGCGCCAATCCCTCTCCGCCTTGATCTCCGCGGCACCCGTTCCGCGGGACATATGACCGAGAGTTCATCGGCGGTGGAAGTGATGCTCACAAATTCTCCCGCCGCCCAGTCCGGCACGGGCGTGGCGGCCGGCAGCCGGCAAACCGCATGGAGACCCGGCAGAACGGTGAACCGGTGGCCGACGCCCTCCGCACTCACGCGAAAAAGTCGCGCACGACTGACTGCACATTCGCGCGCGGCACTTCGTGTTCCGTGCGATCAGCGAGATCGCGGATTTTTACCACTCCCTTGGCCAGCTCGTCATCGCCGTAAATGAGCGCAACCCTCGCCCCCGAGTCGGCCGCCAGTTTGAACTGCTTGCCGAAGGCGACCTCCTTCATCGGATAGTCCACCCGGCGTCCCGCCGCGCGGAGAGCGTGGAGGTCAGCAAACGCGGCCTTCCGGGCCGCCTCGCCGCCGATCACGCAGTAAACATCCGGCGCCGACACAAAAATCGGTGCGAGACCGCGTTGCTCGAGCAACAATGCCGTCGTCACATCGCCGATCGCGAAGCCCACGGCCGGCAACGCGGGGCCACCCAGTTTATCGATCAAATCGTCGTATCGGCCACCGCCGGCCAGCGCGCGCAGCTCGCCCTTGCGGTCAAAGGCTTCGAACACAAAGCCGGTGTAATACGCCAGCCCGCGTACGACGCCGAGATCGACCTCGATGAAGCGGCTGAGCCCCATTGCTTCGAGCCCGCCGAGGAGTTTCTTCCAGTCGGCGAGACGCGCCGTGAGCTTGTCGGTCATGAGCGATGCGAAGGTCTGCTCGAGCGCCGTAAAGGTCTTGATCTGCAGGAACGCCAGCACCTTCGCTTTCAGCCCGGCCTCGAGCGCGCCGAACTGCTCGCCGTAGCCTTTAAAGGCGTCGTCACCACACTTCTCGTGCTTGTCGACCGCGGTGAGCATCGCGCGCACCCGCGGCTCATCCAACCCAAGTGCCTCCAAGTAATAAAACCACAGGTTGCGATCGCTCAGCCGCACGTAGAAATCCTGCTCGGTCAACCCGAACGCGCACATCGACTGCACCAGCATTGCGATCAGTTCGATCTCCGCCTCCGGGCCGGGTTCGCCAAAAATATCCACGTTCAACTGGCGAAATGCACGATCGCGGCCCTTCTGCATGCGCTCGTAGCGATAGAACTCCGCAATACTGAACCATTTGATCGGACGTTTGAGCGCATTCGCCTTCGCCCCAACCAAGCGGCACACCGTCGGGGTCATTTCTGGGCGTAAGGCGACTTCACGGCCGCCCTTGTCGGTAAAACTGAAGAGCTGGCCCTCGACCTCGTCGCCGGACTTGGCCCTATATAGGTCCAGCGGCTCGAGCACCGGCGCGTCGTATTCTGCAAAGCCAAAAGCATGGGCGGTGCGCCGCCAGAGGTCGAAGATGTGCTTACGACGCGCGAAATCCTCGGGGTAAAACTCGCGGAAGCCGGGGAGTGACTGAAACGTCGCCATTGCGTCGAAAATGGCGAACCAGCCTGACGCAGGGCGATGCTAATTTTGGCCCAAAAACAAAAAGGCCGGGCAAAGCCCGGCCTCGGAGATGAAAGTGCCGGAAAACCGCCTTACGGCGTGCCTGGCTGCAACTTGGCGAGGTCGAGCTTCTTGAGCTGTTGCTTCAGGATTTTGCCCGATTTGAACTTCACCACGGCGCGCTGGGGAATGACGACCTCAGCCTCAGGCTTATTGGGGTTGCGGCCGATGCGCGCCTTGCGCACCTGGACCTCGAGCACGCCGAAGTTGCGCAACTCGACGTTGCGACCATCGGCGAGCGCCTTCTGTATGATGTCGAGCGTGAGCTGGACCGTCTCGACAACCTGCTTCTGGGGGAAACTGGTCTTTTTGTAGATTTCCAAGACGATCTCTCGTTTGGTGAGGTTGGTGGACATGGGTTTTCCTTTGTTTCGTAAAAGCCTGTTCCAGACGCCTCTAAATTACTCGCAGATGTGCAATTGCGTCAATCATTATGGGGGAGTATCTTAACGAGCTCTCAAACACTCTTTCCATGCCTGATCCCGTCGCCGTCAACTCCATGTTCGCCCGTATCGCCTCGCGCTACGACTTAGCCAACCACTTGCTCAGCGGAGGGTTGGACATCATCTGGCGCCGCAAACTGGTGTGGGCGGTGGAGCGGCAAGCCCCGGCCGTCGTGTTGGATCTAGCTACGGGCAGTGGGGATGTGGCATTTGCGCTGCGCCGTGGACTGCGCCGGGACACCCGGATTGTCGGCATGGATTTCTGCCAGCCCATGTTGGATCAGGCCGATGTCAAGAAGGCGGCCCTCCCCGCCGCTGACCAAACTGCCCTCACCTTTCTCCCGGGCGACGGTTTGGCGTTGCCATTGCCAGATATGTGCTTTGACGCCGTCACGATCTCCTTCGGCCTGCGTAACATGTCTGACCGGGACCGTTCCCTCCGCGAAATGCACCGCGTGCTGCGGCCGGGCGGGCGGCTTTACGTCCTCGAATTCTCCCAGCCGTCGCCTTGGTTTCGTCCACTCTACTACTTTTATCTCCGCCGACTGCTGCCCTTGGTCGCTGGCGCTGTCACCGGCGATCGTGCTGCGTATGTTTATCTCAACGAAACCATTGAGCAGTTCCCCGATCGGAACTCACTCGCGGCTGAAATCAGCGCGGCGGGATTCAGCCAGGTGACCGCACGCGGACTCACGTTTTCCACCGTCGCTTTGCACGAGGCTGCTAAGTAGCGAGTCCAAGACAGACCGCCTGCTTTGCAGACGCGCATCGGAAGCGCGAGTAAAGTCGCGGCCTGCGAACTATCCCGACCACAGTCAGCGCCTCAATTAAAGGACTTGCCGCAACCGCAGGTACTCTGCGCCTGAGGGTTGTTAATCGCAAAGCCCTTGCCATGCAGGCCGTCATCGAAATCGATGTCGGAGCCATCCAAGTACGCGAGACTGGAGGGATCCACGAGAAACTGCACGCCCGCGCTCTCGAGTTCGGCATCGCCATCCTTCCGCTCGTCAAACGACATGCCATATTGAAATCCCGAGCAGCCGCCGGTCTCGACAAAGACCCGCAGGCGCTTCGCCGGGGCGTTAAGCTCCGACTGCATCGTGCGCACGCGATCCGCCGCGCGAGTAGAAAGGGTGATCATGGTTTTACCTTAGGTTCTGGATTCACGCTGTCAAATTCGAGTGAAGCAGATTCCGCGCCGATTTCGGATTGCACACTTGCCACTCAGCATAACGCGCCTTTTCCTCGCCTCTCGTGGCGTCCATCAAACACCTTTTCAACGAAATCCATTACGAGATGCTCCGCAAGCTGGCGGAGGGCGGCATGGGAGTGGTGTATGAGGCGGTCCAGCTGGGAGCCGGTAATTTCCGGAAGACCGTCGCAGTGAAGCTGATCCGCGAGGAATTCTCCGCCATTGAGGAGTTCCAAAAGAATTTCATCGGTGAGGCCCGGCTCGTCGCCGACCTCATCCATACCAACATCGTCCAGACCTACCACCTCGGCCAGGTCGGCGGGCAGTATTTCATGGTCATGGAGTTTGTGAGCGGGGTGAACCTCGAGGTTTTTATCGACAAGCACCGCGAGCTCCGGAAGCAGATCCCCGTAGACCTTGCCGCATTCATCGTCTCGCGCGTCGCCCGCGGCCTCGCCTACGCCCACCAGAAGAACGACCGCGAGGGCCGCCATCTCAACATCGTCCACCGGGACATCGGCCCAAAAAACGTGCTCATGGCCCACGAGGGCGATGTAAAGCTCACCGACTTCGGTATCGCGAAGGCCCTCGACCTGATGTATAACGAGGAAGGCAAGGTCATCGCGGGCAAAGACGAGTATCTTTCCCCCGAGCAGGCCAACTATGCCGTCACCGACGCCCGCGCCGACCTCTTCCCGCTCGGCATTGTCCTCACGGAACTGCTGCTGGGCAAAAACCTCTTCCGCTCCGCGGACCGGGCCCAATCGCGCCGGAACATCCTGACGATGCCGATCCCGCAATTCTCCACGCTGCGCCCGGACGTAAACCCCAAGCTCGAAGCGATCATCCAAAAGGCACTCACCCGCGACCGCGAGCAGCGCTATCAGTCCGCCTCCGCGATGCTGACGGATCTGGAAATGTATCTTTATAGCGACGGCTATGGCCCCACCAACGAGAAGCTCGGCGTCTACGTGAAGGATCTCTTCGGCGTGAGCCAGCCCGGCGGTGCCTCAGCTTCTTCCCGTCCCCCCTACCCCACGCCCCTGCGATGATAACCTCCAGCATTCATCCAGTACATGAGCGGGCCCGGATTTAGCCACGACCTCCGCCAGCGCCAGACCCAGTCCCTTGTTCTTGCGCCCCAGCTCCGGCATTCCCTGAAGATCCTGCAGGTCGCCGCGTTGGACCTTCGCTCGGTGATCCAGGAGGAGCTGCAATCCAATCCCACGCTCGAAGAGCTGCCGATGGACGGCGAGAGCATCGACAAGACCGACGCCCCGTCCCCCGATGAAGGCAACGGCACCGAGCCCCCGCCGGCCGATCAGGGCGAGCAGCGGGAGGAAATGGATTTCAGCAAGGAGTTCGAGATTCTCGGGAAGCTCGACCAGGACTGGAAGGACCACATGTCCAACGCCGGGGGCACGCAGTCCTACACGGCCGAGGACGCGGAGAAACGCCAGCATTTTTTCGACTCGCTCGCCACGGAAACCTCCCTGCAGGAGCACCTCATGCAACAGGTCGCGCTTGACGAACTCGAGGCGCCCGTACTCGAAGCCTTGCAGCAGCTGGTGGGCAATCTCGACGACCGCGGCTACCTCGCGCAGCCTCCCGCCGACATCGCGCTCCAGACCAACCTGCCCTACGCCACCGTGCTGCAGGCGCTGAAGCTCCTCCAAAGTTTTGATCCGCCCGGGATCGGCAGCCAGACCCTCGCGGAGTGCCTGCTCGCGCAGCTGAGCGCACGCAGCCGCTGCGATTCCCTCGCCGCCCGCATGCTCCGCGATCATTTTGAACTGCTCTCGCGGCGCCGCATCCCCGAGCTGGCCCGCAAGCTGGGCGCCCCCGCCGACGACGTGCAGGCCGCCATCGAGGAAATCAGCAAGCTCGACCCCGCACCGGGTCGCCGCTTCGCCGAGGACAACAACCGCGTCGTCGTCGCCGATGTCACCGTGGAGAAGGACGGCGACGAGTGGAAAATCCACCTCAACAGCGACTACATCCCTCGCCTGCGCATCTCCAGCACCTACCGCGACCTCATCGCCAAGGGCACGCTGTCCAAGGACGAGCGCGACTATCTCCGCGAGCGGATGCGCTCGGGTAAGTTCCTGATCGACTCCATCGAGCAGCGCCAGCGGACCATCGAGCGCATCACCCGCGAGATCATCAAAGCCCAGACCCCGTTCTTTGAACACGGCGTCTCCCAGCTGCAGCCCCTCACGATGACCCAGATCGCCGACATCGTCGGGGTGCACGAGACGACCGTCAGCCGCGCCATCGCCAACAAATACATGAAGACGCCGCACGGCATCTTTGAATTCAAGTTCTTCTTCACCACCGGCTACCAGGCCGAAAGCGGGGCGTCCGTGTCCAATACCAGCGTGAAGGAAATGCTGTCCGACATTGTCGCCATCGAGGACAAGTCGGCCCCCCTCAGCGACCAAGAGCTCGTGGTGAAGCTGCAGGAAAAGGGCCTCAGCCTTGCCCGTCGCACGGTCGCCAAATACCGCGAAGAACTCGGAATTCTCCCGAGCAATCTCCGGCGCGACTACAAATAGCCATTACCCGAGCCCCAAGCTCGGCTCCACGCGCAGAGCGAGGCCCGCGGCCCGTTCCGTACCGGTCAGATCCGCCCATGCCGCAAATGCGATCATGCCCGCGTTGTCGCCCGTGTGCTTGGGTTGAGCCGCCAGGAACGGTATCCGCCGGCGCCTGGCCTCTCCCGCCAGCCCCGCACGCAGCTCCTGGTTGTTCGCCACGCCGCCCGATAGTCCGAGACTGCGAAAAGCTCCCGCGCCCTGTTCCAAAGCGGCGCGAGTCTTCCGCGCCAACGCGTCGAGCACCGCCTGCTGGTAACTCGCGCAGAGATCCGGCAGTCGCGCCTGCACCTCGGCCGGTGCCAGTCTCTCAATCTGGTAACGCAGGCTGGTTTTCACACCGGAAAAACTGAAATCCAGTTCATCGCGCCGCCCAATCCCACGCGGAAAATCAAACGCATCCGGCCGTCCCTTCAGGGCGAGCTGCTCGATCAGCGGCCCGCCAGGGTAACCCAGACCGAGCAGCTTCGCGCCCTTGTCCAGCGCCTCCCCCGCCGCGTCATCGCGCGTCGAGGAGATCACCGTGACCCGGCGCTCAGCGCTGAGCGCAAACAGGATCGTGTTGCCGCCCGAGACAATCAGGCCGAGATGCGGCAGCAGTGCCGCCAGGCGCGCATCAAATTCCCCCGGGACCTCCGCGTGCAAGTCAATGAACGGCGACCAGACATGGCCGCGCAGGTGATTCACGCCCGCCACCGGCACCTGGAGTGCCACCGCGAGGGATTTAGCCGCCGCCACACCTATGGCGAGACAAGCCGCAAGTCCGGGCCCGTGGGTCACCGCCAGTTGCGTGATCCTTTCAAATCCAACCGCCACCTTTGCCCGGGCCAGCAGGGGGGCGAAATGCCGCAGGTGCTCCCGGGTCGCAAGGTCGGGCACTACACCGCCGTGGCGCTCGTGCAATGCGATCTGGCTGTGCACCCACTCGCCCGCGAGTCCCCGGGCCGGATCAAAAACCGCCACCGCGGTCTCGTCGCATGAGCTTTCGAGCGCCAGGATCATGCGCCTAGTGGCCGGCCGAAGCACCGCGTTCGTCGAGCAGCGCAATCCCCCGCAGGACATCAAGGGCCGCCTGCAGCTGGCGATCCTCGATCGGCGCAAAACCAAAGCGTTCCTTGAACTCCTTCGCAACTGCCACGTCCGGCCGCAAATGCTGCAGCCGCAGCCGGCTGTCCTCCTCCGGCGTCATGACGACCTCCACTTGGGGGCTGATGCCCTTCTCATGGATGCTCACGCCGCCCGGAGTGAAATAGCGCGCGGTCGTGAGACGCATTCCTTCGCCGTTCTTGAGCTTGAAAATGGACTGCACCGAACCCTTGCCGAACGACCGCTCGCCGACCACCACCGCCCGTCCCGTGTCCTTCAGCGCTCCCGTGACGACCTCCGCCGCGCTGGCACTTCCGGCGTTGATCAGGATGGCGACGGGCAGGCGGAGCGGATCGCCGTCAGCGGTCGCGCGGTAGTCCTCCCGGTCGGTGGCTTTGCGGCCCTGAGTGTAGACGATCAGCTCGTCTTTTTTGAAGAATGGCTCGGCCACCTCGACCGCCGCGTCCAGCAACCCGCCCGGATTGTTGCGCAGGTCGATGATGAGGCTCGCAATGCCTTCCTTAAGCAGACCGTCCAGCGCCTTGCCAAATTCCTCGCCCGTGTGGTCGGAAAATTCCGTCAGTTGGATGTAGCCGGTGTGATCCGGCAACACGTGCACGTCGCGTACGCTCTCAAGCTTGATCAACTCGCGCATCAACGTGAGGTCCAAGTTCCGGCCCGTGCTGGGCCGCAGCAGGCCGACGGCCACCTTCGTGTGCGCCTTGCCCCGCAAACGGTCAATCACCGCATCCATCGTTACCCCGCGCTCCAAAACTTTTCCGTCCACGCTGACGAGCTCGTCGCCGCGCAAGATCCCCGCCTTCTCGCCGGGGGAGCCCGCGATGGGCGCAATCACAACGATCCGGCCCTTGCGCATCTCCACCTGCACGCCAATGCCGCTGAACCCCCCGCTCAACTCCTCCTCGAGCTGGTGGTAGTCCTTTGACTCGAGAAAATCGGAATGCGGGTCGAGCGACTCAACCATACCGTGAATCGCGGATTTCGCGAGGTGGTCATAATCCGACGACTCCGGATCAAAATAGTTCTCGTTCACCAGCTGCATCACCTCGCGCATGTAGGACGACGAGCGGTCGAGCGCCCGGTTCGGGAACAGGCCCCAGGCCAGGGCCAGCTGCGCGGCGCCGAGCGACAGGACCAGACCCAGCACCACGCCGGACGCGATGATGAGAATGCGTTTGAGCATGCAGGCGACTGTGTGCATCTGCTTCGCTTTGTAAATGGGTTCGTCAGCCCCGCCATCGACCGCGCCTTCTGCGGAATTCCTCGCCGTCTTCCGCGCCCACGCCGGCGCGGCCGGCCGCATCACGTTCGCGCAATTCATGGAGATCGCGCTCTACGATCCTGCGGTGGGATACTACCGGCGACCCCAAGCCCGCGTCGGCTATGGCGCAGGCACCGATTTTTTTACCGCCAGCACCAGCGGACCGGTCTTCGGTGAACTTCTCGTCGCCGCGATCACCCAACTCCTGGCCGGGCGCGACCCGCACGAGTTTGCGTTTGTCGAGATCGGCGCCGAGCCCGGCGGCGGGGTGCTCGCAGGCGTGAATCATCCGTTTGGCTCGGTGCGTACCGTGGCCCTGGGTGAAACTCCCGCACTCACCGGCCCGTGCGTCGTGTTTTCCAACGAACTCTTCGACGCCCAGCCCTTCCGGCGCTTCGTTTTCCGGCGTAATGGGTGGCTCGAGTCCGGCGTCGCCCTGCGGGACGGCGAGCTGGCGGCGATCGAGCTCTCCCCCGCCGCTGCCCCCGCCGCCCTCCCCGTCACCGCACCCGAAGGTTACGTCATCGACGCGCCGGTCGCCGCGGCGAGCCTTGCCGGGCAGCTCGCTGCGCTGCCTTGGGCGGGGCTCTTTGTGGCCTGCGACTATGGGAAGTCGTGGGCGGAGCTGACTGAAGCCTGTCCAGCCGGCACCGGCCGCGCCTACCACCGCCATACCCAGTCCAACAATCTCCTCGCCCGCCCCGGGGACCAGGATCTCACCTGCCACATTTGCTGGGACTGGCTCGCTGAGGCTCTGTCGCGCCATGGGTTCGCGCCCCCGACCGTTGAGTCCCAAGAGTCGTTTTTCATTCATCATGCGGCCGAATACATCGCCGCCACCACCGCAGCGGAGGCCGCACGTTTCAGCCCGAAGAAGCTCTCCCTGCTGCAGTTGCTCCATCCCTCGCACTTTGGGCAAAAATTCCAGGTCCTGCATGCCCGTCGCGGCGGATAAAATTCCCCTTGCCTCGACTCCGGCCCGACCTTTACTCCTAACCCTTTAACCAACTCAAAACCACCATGGCCAGAATCTGTGCAATCACCGGTCGCCGTCCCGTCAAGGGCTCGATCATCAACCGTAAGGGTCAGTCCAAGAAGAGCGGCGGCATCGGCACGCACGTGACGAGCATCACGAAGCGCAAATTCCGCCCGAATCTGCAGCGGATCCGCGTCCGCCTGGCCAACGGCGGCACCAAGCGCATGCTCGTCTCCGTGAAGGCCATCAAGGCCGGCCTCGTCCAGAAGGCCTGAACCTCCCTCTTTGCCTTCCTGCCCGCGGTTTACATCGCGGGCTTTTTTGTGCGTGGAACTACGCATCCCGCCCTTATCCGCTTCCGACACGCGTATTAGCACTCATATTGCCTTCAGTGGACAAAGTCGTTCCAGCCCAACAGTCTTCCGTTCCCCCGGTCGCGCCCAGCCTTAGCACGGGTCCGTTTGAGCTGCTGGTGGGTCGCGTGCTGGTCGTCGAGGATGATCCGCTCAACCAGCATCTCATCCGCCGCATGCTTGAAAAACACGGCCTGCAGGTCACCGTGGTGGACACCGGCGAGGCGGCCGTGGAAACCGCGCTGGCAGGAAGGTGGGATGTCGTGCTGATGGACTGCCAGCTACCGGGCATCGACGGTTTTGAAGCCACGCGGGCCATCCGCACCGGGCTCAATGGCCGGCCGCTGCCGATCGTCGCCCTCACCGCGAATGTGCTGCCCGAGGACCGGGCCGAGTGCCTCGGGGCCGGCATGGATGATTTTCTCTCCAAGCCCGTAAAGCGTGTCGAACTTTATGCATGCCTGAAAAGGTGGCTCACGTCTACCCGCGCCTAAGGCGGAGGCACCGGCGTCAGGTTGCCTGACCAGAGCTGATGGTAGATCGGGCTGTCCGGAATGGAGATGCGTCCCACGTCGAAGTTGCGCTCCTCGACGTAGTCCAGTCCGTAGTGAAAGGCCGCGAGCAGCAGCGGATACGAGAACGTGGTTTTCCGGTGCAGGTACGCCCTCGAGTACGCGAGGTAGTCGACGCCGCACACGAGATTCTTTCGCCAGTTCCACACCGTCGGCGCGTAGGGGTCGTTCGACACCGCATGCCACGCAGCCGGCTTGATCTGCATCAAACCGCGCGCCGTGTCATTGTGCGCCGACGGATCGAAATTCGATTCCGCCGCCACCAGGGCATAAATGAAGCCAGGCGAGAGCCGGTAGCGCTCCGCCATGGGTTGGATCGCCGTCCAAATCTCGGCGCGGGTCGGCGGGCGCTCCGCGGGCACCGCGGGATGGGAGGCTTCGTGCCGCCCGCAGGCCGTGAGACCGATCGCGATCAGGGTGAGGCCGATCGCCTTCATTGCGCCACCCGCTACAGGGCCCGGAAAACCACTGCGGCGTTCTGTCCGCCGAAACCAAGGTTGTTGCTCAAAACCGTGCGCACCGTCGCCGCGCGGGCGAAATTGGGCACGTAGTCGAGGTCACAATCGGGATCGGGCTCCTCGAGGTTGATGGTGGGGGCGATCATGCCGGTCTGGATGGTTTTGACCGAGATGACCGACTCGATGCCTCCCGCTGCTCCGAGCAGGTGACCCGTCATGGACTTCGTCGAGCTCACGGCCAGCCGGCGGGCGTGGTCGCCAAACAGCTTCTTGATCGCGAGCGTTTCAAACTTGTCGTTGTAGGGGGTCGAGGTGCCGTGGGCGTTGATATAGTCCACCTGCTCCGGCAGCACGCCGCCGCAGGCCAGCGCCCGTTTCATCGCAAGCGACAGCCCCTTCCCCTCCGGATCAGGCTGCGTGATGTGAAAGGCGTCGCAAGTGGCCGCATACCCGGCCAGTTCGCAATAGATGCGCGCGCCCCGGGCCTGCGCGTGATCCAGCGACTCGAGGATGAGGATGCCCGAGCCTTCGCCCATGATGAATCCATCGCGGTTCCTATCGAAGGGCCGGCAGGCTTTTTGCGGCGCATCGTTGCGCGTGCTCATGGCCTTCATCGAGCAAAAGCCCGCGTAGGATTGCTGCGTGATCGCCGCTTCGCTTCCCCCTGCCACCATGACATCTGCATCGCCCCGCCGGATGGCGTGAAACGCCTCACCGATCGCGTGCGTGCCGGTGGCACAGGCCGAGACGATGCCAAAATTCGGCCCGCGCGCGCCCAGATCGATGGCTACGAGGCCGCTGGCCATGTTGCCGATCAGCGCGGGAATCATGAAGGGCGAGACCTTGCGCGGACCGCGTTCGCGCAGCACATCGTGCTGCGTCTCGATCGTCTGCATGCCGCCGATGCCCGAGCCGATGATCACCCCGACGCGGTCGCCGTTTTCATGGGTCACATCGAGCTTGGCATCCGCCACGGCCTGCCGGGCGGCCGCGAAGGCAAAGTGGGTGTAACGGTCGTTCCGACGCGCTTCCTTGGGATCCATGTGCTGCGCCGCATCCCAACCACGCACTTCCGCGCCAATCTGGCTGGCATAAGCCGTCGGGTCGAAATGCGTGACGCGCTCAATCCCGCAGCGCCCAGCCAGCAGGCTGGCCCAGAAATCGTCCACGTTGTGCCCGATGGAGGCGACGACGCCCAAGCCCGTGATCACGACGCGGCGTTGTAAAAGGGGTGGCGGTTCCATGCGCGGTTGGGGCTACTTCCCGGCTTCACCAGACAAAAAAGGCGTTCTGCTAGAATTTCCGGAAGGAAACAGGCAGAACGCCAAAGATTTACGAAATGAAGACTCAGGCCTTACCGGCCTTGGCTTTGATATACTCGGTCACCTGGCCAACGGTCTGGAGCTTTTCGGCGTCAGCCTCCGGGATCTCTCCCTTGATTTCGTCCTTAAATTCCTCTTCGAACGCCATGATCAGCTCGACGGTATCGAGCGAATCCGCGCCGAGATCGTCAAGAAACGAGGCCGTCGGCGTAATCTGCTCTTCGTTCACGTTGAGCTGATTAACGATGATCTCTTTGACGCGCTGTTCGATGGTTTTTTGGTCAGCCATGATTGTAAATTCGGTGATTTGGAGGGTTCACATCGCCATGCCGCCGTCAACGGCAAAAACTTGACCTGTAATGTATCCCGCTTCCTCCGCGCACAGAAACGCGGTCATATTGGCGATATCGGCGGGCTCGCCAAAGCGTTTGAGCGGCACCGCTTCGAGAATTTTAGCCGAAACCTCGGGATTATTGACGAAGTCGGTCGTCATGTCGGTTTTGATGAACCCGGGGGCCACCGCGTTGACGGTCACGCTCCGGCCGGCGAATTCGCGGGCGAGGGTCTTGGTGAGGCCGATCATGCCGGCCTTGGCGGCGGAATAGTTGGCTTGGCCGGCGTTGCCCATGATGCCGCTGACCGAGGTAATGTTGACGATGCGGCCCCAGCGGGCGCGCGTCATCGGACGGGCAAGGTGCTTGGTCCAGTGGAAGCAGCTCGTAAGATTCGTGGCGATGACGTCGTTCCAGTCGGCCTCGCTCATGCGAAACAACAGGCCGTCCTTCGTGATGCCGGCGTTGTTCACGAGGATATCGATGGTGGGGAATTCAGCGAGCAGAGTCCCGGCCGCCAGGGCAACCGCGGCGCCATCCGCCACATCCACCGCGAGGGCCGTGGCCTTCCCGCCCGCAGCGGTGATGGCCGTCGCGACCGCGCCGCAGGAATCAGGGGACTTGGAGACACAGATGACGGTCACGCCGTGTCGGGCCAGGGTTTCAGCGATGGCTTTGCCGATACCGCGACCGGCGCCGGTGACCAAGGCGGTGCGATTGGTAAACGTGAGCATGGGTGGAAAGTAGCGAGCAGTGAGTAGCGGGTAGCGAGTAGAAAATAGCCGGCTGAATAAGAACCAAAAAAATCGAATGCTCCCCACGCCCTACCCGCTACTCGCTACTCCCATTCAATAAACGTCGCGCTGGTAGCGCTTGTCCTTCTTCAGCTGCTTGATGTAGTCCGCCGCGGCCGTCGCATCGAGCCCGCCCTGCTGCGCGATCACGTCGAGCAAAGCGGTGTCGACGTCCTTCGCCATGCGTTTGGCGTCGCCGCAGACGTAGAAATGCGCCCCGCCATTGATCCACGACCAGAGTTCGGCGGCGTTTTCGCGGATCTTGTCCTGCACGTAAATCTTGAGGCTCTGGTCGCGGGAAAATGCCGTGTCGAAGCGCGCGAGCTTTCCCTGCGCGAGCCACGCCGCCCACTCCTCCTCATAGAGAAAATCCGTGGCCTTGTGCTGGTCGCCAAAGAACACCCAGTTGCGTCCCGTCGCCCCGCTCGCTATCCGGTCCTGCACAAACGCCCGGAAGGGCGCGATGCCCGTGCCCGGCCCGACCATGATGACGTCCTTCGTGCCGTCCTCCGGCAGGCCGAAATGTGAGTGCGAGACAAACACCGGCGTCGGGGTCGTATCCAACTGGACGCGATCCGCAAGGAAGGTCGTGCACACCCCCACCCGCTCGCGGTGATTCGTCTCATAGCGCACGACGGCGACGGTCAGGTGGATTTCCTCAGGAAAAACTCTCGGCGACGACGCAATCGAGTACAGCCGCGGCATCAACCGGCGCATGTGGTCCACCAGCTCCTGCGGCGTGAGCTTCGCGCTGGGAAATTCCTCGAGGAGATCCACGAACTCCCGTACATCGAGGAACGCCATCAACACTTCCTTCGCCTCCGGAACCAGCAGGGCGGCGAGTTTACCCTTTTCCACGTCATTGGTCGCCTTGGCGGCGAGCGTTTCCACGATTTTTCGAGTCGGCCCCGCGAGCGCCAGCCGAGAGGTCAGGGCCTCGCGCAAGGAAACGGGCGAGGCCAGTTTCAACATCACTGGCGACACCGGCTCGTCCCCGGTCGCGCCGAGCCGCGACAAAATTTCCGTCACATCCGACGCACGGTTCTCTCCAAACACGCCAAGTGAGTCGCCCGCCTTGTAGTGCAGCCCGCTGCCCGCGAGGTTGACGGCGAAGTGACGGGTTTCCTTCGCGGAGCCGGGTTTGCTCAGCAGCCGGTTTTCGATGATCCGGGCGGGAAATGGATGGTCTTTGGAGAAGGCGGAGGCGTCAGCGGAGACGGACATGGCTGCGCGCATGAAAGCGGCGCACCGTTGACGCTGGCAAGCACGGTTTCACGCCGGCGCGCAGGCTTGCTACGTCCCAAATTCTCCCGCCAACTGCCCTGAATCTATGTCCGCTGCCGAACCGATCCGCCTCCAAAAATATATCGCCGACTCCGGCGTGTGCTCCCGGCGCTCCGCGGAGGCGCTCATCTATCAGGGCGAGGTCTGGGTCAACGGCGCCAAGGCCACCCTCGGGCAGAAAATCACCCCCGGCGTCGACAAGGTCACCGTCAGCGGCAAACCGGTGCGCTCCGTCGCCCAGCCGAAGATCACCCTCGCGATGAACAAGCCGCGCGGCCTCATCTGCTCCAACGATGATCCCCTCCACGCCGACACTATTTTTAGCGTTCTGCCGCGCGAACTGGCCAAATATCGTTTTTTCTGCGCCGGCCGCCTCGACCTCGACAGCGAAGGCCTCGTCATCCTCACGACCGACGGCGACCTCGCCCACCGGCTCATGCACCCGTCCAACGTGGTGGTGAAGCGCTATCACGTCATCCTCAAGCAGCCCTTCCCCGCTACCCGCCTGCCTCTGCTGATCAAAGGCATCGTCCTCGAGGGCGAGCGCCTCAAGGTCGAGCGCGCCGCACTCATCAGCCCCAACGCCAGCAAGGCTTCGACGAACCTCGATGTGCACATGCACCATGGAAAGAAGCGCGAGATCCGCCTGCTCTTTACCACCCTCGGCTACGATGTGAAGCGCCTCCGCCGCTACCAAATCGGCGCATTGCAGCTGAAAGGAATCCCGTTGCACGCTATGAAAGTCCTTTCTACCAAGGACATTGAACTCCTCTTTCAGGCGCCCCGCACGCCCCGCGCCGCGCTTGAAGCGTCCTCCACTCCCGCCGAATCCTGATTATGAAGACCTCCGTCCATCTCCTGTCCTTATTTTTCGCGTGTGCCACCGCCGCCCTCGCGGCACCTCTGACGGCGACCACCGCGGTCCATGCCAAGCCCAACGAAACCTCGCCTACCGTCGCCGTCCTCAACGCGGGCACCGAACCCGTGCCCACGCTCGGCAACACGATGGCCAATACGCCTGCGGGTTGGATGGCGGTCGAATTGTCCGGTCCGTTTGATGGGTATGTGCAGAACCGCGATTTCGCCAAAAGTCTCGATGTGCGCGACGGCGCATTTGTCTATCTCGCGCCCAAGCTCACGGCCGGCGTCCTCACCACGATGGAAAGGGGCGACCAGAGTAACATCACCGGACTGCACGGCAAGTGGACCCAAATCAGCCTAAATAAAAAACTGACCGGCTACATCCGCCTCCGCGTCGAACCCGGTTATGAGGCATCCGCGCCGGTTGCCACGGCGGCGCCGGGCGCTCCGCCCCTTTCCCCTGCGCCGATGACGCCCGTCGCCTATGGCGTGACCACCGCCGGCCGGCCGGCGCCCATGCTCAATCTCGGCGACGGTGGCTCGAGCACTTTGCCCCGCCTTATCCAAGGGAAGTTCGTCTCCACCCGCAGCGCCTTCAAGCCGCGCCGCCCGTTCGACTGGGCCCTCGATGACGACAGCGGAGCTCGCTACGCCTATCTCGACATGAGCAAACTGCTCCTCACCGAGCAGCTCAACAAATACATCGACCGGCACGTCGTGGTCTATGGTGCAGCCAAGTCCATGGACGGCCGCAAGGACATCGTGATCGTGGTCGAGAGCCTGCAGCTCAAGTAACCTTCAGCCGGCCGGCTATCACCGGTGACCGGATTTATTTTCGCCCCATGGAACTCATCGACGGAAACAAGATCGCCGCGAACATCATCGCGGAACTGAAGGCTCAGGTTGCCGCTATCACCGGCCGCAAACCCTGCATCGCACTCATTCGCGTTGGGGATGACCCAGCCTCGCTTTCCTACGTAACCAAAAAGGAAAAGACGGCCGCCGAGATCGGCCTCACCAGCCGTATTCACCTGCCACCGATCACGGTCTCACAGGACGATTTGTTCGCCCTGATTGACCAGCTCAACGCCGACCCAGGCGTGGATGGCATCCTTGTGCAATCACCCCTGCCCAAGCACATCAACGAGGTCGCCGTGTTTCGGCGCGTCTCCGCCGCCAAGGATGTGGACGGCTTCAACACCCTCAACCTCGGCAAGGTCGCGCAGGAGGATGACACCGGCTTCGTGGCCTGCACGCCCGCCGGCATCATGGAAATGCTCGCACGCAGCGGCGTAGACTTGAAGGGCAAACACGTCGTGGTGGTCGGCCGTTCGCTGATCGTAGGCAAACCCATAGCGCTCCTCGCGCTGCAAAAAAAAGCCGGGGCCAATGCCACCGTCACAATCTGCCACTCTGGCACGACCAACCTGCCGTCAATCACCCGCCAAGCCGACGTCCTCGTCGCCGCCATCGGCCGGGCCGAGTTCATCACCGCTGACATGGTGAAGCCCGGTGTGGTGGTGATCGACGTCGGCATCAACCGCGTGCTCGATCCCACCAAAAAGAGCGGCTACCGCTTGGTGGGGGACGTTCATTTTGGTTCGGTTTCGGCCATCGCCACCAAAATTACTCCGGTTCCGGGCGGAGTTGGGCCCATGACCGTTGCCATGTTGATGAAAAACACCGTCAAGGCGTTTCATCTCCAAACCGCGACCTAGCTTGCGCTTGGGCATTTCTGCCGCTTTGCTCCGGTCCGAAAAAATGACCGCCGCACCCACCATTTTGATCGTCGATGACCAGCCGATCAACGTCCAGTTGCTCAAGCGGAAACTGGAGCGCGAGGGTCTGCTCGTGGTCCCGGCCTACAGCGGGATTGAGGCCCTGGACCTCATCGCGAAGGCCAGGCCCGACCTGATTTTATTGGACGTGATGATGCCCGACATGGACGGCATCGAGGTCTGCCGGCGGCTCCAGTCCTCGCCTGATACCCGTTCGATTCCGGTCATTTTCGTCACTGCGCGCACGTCAAAGGAGGGTAAAATTGAAGGCCTCAATGTCGGTGCGGTGGACTACATCACCAAGCCCATCGACCTCGATGAAACGCTCGCCCGCGTGCAGACGCAGCTCCGGTTTCTCAGCATCAACCGCGAGGTGCTCGACCTGCAGCGCCGGCTCGTCGACGCCCGCCGCGCCGCGACGATCGGGGCCGTGACGCAGGGCATCGCCCACAACCTCAACAATCTTCTCGGCGTCGTCATCGGCCACCTCGACCTCATCAAGGCGTATTACGACAAGCCCGAACAGGTGAAAAAGAACGCGGCGCAGATCGACAATGCCATCGCCCGCATCGTCTCGATCATCAAGCAGCTGAGCCTGCTCGTGGTGCGTACCTATCCGCCCTTCACCAAGGGCAGCCTCGATCAGCTGCTCGTGGGCAGTGTCCTGCGTTTCCAAACCGACAACAAGCTCACCGCTCCGGTGTCCATCGACAACCCGCTCGGCGGACTGATGATCGACACCAATTACGAGGTTTTTGAGGAGGTGCTTTCGAAGGTGCTCACCAATGCCTGGGAATCCTACGGTGGCCCACCGGATGCGCCCCGCCCCATTTCCATCCAGACCCAACTTGTCGAACGTCCCGGCCGCGCTCAACTCCTGCAGATCGTCATCGAGGACCGCGGAAGGGGCATTGACCCCGAGATTCGCGACCGCGTTTTTGAACCGTTCGTCAGCACGAAACACACCGTTGGTGTCGGCATGGGCCTGACCATCGCGCGCCATGCGCTGCGCAATCTTGATGGTGAAGTGATCATTACCGAACGCGAGGGCGGCGGCACGACCGTCACCCTCCTCCATCCGCTCGAGCAAAAGCCGCGCAAACGCAGCGATGCCTAAGCTCGCTTTTCTCGGTGCCGGCAACATGGCGTCCGCGATGGTGGACGGCCTGCTCGCCCAAGGCACGGTCATCCCATCCGACCTCCTCTGCCTCGGCGGCAAGGGCCAGACCGCGGCCACGTTGGCCAACCGCACTGGCATCGGCCTGGCGGCTGGTCTCGGGGAACTCACCCGCGGGGCGGACGTTCTCGTGATCGCGTTCAAACCCCAGCAGCTCGCCGCCGCCGACCCCCAACTGGCTACGCTCACCGACGGTAAACTCGTCATCTCCGTCCTCGCCGGTAAACGCCTCGCCCGGCTCGCCACGACCTTCCCTTCCGCCCGCAATCTCGTCTGGGCGATGCCCAACACCCCCGCTCGCATCGGCGCTGGCATGACCGCGTGGTGCAGTCGCGCTCCCCTCAGTCCGACCGACCGGACCACCGTGGAAGGCCTGCTGGCCGCCCTCGGCCATGCCGTCGAGGTGGATGAGGCGCTGATGGATGTCGCCGCGGCGGTCAGTGCCAGCGGCCCCGCCTTCCTCTTCGAATTTGCCGCCGCGCTGCGCGACGGCGGCGTCGCCGGGGGTTTGCCACCCGGGACCGCCAAAACCCTCGCCGTCGAAACCGTGCTCGGCGCCGCCCGCCTCCTCGCGCACACCGGCACCGACCCCGAGGAACTCCGCCGCCAAGTCACCTCGCCCAAGGGTATGACCCTTGCCGGCTTGGAGCGCATGGCGGCGCGCGATTTCCGCGGTCTTATGAAGGAAACCATCCTCGCTGCGAAAGCACGCTCGGAGGAGATGTCGCAGGATGCCTAATCGGTGAAGGACGGAAAAGCGGAAACGCCGAAAATGCATTTCGTGCTTCCGCCCTTCGGCGATTCCGCGATTAATTCCTGGGCATGAGCACACTCCACGGCCGCATCCTCGTCACCGGCGGCGCCGGTTTCATCGGCAGCGCGCTCGTCTGGGCGCTCAACCAGCGCGGTTGCACCGATATCGTCATCGCCGATTTCCTGCAGCCGGAAAACAAGCGCACGAGCACGACCGCCGACCTCGACGAGAAGCGCAATAACCTGCGACCGCTCAAATTCGCCGAGTATGTCGAGGCCGACGCCTTCCGCCGACGCCTGGCGGAGGAGCCGCTCGCGTTTGGCAGGTTCACCACGATCTTCCACCTCGGCGCCTGCTCGTCCACCACCGAGACCGACGCCAGCTACCTCGCCGACAACAATCTCGCCTACACGCGCGAGCTGGCCGAATGGTCGCTGAAGCACGGTGCGCGTTTCATCTATGCGTCCTCCGCTGCCACCTACGGCGACGGAGCTCAGGGCATGGACGACAAAGATGATAACATTGCCCGCCTGCATCCGCTCAATCTCTACGGTGACTCCAAGCACGACTTCGACCTGCTGGCCCAGAAGCAAGGCTGGCTGACGCGGATCGTCGGCGTGAAGTATTTCAACGTTTTCGGCCCCAACGAGGACCACAAAGGCGAGATGCGCTCGCTCGTCAACAAGGCCTACCAGCAGATCCTCACCACCGGCCAGGTCCAGCTGTTCAAGAGTCACCGACCCGACTTCAAGGATGGCGAGCAGATGCGGGATTTCCTCTACGTGAAGGATGCGATCGAGATGACGCTCCATTTCGCCGAGACGGCCCCCACTGCCGGCGGGCTCTACAACCTTGGCTCCGGTGAAGCTAACACCTGGCTAGCACTTACCCGGGCCATTTTCGCAGCGCTGGGCCGCGAGCAGAAGATCGAGTTCATCGAGATGCCCGAGATGCTGCGCGGCAAATACCAGTATTTCACCCAAGCCGAGGTCGGGAAACTCCGCGCCACCGGCTACGACCGGAAGATGACCCCGCTGCCCGAGGCGGTCAGGGATTACGTGCAGGGCTACCTCGTGCCGCGTAAGAAGCTGGGCGAGTAAGCCGGCCGGCGCGGAGAGGCAAAGGTGGAACGCGGCAGCCGGACCGCTCTGATCAGCGCGGCCCAGTCCGGGGTGCGGTTCGCGACTCAGTGAATCTTCTCCAGCTCTTCCGCGGTCCATTCCTTGCGGTCGCCTTCCTTCGCGTGGATGGCGGCGACCTGCTCGGCGGTGATGGCGGAGGCCGTGTTGCCAAAGGAGGCGCGGACATAGGTCAGGACGGCGGCAATCTTATCATCGCTCCAATTGTAGCCCGAACCGGTGACCTTGCCAAAGACGGGCATGGCGGCGGCGTTGTAAGTCGTGCCCTTGACGGTCACGGGACCTTTCATGCCGTGAAGCACAATGCGGATAACGCGCTCCTCGGAACCCGTGACCCACTCCGAGCCGGCCAAAGGGGGATAGACACCCGCAACACCGAGGCCGTTGGCTTGGTGGCAGGTTGCGCAGACTAGATCGTAATTCTTTTTACCCGTCACCATCGGGTCCAGCTTGACGATCGCCGGTGCTCCGCTGGCGGAATGCCCGTTCTCGTCAAACACGGCCGCATCATAGTTCCCCGAGTAATGATTCAGATAGGTGCCAGCGTAGAAGATGAGTCCGCTGAATACGAATAGCAGCACGAGCGGCAGCATTTTATAGTGCCCGCCATCGTCAGGTTTGCGGCCAAGCAGCTTTTCGTGCGCCGCCAGCAGGCTTTCGTCCGAGGCGCCGGCTTGCTCCAGCCGGGGATCTTTGGGCGTCAGGTCGCTCATTTGTGTTCACCCTCCTTGGGGGCCGGCTCCACGGGCTTGGCCTCGGGATATTCGTAGACGTTGTTCAGGCTCTGCAAATAGGCCACCAGCGCCTCGGCGCGGTGCGTGGGGACAGTCTCGAAGCCCGAGGGCGTGGCGAACTTGAGGGCCTTCGCCGAACGTTCGCCGGTGACCTTGCGTTCCGTAAAGAGGAAACGGTAGGACGGCATGCCGCCGTGCGGCTCGTAAAGGTACTGGGTCAGGCGATCCGCGTCCACGGCGAGGGGGCGGGCCCCAAAGTTGGCGAGATCCTGACCGATGCGGCTTTCTCCGAGCTGCACCTGAGCCTGGCTGACGTAATCGCGGGCCACGCTCTGGCGGTCGCCCCACCCGCGGGCCTTATCACTGCCAAAGTCCGGACGGCGCACCTGCTGGGTATGGCACGCGGCGCAGCCGAGATCTTGATAGACGAGCTGACCACGGGCGGCGATGCCGGCCATGCGCTCGGGAAAGGCCTTGCCTTCGTTCTCGTCAAAGTAAGGGGCGAGATGGCCCAACTGGGCGTTGGAACCCAGTACGATACCGGCCCAAGCCAGTCCGAGCGCAAGGAACAGACCGAGGAAAAAAGTGAAACCGTTTTTCATGACACGGACGCCTCCATTGTCGGTGCCGGGCTAAACGCTGCGGGATTCACGGCCTTCGGGCATGCGAGCCAGAGAAGATGGGTGGCGAGCAGGAGATTACCGATCAACAGGATCCCCTGCCCCGCCGTGGCCGCGAGCAGCCAGGGGCGGTAAAAACCGGCAAGCTTCGCAAAGGGAATCGCCGCATCGTTGAGATCGCGGCCCTGAACAAAGCCGGCGACCAGCAGCGACAGCACGAGGACAACCGTGCCGGTCACGGCTGCGGCATAGTGAGCACGGATCAAAGCGCCGGAGGGCCAGGAACGCCCGGTGAGACGGGGTGCAAGAAAGTAAATCGCGCCATAAATCATCATCGAAAACGCGCCCTGAAGCGCCAGTTGCGACTGCCCTTCACTGAAAAACGTGAACTGGGTGTGCGCCGCGACGCCCCGCATCGCAGTGGCCGCGTCGATAAACCCGCCGACGACGTAGGACATGAGGCCGAATCCGACGAATTTCAGGATTGTGCTTCCGCCGCTGCAGAAAGCCCCCCGGAGGTTCACGGCGACGACGAGGTAGTGGAAGAGCAGCAGCGCACAGGACACGACCGCGATCGTGGCAACCCAAGCCGGCACCGGTCCGCCGATCAGGTGGCGGCCGCCCGTCCAGGCGCCGACAAAAAGGAGCGTCCAGAAGCTGAGCTGCGCAAAATCATAGCTCGGGATTACTCTGCCGGTGATTTTCGGAACCAGATAGTAGGCCGCGGCGAGCGCAAGCGGGGCCAGCCAAAGCGTCCACGCACCCTGTACAAACCAGCCTGCCACGATGGCCTGCAGGACGCCACGACCGGGCGCGAAGACCAGCAGCATTTGCGCAACGGAGAAAAGCCAAGGAAAGAGGAACAGCGCGGCGACGGCATACCATTGCGCGGCAAAGGTCATTTCCTTGCGACGACCGGTCCAGGCGAGCACGCCGGGGACGGCAATCGTGCCGTAAGCGACGAGCATTATCGGGAGAACGTAGCTGGGCAGGTGCAGCCAGCCGTTCGAGGTCATGTCGCCCGTGGCGATGCCGATGAGTCCGAGCGTGATCGCGAAATTCCAGAACAGCGTCCCGGCGACCACCCAATTGAGGGAGCGGAGCGGTGAGCCACCGAGGCGGGCGAGCAGCCAGAGCGCTACGGCGAGACCGGCGTTGGCAGCCCAGCCATAGATGAAGGCGGCCTCCTGCATGGCCGACGAGCGGCCGTAGGTGAACACCGAGCAGTCAGCGAGGAAACCGGGCGTATGCAGCTGGATAAAATTCACAAGCGCAAGGATGCCGCTGAATACGAGCCAGAGCAGCGCGGAACCAAGCAACAACAGCAGGGGCCACCGGGCGGAGGTGTCGATCTCGGTGACTTCGGCCGGGGCGGCGGCGGGGGGGACGGTGGTCATTGCAAAGGGTGTGGGCGGTTACTTCTTGGCCGCGTATTTCTGCACGGTGAGCTCCATGGCCACGTCGAGCGGGAGCTGGGCGACGCCGGCCTTTTGGTCGACCCAAGCGTAGCTGGTCGCCTGCATCCCCTGCTTGGCGTGGAGTTCGGCGAGATTCTTCTGCCGGAGCTCCGCCGTGTGCATGCCATCATCGGTGAACGCGCCCGTCGCGTGCGGCCGGTAAATGTAATATACGACCGCGGCGAATAGCGCAAAGCCGGCCAACACAAGGAGGATGGTCACCAGCGGAGCGGAGCGGGAACGTGGGTCACTCATTGGGAGTCAGGCTTTCGCTATGCAGGCTCTCCCCAATACGGGGATCCTGGATCGGGATGAGTTTCGTGGTCATGAAGCTGCGCAGATAGGCCCAGATGCAGATGCCGCCGACACCGACGACCGAGGTGGCCACCCACAGGAGATTGATCGAGAGAAACGGTTGCGGATTACCCTGCGCATCCTTCAGGGCCGGGAGCGCATTGTAGATGAAGTCGAGCAGGATCACGGCCAGAATCCACCAGGCAATGCGGCGGATCAGGTGCGGCGTGACCTTGTAGCGGTAGGAAAGCAGGGCACAGAACGGCAGGACAAAGTGGCCGAAAAGCAGCGCGAGGCCTACATACCACCACTGGTTGGTCGAGCCATCCACGTTCAGTTCGCGAAGGTTATACCAGAAGGTTTCCTCGGGGACGTTGGCATTCCAAATCAGGAAGTACTGCGAGAACGTGACGTAGGCCCAGAAGACGGTGAACGCCAACATCATCTGGCCGATGGCGTGGAAGTGGTCCTTGTTGAGGATGCCCTTGTAGTCGCCGCGATGATAGAGCCAGACCATGATCACAACGCCGAAGCATAGTGCGCCGCGGGCACAGTTCGCGAAGAACCACACGCCATACATGGTCGAAAACCAGTGATACTCCAGGCTCTTGATCCAGTACACCGCGGCAAACGTCAGCGTCAGCGCCCCCAAGATGATCCCGCCCGCGGATATCACGCGGCTCTTACGCGTCCAATTCGCATCACCGTCCGCGTCCTGCGTAAAAGAAGCCTTCCGCAGCAAGGCCGAAAAGAGGATCCAAACGCCATAAAACGCGAGGGTCATGCCGACGAACACCGGCACGTTCAGAAAGGCCGATTTCTTCTGGTAGACCACATCGTGCGCCACCGTTTCATGGCCGCGGATGAGGTGGTTCGGATCCATCCAAGCCCAGATGATCCCGGGCTTCATCCAAGAGATGATCAGCAGCGGAACAAAGAGCACCAGCAGCCATTTGAACGCGGCGAGCCCATGTTCCCACTGGCGGCGAATCACGACCGACCAATAGGCATCGGTGACGTGGTGAATAAAAATCATCATCAGCATGCCGATAGCCACGGCGGTCCAGTAGGTCACGCCGACCAGATAGCCCATCAAGGGGCCGTGACGGTCGGGCGACAGCAGGACGCCGGCCGCCGTCAAGCCCAGGCCTACGAGGCCGAGGATCAGGGATCGCCTCGCCGAGGCGGCGGTCACGGCGTAGGCAGGCAGCGCGACGGGAGCAGTGGCAGCAGAGGTGCTCATTTCAGGCCCAGGGTTTGTTTGCCGGCGTCCGTGGTGACGTCCGCGGCGGTTCCGGTCTGTGCGCGCTGGAGTGCGCGGACGTAAAGGACCACCGCCCAGCGGTCCTCTGGGAGGAGCTTGTCGGCGTAGGACAGCATGTTCTTGTTAGGCGAGCCGTGAGTGATCGTGTTGTAGATTTCACCCTCGGCCATCGCACGCAGGCGGTCGTCATGATAGGTGGGCGTGGCGCCCATACCGTATTGCTTCGTGATGCCATTGCCGTCACCGATGGCGCCGTGGCACGGCGAGCAATATATCGCGTAACGCGCTTTGCCGCGTGCCATAAACGGTTCGTTAACCGCGACGGGGAAGCCGCGAACCCAGGACCCGTCGGCTTTCTTACCTGCGTAAAGGCCGTCATCATTGCGGAGGGGATCGCGCGAGACGACACCGGCTGGCAGCGGACGGTCGGAGCGGCCGTCCGCGTAGAATGTGCTCTCACCCTGCGGTCGGGGCTTCGGCTGGCGTTTCATGCCGGGGAAGGCCCACTCGGGGAAGACATCGATCGGCGGGCTGGTGAAATGCGTGCCGCGGAATCCGAAAATGGAAATCGTCAGCACCACCGCGAACGCTGTAATGAGGTAGACGTTGCGCATGGTCAGGCTTCGAGCTCCTTGATTTCCGTGCCGCCCGCCTTGGCGAGCAAAGCCGTGGTGTTGGCCAGGTTGAAACGCGGGTCCCGCGCCTCGATGACCAAGTAAAACCGGTCGTCCATCGCGCGCTTGATCTGGTCGTATTTAAGGACCGGATGGTAATGCATCGGCAGGCCGTTCAGGATAAACATGCCTCCGATCGTGGCGAAGGCCGTGAAGAGAATCGTCAGCTCGTAGGAAACCGGAAAGGCGAACATCGGGCTGAACAGGGGCTTGCCACCGACGATCAGCTGGTAGTCATACCCGTCCGTATACCAGATCATGCTCATACCGGTGCAGAAACCGATGATGCCGCCCGCCAAGGAGATGCGCGGAACACGGGAACGTTTCAGTCCCATCGCCTTGTCGAGCCCATGGATCGGCAGGGGTGTGAGACAGTCCCAGTTCCGGTACCCGGCATCACGCACCTGCTCCGCTGCGTGATAGATCGCCGCAGGCGTTTCGAAAGAGGCAATCAGCCCATAGTTTGGTGCAGCCATGGTGGGATCGGATTAGGAATGGCCTCCGTGGCCGCCCGCGGGGGCGTGCGGATCGGCCTGGGGCGTGACGGCCTTGATTTCCGCCATCGCCATCAACGGCAGGAACCGGATGAAGAGGAGGAACAGCACCGAGAATACGCCGAAGGTGCCGAAGAAAGTGAAGATATCGACGATCGTCGGGCTCATGTTGCCCCAGCTGGAAGGCAGGAAGTCGCGGGTGAGCGAGGTGCAGATGATGACGAAGCGTTCGAACCACATGCCGAGGTTCACGAAGAGCGAGAGGATCCAGACGAACCAGGTGTTCTCCCGGACTTTCTTGAACCAGAAGAACTGCGGCGTGATGACGTTGCAGCTGATCATGATCCAGTACGCCCAGGCGTAAGGGCCGAAAGCCCGGTTGATAAAGGTGAAGCCCTCGTACGGATTCGCGCTATACCACGCGATGAAGAACTCCATCGCGTACGCGTAGCCGACGATCGTGCCGGTCGCCAACGTGATCTTGCACATGCAGTCGATGTGATACTGCGTGATGAGATCTTCGAGTTTGTAGACCGCACGTAGCGGCAGCATGAGGGTGAGCACCATGCCAAAGCCGGAAAAGATCGCACCGGCGACAAAGTACGGCGGGAAAATGGTCGTGTGCCAGCCGGGGATCAGGGAGACGGCGAAGTCGAACGACACGATGGTGTGCACCGAGAGCACGAGCGGCGTGGCGATGCCGGCCAGGATCAGGTAGGCCATCTCGTAGTTGCTCCAATGGCGGGCGGAACCGCGCCAACCCACGGCGAAAAAGCCATAAAGCCATGAGCGGGTGCGGTTGCCGGCGGCCTCAAAGCGGTCGCGCAAGGTCGCCAGGTCGGGGATCATGCCGACATACCAGAAAAGCACCGACACCGTGCCGTAGGTGGAGACGGCGAACACGTCCCATTCCAGCGGCGAGCGGAAATTCTGCCAGATGTAGTTGGAATTCGGGATTGGGAACAGGAACCACGCATACCAGACCCGGCCGACGTGAAACACGGGGAAGATACCCGCGCACACGACCGCAAAGATGGTCATGGCCTCGGCAGCGCGATTGATCGACGTGCGCCACTTCTGGCGCAACAGGCAGAGAATCGCCGAGATCAGGGTGCCGGCATGGCCGATACCGATCCAGAACACGAAGTTGACGATCGGCCAGCCCCAGTTGACGGGATTGCGATGGCCCCACACGCCAACGCCGGTGGCGACGAGGTAGATGATGCCGGCCACCGTGAAGGACGCCACAAAACAGGCGACGCCAAAGCACCACCACCACCAGACCGGGGTCTTGTCCTCGATGATCCCGCAGATCTTATTTGTGATCCATGAGAAGCTGCGGTTGTGGTTGACGAGGGCCGGCCGCGGCAAAACGGCGGGATGGACCTCGGCAAGGATCGCCGGCACTGCGGCGGTATTTTCAGCGTGGGCCATTAGCTAAGTCCTCCGAGGATGTTGAGCGCGGGGAGCGCGGCCGAACTGTCTTCGTGGTGGGCCTCGGGGCCGGCCGGGCGGTTCTTCTTTTCGTGTTCCTGGCGGCTCAGCGGCAGCGCGGCATAATCCGGCATTGACGGATTGGGATTGCGCAACTTGCCGAGGTACGTCGTGCGCGGGCGGACGTTAAGATAGCCCAGCAGCTCGTAGTCCTGCGCCCGCGCCTTGGCCATCGCCACGGCGCTCGTATCATCAAGGATGTTGCCGAACACAATGGCCTCAACGGGACACACCTGCTGGCAGGCGGTTTTGATCGTGCCGTCAGGGACGCGCACTTCCTCGAGGGACAGGGCGGCGCCGGCGCGTTTCTGGTTCATCTTCACCTTGTGCTTAATCTTCCCATTCTCGATGCGCTGCACACAATACGTGCACTTCTCCATCACACCGCGCATGCGGATCGTGACCTCGGGATTCTTCGCCATCTGGACCAGCTCCGGCATACCCTTCGGTCCGAGCTGGCCGAGGTAGAGGCTGTCGAGCTGGCGCAGGTTGTAGTCGAAATAATTGAACCGGCGGACCTTGTACGGGCAGTTGTTGGCGCAATACCGGGTGCCAATGCAGCGGTTGTAGGCCATCGTGTTGAGGCCTTCGTCGTCGTGCACGGTCGCGTTGACCGGGCAGACCATTTCGCACGGGGCGAGCTCGCACTGCATGCAGGCCACCGGCTGCAAGGAAACCTGCGGATCCTCGGGCAGCTCCTTGTTGAGTTGCTCGCCACCGAGCGGAATCTGCCGGTTGTCGATATTGCCGTCCGAATAATAGCGGTCGAGCCGGATCCAGTGCATCTCGCGGCCGCGGAGGGCCTGGTCCTTGCCCACGATGGGAATGTTGTTCTCCGCCTGGCAGGCCACCACGCAGGCGTTGCAGCCGATGCAGGTGTTGAGGTCGATTGACATGCCCCACTGATGCTGACCGTCGAACTTGGGGGTGGAATAGAGCGAGTTGCCGCGCGGGATTTCCTGCGCGCGCTGGGCCGGAGTCATTGCCTCGCCCACCGCGCCGATGGTCGAGGGCGTCTCGGCTTCCATGCCGACTTCCTTCACGAAGGAGGGATTCTCGCGATAACCGTCCGGGCCGTCATAGTTGGCTTCGCGGACGAGGTCGCGGCCTTCCATCGACCAATGCGACTGGGTATTGGCCAGCAGCATGCGCTCACCGGTTAGAACCAAGCTGGCCCCGGTGGCGAATCCCGGGGCGCGGCTCGTGCGGAGCGGATAAGCGCTGAAGCCCGCGTTCCGGCCAACATGGCCGGTAGCGGTGCGGCCATAGCCGAGCGGGAGCACTAGGGTGAAATTGGAGAGGCCGGGCTGAATGTGCAGCGGGCCGCGGATTTTCCGGCCGTCGACCGTAACCTCGCCGATGTGGGCGTTTTCCTTGCCCGCGGCATCCGTTTCAGCCTCTTCCACCCGGGCGACCTGCAGCAGGGACCCTTGCGGATAAATGCCCACCTCGCGCGCGAGCCGGGGGCTGATGAGAATCGCGTTGTCCCACGAAATCTTCGTGATCGGGTCCGGGCACTCCTGCAGCCAGCCGTTGTTCGCGAAGCGGCCGTCGTCCATCTTGTGGTCGGTGACGAAACGAACCTCGAGGTTCTTGGAGGAGAGGGCTTCGAACTTCGGCGGGGATGAGAGCAGCGCGCCGGCGCCAGCGAGACTGAAGGCGACATCAATCTTCGGATAAGTCGAACCGGCCAGCAGGCCATCGTGCAGGAACTGACGGAAGGTTTGCCCGGCGTCGGCGTTCGGGTTCAGCCCGGTGATCGTCGCGTAAACCTGCGCGTAAGGATCGGTCTTTTCCTCTCCCAGGATGTGGCTGAGGATCTCGATCTCGGTCAGGCCGTTGAACAGCGGCAGAATCATCGGCTGCACCGGCACGATCGTGCCATCGAGGGTGCGGGCATCGCCCCACGACTCGAGATAGTGCGTGCTCGCGATGTGCGTGGTGGTGAGCGCGGACGTTTCGTCGGCGTAATAACCCACGCGGATGACCTCGGCCACGGACTTCTGCAGGGCGCTCCAGTCCAGGTCAGCCGGTGCATTGTAGGCGGGATTGCCGCCGAGCACGATCAGGGTCTTGACCGAGCCGCCCGAGATGGCGGTGGCGAGGGCGGCGATGCTCGAGGCGGACTTGGCGCCGATTTCGACAAAATCCACCGTCTTCCCGACGTTGCCAAGGAACGAATTCAGCGCATTGACGATCGCGTGGACCGCAGCGGACTGGTGCGCGCCGGCGACCACGAGGCACTCCCCGCGATTATCGATCAGGTCCTTCGCGCAGGAGGTGAGCCACTTGTCCTGATCCTTGAAATCGAGACCTTGGGCCAACGTGTCCAACGAGGAGGAACCCATGACCTTGCTCGCCAGGGCCGCAGCGAAGGCCGCCATATGGCTGCTGGCGAGACGAAGGCGGTGGTCGGCCATGCTGCCGGTGAGGCTCAAACTGCTCTCCACGACGTAGAGGCGGTTCATCGGGTCTTCGCGCTTCGTGACGCGCCGGCCCTTCGCGAACTCGCGCGCAAAATACAAGCTGCCGGACTCGGCATGGAGGAAATCGGCATCGAGACTGACGATGCGCTTCGCCTTGGCGAACTGGTAGAGGGGTTTGACGTCGCGGCCGAAGACGGCGCGGGCGGCGGCGACCGGCGGCTCGTCCTGCACCGGCTCATATTCCGCCCAGATGGCGCGCGGGAACTTCGCCTGCAACTTGACCAACAGCCGGGCCCGGGTCGGGGAACTGGATTCCTCAGCGAGAAAAGCCAGGCCTTCGCCGCCATTGCCGGAGGCGGTCTCGCCGAGGCTGGTCAGCAGTGCAGCGACCTGGGCGGAAGTGGCGTCAGATCCCTTGATCGTGTGCTTCGTGGCGCGGTCCGGGTCGTAAAGATCGAGGATCGAAGCCTGCGCGAGCAGCGTGCTGGCACCGCCGTGCGGGGCGTAACTCGGGTTGCCCTCGAGCTTGGTCGGACGGCCCATGTGGGTCTCGGCCAGCAGCGGAATCGCGGAGTTGCGCAGCGGCATGGCCGTCGCGAAATAGAGTGGCAAACCTTGGATTACGCCCTCAACTGACTTGCCCCACGGCAGCACATATTGCTCGGGACGGCGGCAACCCGCCAGGCCAAGGCCGCCGAGCGCAAACGACGCGGCCATGATCTTGGTGAACTGGCGGCGGTCTACGCCATCGATGGACGACGAGCCCTCGGGGAATTCACGGGCGAGCTGAGCCTTGAAGCCCGGCGTGGCGGCCAGCTCGTCGAGGCTGCGCCAATATTTCGGACCGGCGAGTTCGCGTTCCGAAGGTTCGGGATGGTGAAATTTGCGTTTCATCGATGGCAGCCGGAGCAGCTTTGCGGAGGTTTGATGTTCCGGTCGGTCAGGAATTTGTGCGCGGCTTCGAAGCCGGACTTTTGGACGATCGTCTTGGAATCGAGATTGTAAATATCGCCCTGCTCCCGGACGTAACTCGCCGGCTCCCGATGGCAGTCGAGGCAGAAGCCCATGCTCAGCGGCTTGGCGTGGGAAACCACCTCCATCTCGTTGATCTTGCCGTGACATTCAACGCAACCGACCCCGCGGTTGACGTGAATCGCGTGGTCGAAATAGACGTAATCCGGTGTTTGGTGGATCTTTACCCATGGCACGGCCTCCCCGGTTTCAAAGCTGTGGCGCACGACCGCCAACAGCGGACTGTCCTTTTTCACCTGATTGTGGCAGTTCATGCACGTCTGCGCGGTGGGCAGGTTCGCGACCCCGGACGTTTCCACGTTGCTATGACAATACCGGCAATCGAGGCCAAGCTGCCCAACGTGGAGCGCATGGCTGTAGGGCACGGGCTGCACCGGGGCGTAGCCGATGCGTGTGTACTTCGGCGTCATGTAATAGGTCGCGCCCGCCGTCACAATTCCGCTGAGCACCACCAGATAGACCACGATCTGGAGTGGGAGCTTGTTGGCGGACTTGGGAAAGATGTTCGACATGGGCCGGGGGTGCTCGAATCAGCTCAGGCTATATCAAGGCGACGCGCGACGGCCCGGGAATCAGGGCGGATCACGATGACTGCCGGGACGGCCCCCGGTCCATTGGAGCTCAAGACAGGTGCGGCAGCTTTTTTCGCGAACAATTTCGGGGCGAGGCCGGCAACGGCAATCAGCCCGGTCAATTTGGCCAAAAAATGTTTTCGCGTAGGGTCGTGGCTCACGGGTCGTCGTTGAGTGATTGGAATCGCCGTCGAAGGAACGCGGCGGCCTTTCGGTTGTAAATCAAAATTTCCGGCGGAGTTTTCTTTCTCCCAGTCATAAGCGCGGGCCCAAGGGGCACTTACCTGCACTTATCGCCGGGAAAAGGGGAAATCGTGACAGGGAATACCGTGAAATCTGGCTCGTTTTGCAGATGCAGCGCCCATGATCGCGTCAGGGCCACGCATTCTCCTCGTAAACCGTCAGACAAAGGTTCCGTCGCGCATGGGGCGCACCAAGTCACAGCGGTTCGCGATATCGGGATTGTGCGTGACGAGCACCACGGCCTGGCCGTGGTCCTTCGCGAGGCGCGTCAGCAGGTCAAAGACGATGCCGGAGTTCTTCACGTCAAGATTTCCAGTCGGCTCGTCGGCGAGGATGATCGTCGGCTCGTTCGCCAGCGCGCGCGCGACGGCAACGCGCTGCTGTTCGCCGCCCGAGAGCTGCGTGCCCAGCCGGTGGGTCTTGTCCCCCAGCCCGACCGAGTCCAGCAGCGAGTGCGCGCGGTCGGACATGGCCTCCGGCGTGAGTTTGCCGAGCTTGCGCATGGGCATCATCACGTTGTCGAGCGCGCTGAATTCGAGCATGAGGAAGTGAAACTGGAAGACGAAGCCAATGTGCGCGCAGCGGGCCGCGGTGCGCGCGGCGTCGTCGCTGTTCGACATCGTCTGGCCGTTGATCGCGATTGTGCCCCCATCCGGCTGGTCGAGCAGGCCGAGGAGATAAAGCAACGTGCTCTTGCCGCAGCCCGACGGACCGACGATCGCATAGACCTGTCCGCGGTGCGCCTCGAACGATACGCCCTTGAGCACGTGCACGCGCCCCTCCCCCTGCCCGAGATAACGGTGGAGGGCGTCGCAGCGGAGGGCGAGTTGGGCGGGTTCGGCCATGGGGAAATTATTGCGCGGTGCCGCGGACGATATCGCCGGGCTCCAGCCGTGCGGCGCGGCGCGCCGGGATGATGCTGGCCGCCATCACCATGACGGCCGCGGTGAGGATGGCTTCGACGTAGTGCCAGCCGCTGACGGTGACCTGGAAGGTCTCCGTCTTGAAAATACCATTGATGGGCAATGGGATCTGGGAAACGGCAAAAGTGCCGACGGCGCCCACCAGCGCACCGAGCAGCGCGCCGATGGCGAGCACGATGCCCGCCTGCCAGAGAAAGATGTGGGTGATGTCGCGGCGCTCGTAGCCCATCGAACGGAGGATCGCGATGTCCTTGGTCTTCTCGAGGACGATCATCGCGAGGGTGTTAAACATCGCGAGTCCGGCGATGAGGGTGAACACCGACACCGTGATCGCGGAAGAAACGCTCAGGGCCTTAAACGCCGATAGCCACGCCTTTTCCCGCACCTGCCAGGGCCGGGCGCTGTGGTGGAGCACGTCCTGCATTCGGAGCGCATCCTCGGGCGCCCGGTTCTTGTCGAAGAGATTGATCTGGATGAACGTCACGCCGATCCGCTTTTTCAGGAGCGACCGGGCCTCGTTCATATGCACGTACACGCGGGTTTTGTCGACGTCTGTGATCCCGGTCTCGTAGATGGCGCTCACGCGGTAGCGGCGCAGCTGGCCCTGCACGTCGAGCAGGAACGAATTGCCCACTTCAAGTTGCAGGCGTTCCGCGAGCATCTTGCCGACCAACGCGCCGGTCGGCGCCACTCGAAAGGCGTCGATGCTCCCCTGTACGATCTGATGACCGAGATCGGACACCTTCAAATGCTCGTCGAGATTGATACCGAACACCTGCGCGCTCTCATTCTTGAAGGAGCTCCGGACCAGCACGTTGCCCCGCAGGACAGCCGACGTGCCAGAAACGTTCGGGAATTCCCGTAGCGCGTTGATGACCGCCTTGGGCTCGTCTACGCCCTCGATGTATTTGACTCCCTCGCGGTGGCTGATGAGAAAGTCCGAGCCCGCACCGGCGTCCATAGAGCGGATCGTGTCCTGGATCTTGTCTTCCACGCGCAATGCGCCATCCGAGCCCAGGATCGTCTTGATGAAAAAATCCTCAAACCCGCTGGTGGTCGCCTGCGTGACAATGAAGAGGCCCACGCCCAGCACGGTGCAGGACAGGCTCATCAGCATGGCGCGCTTCTTCGCCGTGAGAAACCGGAAGGCGATGCGGAGGTTGGGCGACATAGGAGACGCGGCTCGGAAGTCGGGCGCGAACGGTGAGCCCGACTATTTGACCAACTCCGTGCTGACGCGGTCACCGTCGCGAAATTTGTCGAGTTCCTCGACAATCACCAGGTCACCCGTCGCCAGCCCCTTGGTGATCTCGGCGATATTCATACTGACGTAGCCGGTCTCCACGGCGCGGAGCTTCACGCGACCGTTTACCACCGCGTACACATTGTTCCCAAAGAGCGCCCGGCGCGGGATCAGCGCCTTTGAGTCACGCTGGCCGACCACGATATTCACTTCTCCCGTCAGGCCAGGGATCAGCACCTCGGCGGGGCATTTCACGTCAAGGTGCACGAGGTAGCGCTGGGTTTCCGCCTCAGCGGTCGGCAGGATCTGCGCGACGGCCGCTTCGTAGGTATCGTTTTCCCGTCCGAGGAAACGCACCGTGGCCTTCTGGCCGAGCTTGATGCCGGAAAAGTCCTCCTGGCTAATCTTGGCCTCGACCGTGCGGCTGGTGGAGATGAGCGTGGCGATGGAGGCGTTGGCTCCGATGAGATCACCCGGCCGCGCAAAGACCGCGGACACGATGCCCTCAAACGGCGCCGTGATGGTCATCTTGTCGAGCTGCCGATGCTGAACCTTCAGGGAGTTTTCGTAGAAATCGGTCTGCTGCTTGTTCGTGACCTTCTCCAAGGCGAGTTTCTGCTCGATCTGGCGGACGAGCCGTCGCTGTTTATCCAGTTCCGCCGGCGGATAATTGCCCGTCTTGGTGAGGCGCTCGTAGTTTTCAAGGGCTTCCGTCGCGGTATCAAGGTCGAGCTTGATGGCCGAGCCGACGGCGATGCTCTGCTTGAGGGCGTCGAAGTCGTTTTGGGTTTTCTCGATTTGCAACTCAAGATCGCCGGTATCGATCTGCGCCAACATGGTGCCCGGGCTGACTTTGGCCCCGAGTTCGAGCTCACTCTTCACGATGCGGCCGGAGACCTCGCTCTTCAGCTCCATGACATATTCCGCCTGCACCGTCACGCTGCCGGGGACTGCCTTGACGGCGGAACCGCTAAAGACCGCGGCGACGCGCGCCGCCGGCTTGAAGATTGCAAAGAGGATAAATCCGACGACGACCAGGGCCGCCGCCCCGATAAGGAGCTTACGCATCATGGTTATTTGGGCAGGTTGGCCAGCGCCGGATCCTGCTGGAGGGTGGAAAGGAATTCCGCGGACTTCATCAGGTAGTCTGACCGCGCGGTGTAAGCATTGATCCGCGTGTCCTCGTAGGAAAGCCGGGTGGTATTGACATCCGTCTCAGAGGCGAGACCGCGACCGGCGTCAGCCTTCTTGTCCCGCAACGCCCCGGTGCTGGAGACCAGAATACGGTTGGCGATTTCCATGCTACGGCGGGAGTACCCCACCTG
>Ga0105047_10000236_pt1 | contig 86894 bp, 80 predicted proteins | sample MAT04_FD_78384 | JGI IMG/M metagenome (GOLD analysis project Ga0105047, IMG submission 78384) | Freshwater microbial communities from Lake Fryxell liftoff mats and glacier meltwater in Antarctica - MAT-04 (megahit assembly) | ecosystem: Environmental > Aquatic > Freshwater > Ice > Liftoff... | reverse complement strand
GGAGATGCCCTGCTCCATCATCCGGAGCTGCTCCAGCACCGGCATCGCCTGCGAGACCGAGGACCGCGAGTGCGCGGAGCGCGCGAGAGAGAAGAGCCTCGAGGTGAAGTGCGAGCAGCACTGCACGCGGTCGACTCGCCTCATCTATTGCCCGCCCGACACCGGACGCGCCGACTCCAAGATAGTGTGGATCCTGCTCGCGCTCGCCGTGGTGCTCGCGTCGGTCGGCTCCGCCGTCGCCTGGGTCGTCCTCAGGAAGAAGGACGCCTGACCGCAGAGGCCGTGACGACGGGCTGGTTCTCCGGCGAGCTCGGGGCGAGCTTCACGTCGGCGACGAGCGCCTTGGCGATCGCGTTCGCGCGATAGCCCTCGCGCGCCGCCAAGCGACAGACCTCGTCGACCTCGCGCTCCTGCAGCGCGACGCTCGCGCGGCCCTCGATGCCCTCGCGGTCGGCGATGAACTGCGCGAGCTCCTCGAAGGCCTCCTTGGAGAGCCACAAGACGCCGCCCGCCTCGTGAATACCGAGGAACGTGCGCGCGCGCGGCTCGTCGAGCGCGGGCTTCATCGCCTCGCGGAGCGGCGCGACGGGCAGCGTCACGGCGAGGAGCACGAGCGCGGCGTTCCGGTGCGCGACGTAGGGATCGGCGTCCTCGGAGAAGGCCGCGAGCACCGGGAGCGAGAGCTCCCACTGCAGCAGGATCTCCGCGCGCGTGAGCTCGGGCTGGTCCGCGGCGAGCAGATCGATCACCGCCTCGACCTCGGCCCACGCGATGAAGAGCTCCAGGCCCGGCCAGGCCTCGGGCTCGTCGGGCTTCGTGTCGCCGTTCGTGACGTCCACGCCGTTCGCTTCTGCCGGCTTCGTGTCAGGCGTCGCCTCGGGCGCGGCGCTCGTCTTCGCGCGCGTGACGTGGAGCGCCTTGGGGTCGCTCGGCCGCGCATGCGCGCGCGTCAGGATGCTCGCGAACCGCTTGCGGAGCGTGGCGAGCACCGGCTCGACCACGGCGCTGTCGGCGTCGGCGTGCGGGCCGCCGCGCATGTACGCGAGCCCGTCGGCCACGTGCGTGATGCGCTCCTCGAGCGCCGCGAGGACCGCGGGGGTCGGCTCGCGCTTCGCCTCCTCCCAGCCCGAGGCGAGGAACGCGAGGTGGCCACGGCCGAGCGCCTGGCGCAGCGGCTCGTGCACGGGACGGAACCGCAGCTCGAGCATCGCGCGCTCGATCGACGGCACGCCGCGCCCCGCGAGCTGCTTCGCGAGCTCGTCGTAGGGCATCTCCTTCGTGGCGGTGACGCCGCGGAACTCGTGGAGCACGTGGTACTTGAACGCGCCGAGGTCCCAGAAGAACCCGCCCTCGATCTCGCTCATCGGGCGCAGGTACTCGAGACGCTTCGAGGCATCGCGGAAGATCATCCAGTCGCCTTGCGACGTCGAGATGCCGAGCGCCTGACCGATGCTCGGCGCGGACGTGCTGCCGTCCTCGCGCCGCGTAGGGATGCTGTGGAGGATGCGCCCGCGCGCATTCTTGAACTTGTTGTTGAACAGCACGAGCGCGCGTTCGGTGCCGACACCGTTCGCGTAGGCGTACACGTCCTCGTCGACGCCACCGCCCTCGGACATGAAGTCGAAGAGCGCGAACTCCGCGACGCCGCTGAAGAGGTAGCGCTTCTTCATGATCGGGAAGATCTCCCGTTCGTGACGCTCCACCAGGCCGCGGTTCACCGGCTCGTCGAACTTCGCGCGCCGGTACTCCATGCCGTACTTCTCGTGCAGGCCTTCGACCTGTCCGTGACCGAACATGGGCAGCCCGGGCATCGTGCACATGAGCGTGCACACGCCGAAGTACTTGTCGTCGCTCCCGAACTGCGCGATCGCCGTCTCCTCGTCCGGGTTGTTCATGAAGTTGACGAAGCGCTTGAGGATCTCCGGCTCGAAGTCGAGGACGTTCTTGATCGTCTGCCGGTACTTCTCGTTCTCCTCGCGCTTCAGCATGTTCATGAACGCCGAGTTGTAGACACGGTGCATGCCGAGCGAGCGGACGAAGTAGCCCTCCATCATCCAGAAGGCCTCGGCGAGCAGCAGCGTGTCGGGCGCGCGCTGCTTCACCGTGTCGACCACCTCGCGCCAGAACTCGACCGGGAAGACGCGGTCGAACTCGTCCTGCGTCATCGCGTAGTCGGCGCGCGACGGGATCGCGCCGCCGCTGCCGGGAAGCGGGAACCAGAGGCGCGAGAAGTGACGCTTCGCGAGCGTCATGGCCGCGTCGAAGCGGATGATCGGGAACATGCGCGCGACGTGCAGGATGGTCTCGATGACCGCGTGGCGGACCTCGGCCTTCGTGTAGTCGAGCTGCGCGGTGTCGTTCCACGGCATGCTGGTGCCGTCGTTGCCGTGGTAGATGAAGCGGTCCTGGCCGGTGTGCCGATCGTGGCGCCGGAAGACGACGGCCGCGTCCGTCTTGTTCCAGTAGCCCTCCTCGATGAACACGCCGACGTGCGGGTTCTCCGAGAGGTCGGGGCCGCCGAAGCGGTAGCCGGGGAAGGGGGGCGCCGGCGCCTGGATGAACCAGTCCGGGTGGTTCATCACCCACTCGGCGTCGATGCCGACATGATTGGGCACCATATCTGCGGCGAGGCGCAGCCCGCGCTTCCACGCGCGGTACTTCAGGTTCTCGTACGCCTCGTGGCCGCCGAGCTCCCACGCGATGTCGTACTTCATCAGCGAGTACGCCGAAGCGACCGCGTCCTGATCGCCGCGGAGCTGCTTGATGTGCTTCGACGCCTTGCTGCGCTCGAAGAGGCCGATGAGCCAGAGGCCGGTGAAGCCGCGCGACGCGAGGAGATCGAGCTCCTCGTCGGGGATCTGGTCGAGGCGGTCGATGTGACGCTCGTACTTCTTCGAGAGCTGGTCGAGCCAGACGAAGACCGTCTTCGCGACGATGACCACGTGCGGCATCCAGTCGACGTCGGCGCTGAAGCGCCTGGGCTCCACCTCCTGCCGGCGACGGTCGAAGGTCATCGCGTCCATCAGCGGCGCGCCCGGACCGGGACCGCCTTGATAGAAGTACTTGGCCTCCTCGGTGAGAAAGTCCTTCGCCCAGAGCACGCGGCGCCAGATGTCGAGCTGGTCGAGCCCGAGCGACTGACCCCAGTTGACCTCGATGAACTTCAGCTGGTCGAGGATCGACTCGGGGGCCGCACGCAGCGGCGCGAGCAACAGATCGAGGAGCGTCTCTCCGCGGGGACCGAACGGCGCGTCCTCCTCGAAGAAGCGCTGCGTCTCGCCGACGAACGCCTTGTAGGTGTCACCGAGGTCCGCGTCCGTCACGATCGAGCGCACCGGCTCGTACGCACGGTTCTGGTTGGTGAGCCACAGGAGGAGGACCTCCGTCGTGGTCTCGTCAAGGGCGCGCTTGCCCTCGCGCGCGAGGAGCTTCTCGGGGGTCTCGTCGCCCTCGCCCTGCTGATGCTTGTAGATTGCAGGCGGCGGGAACGAGGAGAGGAACGTGACGAGCGTCTCGCGCACGCCGCCGTCGCCGATGGCGCTGCCGAGCTGACCCCGCAGCGTGTCGAACGCCGCCGCGTTCTTCTGGCGATAGAGGTCGATGACCGTGTGGAAGATCTCGTGCACGAGCGCCATCGCCGCGAGCTCGGCCGGCCGGAGGCTCGTGGCAGCGCTTCGGCCGTCCTTCGCGTTGATGCGGTCGGCAAAGCGCCGGGCGTCGCCCGTGTCCCGGAATGCGACATCGCCGCGGGCCGTGAAGAACACGTCGTCGAAGCGCGTGGGGAAGTAAGCGTCGCGAGCCGTCTTCCGTGCGTGCATGGCGCACACTTAGCGCTCTCTGGGTCCGGCGCCCACGCTGAAAGACACGAAAAGATGCGGCAATCCGTGGCGGGCCTACGTCGGCGCCTTCCCGACGAGGCCGGCCCCTCGCCCACAGCCCCGCTGAGCATGCCAGGGCCCAGCCCCGCGGGCGCCGATGGGGATGGACTGCACCGATGAAAGAGCCACCTGCGGCCCTGAAACACGCAAGTTTCGCGCTGCAATCACCTTCGTTTTCGTCCCGCGGGACGCGTATACTTCTGAACTGGCCCCCTTCGTTCGGAACCTCGATTTCCGGACGGGCGGGTGAGGGAGAACCGATAGGCGTGTCCGAGTACGAGATGCCCAAGGTCGGCGATGTCATCGCCGGCAAGTACCGCCTCGAGCAGGTCGCCGGAGAGGGCGGCATGGGCATCGTCTACGCGGCCGAGCACCTCGTTCTCAAGCAGCGTGTGGCCGTCAAGGTCCTCCTCCCCGACGCCGCGAGCTCGGAGCTGGTCGTCGAGCGCTTCGCGCGCGAGGCCCAGGCAGCCGCGCGCATCACGAGCGAGCACGTCGCCCGCGTCATGGACGCCGGCTCCACGGCCACGGGCGCGCCCTTCCTCGTCATGGAGTACCTCGAGGGCTGTGACCTCGAGGAGCTGCTCTCCGTCGAGGGGCCGCTGCCGCTCACCGAGGTCGTCGACTACCTGCTGCAGTCGCTCGAGGCCCTCGCGCACGCGCACGCCGTCGGGCTCGTGCATCGTGACATCAAGCCGGCGAACCTGTTCCTCGCCTGTCGCCCCGACGGCGGCAACGTGATCAAGATGCTCGACTTCGGCATCTCGAAGGCCATGCGCTCGCGCCCGGAGGAGAAGAAGCTCACCGGTCAGGCGGTGCTCGGCTCGCCCGTGTACATGTCGCCGGAGCAGCTCCGGAACGCGAAGGACATCGACGCCCGCGCCGACATCTGGTCGCTCGGAATCGTCGCGTACGAGCTGCTCTCGGGCAAGCCGCCGTTCGACGGCGACGGCGTCGGCGAGATCTTCGCCGCCATCCTCGAGAAGGATCCCGTTCCGCTCCACGTCGAGAACTGGCGGCTGCCGCCCGAGATCTCCGCGATCATCGCGAAGTGCCTCCAGAGGAAGCCGGAGGATCGCTGGGTCGACGCCGCCGAGCTCGCGCGCGCGCTGAAGCCGTTCGGTAGCGGCACCTGGAACAGCGTCATCGAGCGCGCCGAGCAGGTCCTCCAGCGCGCGAAGCTCCTGAAGAAGACGGAGACGCCGTCGGAGGCACGCCGCGTCGTTGCGGCGCTCAGAGAGGTCGCCGAGCGCGCACGGACGACGGGCGGTGGGCGCGCGACGATGAGCGGCACGGACGCCTTCCCGCTGACGCTCGTCAAGGCTCCGGGCGCCCCGGACTCGCGGCCCGACGTGCCGTCCGCCCCGGAGAGCGTTCGCGAGCGAGCGCAGGGCTCCGTGAAGCGGATGGGCGTCACGCGCTGGGTCGGAGCGGCCGCCGCGGCGGTCGTGATCGTCGGCGCCGTCGTGGCCGTCGTGCGCTCGGGGCGCGCAGCGGCAGCCGACAAGCACTCTCCGGTCAACACGGCGGCGAGCGCGAGCACTGCGGCCGCCGCGGCTCGCGGCAGCGTGGTCGGCGCGCAGCGCGACGACGGCACGACCGAGCCGGCCGCGACGGGCGAGGACGGCGCTCCGATGGTGATGGACTTGCCCGACTCGCCCGGACAGACTGGTGACCCGAAGCGATCGAGGAACGCGAAGCCCGGGAAGCCGCAGCGGCCGAAGTTCCTGAATACGCGCGAATGAAGTGACTACCGAACGCTCCCGCATGTCGTCTCGCGCGCTGCCGGCCCTCGCCACCTTCGTTGCATTCGCATCGCTCTCCGTCTTCGCACGCGACGCGCGCGCGCAGGGCATCTCCACCGAAGCTCCGTCCGGCATGTCGAACGAGATGCGCGCGGAGTACCTCTTTCGCTCCGGGGAGAAGAAGTTCGACTCCGGCAAGTACGCCGAGGCATGCGCCGACTTCGCCGAGAGCCTGCGGCTAGGTCCGAAGCTGGGCACGCTGCTGAACCTCGCGCTCTGCCACGAGACGGTCGGCAAGCCCGCCACGGCCTGGGGTGAGTTCCACCACGGAGCGGCGTGGGCTGCGCAGAACGGCCAGAAGGACCGCCACGACTTCGCGATGCAGCATGCGCTCGCCCTCGAGACGAAGCTGCCGCGTGTCCTCCTCAAGCTCCCGAGCGATCGCGCCCTCGAGTCCGTCGAGGTGGACGGCGAGCCTCTCCCCGACTCACGCTGGTACCTGCCCGTGTTCCTCGACCCGGGCGAGCACTCGGCGACCATCAGCGCGCCCGGCAAGCAGCGGAGCACGGTGAAGTTCCGCGTGACCGACTCGCCGACCGAGCAGCTCGTCAACATCCCCAGCCTCGGCGACGACGTCGTCAAACCCGCGCCCGCACCGCCGCCCGCACCAGGGGCGCCGGCGGACCCGGACCGCGTGCGTCGTCTGACGGGCATCGGCCTCGCGGCCCTCGGCGGCGTGGGGCTCGCCGTCGGCCTCACGTTCGGGCTCCTCGCGGTCGAGAAGCGCGACGAGATCGGCGCGCTCTGCTCCGGCAACCGCTGCACCGCCGACGGCGCGGAGCTCTATCGCGACGCGCAGTCGCGCGCCACGGTCGCCACGGTCGCCACCGTCATCGGCGTGGGCGCCGGCGCGGTCGGAGGCTTCCTGTTCTTCACGAGCCGACCGGCGCGTCCAGGGCCCCGCATCGGGGTGACTCCGCGCGCGGGCGGCGCCGACCTCGGCTTCGGAGGCACGTTCTGATGCGCGCGATGCTCCTGGCGCTCGCCCTCCTCGCGGCAGGCACGGCGGGCTGCTCGTGGCTCATCGGGGTCTCCGACGACCCCGTCGAGGTCGAATCCCCGGGCGCAAGCGACGCCGGCGACGAGGACGCGCCTGCCGAGTAGCGCCCATCGCGGAACTTTCCGGACTCGGGCGCTGTCCTCGAATCAGGAATGGCAAGGCCTCCGACGCGCGGTGGGGCCGGTCTGCCGGCCCCTGATGGATCCTTCGAAGGGCCAACATCGTCGGACTTTGCACTCTTTGCCGACAATGTTGCACCATGGCCCGAAGTGGCGCTGCCGGACGACGTCGAAGCCAAGCTGATCGAGCGATTGATCGCGCGTGACGAACGCGCGTTCAACGAGCTCGTCACGGCGTACGGACGTCGCGTGTCTGCGCTCGTCCTCCGCATGCTGGGCAACCGCGCCGAGGCCGAGGATCTCACGCAAGAGGTCTTCGTCCAGGTCTTCAAGGCGATCGGCACGTTCCGCGGAGAGTCGAAGCTCTCGACGTGGATCTATCGAATCGCCGTGAACCTCTGCAAGAACCGCTCGAAGTACCTGCGCGTGCGTCACGCGAACGAGCAGGACGAGCTCGAGGCGGTGGCCGAGCGCATCCCGCTCGGTGACGCGCAGAGGTCGAACACCGGGCACATCGAGCGGCCCGACGAGGCGATGGCCGGCCGCCAGGTCGAGAAGATCGTGCAGGACGCGATCCTCAAGATCGATCCGGCCTTCCGCGAGTGCCTCATCCTGCGCGACGTCGAGGAGCTCAGCTACGAGGAGATCGAGCAGATCACGGGCCTCGCCGCTGGTACGGTGAAGAGCAGGATCTTCCGGGCGCGAGCCCAGCTCAAGGAGATCGTCGAGCGCGAGCTCGGTGAGAAGATCGGATGAGCACAGACGCGAAGAACCCCGAGCGCGGTGGCGAGGAGCTCGACTCGGACACGCAGCCGGTCGAGGAGGTCGAGGTGCCCGCGCTGAGCGCGCTCCTCAAGCGTTCGCTCACGCCGGCCGAGCCCGCGAGCGATGCGACCGACGCCCCGAAGGAGCCGAGCGAGCAGGACCGCGCGCTCCTCCTCGCCGTTCAGCGGAAGCTCCGCCAGCGCTCGAAGGGGAAGTTCTACGCCGACGGATGGAGCACGTCGCACTCGCGCGTGAACTACGCGCTCGTCGCCGGCGTCATGCTCGTCGTCATCGTCGCGGTCTACCTCGCGATGGGTCCGATGGGCATCTCCCTGCACTGACCGACCCTCGGGAGCTCTCCCGCTCACCGTTTGCTCATCGAGCGCTCACGAGCGCGGTCGCCCGCACCCGGTACGGTCAGGGGTGAGGTTCGACCGTGTCCGATGAACGTCAGCTGAAGGTCTCCTACGACGTCTCGAACGCGTTCTTTCGGCTCATTCTCGACGAGACGATGACGTACTCGTGCGCGCTCTTCGACCACCGCGGAGAGCCGCTGGAGCTCGCCCAGCGACGCAAGCTCGCATGGCTCTCGGACGCCGCCGCGGTGCTGCCGGGGATGCGCGTGCTCGACATCGGGTGCGGGTGGGGAGGCGTGCTCGCGTACCTCGTCGAGGAGCGGGGAGTCCGCGAGGCCCGCGGGATCACCCTGAGCACGGCCCAGTACGAGTACTGCGCGGCAGAGCGCATGCCGGGCGCGGCGGTGGAGCTCGTCTCGTACCTCCTTCTAAGATTCTTGCGGGAAGGTCACGTAGGCTTTCCCCATGAGCGAGCTGAAGCCCACCGCCTGCGTTCTCTGCGAGTGCAACTGCGGGCTCGAGGTCGAGCTCGGGGGTGAGGGAGGCCGCCACCTCGTCAAGCTGCGCGGCGACAAGCGTCACCCCTCGTCGCGTGGCTACGCGTGCGAGAAGGCGCACCGGCTCGACCACTACCAGAACAACCGCGATCGCCTGCTGATGCCGCAGCGCCGCAAGGCCGACGGCACCTTCGAGACCATCGACTGGGACACGGCGATCCGCGAGGTCGCCGCTCGCCTCGTGAAGGTGCGCGACACGTTCGGCGGTGACTCGATCTTCTACTACGGCGGCGGAGGGCAGGGGAACCACCTCCCTGGCGCCTACGCCACGGCCACACGTCGCGTCCTCGGCTCGCGCTATCGCTCGAGCGCGCTCGCGCAGGAGAAGACCGGCGAGTTCTGGGTCAACGACCGCATGCTCGGCGGCGGGACGCGCGCCGACTTCGAGCACTGCGACGTCGCGCTCTTTCTCGGGAAGAACCCGTGGCACTCGCACTCGATCCCGCGCGCGCGTGTCACGCTGAAGGAGATCTCCTCGGACCCCGCGCGAACCTTGATCGTCATCGACCCGCGGCGCACCGAGACGGCCGCTCTCGCCGACGTTCACCTCGCCGCGCGCCCCGGTGCGGACGCGTATCTGCTCGCGGCCATCCTCGGCGTCCTCGTCGAGGAGGACCTCGTCGATCACGCGTTCATCGAATCTCGCACCGAAGGCCTCGAGCCCGTCGTGGCGGCGCTCCGCCAGGTGCCCATCGCGGCCTACGCGGCACGCGCCGGCATCGCGGAGGAGGAGGTGCGTCGCGCCGCGCGGCTCATCGGGCGCGCCAGGGCGTTCTCGAGCTTCGAGGACCTCGGCGTGCAGATGAACCACGGCTCGACGCTCGTGAGCTATCTGCACAAGCTGCTCGTCTTCCTCACCGGGAGCTTCGGCAAGGCGGGCACGCAGTACGTGCCCACGGTCTTCGTCAACTTCATCACCGGCGCCACGGGCAAGAAGAGCCCCGTCGCCGGCGCGCCGATCATCAGCGGCCTCGTGCCGTGCAACGTGATCACCGAGGAGATCCTCACCGATCACCCCAAGCGGTATCGCGCGATGCTCGTCGAGGCGTCGAACCCGGCTCACTCGCTCGCGGACTCCAAGCGCACGCGCGAGGCGCTCCGCTCTCTCGACACGCTCGTCGTCATCGACGTGGCGATGACCGAGACCGCCGAGCTCGCCGACTACGTGCTGCCGGCGTCCACGCAGTACGAGAAGGCGGAGGCGACGTTCTTCAACTTCGACTTCCCCGAGAACCAGTTCCAGCTCCGTCCGCAGCTCTTGCCGCCGCCGGAAGGGCCGCTTCCGGAGGCCGAGATCCACGCACGCCTCGTCGAGGCGATGGGCGCGCTCGGCGAGTCGGACCTCGCGCCGCTCCGCGAGGCCGCTTCGCACGGGCGAATCGCCTATGCGCAGGCGCTGTTCGCGCACGTGATGAGCAACGCGAAGCTCGCCCCGCTCGCGCCGGTCATCCTGTATCGAACGCTGCCGCTCGCCGCCGACGTCAAGGAGGGCGCGGTGCTCTTCGGGCTCTGCCTCAAGTTCGCGATGGAGAATGGGCCGTCGCTCGCGCGAGCAGGTTTCGAGGGCAATCCGCTCGAGGCGGGGGATGCGCTCTTCTCCGCGATGCTCGAGCGCCCGTACGGCGTCGTGTTCGCGAGGGACGAGTGGAGCGACGTGAACGCTCGCGTGAAGACGCCGAACGGCAAGATCCAGCTCTGTCTTCCCGATCTCCTCGAGGCGCTCGTCGCGCTCGCCAGCGCGCCGGCCGAGGCTCACGACGCGAGCTTTCCCTTCGTGCTCTCCGCGGGCGAGCGTCGCTCGTTCACGGCGAACACGATCATCCGCGATCCCTCGTGGCGCAAGAAGGACGGGGACGGCGCACTGCGCATCCATCCGGACGACGCGAGCGCCCTCGGTGTGGTCACCGGCGATCACGTGAAGCTCTCCACCAAGCGCGACTCGGTGGTCGTCGTCGTCGAGGTCTCGGACTCGATGCGCCGCGGCCACGTCTCGCTGCCGAACGGGCTCGGTGTCGGTTATCCCGCGGAGAACGGGCGCGCGGTCACGGGCGTCGCTCCGAACGAGCTGACCTCCGTGGAGGATCGCGACCCGTTCGTGGGCACGCCCTGGCACAAGCACGTGCCGGCGCGCATCGAGCGCGTGGTCGTCTCCTAGCTCACCGGGGCCCGGTGGTGGGTGCGCATGTCGAGACCCCGGCGCCGACAATCTCGAAGTCGACGGTGGCGACCTTGGTGGTGCTCCCGTTCCCGGGTCGGTACCGGTAGACGTCGCTGAAACCACCCGGCCCGACGAACGCGTAGAAGTCGCCTCCCCAGAAGGCAAAGGCCAGCGAGGAAGCGCCCGTCGTGCTCGGCGTGATGGCCGGCTGCGGCACCTGGCTGAGCGGCCGCGCGTTGGTCTTGTCGAGCTCGGCGATCACGAAGGGACTCTGCGCGGAGCCTTCGAAGACCCCGAAGAGGCGTCCGTCGCCGGTGCCGGTGAGCTCAGCGTCTCCCTTCAGCACGTCGTAGAGACCGATCTGCGTGATCGTCAGCGACTGCGTGTCGAGGCGGCCGAGCCCGACCTTCGAGACGAAGAGCGTCTCGCCGTCTGCGCCCCCGTCACCGTTCGTCGAGAACCCCATGCCGAACTGCGGGGCGAAGCCGCTCTGCGCCGAGGCGAACGAGGTCCGCTTGCACTTGCCCGTCCGCGTATCGACCCTCGCGAGCCCTCCGTCCATGAAGAGCACCCATGCGACCCCGGTGCGGTCGACGGCCATGCTGAACGGGTCGCCCGCGCACTGGATCGGACCGACCCGCGTGAACGCGAGGCCCGGCGGGTCGAAGCGCCACAGGCCGCCCTTCGAGTCGATCACGTAGACGTATTGCGTCTCCTCCGCGCACGTCGGACCGGCGACCCACGTGTCGTCCCCGACGAGCAGGGGCCCGGCGTCACTGTCCCTCCCCGCCGGGAAGCCCGTGTCGAACGAGGCCGGCGGTGGCCGGCTCTCGCTGCAGCCCCACGCGAGACACGCGAGCAGGGCCGCGGCGGTCGTGGCCCCGCATGGAAGACGCGAGCGCGGGGACATCGACCGGTCGAGCGCGACTACCGCTTGGCCTTGGCCTTGGTCGCGCGAGCGCGTGCCTTCGGTGAGCTCTTCGCACGCTCGGAGCGGAGATTCAGGTTCGTGTCCGGCTTCGAGCGGTTGGCCCCAGCGCGTGTCGACTTGCGCGACGGACGCTTGCCCTTGGGGGGCGCGGGCTCCTTCTCGTACGTCGCCTTCTTCCCCGCGGCCTTCGGCTCGTGGTGCGTGTGCTTCTCCACGTCCGACTTGCGGCGTGCGAGCTTGCGCGCGCGTTTCGGCTTCGTGCCCTTCTTCGCCGCCTCGGCCTTCGCCTGCTCGCTCTTCGTCGCCATGTCGGTCGCTCCTTCGGGTTGTACCTACGCTACATCACAGCCCCTCGAGCGCGAAGAGGCGAGAGGCAGGGGAGGGAGCGTTCAGGCGGGGACGCGCACCATCGCTGCGATACAGAGGGCGGCACGTGCCGTCCATGCGGCGGTGCGGATCCAGTTCGCCGAGACCAGTCGTGCGTGAACATCGGGGTCGAAGCTTCGCGCGAGCGCCTCGTGAGCCGGCACGAGGAGGAAGAACGTCGCGGCCCAGACGATCGCGAGCAGTCCTGTCGTCGGCCATCGCTGCCAGCCGGGGCCGACGTTCAGCAGCGCGAGAGCGACGCACGCACCGGCCTCGGCGAGCATCGGCGCGGCGACGACCCAGGTCGTGCGCGTCATGTGCGCGGCCTGGTAGGCGGTCGAGTCCGCGCCTACCTTCGCGAGCAGAGGGTAGTGGACCACCTGGACGAACCAGATGAGCCCTGTCATGAAGAGCACGCTCGTCAGCTCGGTCCAGCGAAGCATCCGCACGAGCTCCTGCATCGAGCGAGCATCGTCCATTGCTCTCGACGATGAAAGCACGCCAGAGCGGGGCGTTGCGTGATGCGACATCACTCCCTCTTTCGGGCCGAGTCGTCGGATGTCCCTGGCGTCCCTCCAGATGGATGCTTAGACGAAGGGGATGCGAGTTTTCCTGGCCGTCGTCGCGACCGCACTCGCGGCAGGCTGTGGCCCGGCGCCGGGCAGCGAGGCGCGCGTCCCGGCGGGAGCCGTTCGCGTGGTGCCCGCCGACCAGGTGAAGGGCACGTGCCATTGCGACGACGACGAGGACGGGGCGGAGGAGGCGACCACGCCGCGTCCCTCGACCACGTACGTGAAGCTCCACGAGTGGCAGCCGTCGCCGCAGGTCGTGGAGGTCGAGGCCTCGGTCCCGCCCCGTGGGGAGGAGCCTCCGCAGATCACGACCTTTCCGGCGCTCACCCGCCACTCGCCGATCGGCGAGACCACCGTTCGCCCTACGCGCGGCCGCTTCCGCCGCTAAGCGACCCACCGCTCGTGGCTGAGGCGGCCCCGCGCTAGCATGCGCGCCGTGACCCCTCCGACCCCGATCTCAGAGCCGTCTCGCGCGCGCGTGCTCGCGCGTGCGATGTGGCCGGGGGTGAAGCTCGGCTGGATCCCGATCGCGCTCGTCATGCTGGCGCACCTACCTGGGCGCCACGTCTTTGCCGACAACGAGGCGCTGCACGGAAGACCGGGCTGGCAGTTCTTGTGGGCTGGCCTCTCGGGCGATCTCCTGTACGTGGGGCCGCCCGTCCTCCTCGCGTTCATCGGCCCGCTCGTGATCGGCGCGATCCTCGAGCGCCGGAACCGCCGCCGCGGAGAGGAGGCGAGCCTCGTGCCCGTCGCCGTCGGGTTCTTCTCGACCGCCCTCGCCGCGGCGCTGCTCGTCTCCGCGTGGATGTTCTCGGTCGGCGCCATCGAGTCGAAGCTCGAGCGCGGCCTCTACCCGACCTACCTCGAGACGAAGGTGGCCCTCGGCAGCTCGTCCTTCGTGATCGGCTCGTTGCCGACGCTGCTGCTCGATCGCTATCGCTACACGAGCGCGCTCGTGCTCCTCGCCTCGGGTGCGCTGCTCTTCTTCCACGGGCGCCGCGCGCGTCGCGACCTCCGCTCGCTGCCCGGCGTGGCGGGCTTCGCGGTCTCCGGTCTCATCCTCTTCGGAGTCGACTGCGAGGTCGTGAAGCTCGGTCGCGTCGTCTTCCCGCGCACCGGCAGCTACGCGGAGACGCGCTCACCGATCGAGACCGTCGCGCTCGGCCGCTTTCCGTTCCCGAACCACACGCCGATCACCGACGGCATGCGCCTCGTGTTCTCGACGCACGACTATCCGCGCGAGCAGAAGCGCGCGGGGCTCCGTGCGCTGGGCTACCCCGAGCAGAGCCTCGACCGGCTCGTCGCCTTCGAGAGCAACGAGCCGTGCAGCTCGCAGCATCCGCTCGCGCGCCCGTTCGAGCGCACCCGTGGCAGCCAGGCCGACGCCCTCCTCGACGAGCTCGAGGGGCTCTCGTCTGCGCTCTTCCAGGGCCGCGACGAGCCCGTCGTCGTGTGGCAGGTCGCGATGGAGAGCTTCCGCGGCGACGACATCCACGCGCTCCACGCCGAGGCCCCGGCCGAGCTCACGCCCGTGATGTCGCGCCTCTACGCCGACCGCGAGCACGTCATCGGCTTTCGTGGCGCCTTCCAGGGAGGGTTTCGCACCGCGCAGGGGCTCTCGTCGCTCCACTGCGGGGTCGGGAGCCTGCCCTTCAACATCGCGACGGCCCGCGACATGGGGCACTTCCCGCTGCGCTGCCTGCCCGACGTGCTCTCGGACGGCGGCTTCGAGACGCGCGCCTTCTACGCCTCGGACATGGCGTACGACAGCATGCTCGAGTTCTTCCGCTATCACGGCGTCGAGGTCACACAGGCTGCCGACATGCCGCCCGGGCTGCCCGTCGGCAGCTGGCGCGGTGTCTCCGATCGCGCGCTCTACGACCAGGCGCTCGCGCATGCGTCGGCGTCGCCGCCGCGCTCCATGTACGAGTTCGTGCTGACGCTGAGCGGCCACTCGCCGTTCTCGATCCCGACCGACATGCCGCCCGAGGTGACCGAGCGCGTGGCGCAGAATTGCCACAAGAGCGCCTTCGCGCGGGAGGACGACTGCAGTCGCCTCGCCGTGATCTCGTACGCGGACTACGCGCTCGGCGAGTTCCTCGACAAGCTCGAGAAGTCGCCGATCGCGCGTCGCAGCGTGGTCATCGTCTCTGCCGATCACGCGACGAGCGAGATGTTCCTCTGGCCAGGTACGGCCGAGGAAAAGGTGCGGGCGCACGTGCCCTACCTGATGATCGTTCCGCAGGCGATGCGCGCCGCGGCGAAGCAGCCCGAGCGCGCGGCCTCGCTCCTCCAGGGCCTCCACGATCGCGCGAGCACGCAGGTCGTCTCGCTCATGGACTCGCCGACGCTCGTGACCGCGCTCCTCTCCTCGACGCGCGAGCTCGCGAGCATCCCCGAGCCGTGGCGCTTCCACACCTACGGCGGCCAGGCGACCAGCCCGCACTTCGTGTTCGACGCTCGGCCGAGCGCCCGCGTCTGGGGCACCGACTCGGCGGCGTTCGTCTTCTCCGCCGACGCGGCCGCTTCGGTCACAGCGTACGAGAACAAGAACCGCGCGTTCAGCGGCCCGAGCGAGCTCGAGACGATCAATCCGAGCCTGCGCGGCCCGGCGGCGTTCCTCGCGTCGTTCGCGAAGGGGTACCTCGGGCGCTGCGAGAGCCAGGCGCGGCTTCGTATGAGCCGTCCCGCGACCGCGGTGCGGTAGCGGGCACGCGGGCCTCTCAGGCGCAGAGAGCGCGGAGAGCGTCGAGCACGTCGTCGACGTAAGGGTCGTTCACGCGGCCTCGCTCGGCCTTGGGCCGCGCCCGCTTCACGATGATCGACATCGCGGGCTTCTCGGCGAACCCGGCCTCCTGGAGGAGACTCTGGAGACCGACGCCGCCGTCCGTGCGCCCGGCAGCGGCCATGGCCACCAGGGTGACCGGCCAGGTGCCGGAGGACTTCTCTTCGTGGTGCTGCTGGCGCGGTCGCTTCGACATGACAACGAGCTCTCACGCACCTTACGTGCCGATGCTTGCCGCGGGATGGATCGCGGATGACCCAAGCGCGCATGACCTGGAATGCCCGAGGAGATCTTGGGGCGGTAGGCCGTAGCCCCCAGGTCGGATGGGGCTCGTCGACGCGTTTGACCTGGATCGCCCGGCCCCCGAGTGCGTCTTCGATCCTTCGGGTCAGGTGGCGGCGTCGCGCCGACACCGGCCGCCCGGGTCCTACGATGCCCAGGTTGCCGGAGAAGCTGCGAGGCAGGCCGTTGCGCCGAGGGCTATGCGGCCGAGTCGTCGACCCAGCGCGCGAGAATGACGGTGATGTTGTCGGGGCCGCCGTTCAGGTTGCCGTGCTCGATGAGCTTCGACGCGATCATCTTGAGGTCTTTGTACTTCATGCAGATCTCGAGCATCTCGGGATCCTCGACCGGGCCGGAGAGGCCGTCGGAGCACAGGATGTAGATGTCGCCGGCGCGCGGAGTCTCGAAGCGCGTGTCGACCTTCACGGTGTCCTTCATGCCGAGCGCGCGCACGATGACGTTCTTGTGAGGAAAATTCGCGATCTCCTCGGGCGTGAGGCGCTTCATCTTGATGTAGTCGTTCAGCAGCGAGTGGTCCTCGGTGAGCTGCTCGAGCTTGCCGTCGCGAACGCGGTAGCCGCGCGAGTCGCCGACGTGCGCGACGTAGACGCCTTCCTCGACCGCGAACATCACGACGATGGTCGTGCCCATGCCGCGCTTGCCCGCCTCGCGCTGCGCCGTCTCGTAGATGCGCAGGTTCGCGAGCTTGATACCGGTGATGAGCCGGTTCTCCTCGTAGCCCTTCGCGCGATCCATCTTGTACGGCCAGGTCCGCTCCGGGTCCTGCGCCGTGGCGGCGAAGAACTCCTTCAGCGAATCGACGGCCATCTTGCTGGCGACCTCGCCGGAGGCGTGGCCACCCATTCCGTCTGCGACGACATAGAGGCCGCTGTCCTCGATGATCGAGAAGTTGTCCTCGTTGTGCGTGCGCTTCATGCCGACGTTGGTCTCGCCGGCAACCTCGATGCGGAGTCCCACGCTCGAATGGTCGTGGGCACGACCCCTCTCTGTCAACCGAGGTTTACGGAGCGGGTCGAAGCGTGACCTGAGCTTCGCGGAATTTACCTCCGCTGAAGACGAGAAGCTTGACCTGCTGCCCGATCGCGCGCTTGGCGATGACATCGGCCAGCTGCTCGGGGGTCTCGACCGGAACGCCGTCCACCGCGACGATCGTGTCGGGCGTGTCGCCGGCCTTCAAACCAGCCTTTTCTGCGGGACTTCCGGGGGCGGTGCCCATGACCTTCACGCCCTTCACGTGGCCGGCCTCGCTCGGCGCGCCGCCGAGACCGAGCCACGGCGCGGGCTGGATCGCGGTCGCCGGGGTCCTCACGAGGAAGCTGCGGAGGGCGTAGACGGGGGCGCCGACGGTGATCGCGCTGCAGGGGCTGGCCGGGCTGGCCGCCGGCGTGGCCGCGCCGGCCGGGGCCGGGACGGGGCCTCCCACGTCCTTGCAGGCCTTCACGAGGATGCCGACGACGCGTCCGTTGCCGTCGAGCAGCGGTGCGCCTGGAGTGCTTGCGCTGCCCTTGAGGTCGACCTCGAGCGCGCTGCGGAGGACGTCGCCTTCCTTCGACTTCGGATCGAGGCGGCCCTTCACCGCGACCGGAGCCGGCGTGAGCTTGCCGGCCTTCGGAAGGAACGAGCGAAGGTCGGCGCCCTGCGGATCGGAGTCGGTGGGAACGAGCCCGCCGTCCCACTTTCCCGTCTGCGGGATGAGCAGCGCGAGGTCCCACGCCTTGTCCTTGTGACCGATCTTCGCCTTCACGACGGTGCCGTCCGCGTAGCGGATCTCCGGCTGGTCGATGGTCGCGAGCGGGGAGAGCGCGGTGAGAATGCGGCCGTCCTTCAGGAGGACGGTGCCGACCGCGAGCGGGCGCCCGCCCTGCTCGATCTGGACGATGCCACGGCGAACCTGCTCGGCGGTGAAGCCGGCGGCCTCGGTCGTGGGCGGGCCGGCGGGGGTGGCCGCGGGGCCCTGACCGGGCAGCGCTGGAAGTGTCGACGGCGGGGCCGCGGACACGCGGTCGGCGCCGAGGCCGACGCTCAGCCCCACGAGCGAGGACAGGACAAAGCGACTTGCGAGGAGTGCCGGGCGCGCCATTCGACCTTCGAATCTAGCACCTGCCGTGCCGGCTCGAAGCGGGGCGGTCCGGGGGCGGTCCGCGAGGGCGGGCGAGCCGTCCTGGGTGGATGAGCGCCCTCGGACCGCCGCCATGCCTTGACACGAGCGCGGGAAGGGTGGGAAACACAGGCCGGGTGATTTTATGAGCGCAAGTGAGGGAAATCAGGCGGATTCGCATGCGGACGAGCACGACGAGCACGCCCATCACGGGCCGCCCGCGCTGCCCGAGCCGAACACGCCGATGTGGCTGCCTGCCGTCGGTGCGCTCCTCTTCCTCACGGTCGGGCTCCTCTGGGCGCTGACCACCCCGCCGAAGGAAGCGACCGATCTGTCGGGGATTCCCGCGGGAACCGCGACCGCGACCGCGACCGCGACCGGGACCGCGCCCCCCGGAGCGGCGCCGAGGCGCGCCGATCCGCACGGGGGCCACTGATCGCGCCACTGCCCGCGGCACCCACACGTCTCTGATCGCGTTCCGGATCGCGCTAAGGATCGCCCTGCCCGCGTGACTGTGAAGCGCCGGTCATACCCAAGGCGAGAATGAACACCGAGACTCCGAAGCAAGACGACCCCTGCTGTGCGGCGGAGGCCCAAGGGGGAATCGCCCGGACGGACGCGACCGGGCGCACCGAGATGGTCCCCGAGCTGCTCGCCTGGACGACCTCGCTCGAGCACGATCGCTCGCTCGTCCGCGAGGACCTGCTCGGCAGCGCCGCCCACGTCACGATGCTGCGCAAGGTCGGCTTGCTCGAGCTCGACGACGCGCAGAAGCTCCGAGGCTCGCTCCTCCGCATGTTCGACGAGGCGACGGCCGGCAAGCTCGTCCTCGCCGACGGCGAAGAGGACGTGCACATGGCGATCGAGTCGCTGCTCACGCAGGAGCTCGGTCAGGTCGGCAAGCGCCTCCACGCCGCGCGCTCGCGCAACGACCAGGTCGCGACGGCCCTCCGCCTCCACGTGCGCGACCAGGCAGCGCGGACGCTCGGCGAGGTCTCGAACCTCGTGACGGAGCTCGCCGAACGCGCGACCGACGAGCGCGAAGTCGTGCTCCCGGCGTACACGCACCGGCAGCGCGCGCAGCCGATCACCGCCGGGTTCCTGATCGCCGCGTGGGCCAACCAGCTCCTCCGTGGTGCGGACGCGCTCGCCGTGGCGCTCGAGCGCTCGAACGTCTCTCCGCTCGGCTGCGGTGCGTGCTCGGGGACGTCGCTCCCGATCGATCGCGACATCGTCGCCGAGCTTCTCCAGTTCAATGGCATTACCTCCAATGCATTGGACACGATCGGTGATCGCGATTTCGCCCTCGACTGGACGTGGGGCGGCGCGCGCGTGCTCCTGGCGCTGAGCCGCCTCGCCACCGACGTGATCGATTTCACGACGAGCGAGTTCGGGTTCCTGAAGATCGGCGACGCCATCGCTGCCGGCTCCAGCATGATGCCGCAGAAGAAGAACCCCGACGTCTTCGAGCTCGTTCGCGGCAAGACGGCACGCGGAATGGGCAACCTCACCGCGATGATGACGCTCGTGAAGGGCCTGCCCTCGGGCTACGCGCGCGACCTGCAGGACGATCGTCAGTCGATCCTCGAGACGGGCCCGCTCGTGCGCGGCGCGGTGCGCGCGGTGCGCGCGGCCATGATTCATCTCACGTTCGACCCCGAGCGATGCTTGCTCGCCGTGTCGGACGGCTCGACCCAGGCGACCGACGTGGCCGAGGCGCTCGTCCGCAAGGGCGTGCCGTTCCGCGAGGCCTACAAGGCCACGGGCCAGCTCGTGCACCTCGCGAAGCACAAGGGCATCGACCTCGCGAAGCTACCCCTCGCCGACGCGGTCGAGGTCCACGCGAAGTTCGACGCGGATGTCCTCGCGGTGCTCGACCCGAAGGTCGCCGTGCGCGCGAAGAAGAGCGCCGGCGGCACCGCGCCCGAGCGCGTCGACGAGCAGATCGGCGCGATCCGCGCGGCCGCGTACGACCTCAACTACAAGGTCGGAAACATCCCGCCGCTCGAGGCGATCCGCGCCGGCATCGAGGCCGCACCGCTCTGACAGGTGGGGCTCCGCCCCTCGCTTCGCGAGCCTCCCCGCGATGTGGACTTTCCGGCGTGATTCGCCCTCGGCGAACGGCGCCGCAGCGGCGCCGTTTTCACGCCTGGGTCTCGCTAGAGTGCCAGCGATGTGGACTTCACGGTCCCAAGAAGGCGAAGTCCCCGGGAGCGTTGACGCCCGGCCGCCGTGCGTCGATGAGCAGGGGATGCGTTCAAGCTCCCTTCGCCTCTCGGCGTTTGCCCTCGTCGCCGCTGCCGCGTGCTCACCCGCGGCGAGCCCGCCGCCGGCTCCGCCGGCCGCGCCCGTCTCCTCGGCAACGCCCGCGAGCGCGCAGGCGACCGCCAAGCTGCACGCCGGAGGGAGCTGGAAGGACGCGAAGGCCGGCTCGATCCGCGACGGAATGGACCCGGCCACGCCCCCGGGCGTCGACTTCTTCCGCCACGCGAACGGCGCGTGGCTCGACAAGACCGAGATCCCGAAGGATCGAAGCAGCTGGGGCGTCGGCGCACAGGTCGCCGAGCTCACCGACGAGCGCACGGCGAAGCTGATCCGCGAGATCGGCGAGGCGAAGGGCAACCCGAGCGCGCTGCTGGTCGGCGACTACTTCGCGGCCTTCATGGACGAGGCGGGCATCGAGGCGAAGGGCCTGAAGCCCATCGAGAAGCAGCTCGCCGCCATCGCCGACCTCAAGAGCAAAGCTGCCCTTTCAAAGGCGCTCGGCGGAACGGTGCGCGCGGACGTCGACGTCCTCAACGCCACCGAGCTCCACACCGCGAACGTGCTCGGCCTGTGGGTCGCGCAGGATCTCGACGACCCCACGAAGTACGCCTCGTTCCTCCTCCAGGGCGGGCTCGGCATGCCCGATCGCGAGTACTACCTCGACGCTTCGCCGCGCATGACGGAGCTGCGCACGAAGTACGAGACCCACGTCGCCGCGGTGCTCGACCTAGCGCACGTGAAGGACGCCGCCGCGAAGGCGGCGCGCATCGTCGACCTCGAGAAGAAGATCGCCGCGACGCACGCCACGCGCGAGGAAGCGGGCGACGCCGAGAAGGGCAACAACCACTGGTCTCGCAAGGACCTCGACACGAAGGCGCCCGGCCTCGACTGGAATGCCTTTCTCGCGGCCGCCGGCCTCGACAAGCAGACGGTGTTCGTACTCTGGAGCCCGAAGGCCGTGACCGGCCTCGCGGCGCTCGTCGCGAGCCAGCCGCTCGACGTGTGGAAGGACTACCTCGCGTTCCACGCCCTCGACCACGCGTCGCCCTTCCTTCCCAGGGCGTTCGTCGAGGAGAATTTCGCGTTCCACGGCAAGGCCATCAACGGCGTCGAGCAGCTCCGCGAGCGCTGGAAGCGCGGCGTCGCGGTGACCAACGACGCGCTCGGCGAGGCCGTGGGCAAGCTCTACGTCGATCGCTACTTCCCGGCTTCGGAGAAGACGCGCGCGCAGGAGATGGTGAAGAACCTGATGGCCGGGTTCGGTCGTCGCGTCGACGCGCTCGCGTGGATGAGCCCCGCGACCAAGACGAAGGCGAAGGCGAAGCTCGCCACCCTCGAGGTCGGTGTCGGCTATCCGGACCGCTTCCGCGACTACACGGGGCTCGTCGTCGACCGCGGTGACGCGTTCGGCAACAACGAGCGCGCCGAGCTGTTCGAACTCCGTCGCAACCTTAACAAGCTCGGCAAGCCGATCGACCGCGGCGAGTGGGTGATGACCCCGCAGCTCGTCAATGCCGTGAACCTGCCGGTGCGAAACGCGCTGCAGTTCCCCGCGGCGATCCTCCAGCCGCCGCTCTTCGACCCCGCGCGCTCCGCGGCCGCGAACTACGGTGCGATGGGCGCGATCATCGGCCACGAGATCAGCCACTCGTTCGACGACCAGGGCGCGCTCTTCGACGCCACGGGCAAGATGTCGAACTGGTGGACGGCGGAGGACCTCGCGCACTTCAAGGCCTCCGGCGCGGCGCTCGCGAAGCAGTACGACGCGTACCGTCCGTTCCCCGACGCTTCGGTGAACGGCAAGCAGACGCTCGGCGAGAACATCGCCGACCTCGCGGGCCTCTCGGCAGCCTTCGACGCCTATCAGCTCTCGCTCGGCGGAAAGCCGGCGCCGGAGGTCGAAGGGCTGACGGGCGACCAGCAGTTCTTCATCGCGTTCGCGCAGGGCTGGCGCACGAAGATGCGCGAGGCGAAGTTGCGCAGTCGCCTGGTGACCGACGGCCATGCGCCGCCGGAGTACCGCAGCGACACCGTCCGCAACCTCGACGCGTGGTACACGGCCTTCGACCCGAAGCCTGGCCAGGCGCTGTTTCTCGCCCCTGCCGACCGCGTCCGCGTGTGGTGATCGACGCGAGGTGCTGATTTCTCGATCAGAATGGGTTTCCGCGGACATTCTCGAGAGCCTCCGCCGCCGTCGACTCCGGAAGGCGCACCTCATCGCGTTCCGCTTCCCCACCGACACATTCTGACGGAGTCACGGTCGCGCAGCTCTCGCGTGACGACGCACGTCTTGCGCCGCGCACGTTGCGTGGATCGTTCTCTATTGCGAGCTTGTCGCGAGTGAGTGGGTAGGGCACGTCGCATGCAGCAAGGGCCGCGCCACCGGGGGCTGGTTCACATGACGACCGCAACTCTCGCCCGATCGCTCGAGGGCTTCTACGCGTTCCTCGAACGCCCACTCTTCCTGTGGACGCGTCCAGTCCTGCTGCTCCTCCTCCTGCCGCTCGCGATCGGCCTCACGCTGCCCTTGTGGCACGTCGGCTTCACGACGGCCGACCATCCCGGCGGCCTCGCGCTCGACGTGTACGCGTACACCGTCACGAGCGGCCACGACGGCACCGATCTCGGCGCCATCAACGCTCTCCACCAGATGATCGGCATGAGGACGCTCGACGCCAGCTCGCTGAGCAGCCTCGACTGGCTCCCGTTCGGCTTCGGCGCGCTCGCGCTCCTCACCATCCGCGTCGCGGTGGTGGGCAACATCCGCGCGCTCGTCGACCTCGCTGCCGTGGCGGGCTACTTCGCGGCGTTCAGCGCCGGGCACTTCGTCTACAAGCTCCACGGCTTTGGCCACCACCTGAGCGTGGATGCGCCGACGAAGGTGCCGCCGTTCATGCCCGTGATCAATGGCACGCAGCAGATCGGCGATGTGACCGCGACGGCAGGTTTCGCGGCCGGAACCTACCTGGTCGCGATCTTCATGCTGGGCGTCTGCGCGGTCGCCGTTTTCCACCTCGTCCAGGGCCGCAAGCGGGCGCAGCTCGAGCGTGTTGCCCCGCCCGTCACGGCCTGAGGGAGTCGCCATGAACAGACGCACCGCCACGGCCGCTCTCGGCGCGCTCATCACCACGTGCGTCGGCTGTGATCTCAGATCACCGGCGAAGGTCGAGGTCATCAAGGACGACGCCGCCACCACGGCATCTCCCGCCGCTCCCTGCGTGCCCGGCGTCTCGGAGAAGATCGGTGTGAAGTTCGTCCGCGTGTGCCCGACCGAAGAGGGCGCCCACCCATTCTGGATCAGCGCGACCCCGATGGGCTGCTCCGCGGGAGCGCACGAGACGGTCCCGTGCCCGCCCGTCACTGGCGTGGTGCAGCCGACGAGGGGCCTCCCCGAGAGCCTGGGGACAGCCACGGCGAAGCTCGCGGCGGTGGTCGAAGTCTACACCGCGCACAAGATCTGCACGATGCGCTTCGCGGGGCGGCTCCCGACGCGCAACGAGCGCGCGCGCGCCCGCGCGATGCTCGGCGTCGCGAGCGTGATCGTCTCCGAGTCGCCGGAGACGCACGCGTTCCGCCCCCGCGAGCTCGCCGAATGGGTCACCGAGAAGGTCTGCGACCAGCCGACCGATCTCGCACCCGACTGCAACCCCGGCCCGTTCCCCTCGACGTCGATCAGCGCGGTGCGCTGGGACATGCTTGCGCGCTGCGAGGCGAGGCCCGTGATCCGCGCATCCGCGTCGCTCCCCTTCGTCGAGCTGGGAGGCGAGTGCACCGGGCTACGCGCTGCAGACACCACATCACTGAGGCTTCCGTGCGCGCTGCGCGGCCCCGCGCAGGCAGCCAGTGGCTCTGCCGTCATGGGATTCGAGCTCTGGTGCGGGGCTCCCGAACCGACGCTCGCTCATCCCGAGAAGGTGCTCCCCGACCTCGCAGCTTTCCGCTGCGTGCTCCCCGAGCTCGTGTGACGATCAGGGCTTGTGGCGCGCGGTCGCCGCGAGGTCGCGCAGCGAAGCGTCGCTGTCGTCGGCGACGGGCTCGGCGGCAGGGCCCGGCCGCACCGACGCGCGACGTTCGAGCTTGCCCACGTGGCGGATGTCCTTGCCGCGCACCATGAACACCACCATCTCGGCAAGGTTCGTGGCGTGGTCGGCGATACGCTCGATGTACTTTGCAATCGATTGCTCGCGCGTCGCTCGGTAGATGTTGCGCGGGTTCTCCATCATGTAGGTGAGGAGCTCGCGGAAGATCGCGGCGTAGTAGGCGTCGACCTTCGAGTCGCGCTCGACGATCGCGGCCGCGCGATCGGCGTCGCCCGCGACGAACGCATCGAGCGCCTCGCGGAGCATCTCGCGCGCGGCCTCGGCCATGTCGACGACCTCGACGTAGGGCTTGAGCGGCGGCTCCTCGTTGAGCTCCATCACCCGCTCGCAGATGTTGACGCCCAGGTCGCCCATCCGCTCGAGATCGGTGACGACCTTGAGCGCCATCGTGATGAACCGCAGGTCGCTCGCGACCGGCTGCCGGCGGGCGAGGACCTTGAGGCAGAGGTCGTCGACCTCGAGCTCGAGCCGGTTGATCTGGCGGTCGATGTAGAGCGTCTTCTCGGCGAGCTCGCTGTCGCGGTCGACGAGCGCCTTCATCGCCTGGCCGAGCATCTCCTCGACCTTCGCGCCCATCATGAGGAGCATCTCGCGGATGCGCCGGAGCTCACCCTCGTAGGCTTGATCTGTGTGCAGGCGGGGAGGCATGGGATGTTTCAGCCGAAGCGACCGGTGATGTAGTCCTCGGTCCGGGGGTCGGAGGGCTTCGTGAAGATGACGTCCGCGTGATCGTACTCCACCAGCTCGCCGACGTTGAAGAACGCGGTGTAGTCCGAGACGCGCGCGGCCTGTTGCATGCTGTGCGTCACGATCACGATCGTGTAGCGCTCGCGCAGCTCGTGGATGAGCTCCTCGATCTTCGCCGTGGCGGCGGGGTCGAGCGAGGAGCACGGCTCGTCCATCAGGACGACCTCGGGCTCGAGCGCCAGGCAGCGCGCGATGCAGAGTCGCTGCTGCTGGCCGCCCGACAGCGCGCCGCCGGGCAGATCGAGCGCGTCCTTCACGTCGTCCCAGAGCGCGGCCTGGCGAAGGACCTCCTCGGCGAGGCGGCTCGGGTCGGCCGGCGTGATCCCGCTGAGCCGGAGCCCGGCGAGCACGTTGTCGCGGACGCTCATGGCCGGGAACGGGTTGGGCTTCTGGAAGACCATGCCGACGCGTCGACGCACGCGCACCGGGTCGACGTCGCGAGCGAAGATGCTCTTGCCGTCGAGGAGGACCTGCCCGTCGGTGCGCGCGCCCGGCACCACCTCGTGCATGCGGTTGAGACAGCGGATGAACGTCGACTTGCCGCAGCCCGACGGACCGATCACCGCCGTCACCTTGTGCTCGACGAGCGGCAGCGTGATGTCCTTGAGCGCGCGCTTCTGGCCGAACCACGCCGAGAGTCGGTCGGCGCGCATCTTCTCCACGCCGGGGGGCGGCACGGAGGGAGGCGGAGGCGTGCTGCGAGTGCTCATGCGGCCCTGGGCCCTCGTAGCACGCGCCGCGCCACGAGGTTCAAGACGACGACGATCGCGACGAGCACCAGCGCGGCCGCCCAGGCCTGCGCATGCCAGTCGTCGTAGGGCGACATCGTGTACGTGAAGATCTGGACCTGGAGCGACGAGGTCGGGTCCAACACGCTCTCGTTCCAGAAGCGATTGTTGAACGCCGTGAAGAGCAGCGGGGCCGTCTCGCCACACACGCGCGCGACGGCAAGCATGCAACCTGCACGGATCCCGGGGCTGGCAGTGCGGAGCACGACGTGGATGGCGATGCGCCAGCGCGAGGCTCCAAGGGCGAGCGCGGCCTCCCGGAGCGAGTCCGGGACGGTGCGCGCCAGCTCGTCGGTCGTACGCGCGACGAGCGGCAGCATCAGGACCGCGAGCGCGAGGGCACCGGCGAGGGTCGAGAAGCGCTGCATTCGCACGACCACGACGGCGTAGACGACGATGCCGACGATGATCGAAGGCACGCCCGCGAGGACGTCTGCGCTGAACCGCCCGACGCGCGCGAGCAGCGTGGTGCGGTACTCGGCGAGAAAGAGGCCCGCGGCGATGCCGATCGGGATCCCGATCAGGCTGGCCAGACCGACCAGCTCGAGGGTCCCGACGATCGCATTGGCCATGCCGCCGCCGCCCTCGCCGACGGGCTTCGGGAGGCTCGTGAAGAACGACCAGGACAGCGCGCCGAGGCCTCGCTGCGCGACGTAGAGCAGGATGGCGAGAAGGGGAACGAGCGCGATGGCGACCGCGATGCAGCTTGCCGCCGTGGCGGCGCGCGCGGCGAGCGTGCGCCCGGAGTAGGCGGCGTCGAGCTCCGTCCTCACGCGCTCTCCTCGCGTGGGCGCGCGACGCGGGCGAGCGCTGCCTCGGGGCCACGCACGCGCGAGACGAGGAGACGAGCCGTGACGTTGAAGGCGAGGGTGACGCCGAACAGCAAGAGACCGATCTCGGCGAGGGCCGCGACGTGGAGCGTGCTCGTCGCCTCGGCAAACTCGTTCGCGATCACGCTCGCCATCGTGTAGCCGGGCGAGAACAGCGAGCCGGTGATGTCGGCGCGGCTCCCGACGACCATCGCGACCGCCATCGTCTCGCCGACCGCTCTCCCAAAACCGAGCAATATCGCGCCGAAAATGCCCGATTTGGCGTGAGGCAGGACGATGCGACGAACCACGTCCCAGCGCGTCGCGCCGAGCGCGAGGCCCCCTTCGCGGAGCTCGGCCGGGACGGCGCGGAGCACCTCGCGCGACATCGACGCGATGGTCGGGAGGATCATCACCGCGAGCACGACCGAGGCGCACAGCAGCCCGACGCCCACCTTCGGCCCGCGGAACATCGGCAGGAAGCCGAGGTGCGCCTCGAGCGCGGGCTCGACGGTCGTGCGGAGCAGCGGCGCGAGGACGATCGCCGCCCAGAGGCCGTAGACGACGCCAGGCACCGCTGCGAGCAGCTCGACGAGCGCGGCCACCGGTCGACGCAGCAGAGGCGGACCGAGGTCGGTGAGGAAGAGCGCGACGCCGAGCGCCACCGGCACCGCGAGGAGGAGCGCGACGAGTGAGGTCACCAAGGTGCCGAAGAGGAACGGCAGTGCACCGAAGTCGCCGTGCACGGGGTCCCAGTGCCGGCCGGTGACGAAGCCGAAGCCCAGCTCGCGCAGGCTCGGCAGCGCCATCTCGAGGACGACGACCGCCACGGCGACGAGCACGAGGCCGACGATGCACGCCGCGCCACCCCCCACTGCGACGAGCGAGCGATCGACCAGCGCGTGCGAAGGCTCACCGATCGACCGCGGCGCGTGGGTCGCGCTGCTCGTCGGCGGATCCGTGAGGGCGGCGGGCTCGTTCATCGGTCAGCCACCCGCCGGGAGGAGCACACGACCCTCCGCGCGGAGATCGCGGAGCGCGCGCTCCGCCCGCGTGACGAGCGGCGGAGGCAGGACGACGTAGTCGAGCTCGCGAGCGAAGGCCTGTCCGTCGTGGACGGCCCACCAGAGGAACTTGGCGAGGGCCTCGGCCTTGCCCCGGTCGCGAGCATCGAGCGGCAGCACGACGTACGAGAGGGCGGCGATCGGGTAGGCGTTCTCGTCCGCGGAGTCCAGCAGCACGACGCGGTCGTTCGACGTGGCGGCCGAGGCCGAGACGCTCCTCGCCGCGCTATCGAGCGCCTCCAGCGTGGGCGCCACGAAGCGCCCCGCGGGGTTCTTCACGTGCGCCATCGAGAGGCCGGCTTGCTTCGCGTAGACGAGCTCGACGTAGCCGATCGACATCGGGGTCGACTTGACGAACGCGCTGACGCCCTCGTTTCCCTTCGCGCCGACGCCGACGGGGAAGCGCGGCGACGTGCCGGCCCCGACCGTCGCGTTCCACTTCTCGTCGTGGCGCGACAGGTAGGTCGTGAGCGCGGCGCTCGTTCCGCTCCCGTCGGCGCGATGCACGACGATGATGGGCTCGCTCGGCAACGTGCGACCCGGGTTGAGCGCGCGGAGCCGCTCGTCGTCCCAGCGCTGCACGGCGCCGAGGAACACCGCGGCCGCGACCTCGGGGGTGAGCGACAGCTCGCGCTGGCCGGGGAGATTGAATGCGAACACCACGGCGCCGACGGTCGTGGGGACGTGAACGAGCTTCATGGACGACCGCGCGAGCTGCGCGTCGTTCATGGGCTCGTCGGTCGCGCCGAAGTCGACGACGCCGGCCTCGACCTGCCGGATGCCGGCCCCGGAGCCGATCGACTGATAGTTCACGCGCACGGTCGGGTCGACACGTGCGTACTCGGCCGCCCACTTCGAATAGAGCGGGTAGGGGAGCGTGGCCCCTGCGCCGACGAGGACGCGAGGAGACGCCTCGGTGCCCGTGGAGCTCGCGCGCGAGCAACCCGGCGCCAGCACGAGGCCGGCGGCGAGAAGGAGCGTCATGAAAAGCGCCCGAATCAAGCCGCGTCCTCTTTCGCGTCGCGAGAGAGGTCGTCGCTCGACGACTTGTCGCGCCCTCGCGTGCTGGCGTCGGGGATCTTCATGTCGAACGTCGTGCCCTTGCCGACGGCGCTGACGACCTCGATGGTGCCGGCCATGGCCTCCACGAGGTGCTTCACGATCGACAGGCCGAGACCCGTGCCGCCCATCTCGCGCGAGCGCCCCGCGTCGACGCGATAGAACCGCTCGAAGAGGCGCGGCAGGTGCTTCTCCTCGATCCCGGTGCCGTCGTCCTCGACGCGGAGGCGTACGCCCGGCGTCGGTCCGTCCGTCCGCTCCGCGCGCAGCGTGACGGAGCACCCCTCCGGGCAGTACTTCACGGCGTTGTCGACGAGGTTGGTGAGCACCTGCTCGAGCGCTCGGCGATCCGCCTCGACCTCGAGGCCCTTCGCGATATCGAGCTTGAGCGCGATCTTCCGCTTCTCGGCGCGCTCGCGGAACATGCCGAGGAGGTGCGTCGCGTACTGCTCGAACGCGAAGCGCTCGGGCCGGAGGCGAAGCTCGCGCGACTCGATGCGCGAGAGGTCGAGGAGGTCCTCGATGAGGCGCTGGAGGCGGGCGGCGTTGCGCTCGATGATGCCGAGGAATCGCTTCGCTCCCTCCGGGTCGCGGGCGAGCGCCATGTCCATCGTCTCGGCGGCCGAGAGGATCGCCGTCACCGGCGTGCGCAGCTCGTGCGAGACGTTGGCGACGAAGTCTCGACGGAGCGACTCGAGGCGCCGGATGTCGGTGACGTCGAAGAAGACGGCGAGGAGGCCGCCGGCGTTCTCGCGAGTCTGCGTGAAGGCGGTGCCTCGGACGAGCAGACGCCGCGGCTTCAGGCCGCCGAGCTCGACCTCGCCGGAGCACGTCTTGCGTGTGGTGCGTGCCCGATCGAGGAGCTCCTTCAGCTCGGCATGGCGCACCACCTCGAGGAGCGGCTGCCCCACGAAGTCGGCGCGGAGGAGGAGCATCTCCCGGAGCGCCGGGTTCATCAGCGCGACCTTGCCGTCCTTGTCGAGCAGGAGGACGCCCTCCTGCATGCCGTCGAGGATGCGACTGACGAGGTCGCGCTCGGAGCGGAGCTCGCCGACCGTCTGCGAGAGGCTCCCGGCGAGCTGGTCGAACGCGGCGCCGAGCTGCCCGACGTCCTCTTCGCGCTCGACGCGCGCGCGCACGGTGAGGTCGCCGTCGTGCATTCGCTTCGCGGCGTCGGTGAGCGGCCTCACCGCCTCGTCGAACCACCTCACGGAGAGCTGGCTGACGATGAACCCGACGATGCCGCCGGCGACGATCGCCGCGAGCACCGCGCTCGCCCCGTCGCGTCCACCGAGCGTCGCGAGCGAGGCGTAGACAAACGACGAGACGAGGACCCAGGTCGCGACGAGAAGTCGGACGCGGATCCTGCCTCTCACCCTGTCGCCTCTTCGGGGTTGTCGGCGAAGCGATAGCCCACGCCGCGTACCGTCTCGATGTATGCGCCGGCCTCGCCGAGCTTCTCACGCAGCCGCTTCACGTGTGTGTCGACCGTGCGCGTCGTGATGTCGGCGTCGATGCCCCAGACGTCGCTGAGGAGCGCGGCGCGGGTCTGGACGCGGTTCTTCCGATCGTAGAGGGTGACGAGGAGCTTGAACTCGAGCGCCGTCAGCTCGAGCTCGGTCTCGCCGGCCCACACGCGATGCGCCTCGCGGTCGACGCGCAGGGTGCCGAACTGGATGCCGGGAGCGGCCTCCTGCTCGCCCTGGGAGCGGCGGAGGATCGCCTGCACGCGGAGGAGGAGCTCGCGCACGCTGAAGGGCTTCACGACGTAGTCGTCGGCCCCGAGCTCGAACCCGACCACGCGATCGATCTCCTCGCCCTTGGCGGTGAGCATGACGACCTGGGTGTTGCGGGTGAGCGGATCGCTCTTGAGCGCCTTGCAGACCTCGGTGCCCGGGATGTCGGGCAGCATGAGGTCGAGCAGGACGAGGTCCGGGCGCTTCTCGCGCGCGAGCCGCAGGCCTTCCTCGCCTTTTCCGGCAATGAAGACCTTGTGCCCCTTCTCTCGAAGGTTGTAGTCGAGGATCTGCTGGATGTCGGGCTCGTCCTCGATGACCAAGATTCGCGCCATGATCCGGGGGTACTCTAGTCATGTGACGTCCCGGTGTCATGGACGCGTCTTCTCTCTTCCGAGGGCCTGAAATTGCTGGCTGGCTCGCGTATCGTGGTGGTGGTTCCTGCCTTTCGCGAGGAGGCGCACGTCGCGGGCGTGGTGGCGACGATGCCCGCATTCGTCGATTCCATCGTCCTCGTGGACGACGGCAGCCCCGATCGCACCCGCGAGCGCGCGCTGTCGGTCGGCGACCCGCGCCTGGTGATCGAGCGCCACGAGCGGCGCCGCGGCGTCGGTGCCGCGCTCACGACCGGCTACGGCCGAGCGCTCACCCTCACCGAGCGTCCCACGGATGCGCTCTGCGTCATGGCGGCGGACGGCCAGATGGACCCGACCGAGCTCGAATCGCTGGCTCTACCGGTCGTACGCGGGCTCGCCGACTACGTGAAGGGCGAGCGCTTCAGCGACCCGGCGGTCCGCCAGTCGATGGGAATGCCTCGCTGGTTCGGTGGGCAGGTCTTCACCCGCCTGACCTCCGCGGCGATCGGCCAGCCGATCTCGGACAGCCAGTGTGGCTTCACGGCGCTCAGCCGCGGGGCCGCCGCCGCGCTCGACCTCGCCGGGCTCTGGCCCAGCTTCGGGTACCCGAACGACCTCCTCGGACAGCTCGCCGCCCGCCGTTTGCGGGTGGCCGAGGTCCCGGTCCGGGCCGTCTACGGCGCCGAGATCAGCAAGCTCCGCCTCCGACACCTCCCACCCATCTTCTGGCTCATCGGTCGCGCCGCGGTGCGTCGTCGGGCCGCCCGGCGTGTCCCCTGAAGGGATGACCGCCCCGAAGGGGGCTTGCGCAACGGCTGAGGCGTATCATCCTGAACAGGACGAATGCGACAGACACCCCGCCACATGCGTTCGAGCTCGGGTCGGGGTGGAATCGGCACGCTGATCGGCAACGGCTGGCTGCGTGAGTCGCCCCGCGAGCGCGTGCCCGACGTGCAGAAGTGGCAGGCCCGGAGCAAGTCGTTCCTCCGCAAGTGCATGTTCATGCCCGTGCCCGACGAGATCCGCCGGCTCGCCCCGCAGATCTCCCAGGCCGCGCTCCTGCCGGCAGCGCCCATCCGCCCCGAGCCCGAGATCGTCCCGCACCGCCGCGACCCGCGGAAGGACGTCCGCGAGTTTGCCGCCTACGTCCCCGGCCCCGCGATGGATCAGCACCTCGCCGCGAAGCAGGCGCGCGCGATTCAGATGCAGAATGCACAGAGAGCGGCCGTGGCCGCGGCGAGCGCTCCCGCGCAGGCGTGGTGGGAGGACCCCGTCGCCCTCGGCTCGCTCCTCATCCTCGCCCCGCCGATCGGCCTCGCCGCGGTCTGGGCCAGCAAGCGCTACTCGAGCGACGCGCGCTGGGCCCTCACCGTGATGACGGCGCTGACGATGTGCCTCATGAGCGCGGTCGCGATCGCCGTGCTCGCGATGCACTGACGCGGTCGAGCTTGCCACGCCGGCGCTGCAGTAGCTGCGCGTCGCGGCACCGATTGCGCGCGCTCGGCGCGAGCTCGTCCTCGCCGACGCGGCCAGGACGCGGGGTACGCGCCTTGCTGACGGGGACGCAGCGATGGCGAAGAGGTCTCCCCACGCGTCGCACGAGCATGCCTCGTTGGTTGCGGTTGCCCACGAGCTCGTCGCCCTGGAGCGTGGACTCGGCGAGCTCGAGGCCGAGATGGCCGAAGCGATCAAGCGCGTGCCGGAGACGCAACGCGAGAGCGCGCGCAACCTCGTGCACTACGTTGCGCTCCGGCAGCACGACCTCCGCGAGCTACAGGTCAAGCTCGCGCAGCTCGGGCTCTCGTCCCTCGGCCGCTCGGAGAGCTGCGTGCGTGCAAGCGTGCTCGAGGTGTCGCGACGCGTGCACGAGGCGCTCGCGCTTCGAGGGGATGCCAACGCGAAGCGGGAGCTTGCCCGTCTCGACAAGCGAGGTGAGCCCGCGCTCGCGTGGCACGAGGCCAAGGCGTACTTGCACCAGCACACGCGCGACGTGCTCGGACCGAGGCCCGACGATCGGCACATCTACATCATGGTGACGGCCCCGTCCGCGGCCGAGGCCGACAAGGCCTGGATGCTCGAGGTGCTCGGCGCAGGCATGAACGTCCTCCGCATCAACTGCGCGCACGAGGGGCCCGAGCAGTGGGGGCGGGTCGTCAAGGCGCTCCGCGCCGCGCGGCGCGAGATGGGGCGCGAGTGTCGCGTGCTCATGGATCTCGCGGGGCCGAAGATCCGCACGGGGCGGATCGAAGGGGCCCGGCACATCGCGACGTGGAAGCCGACGAAGGACGAGCTGGGCGCGGTGACGGCGCCCGCGCGCGTCGTCATGAGGCGCAGTGGCGCTCCGACCGACGAGGCGATCGGTCCCGTGCTCATGGTCGACGACGAAGCGTTCGGCTCTCTCCGGCGCGGTGACGAGCTGCGTTTCGTCGATGCGCGCGGCAAGAAGCGATCGCTGGACGTCCACGAGGTCTCGGGCGACGAGATCTTGGGTCATGCCACGGAACGCGCGTACGTCCTCGAGCAGGCGTCCGCACGGGTATTTCGCGCGGGAGCGGCGATCGCCGACCTGGTGCTGGTGGTCGGAGGAGGCGAGGTCGCCGCGATCGATGTGAGGGTCGGCGACGAGCTCGTGCTGACGGGCCGCGCCCGGAACGGGCGGCCCCCTCGACGCGACGCCGAAGGTCGCGTCGAGAGACCAGGCGTCGTGGCTTGCACGGTCCCCGAGGCGCTCGACCTGCTCGCTGTCGGGCATCGGGTGCTCTTCGACGACGGTCGCATCACGACGGTCGTCGAGCGCGTACGGAAGAAGCGCGCCGAGTACGCGCTCCGCGTGGTGAGCACGGTGAAGGAGACGGTGAAGCTTCGCGCCGAGAAGGGCATCAATCTCCCCGACACGGCCGTGACGGTCCCTGCGCTCTCGGAGGACGACCTGCGCGCGCTCTCGTTCGTCGCTGCGCACGCGGACGCGGTCAGCCTCTCGTTCGTGAAGCATCCCGACGACGTGCGGAGGCTTCACGAGGAGCTCGATCGCCTCGGCCGAACGAACATCGGGATCGTGCTCAAGATCGAGACGCGAGCCGGCTTCGAGAACTTGCCGAAGCTCCTCCTCGGAGGTCTTCGCCGCCCGCCGCTCGCCGTGATGATCGCGCGCGGTGATCTGGCGGTCGAGGTGGGCTTCGAGCGGCTCGCCGAGCTCCAGGACGAAATCCTCTGGCTATGCGAAGCGAGCCACGTGCCCGCGATCTGGGCGACTCAGGTGCTCGATACCCTCGCGCGCACGGGCGTGCCGTCGCGCGCGGAGGTCACTGACGCCGCGGCGAGCGTCGGGGCGGAGTGCGTGATGCTCAACAAGGGACCGTTCGTCGACCAAGCGGCGCGAGTGCTCGCGGACATCCTGCGCAGGATGGAGAAGCACCGCTACAAGAAGCGCAGCTTGTTCCGGAGGCTCCGCGTCTCGACGTTCGGCGACGCGTTCGAGCACTGAAGGAGCGCGAGCGGTCGCGCTCAGTTGCCCGAGGAGCTCGAGAACGCCGGGGCCGGGCTCAGGGCTTCGCGGGCGCCTTCGGTGTCGGAGAGCGCGCCTCTGCGGGGATCTTCGACTCCGCGATCAGGTCGGCCGGCACGTCGCCGGTCAGCACCTTCAGCCACGTCGCGATCGACGTCGCGTCGGCGTCCGCGATCTCCCGGCCGAGCTCGTAGCGTCCCATCCGCTTGATGGCCTCGTCGAGCGTCGCCACCGAGCCGTCGTGGAAGTACGGCGCCGTCTTCTCGACGTTGCGCAGGCCGGGGACCTTGAAGAACATCTTCTCGGCCCCGTCCTTGGTCACCTCGAAGCGGCCGAGATCCTTCTCGTCCGGCCACGGCTTCGCGAGCCCGAGCTTCTGGTACATCGCGCCGCCCACGTACGCTCCGGCGTGGCACGTCGGACAGCCCGCCGCCGTGAAGGCGTTGAAGCCAGCCTTCTCGGGGGCAGTGAGCGCCTCCTTGTCACCGGCGAGGTACTTGTCCCAGCGCGAGGGCGTCACGAGCTTGCGCTCGAACGCGCCGATCGCCTTCGCCATGTTGTCGAACGAGACGGGGGCCTTGTCGTCCGGAAAGGCCTTCTTGAAGGCCTCGCCGTACCACTTCACCTTCGAGAGCTCGGCGACGACGGCCTTGTCGTCGGGCATCCCCATCTCGACGGGATTCAGCACGGGGCCCTTCGCCTGCTCCTCGACGTCCTTCGCGCGGCCGTCCCAGAACTGCATCAGGTGTCCGGCCGCGTTGTAGACCGTGGGCGAGTTGCGCTTGCCCGTCTGCTTCTTGTGGCCCGTCGAGACCTTGGTGCCGTCGACTCCGAACTTGCCGAGCAGGTGGCACGTGTTGCACGAGACGTCCTTCCCGGCCGAGAGGCGCGTGTCGTAGTAGAGCGCGCGGCCGAGGTTGACCTTCTCGTCGGTGATGGCGTTGTCCTTGCCCTCCATGACCGCGGGCAGGGCGCGGAAGGCGAGGAGCGTCGTCGGGTCGATGTTCGCCGTCTCGGCAGCGGGGGCCGCGCTCGCGACCACCGGAGCCGCCATCTCCTTCGGATTCGGCGCCGGGTCCGGCTTCTTCTCGCACGCGAGCCCGGATGCCGTCACGACCAGCGCCAACACGGCAGTACTTCCACGCCTCATGCCGCGCGCCCCGTGCACGTTTGCGGCCAACGCTGGGCCCGCAGGCGTCGCGGTTTGTCCGCGCGCATCCGCGCGCCCCTTGCGCGGGCTCCGCGAAATTTGCGCGGCCCCCTACGCGACGCGAGCGCTCCATCGCGGGAGCGTGACGCAGAGCTCCGCGCCGGTCTCGCGAGGAACGAAGCGCACGTCTCCGCCGTGAAGTCGAATGACATGGGCCACGATCGCGAGCCCAAGACCGTGGCCGTCCACCTCGGTCTCTCCACCGCGCACGAACGGAAGGAGTAGGCGCTCGGCCTCTGCCGGGTCGACGCCAGGTCCCTCGTCGCGGACCACGAGACGTACCTGTTCGTCCTGCTCGTCGACGTCGACGCGGACCTTTCCCGACCTCGCGAATTTCAGCGCATTGTCGAGCAGGTTGTCGACGACGATCCGGAGGAGCGCCTCGTCACCTCGCACCATGCCGGGCGCGCTCGTGCTCGCTTCCACACGTGCGCGTTCGTCGTCGGAGCGCGCGCCGAGGACATCTCTGACCACGTCCTCGAGAGCGACGGGCTCCGTCACGGCGAGCGTTCCCGTCCCGCTCGCAAGTGTCAGCAGGCGCTCGACGAGGACGGAGAGTCGCCCTGCCGTGCGTCGCACGCGGGAGAGAGCCTCGTTCACCTGGGGTGCCTGCTCGGCGGCGAGGTCGAGCTCCGCCATCATCGTCGCGAGGGGCGTGCGTAGCTCGTGAGCTGCATTCGCCGCGAAGCCGCGCGACTGAGCCATGGCCTGTCCGAGCCGCTCGAGCAGGGCGCGCATCGTCGTGCGGAGCGCCTCGACCTCGCTCGTTCCGCTCGGCGGCCCGAGATCGGCGTCGGCCGGCGATGCGCTCGTCACGTGCCCGAGCCGTACGGCGAGCGCGGTCAGCGGAGCGAGCGCCCAGCCCGCGAGCGTGCGACTGGCGAGCGCGCTGAAGATCGCCGCGAGCAACGCCGCTGCCCCGACGGCGAGGAGCAGCATGCGACCGTGATCGTCCTGCCCTTGGCGTCGTGTCGACACGACGACGAGACGCGCGGCCTCGCCGATCGCGCACGTCCTCCACTCTCCGGTCGCGTCCTTGCGCGACGAGCAGCCCTTGGCCGCGGGTGCCACGATCTCCTCGGCGCCCGCGCGACGCACGCCGCGCTCGAAGAGCGCCATGCGGAGTCCGAGCGGCGCGATCTCCAGGGCTTCGTCGTCGACGAGCTTTCTGGGGTCTTCCCCCGTCTCCAGCTCGCGCTGCATCAGCGAGGCGTTATCGAGCAGGCGAGCATCTTGTGACCGAGCCTCGAGCTCCACCACGAGGAGCGCCGCACCGCCGGCCGAGCCGAGCCCCGCGATGGCCGCGACGACGGCCGTCGCGACGGCGACGCGGCCGCGCAGCGAGTCAAGCGAGTGCATAGCCCTCTCCTCGCACGGTGCGGACAGTCTCGCTGCCGAGCTTCTTGCGGATGCGCGTCATGAGCACATCGAGGCTCGCGGCGGCCGAGGCGTCCCCCTCGCCCCACACCTCGTCGAGGATCCGCTGGCGCGGCACCACCTGGCCGCGCGCGGACGCGAGCACGTCGAGGATGCGCCACTCCTTCGCGGTGAGCGGTACCTCGAGACCCTGGACCGTCGCACGACGCTTCGGGAAGTCGAGGGCGACGGCGCCCTTCGACCACGTTCGCGGTGCCGGCACCCCCTTGCGACGACCCAGCGCGCGCACCCGAGCACGCAGCTCGGCGACCGCGAACGGCTTCGCGAGAAAGTCGTCCGCCCCAGCATCCAGCCCCTCGACGCGCTGCTCGACCGCCGCGCGGGCCGTGAGGATCAGGACGGGGGTGGCGACACCCTCCTCGCGCGCCTTGCGACAGACCTCGAGCCCCGACCCGTCGGGAAGACCGAGATCGAGCACGATGACGTCGAAGGTCTCCGCGCTGAGCCGAGCCATCGCTGCCGCGATCGTCTTCGCCGCGGTCACGCGATGCCCCTCGCGCTCCAGCGACGTGGCGACGAGCTGCAGAAGCTCGGCGTTGTCGTCGACGACCAGGATCTCCACGAAGCGACGATAGCCGATGCGCCAGTCGAGAGGACCCTGGCTGGCCTTCTCGGCTCGTTAGGGTGCCGTTCAGGTTCGTGAACGATGCTCGCGGCCATGCGTGGACAGGCCTTGCTCTTGGCGCTTGCGCTCGCACTCGGCGCGACCGGATGCGCGAGCTCGCCGTACGACCGCGCATGGGTCGAAAAGGCGGTCACGGACACGACCGGACACGCGCCGGGCAAGGAGCTCCTCGCCGCGCCGAGCATGCCGCCGGGTGTTCCGGATCTCGGGGCTCTCACCGCCGACGACGCCGTGGCAACGGCGCTCTGGAACAGCGCGCGCTTCCAGGTCGAGCTCACCCGGCTCGGATTCTCGCGCGCGGATCTCGCCGAGGCCGGAGCGCTGCCGAACCCGACGCTGTCGTTTCTCTTGCCGATCGGGCCGCGTCAGGCGGAGCTGACCGCCACGTATCCGATCGCGGCGCTCATCCAGCGGCCCTACCGCGTCGCGGCGGCGAAGGCCGACGTCGAGCGCACGGCGCGCAGCCTGGTCGAGGTGGCGCTCGATCTCGTTCGCGACGTTCGACTCGCGCACGCCGAAGCGATGGTGGCCACGCGACGCATCGTGCTCCGTCGCGCGGTCGAGCACAACTGGGCCACCATCGCGAAGCTCACGGAGGCACGACAGCGAGCCGGCGATGCAAGCGAGCTCGAGGTGCGCGCGGCTCGCGCCGAGGCTCTCGGCGCCGTGGACGCGACGCGTCGCACGGAGGCGGACGAGCAGCTGGCGCGACAGCGCTTGCGGCGCCTGGTGGGTCTCGCGGAGAGCCCGCTCGGCGAACGGCTTGCCGTCGACCAGGTGCCCGTGCCGCCGGAGCTTCCGCCCGCGGCCGACACGCTCGTGAAGGAAGCCTTCGCCGCGCGGCCGGACGTCCGCGGCGCCGAGATGGCCATCGAGGCCGCCGGAGAGCGCCTCGGATGGGAGCGCTCGAAGATCGTCCAGGTGTTCGCGCGACTCGACGTGAAGCCCGTCGGCACGCGCGGCGGAGCCCCTTCGCTCGTCCTTCCCGGGGCGACCCTCGACGTCCCGATCTTCAACTGGAACCCCGGCGGACGAGCGCGCGCGTCGGCCGAGCTGAGCCAGGCGGCATTCCGCTACGTCGCGCTTCGTGACGACGTCGTCACGGAGGTGCGAATCGCACGCGAGCAGCTCGCGCAGGCGCTCGGCTCGCTCCTGCCCTGGCGCGAACAGGTGCTTCCGCTGCTCGAGGCGAACGTCACCTCGGCGATGAAGGCTTACGAGACTGGTGGCGAGACGTACTTGCTCGTTCTCGACTCGACCCGGCGTTCGCAGGACGCCTCGCTGCGTGTGCTCGACCTCGAGGCCGACGTGCTTCGCGCACGCGCGCTGCTCGAGAGGGCCGTCGGAAGGAGGCATACATGAAGATGCACGCGAGCAGCACGGCTATCGGCCTCCTCGTCCTCGGCGCCGCGGCACAGGCCTGCGGCCGCTCGGCTCCCGCCGGCAAGGCCGCTCCCGCCGCCACGGTGGAGAAGAAGATCACCGACGGCGACCTGGTCAAGATCACGCTCACCCCCGAGGCCGAGGCGCGCCTCGGAATCGCCACGACGAACGCCGAGCAGAGGAGGCTGCCGCAGAAGCGCAAGGTGGGCGGCGAGATCGTCGTGCCCTCGGGAGGCGCGCTCTTCCTCGCCGCGCCGGTCGCGGCGACCGTCTCGGCGTCGGCCGGTGTCGCGAAGACAGGCGCCACCGTGAAGCGTGGCGAGACGCTCGTCACGCTCATTCCTCTCGCCCCCGTCGATCGCGACCTACGCGGGCAGGCCGATCGCTCCACGATCGCCGCGGAGGCCCGCTTCACGGCCGCGAAGGGCAAGCTCGAACGCGCCGAGAAGGTCCTCGCTGGGGGGGCAGGAACCCAGCGCGCGGTCGAAGAGGCGCAGGCCGAGCACGACGTCGCAAGGGCCGACCTCGACGCCGCGAGGCAGCGCGGTGTGAGCATGGTCACCTCACCGCTGGGCGCGGACGTGACGGTGACCATCCGTGCGCCCCACGACGGGGTCGTTCGTCAGGTCGGCGCGAGCCCCGGACAGAGCGTCGCGGCGGGCACCATGCTCGTCGAGGTGGTCGGTACGAGCGCCCTCTGGGTCCGCGTGCCCTTGTTCGTCGCCGAGGCACGGCGCATTCGTCCTGACGCTCCCGCCACCGTGCTCGCGTTCGGAAGCGAGGACCGTCAAGAGGCGCTGCCCGCCCATGCGCCGCCCGTCGCCGATGCGGTCGCCTCCACCGTCGACCTCACCTACGAGCTCGGCAGGACGGTTGGGTTCCGCCAGGGGGAGCGCGTCGAGGTGGAGCTCACCTACAAGGGGGAAGCTCCCATGCTGGTCGTTCCAGCCTCGGCGCTCGTGCGCGATGCGCAGGGGGGAGTGTGGCTCTACGAGTCGCTCGGCCAGCACGTGTTCGCCCGTCGGCGCGTGGATCTCGCTGGAATCCAGGGCGATGACGCGCTCCTCGCACGCGGGCTCGCCCCCGGCACACCCGTCGTGCGCGCCGGCGCCGCAGAGCTTTGGGGCGTCGAGCTCGGCTCGGGCAAGTGACATGAAGGCTCTCGTCGCCTTCTGCCTGAACCTGCGGTGGGCCGTACTGCTCGCCGCGCTCGGCCTCATGCTGGTCGGGTACGTGGTGCTCCGCGGCACGAAGGTCGATGCGTTTCCGGAGTTCGCGCCGCCGCACGTCGAGGTCCAGACCGAGGCGCCCGGGCTCTCCACGCTGGAGGTCGAGCAGCTCGTCACGCAGCCGATAGAGAATGCGCTCAACGGCGCCCCGAGGTTGAAGACGCTCCGCTCCAAGAGCGTGCTCGGCCTCTCCTCGGTGGTGATGTTCTTCGAGGAGGGGACGGACCCGTTCCAGGCCCGCCAGTTCGTGCAGGAGCGCCTGGGGCGCGCCGGTCCGCAGCTTCCGCAGGCCGCGCGCGCGCCCGTGATGCTCTCGCCGCTCTCCGCGACGAGCCGCGTGCTCAAGGTGGGCGTGACCTCGAAGACGCTCTCGCAGATGGAGATGTCCGACGCCGTCCGCTGGACGGTGCGTCCCAAGCTCCTCGCCGTGCCCGGCGTCGCCAACGTCGCGATCTGGGGCGAGCGGGATCGACAGCTCCGTATCCAGGTCGATCCCGAGAGGTTGCGCGCCCTCGGTACGAGCGTCGACGAGGTGATGGCGGCCGTGCAGGCCGCGCTGCGCCCGAGCGCGGGTGGTTTCGTGGACACCGCCAACCAGCGGCTCGCCGTCGTGCACGAGCCCGGTCTCGTGGGAAAGGCCACGCTCTCCGAGCTCGTCCTCCGGACGCGTGCCGGGACCACGATGCGGCTCGCCGACGTGGCGCACGTCGACGAGACCTTCCCGCCTCCGATCGGCGACGCCGTCATCAACGGAAAGAGCGGCCTCCTCCTCATCGTGGAAAAGCATCCGTGGGGCAACACGCTCGAGGTCACGAGGCGCGTCGAGGCCGCGCTCACCGAGCTCGGCCCTGCGACGCCCGGCCTCGACTACGACCCCGCGATCTTCCGCCCGGCGACGTTCGTGGAGCGCTCGCTCGCCAATCTCGGCGAGGCCCTCGGCATCGGCTGCGTCCTCGTCGTCCTCGTTCTCGGGATCTTCCTCTACGACTGGCGCACGGCGGTCATCAGCGTCGTGTCCATTCCGCTGTCCTTGGTCACTGCCGCGCTCGTGATGCACGCGATGGGGCTGACGATGAACACGATGGCGATCGCCGGCCTCGCCATCGCGCTCGGTGAGGTCGTCGACGACGGCATCATCGACGTCGAGAACATCCTGCGTCGCTTGCGGCAGAACGCCGACCTCGAGGAGCCGCGCGCCGCGCTCGGCGTCGTTCTCGAGGCCTCGCTCGAGGTGCGGAGCGCGGTCGTCTACGCCAGCCTCATCGTGGTGCTCGTGTTCCTGCCGGTCTTCTTCCTCGACGGCCTGGCGGGCGCGTTCTTCAGGCCTCTCGCGCTGTCGTACGTGCTCGCCGTCGGAGCTTCGCTCGTCGTCGCGCTCACGCTCACGCCGGCGCTGTCGCTCGTCCTGCTCGGCAAGGCGCCGCGCGAGAAGGTCGCGCCGCTCTCGGCGCTCCTCGGGCGCACGTTCACGCCGCTCCTCCAGGGGGCGCTCGGTCGGCCGACCCACGTGCTCGGGATCGTGGTCCTCGCGTTCGCGGCGGCCGGCCTCGCGCTGCCGTTCTACGGCGAGAGCTTCCTCCCCGACTTCAAGGAGACCGATTTTCTGATGCACTGGGTCGCGAAGCCCGGTACCTCGCTCGACGCCGTCCGTCGCACCACCCTTCGTGTGAGCGAGGAGCTGCTCACGGTCCCCGGCGTGAAGCACTTCGGCTCGCACATCGGTCGCGCCGAGGTGGCCGACGAGGTGGTGGGCCCGAACTTCGCCGAGCTGTGGATCAGCCTCGACGACAGCGTCCCGTACGACGTGTCGGTGAAGAAGATCTCCGGCATCGTCGACGGCTACCCCGGCATTCAGCGCGACGTGCAGACCTACCTGCAGGAGCGCGTGAAGGAGGTCCTCACCGGCGCGAGCGGCTCGCTCGTCGTTCGCATCTACGGTCCCGACCTCGCCGTGCTCCGCGAGCGTGGCGCCGAGCTCGCGAAGACGCTCGGCACGATTCCAGGCGTCGTGAACCTCAAGCTCGAGCCGCAGGTCGTCGTCCCTCAGGTGAGCGTGAAGCTGAAGCCCGCCGCCGCGACATCGCTGGGCATGTCCCCCGGCGACCTGCAGCGCATGACGGCCTTGATGCTCCAGGGCTCGCGCGTCGGCGAGATCTATCGCGACGGCCGTGTCATGGACGTCGTGATCGTCGGCGAGGACCGCTGGCGGAGCGAGGTGAGCATGCTGCGCGAGATGCCCGTGTGGACGGCCACCGGCACCGTGCTCCGCGTCGAGGACGTGGCCGACGTATCCCTCTCGCCCTCGCCGAACGTGGTGCAGCGTGAAGGGGCATCGCGACGTCTCGACGTGACGTGTGATGCGCAGGGCCGCGACCTCGGCGCCGTGGCGCGCGACATCCAGTCGGCCGTCGACAAGTCGGCGTTTCCTGCCGGCCACCACGCGGAGCTCCTCGGTGAGTGGCAGGCGCGCGGCGCAGCGCGCGGGCGTCTCCTCGCCCTCTCCGTGCTCGCGTTGTTCGGTATCGGCGTCATCCTCTATTCGGACTTCCGGAGCGCGAGGCTCGCAGGGCTGGTGTTTGCGACGCTCCCGTTCGCGCTGGTCGGCGGCGTCGCAGCGGTCGGCTTCACGGGCGGCGTGGTCTCCCTCGGCTCGACGGTGGGCTTCGTGACCGTACTCGGGATCGCCGCACGGAACGGCATCATGCTCGTGAGCCACTACCGGCACCTCGAGTCGCTCGAGGGTATGGCGTTCGGCAAGGAGCTCGTGCTGCAGGGCACGCGCGAGCGTCTCGTCCCCGTCCTCATGACCGCGCTCGCGACGGGGCTCGCGCTCCTGCCCCTCGCGCTTCGCGGCGATCGACCCGGCTACGAGATCGAGCACCCGATGGCGATCGTGATCCTGGGCGGTCTCCTGTCGTCGACCGCGATGAACCTCTTGCTCTTGCCGAGCCTGTATCTGCGGTGGGGACGGTCCGGAGGAGCTACGGCGCGACGGTGAGCGCGCGCTCGACGATGCCAGGCACGTGCTGGAGCGCGTGATCGAGATCGAAGAGGCGCGTCAGCGTGTCGGCCGAGAGCTTCGACGACACGTCGGCGTCCGTCGCGAGGTTGTCGCGGAAGGCGCCGTCGCCGCGCCACGCGCGCATCGCGTTGCGCTGCACGAGCACGTAGGCCTCCTGCCGCGCCATGCCCGACTCGACGAGCGCGAGCAGCACGGCCTCGGAGAAGTAGAGCTCGGCCGCGCGGCCCATGTTCTCCTTCAGCCGATCCGGGTAGACGACGAGCCCCTCGACGAGGCCGCGTGCGCGGTCGAGCATGAAGGCGAGGGTCGATGTCGCGTCCGGCGCGATCATGCGCTCCGCTGACGAGTGCGAGATGTCTCGCTCGTGCCACAGGGCGACGTTCTCGAGCGCCGGGATGCACGCCGCGCGCACGACGCGCGCGAGGCCGCACAGGTTCTCGCTGAGGATCGGGTTGCGCTTGTGGGGCATCGCGCTCGAGCCCTTCTGGCCGACCGTGAACGCCTCCTCGGCCTCGCCGACCTCGGAGCGCTGCCAGTGACGCACGTTCGTCGCGAACCGCTCGATGCCCGCGGCGACGAGCGCCATCGCGCAGAAGAGCTCGGCGTGACGATCGCGCGCGACGACCTGCGTGCTCACCGTCTCGGCGCGGAGACCGAGCGCCGCGAGCGCACGGGCCTCGATGGCGGGAGAGAGGTGCGCGTACGTGCCGACGGCGCCGGCGATCTTGCCGACGGCGATCGCCTCGCGCGCGCGAAGGAGCCGCTCCTTGCCGCGCGCCAGCTCGGCGTGGTGGCCGGCGAGCGCGAGCCCGAACGTCACCGGCTCCGCGAAGATGCCGTGGCTGCGGCCGATCATGGGGGTCTTCGCGTGCTCGCGTGCGCGCTTCGCGAGTGACTCGAGGAGCGCGCCGGTGCGCTTCACGAGCCCGTCGGCCGCGTCGCGGAGCTGGATCGCGAACGAGGTGTCGAGCACGTCGCTCGACGTCATCCCGCGGTGCAACCAGCGAGCGTCGTCGCCGGCGAGCTCCTCGACGTGCGTGAGGAACGCGATCACGTCGTGCTTCGTGGTGCGCTCGATCTCCTCGATGCGAGCGGCGTCGAGCACGAGCTTCTTGTCGCGGATGCGCCCCGCGACGCCCCTGGGGACGACGCCGGCCTCTTCCATCGCGTCGCAGGCGGCCAGCTCGACCTCGAGCCAGATCTGGAAGCGGCGCTCGGAGGACCAGAGGGCGGCGAGCTCGGGCGGCGTGTAGCGCGGGATCATGAGACCGCCTTTAGCAGAATCGCGGAGCGGATAGGATGCACGCCGCGACAGGTCGGTTAGCATTCAACGGGCGAATGACGAAGCCCGCGAAGAACAAGGCACTCACGGCGCATGACGTCTTCGTGCCGAGCTCGTTTCCGGAGCACACGTACGTCGCGCGCGGCGGCGAGGACCTCGAGGACAAGCTCCGCTTCGCGCTGAAGACGAAGGGCCAGATCGTCAGCCTCTCCGGGCCCTCAAAGTCAGGCAAGACCGTCCTCGTCGAGAAGGTCGTCGGCAAGGACAAGCTCGTCCCGGTGGTGGGCGCGGGGATCCGCGAGCCCGACCAGGTGTGGACGCGCGTGCTCGACTGGATCGACGCACCGGCGGACGCCACGTCGATGAAGTCCTGGCAGCTCAAGACGGGCGCGCGCGTCGGCGCGAAGGCCGAGACGGACATCATCGTCGCGAGCGGCGAGGCCTCGGGCGACATCGACACCGCGTTCACGCGCCGCCAGGGCGGCACCGAGCGCAAGGCGCGCCGCGGGCTCGAGCAGGTCATCGAGGAGCTCGCCGGCACGGACTTCGTCGTCCTCGTCGACGACTTCCACTACATGCCGCGCGAGGTGCGCGTCGAGGTCGCGAAGCAGCTCAAGGAGGCAGCGCGACGCGAGGTGAAGATCGTGGCCGCGGCGGTCCCTCACCGCGCCGACGATGTCATCCGCGCCAACCCCGAGCTCCAGGGGCGCGTCACGGTCATCGACGTCGGCTACTGGCGCCCGCGCGATCTCGCGCGCATCGCGCAGGCCGGCTTCGACGCGCTCAACGTCGACATCGAGGCGGCGTCGGCGGAGCGGCTCGCGCACCAGGCCTCGGGCTCGCCGCAGCTCATGCAGGCGCTCTGCCTCTACGCGTGCTTCGTCCTCGGCACGATCGATCGCATGCCGAAGCGCATCTCGGAGCGGTTGAAGGAGGAGGACCACGTGAAGGCGTGTCGCCTCACGTCGACCATCGCGGACTTCCGCACGCTGGTGGACGCGCTCGAGGCGGGGCCGCGCGCGCGCGCCGGCGATCGCAAGGTCTATCGCTTCAACGACGGCACGAGCGGCGACGTCTATCGAGCGATCCTCAAGGCGATCGCGGACGAGCCGCTGGTGCTCGCGTTCGGGTACGAGGAGATCCTCCGGCGGGTGCGGGCCGTCTGCGACGGCGAGATGCCGAGCGGCTCGAGCGTCACCGGGGCGTGCGCGCACATGGCGCGGCTCGCCGAGGAGCAGATGCCTACGACACGCGTGCTCACGTGGGACGACCGCGATCAGATCCTGGAGATCCCCGACCCGTATCTGTCGTTCTATCTCCGGTGGTCCGACCGACTTCGCGGGCCGGAGTGAACGTTCGCGACTAGACTGCGCGTCCATGAACGTGAGCGACGCGATCCGCGCCAGGCACAGCACGCGAGCCTTCACGAACGAGCCTGTTTCCCGAGCGATCGTCGAGGAGATGCTCGACATCGCGCGCTACTCACCGACCGGCGGCAATCTCCAGCCGTGGAAGGTCTACGTCACCGCGGGCGAGGTGAAGGACCGCATCATCGCGAGCGTCGCGGAGCAACTCGGTGAGCATCCGCTCGGCAAGAAGTCCGAGTACGACATCTACCCGGCCAAGCTCGAGGAGCCCTTCTACACACGCCGCGCGCGGGTCGGAGAGGCGCTCTACAACGCCATCGGCGTCGCCCGCGGTGATCGCCCCGGCCGCCTCGGTCAGTACGCGAAGAACTGGCAGTTCTTCGGCGCGCCCGTCGGCCTGTTCTTCACCCTTCGCCGCGACATGGAGCCCGGCCAGTGGGCGGACGTCGGCATGTTCATGCAGAGCTTCATGCTGCTCGCTCAGGAGCGAGGCCTCGACACCTGCGCACAGGAGAGCTGGGCCGCGTGGCACGAGCTGGTGCGCACCGTGCTGCTGATCCCTGCCGAGGAGATGCTGTTCTGCGGAATGGCCCTCGGGCATGGGCAGGCCGACGCGCCCATCAATCAGTTCCGCACCGAGCGAGCCGAGCTCTCCGAGTTCGCGGCCTTCCACGGCTTCTGAGGTACTCTCCGGGCGTGGATTCGATTCAGATGGCTCGCACGCGTGACGACCACCCGCTCATCGGGAGGGTCGTCAATGGCAAGTACTGCGTCGTCGGTCTGCTCCATCAGGGCCGCCGCAACGATCTGTTCGTCGCGCAAGAGACGGTGCGCGACGAGGTCCGCTCGCTCGTCCTGAAGATCCCCCACGAGCTCACGAACGAGTCGGCCGAGGTGCTGGCGCGAGAGGCCGCATTCCTCTCCGAGGTTCGTCACCCGAACATCGTCCTCGCGCACGAGGTCGGGAGCGACGACGACCATGCGTACCTCGTCCTCAGCCCCATCGCCGGTGAGACGCTCGCCGACGCGATCGAGCGAACCGGACCGATGGACGAGCGCGACGTCCTCGGGATCTTCTGGCAGATCCTGTCGGCGGCGCGGGCAATGCACGATGCCGGGGTCGTTCATCGCGACCTCCGTCCCCGCAACGTGTGCCTCGAGTTCAAGGACGGCCACCCGCCGGTCGTGAAGCTCATCGACTTCGCGGCTGCCAAGTTCATGCGCGAGAACCACCCGGACGCGGACGAGGAGCCGCCGTATCCCGTCGGCGCACACCGCTACATGGCGCCCGAGCAGCATCGCGGCGAGGTGACCGGCCCGTGGGTCGACATCTACGCGATCGGGATGATGCTCCACGCGGCGCTCGTGGGTGAGCTACCCGAGCCGGGCACGCGCCTCAGCGAACGCCGCGAGGTCTCGGCGGAGCTCGACGACGTCGTCGCGAAGGCGTTGGCCGAGGACCCGTCGCAGCGGTTCGCGACGGCGCTCGAGCTCCAGGACGCGCTCACGCGAGCCTTGCTCCTGGGCTGAGGGTGGGCTGAGGGGCTCTCCCCCTGTGCATCACGCGTGGCGGTGCAGAAGGCCACGATCGAGCGGCCGATGCACCATGAACGCGACCGCGCCCGCGATGAGCCACACCACCGCGAAGAGGCCAGCCACGCTGAGCGTCGCGTCCGCGACGTTTGCGTAGGCGGCGCCCAGCGCGCGCGTTATCGCCGAGATCACCACGAATACGATCGCGAGCTCCAGCATGAGCGAACCTCCTGGGAGCTCCGGGAGGTGCAGTCGTCGTGCCGGGAGGGCAGGAGCTCGACGCTACGAGTAGAAGCGCTTTCCCTTGCGAGCCATCTCGACGAGCAGCGGGGCAGGCTCGTAGCGCGCGCCGAAGCGGTGCTCGAGCGAGCGCGTCCGTCGGAGCACCTCGGGAGCGCCGAGCACGTCGACGTAGCGGAACGGACCGCCGCGAAACGGAGGAAAGCCGAGCCCGAAGATCGCGCCGATGTCGCCGTCGCGCGGGCTCCTGAGGATGCCTTCGTCGAGGCAGCGTAGTGCCTCGTTCACGAGCGGGATGGTGCAGCGAAGGCTGATCTCCTCGGGCATCAGCCGCGACGGGAGATGGACGGCTCGGACCGCGTCGTACACGGTGTCGTCGACGCGCTGCTCGAGCTTGCGGCCGCGTCCGTAGAGATAGAACCCGCGCCCGTTCTTGCGGCCGCGTCGGTCGTCGGCGCGTAGCGCGGCGGTCACCGCGGGGGGGCGCAGGCGCTCGCCGAACGCGGAGTGCATCACCGTCGCGACGTGCGAGGCGACGTCGATGCCGATGTCGTCGAGGACGTGCAGCGGGCCGTTGGTGAAGCCCCAGTCGACGAGCGCATCGTCGATCGCGTCGACCGGCACGCCCTCGCCGAGCAGCTGCGCGGCCTCGTTGAGGTACGGCGCGAGGATGCGCGTGGTGTAGAAGCCGGTGCCGTCGTGGACGACGATGACCGTCTTGCCCTGGCGCTTGCCGAGGGCGACGGCGGTCGCGACGGCACGCGGGTCGGTGTGCTTCGTGCGGATGACCTCGACCAGCGGGACGCGGTGCACCGGGCTGAAGTAGTGCATGCCGAGGATGCGGTCGGGGCGAGGGGAGCCCGCCGCGATCGCCGCGATCGTCAGCGACGACGTGTTCGAGGCGATGACGCACGTGTCCTTCACGATCGCCTCGATGTCGCGGAGCACGGCGTGCTTCAGCGTGAGGTCCTCGAACACGGCCTCGATCACGAGGTCGGCGGTCGCGACGTCGGCGTAGTCGCTCGTCCGTGTGAGGCGCGCGAGGATTTGCTCGCGCTCGGCCAGGGTGATCGAGCCGCGGCGCCGGCGGTCCTCGAGGACGGTCTTCACGTACTCGACGCCGCGCTCGAGCGCGCCGTCGTCCGTGTCCTTCATGCGAACGGGCAGGTCGGCCTGCACCGTGACGCACGCGATGCCGGCGCCCATCAGGCCGGCGCCGATCACGCCGACGTGTCCGACCGGGTACGGCTCGGCGCGGTCCCTCTCGTCGTGCTCGACGCCAGGGTCCTTGCGCGCGGCGGTCGTCACGAAGAACAGCTCGACGAGCCGATGCGAGGTCTCGCTGACGACGAGCTCGCCGAAGAGGCGCGCCTCGAGCTCTGCGGCCGCGCGGAAGCCCTTGCTGCCGTAACGCTCGAGCACGTCGAGCATGCGCTCGGCCGCGGGGTAGTGGCCGCGTGTCTCGCGTGCCGCCGCGGCGCGCGCCCGCCGGAAGAGGAGCGAACGGCCGACCGCGTTCTTCTCGAGGACGAGGCGATCGGCGCCGCGGAGGCGGTCGAGCGTCCGGCCGTGGTGGCGCATCCACGCGCGCTTCTCCGGCAGGTGCTTGCGCAGGCGCGGCTGCACGACGAGCCTCAGCGCGAGCCTGCATGCCGCGTCGAGCGCGACGGAGGGAGCGACCACCTCGTCGACGAGCCCGAGCTCGTGCGCCTTGTGCGGCTTCAGGCTTCGACCCGTGAGACCGAGATCGATCGCAACGCGGAGGCCGGCGCGCTCGGCGACGCGAAGGAGCCCGTTCGCGGCCGGCATGAGCCCGAGCTTCACCTCGGGCAGACCTAGCGCGGTCATCGGGTCGTCGGTCGCGACGGTGGCGGTACACGCCAGCGCCAGCTCGAAGCCGCCGCCCAGCGCCGAGCCGTGCACGCATGCGACCACGGGCTTCTTCGAGCTCGCGATGCGTGCGAAGCGGCGTCCGACCTCGAGTGAAGCCTCTTCGGCGTCCTTCGCGAATCGAATGGTCCGGAGGTACTCGATGTTCGCGCCGACGAGGAACGAGTCCTTCTTCGCGCTGCGCAGCACGATCGCTCGCACGTTCCTGTCGGCGTCGGCGGCATCGAGCGCGGCCACGAGCTCCGCACCGAGCTGCGGCGTGATGGTGTTGTGCGTCTCGCGCGGGTCGTCGAGCGTGAGGACGGCGACGCCGTCCGTCCGGACCTCGGTCCGGAGGATCGACGGCGCGCGGACGATCGTGCCCAGGGCTTGCACCATCATACCGCCCGATGTGCCATATTGACGCGATGTGTCAAGGTCACGGAGCCCCGTTCTGACCGCGTCTGTGCTAATCGCCGGAGGCTCTCCCGTCCGCCTCTCGAACCCGCCCCCAACAGCGAGGACCTCACGATGTCTCTGGCCGATGCGCTCACCGATGAGAAGAAGAAGCCCCTTATCGTCAAGGACTGCTGCGAGCTCATCGACTCCGAGGTCAAGGACAAGAGCGGCATCTCCGGGCTCGTCATCAAGGCAGGGTACGGCACCGTGAAGGGCATCAAGCCCGGCTTCGTCGAGAAGGCGGTCGACGATCTTCTTCCCGATTTCGCCAAGGCGCTCGATCCGATCTACGCCGACGCGAAGTCCCAGAACAAGAACGTTGCGGACTTCTTCGCGTCGAATGCGGGCCGCGTCGCCGACGCGCTCCTCGCCATCACGGACGCGAAGGCGGAGCGCGCGAAGAGCGGCGCCGCGAAGGCCGCGTACGAGAAGCTCCGTGGCTCCGCGAAGAAGAACGTCGAGCAGGCCGCGCCCCGCCTCGGCAAGCTCCTCGAGAAGCACGGCATCTGAGCTCCGCGCGCCTCTCGGTGACGACGAGGTGCAAAGGAGCGCTCGTCGCGTGCGCGCTCGTGGCGTGCACGCGTGAGACGGGTAGCGCGCGGCCGACGGTCGCCGCGCAGAGCGCAGCTGCGACCGCGACCGCAGAGCTCGCGCCGCCGCGCGCCCCGCTCGCCGGTCCGCCGGGCGCGATCGTCGGCGAGTACGCGGCGACCTGGGAGCCTGCCGCGGGAGTCGTCAGGGTCGAGGCTCGCTTCACCGCGAGAGCAGGCTCGACGTTCGCGATCGAGCGCGGCGCCGAGCCGTTCGCGAAGGACGTCGAGGCCTCGGCCGATCGCGAGGGCGCTCCATGGGCGCGCGTCGTCCGCAGCGGCCGGGGCTTCGAGGCCGCCGCGTGCGGCTCGGGCCCGTGCCGCATCCGCTACCGCCTCGCTCTTCGCGATGCCGCCCGCAAGATCGACGACCTCGACGTCGCCAGCGAGGAGGGCGAGATCGTCGAGGCGCCGCCGTCGACCTGGATGCTCGTCCCGTCACGCGCCTCTCGCGAGCTGCGTCTTCGCTTTCGCGTCACGTGTCCCGAGGGCTCGCGCTTCGTCACCGGCGTGTTCCGCTCCGACGAGGCGCCGGGCGCGTGGGACATCTCCATCGACGACCTCTGGACCTCGCCGTACAGCGCCTTCGGCCCGTTTCGCGTCCGCGCGTTGCCGGTGAGCGGCGGCACGATCGATCTCGCGATCGGCCCCGGCACGCTCGCGGTGACCGATGACGATCTCGCGCGCTGGGTGAGCTCGAGCGCGCGCGCCGTGAGCTCCTACTACGGTCGCTTTCCGATGCGGAATGCGCTCGTGCTCCTCGTCGCCTCGCGAGGCCGATGGGTGGGGCACGGCCGCACGCTCGCCGGAGGAGGCGGCACCGTCTTCGTGCGCGTCGGCGAGCACGCGCCGCTCGATGCCTATCGCGCCGACTGGGTGCTGGTGCACGAGATGATTCACCTCACGTTCCCGTCCGTCGTCCGCGAGCAGGACTGGGCCGAGGAGGGCATCGCGACCTACGCCGAGCCTTTCGCGCGGGTGCGCGCCGGCCTCCTCGACGAGGCAGAGGCATGGCGTGGGCTCGTCCGTGGGCTCCCCAACGGGCAGCCCGAGGGCGGAGATCGCGGGCTCGATCACACGCACACCTGGGGGAGGACCTACTGGGGCGGCGCGCTCTTCTGGTTCGTCGCGGACGTCGAGATCCGCAAGCGGACGAAGAATCGCCTCGGCCTCGAGCACGCGCTCCGCGGTGTCATCGACGCGGGCGGAACCAACGCTTCCCGCTGGCCGCTCACCGAGGTGCTCGCCGTAGGCGACCGTGCGACGGGGGTTCAGGTGCTGCGCGAGCTCTACGCCGACATGTGCTCGTCGCCGCATCCCGTCGATCTCGATGCGCTGCTCGAGTCGCTCGGCGTGAAGGTCTCGCGCGGTCAGCTGACGTTCGACGACAAGGCGCCGCTCGCCGACATCCGCCGCGCGATCACGCGCGGGACGGACGCGGCAGCTTCTCCGCCGCGCTGACCCGTCGGGCCGCGAGCCTACGGAACAGCACGATCTGCCCGAAGAGCGCCGCGGGGACGAGCACCAGCGGCAGCCACGAGAAGGGGAAGAAGCCGACCCATGTCGCGAGTCGCTCGGGAGCACGCCCGAACACTGCGAACGCGGGCATCGACGCGATCGCGATCGAGACGATCACGACGAGGAGCACCGACGACATGAGGCCCCACGCGAGGACGAGCCAGCGAGGTGCGGAGCCGCGAGCGACGAGCCATGCGACGACGACGGCGCTCGCGCCCGTGACGATGTCGAAGTTCCAGCCGGAGAACGACATCTGCACGGGCATCGTGCCCTCCGTGGCGGCGCGGTGCATGACGAGCTCGAGCGGCAGGCGGAAGGCCTGGAAGCCGACGATCGCGGCAAGCGGAAGCTCGCGCGCCATGCGCGAGCCGACCGCACCGCGTGCGAGCGCGATGGTGAGCGCGAAGGCGACGAAGAGCGCGCCGAAGAGCGGAGGCGGCCTTGCGTCCCAGCGCTGGAGCACGCCCGAGGCGCCGAGCGCGCCGGTGAACGCGAGCCAGACAGCGAGTGCGCCGCCCAGGCGCGAGGCTTGCGACCACGAGGTCGTGCGCGCATATCCGGCCACGAGCGCGAGCGAAACGAGCAGCGCGAGCCCGGCCATGCCGAGGACGACCAGCGGGGATGACGTCGGATGCATGCGTGAGGCCCCTCCGAGGTTACCTTAGGGCGCGCTCGGCCGACCGTCTAGTGCTCGAGCTCTCCTCGATGTCTTCCCCGAGCTCCGCTGGTACGCTGCGGCCGCGATGAAGCGCCATCCTCTTGTCGGCCGATCGAGCGTCGCGTGCGGTCTCGCGCTCGGTCTCGCGCTCCTTTCGGCGCCGGCCTCTGCCCAGCAGGCACCGCCGCCTCCGCCGCAGGCTCCTGCCTCGGGGCCGCCCGTGCGCGTCCACCTCGGTACGTACAAGCGCAAGGGGACCGCGCGCCACCGTCGGCTCCGTCTTGATGGGCCTGGGCGCCGCCACCGCCGCCGCTGGTCTCATCTGGCTCCTCTCACGCTCGCACGAGCCGAAGGTCGAAGGCGCGCCGCATCGCGCGCCCGACGGTGCTCCCGCCGCTCGCGCCCCTCGAGCTCAGCTTCACGTTCTGAGCGCGATGTCGGCGCCCCGCAACGCGCGCTAGGAATGAGCGCTCAGGGAGCCATGACGCGGCCGGGGGCGCCGTTGACACCCGCGAGCGTGTGACAGCTGTTGCAGTCGCCTGCCGTCAGCGCGCCGGCCATGACGCGCTCCTTCACGCCGTTCGTCACCTTCACCTTGAACGGTGCGGCGATCTTCGCGCGCGTCGAGAAATTGCCGACGGTGTTGACCGGGATGTTCGTGACGACGCCGTTGGCGTCGGTCACGACGACGGTGACGCCACCCGCGTTCACGCCGTTGCAGTCGTTCGGCTCGTGCGCGGTCGGGTAGACGGTGCCCGCGACCGTGTAGTTCGGGCCGCCGCGCATCGTGTGGCACGTGACGCATGCGCCGCCGGGGCGCATCCGCGAGGAGCCCTCGTTGCCCTGGTTCCACGTGGTCTTGCTCGTACACACGGTCGGGGTGTTGTAGGGATTGCCGCCGGTCGAGCCTGCGTCGACGCCGGCGTCACCGGCAGGCGGCGTGCACACGGCGCCCTTGGGCGTGCCCGCGTTGACCCACGTCTCCAGCACGCCGATCTCTTGCGCGTCCGGCGCCACCGCGGGCGGCGGAGGCATCGCCGCGGTCGTGCTCTTCATGCGCTCGAGCGACTTCTGCGCGAGGTTCTTCGTCGGATCGCTCGAGGGCTTGAGGAGATCGGCGTACGTGAGGAGCGGCGGGGGGGACGCCGAGAGGTGACAGCCGATGCACCGGTTCTCGAGCAGCTGCTGCACGTCGCAGGGAAGGCCCGTCACGGCGCCCGTACCCGCGCCGGCACCGGTCGTGTTGATGCCCTCGTCCGGGGGAGCGGCGGCATCGCCTTCGCCCGGGATCGTCGTCGAGCCGTCCGCGGCACCGCCCCCGGCCGTGAGGTTCTCGCTCGTGCCCGAGCCGCACGCAGCAGCGACTGCCGCCGCGACGATCACGCCGGCAAACGTCGTGAGAACCAGGACCCTCGAACCGATGACGAGCTTTCGCATCCGAACCTCCGCGCGGTGAGTCACGCCCCCAGTGAGAAAAGGTATCCCCGTGCCTATTCGATCAGGCAGAGGTCGGTCGAAACCCGAAAGTTGAATCGTGAAACCACGCACGATGTGCCCCGGCATCGGACACCTGCTCATCGCCCGGCGGTGATTCGGGCCGTTCGGATTGGATTTTTCCTTCCGCACCGTTTTCGGTCGACAATGCGGGCCCGTGGCGAATCTCGACCGACCGCTCGCCGTTCCCCGAAACGACGCCTCCCGCGCCGGTCGAGGCGGTCTCCTGCGCAAGCTCGCGCTCGTGCTCGGCGTGCTCCTCTTCGTCGGCTTCGTCGTGTCGCGCCTCGATCTCTCGCGCAGCTACGGGAGCCTGAAGCACGCCGGCTTCGCGAGCGGGTCGCCCGCGGGCAACTACCACCGCATCGTCGATGACCTCGCCGCCGTCGCGGCCCAGGGAAACGGCTCGCTCCGCAACCTCGAGACGGCAGGCTCGGCCGAGAACGTCGCGCGTCTCGCGGCCGCTGCCGCGGGTGCTTGCGACGTCGCGTTCGCGCTCGCGCAGGACGGCTCCGACTGGGGGGACACGACCAGGAACCGCATCGAGCTGCTCGGCCGGCTGCCGCGCTCGGAGAGCGTCTTCTTCCTCGGCAAAGATGCGGACGCGATGACCGAGCTCTCGCAGCTCGCAGGCAAGAAGCTCGGCGTGGGCCCGGCGGGCAGCGGCGCAGAGCGGCTCGCCAAGCAGCTCTTCGACCTGCCCGAGCTGCGCGCGCTCGGCGTGCAGCTCGTGGCCGGTGCGCTCGCGGCGCAGCTCGAGGCGACGAGGAAGGGAGAGCTCGACCTCACGCTCGTCGTCATCGACGAGGACGCGCCGCTCGTCACGACGGCCGTTCGCGATCAGGGCCTCCAGATCGCCGGGTTCTCGCACATCGACGTGATCGCGCGACGGATCCCGCACCTTCGCACCGGCCGCATTGGTGCCGGCCAGTACGAGGCCGTGAAGGTGCTGCCCGCCCAGGACAAGCGTGTGCTCCGCGTCGAGACCGTCGTGCTCGGCAACCGTTGTGCGTCGCGCTCCGCGACGATCGACATGCTCAACGTGCTGACGCGCCGCTTTCCGGACTTCGTTCGCCACAACAAGGAGACGCCCAACACGACGGGCCTCGAGCCCTCCGCGACGGCCCGGGGCTTCTTCGAGCGCGGCGGCCCGGAGCTCGCCGACGAGTATGCGCCGTGGCTCGTCGACGTGATGCCGCCGGCGAACTGGGCCTATGTCGTCATGGGCGTGAGCCTGCTCTTCAACGCGATGGGGGCGGGCCATCGCTTCCGCCTCTGGCGCATCGACGACGCGCGCGTGAAGCTCGAGAGCGAGCTGTCGCCGCTCTTCGGCCAGAACGTCACGCTCGGTGACATCGCGCGCACGGAGCCGTCGGGCAAGCTCGCCGACAAGGAAGCAAAGGCAACGGTCGCCACGCTCATCGTCGAGCTCGAGAAGCTCGCGGCGAGGTCGCGCCGGCAGTCGCTCTCCATGCTCGTGCCGATGGGCCAGGAGATGGCCTATCGCTACCAGGAGGAGATCATCTACCAGACCCTCTCCGTTCTCCGGGATTTCGTGCGGCGCTCCGAGACGACGTGAGTAGACTGTCGGCCCGTGGACCTGCCCGCCCAGATCGCCGGCTTCGTCGTGGCCGTGGCCACCACCGCGCTCGTGGTGATGCGCGCGGCGACGGCGCCTGCACCGTCGCCGCCCAAGCATGCGAGCGCGCAGGACCGCGCCGGCTTCGCCGCGCAGATCGCCTCGCGCGAGGACGACTGGCGTGGCAAGGCGGCGAAGGATTTTCCGTCTGACGACTGGTCGCAGCGCGACGCCTTCCACGGCCACGAGGCCGCCTCCGTGCGAGAGCTCGCGGGCATCTCGGGCGTTCCTTACGAGGAGGTCTTCCGAGCGATCGACGACGACCTCCACCACGCGTCCGCCCCGCCGGGTCGCGGTGGCGCTCGGAGGCCGGATCGAAGCGTGAATGCGGTGCCGGTGAAGCCGCGGCCGATCTTCGATTGAAGGCGCAGACGTCGTGATCTCCCGTCTCGCGCGCCACGTCACTCTCCGCCTCGCGTTCTTCTGCGTGCTCGCGGCGGTGTTCGTCTGGCCGATCCTCGGGCAGGCGGCGCACATCAACGAGTTCCGCGACGTCCACCACCTCTTCTTGTACGAGCGCTCCGCGATCGACACGATCCGGCGGTATGGCGAGCTTCCGCTCTGGAACCCGTACTACTGCGGAGGCTTCGACGCCGTCGGAGCGCCGCAGACGCGCTTCGTCTCGCCGACGCTGCTGCTCGGTCTGCTCTTCGGCGCGGAGCGCGCGGAGATCCTCACCGTCTTCTTCTTCGCCGTCGTCGGCATGGAGGGGATGTACCGGTGGCTTCGCCTGCGCGTGACCGAGCCGCTCGCCGCGCTCGTCGTCGCGCCGGTGTTCGCGCTCTCCGGGCAGTATGCCGTTGCGTACCACCGCGGGTGGGTCCAGTTCATGGGCTTCGAACTCGTGCCGTGGATCCTCCTCGGCGTGACGCTCGCCGTACGGCGCAAGCCCTCCGGGATCGCGATCGCGTCGATCGCGTTCGCCACGATGCTCGGGTTCGCAGGCTTCTTCGCGGCGCCGCTCGTGGCGCTCGCTGCGATCTTCGAATCGGTGCGAGCGCTGGCCGAGGAGCCTCGCACGGCGCGCCTTCGCTCGATGGCGATGCTGCTCGCGACGGCGAGCTTCATGGCGACCGTCGCGATGCTGCGGCTCTGGCCGGTCGCGGAGACGCTGCTGTCGGCGCCGCGCATCATGGCCGGAACGCCCGGGCACGCGCCCAAGGCGCTCCTGGCGGCGCTCGTCGGCGTGCTTGCCGTGAAGGACGGAAACACCGACGTGAACGGCAGCTTCTACGTCGGCGCGGGGTTCCTGGCGCTCTTCGCGCTCGGCATGCACCACCGGAGCGCTCTGCCTTCCGTGATCATCGCGATGATCTGCGGGTGGCTCGCGACGGGCTACGCGTCGCGCATCTCGTCCTTCGGCATGCTGCGCGAGCTGCCGATCTTCGCGGCGATTCGCTATCCGGAGCGCTTCTTGTGGCTCGGCATCCTCTTCGCGAGCGCTCCGGTGGCGGGCGCCCTCGCGCGCGTGCCGTACATAGGCGAGGGCAGAAAATGGCGGGTCGGCACGGTCGTCGTGCTCCTCGCGGGCGTCGCATGGACGGTCGGCGGCGAGATCGCCGCGTTCCATCGCGTGGCGCTGGCCCGCACGATGGGCGTGGTGACCGAGGGGCGCGTCGCGGACTTTCATCAGTCGCGCGGCAATCGCTGGCTGGCGGTGCACCTCGAGTCGCAGAACATCGGCTCGCTGAGCTGCTACGAGACGCACCGCCTCGCCGAGTCGACGCTCCTGCGCGGCGATCTGCCGGCCGAGGAGTACCTCGCTCCCGACGCGGCCGACGCGGGCACCGTGAAGCGCCTCGCGTGGTCGCCGACGAAGATCACGCTCTCCGTCGACGTCTCGCGTCCTGCCCGCGTGCTCGTGAACCAGAACTGGGCGCCCGGCTGGCATGCCACGGTGGGGAAGGTCGTGTCGCACGAGGGCCTGCTTGCGGTCGACATGCCCGCGGGCGCGCACGAGGTGGCGCTCGCGTTCCTTCCGTGGTCGACGCTCGGCGGCGCGACGGTGACCCTGGCGTCGCTCGTGGCGCTCGCGTGGATCGGCGTGCGTGCACGAAGGCGCGGCGAGATCTTCTCGAAGAGGCAGCTCGTGGGAACGACGCTGCTCGTCGTCATGCCGTGGGTCGTCGCGGGCGTCGCATATGCCGCCTCTCCCGACGACAGGTGGCCGCCCCCGCGGATGACCAACCCGAACGGCTCGGCGGCCATCGTCGCCGAGGGTGACGTCCACGTCGCGACGCCGATCGGCGCCGCATTCTCGCTCCCGCTACGCGTGGAGGAAGGCCGCGTGACGGGGCCGGACGAGCACCAGAACCTGCTCGTGGAGGTCTATTTCAGGCGCCTCGCGAGCATCCCCAAGGCGACGACGATGTTCGTCCACCTCGAGCGCCGGAAAGAAGAGACGCCCGTGCCCAAGGACCACGAGGAGTTCTTCAACGCGGACCATCAGGTGGTCGGCGGTAGCTTCTACCTCTCCGATACCCCGCAGGGCGCGCTCGTCCGCGATGCATTCGGCGTGCACATCGACAAGGCCGCGCCGGGGACCTGGGACGTCTGGGCCGCGTTCGGCCACGTGTCGGGCCGGAAGGGCCGCTCGCTCGTCACGTCACCAGGAGCGGCGACGGCCAGCGACCATCGCGTGCGCATCGGCACGTTCGTCGTGCACTGAGCGACCTTCGGGCGGCTCGTGTCAGGACGAGGCTGATTGAAGAGACAGAGAGACGCGGAGACGCGGAGTCAACGCGGAGGCGTCTCGCCTCGATCGCTGGCTGGACGCTCGTGGTGCCGGGGAGAACCCGCAAGGCCGGGTTCACCCCGGGTGGGGGAGCCTGCCCGTCGCTCTGCCCCGTCGTCCCTCGCTCGATTGTCTCGCCCTGCATCGGACCTCTCTGCATCGAGGCCTCGTAGGACGAGAGGTCCGATGCGTAGCGAGACAATCGAGCGAGGAAGGACCCTCGCAGGGCGGGATTGAGTCTCCCCACCGGGGTGAACCCGCTGCGGGTTCTCCCCGGCACGACGAGCGTCCAGTGAGGATTAGAGAGGAAACCCCTCCGCGTTGTCTCCGCGTCTCCGCGACTCTCTGTCTCTTCCTCTCGCCTCAACCGGCGATCGTCGCTCGCGTCGCGCGGTTCACTTTCGCCATACGGTCGCGAGCCAAGGCTGCTCGTCGCGCGGCTTGCCCGTGGGTCGATAGTAGTGGCGGAGCTCGGTGAAGCCTGCCGCGGTCACGTAGCGGCGCCACGTCTCGAGCGTGTGGTAGGCGCCGTAGCGGCTCCCCTTGTAGCCCTCGGAGTCCTGCTCGTAGCCCCGCGGGTTCGACGTGAAGAGCACGCCTCGCGGGCGGAGCGTCGCGTGCAGCGCGAGGAGCACGCGCGGCAGCTCCTGCGCCGGCACGTGGAAGAGCGACGCGTTCGCGAACACGCCGTCGAAGCGCGAGGCCTCGAGAGAGAGCTCGAGGAAGCTCTGGTGGAGCACCTCGCAGCCCGTCTCGGCGCGCGCCATCTCGACGAAGCGGCGCGAGCCCTCGACGCCCACCGGCGAGTGCCCCTGCGCCTTGAACCATGCGAGGTCGCGGCCGGGTCCGCAGCCGACGTCGAGGATCGTGAACGGGGGGGTGCCCTCGATCGCGGCGAGCAGCGCGGCGTAGTTCTGAGACACGTCGTGATCGCGCGTGGCCGCGGCGAAAGACTCGGCGGAGGCGTCGTAGTGAGCGATCGTCGCGGCCGCGAGCGCGGCCAGCTCCTCGGCGGTGAGCGAACGGGGCGTCATCGGCTACCGGCACGCCGCCATGCAGCGGTCCTTCGTCTGGTCGCAGCGGCTCGAGCAGGACGTATTGCCGAAGTCGCACTGCGTTCCGCAGCGGGTCCAGGTGGTCATGCACGCGAAGTCGCACTCCTGCTTCTTCCTCGATGGCCTCGCGGGCGGCGGCGAGGCTGTGGCCGTCTCCGCGGTCGTAGCCGTAGCGTGCGTACGATGAGGCTTGAATCGCACGTAGTAAGCGATGCCCACGAGCGCCATCACGACGAGGAAGAGCAGAACCTTTTGGTCCACACGGAGAGGCTACCGCAATGGCAACGCTCGTGAACTTTCATCGCGGCCTGCTCTTCGGCAAGGGCACCGGGCATCACTCGCCGATCGCCGGCTACCTCGAGGCCGAGGATCTCGTCCTCGTGCTCGACGTGAACGAGAAGTTCGGACCGTGGCTCGTCTCGAGCGAGCGACCCTTCCGCGCGATGGACTCGATCGACAGCTCGAGCGGAACGAAGCGCGGTCTCCTCGTCTTCGAGTGAGAGAGGGGAGGTCCCTCGCACACGAGAGACCCGGACGGCATTTTCGTTTCTGCCGGGAACTTTCCGTCGGCGGCGAAGTCCTACGCCCATGGACTCACGCTGTGCGCACGCGCGCGCGCCCGCACGACCTGGCCAGATGACATCGGTGATGCGCGCGATGTCGCTGGGCGCGGGGCTGCGGGTCATTCGTGTCGGCCTCGTCCAGCGAGGCCGCGTCGTCGAAGAGCGCGTCATCAAGCAGCGAGTCACGGTGACGGTGGGGTCGAGCGAGGAGGCGACGTTCTTGATCCCGTCGCCCGTCGTGCCGCCGGTGCACGCGCTGTTCGTACGCGAAGGTGACGGCTATGTTCTCGATGTTCTCGACGGCATGACCGGGCGCGTCGCGCTCGCGAGCGGCATCACGGAGCTCCCCGGCGTCCGCGCGCGCATCGCGCTGACCGACGACGCACGTGGAAAGGTGGTCGTCGGCCACACGACGTTGCTCTTCCAGTTCGTCGACCCTCCGCCGGTGCAGCCGCGTCCGCAGCTCCCGCTCGCCGTGAAGACCGGGCTCGGCGGTGCGAACGACTGGTCTCTCACCTTCATCGCGGCGTTCAGCTTCCTCGTTCACTTCGGGCTCGTCGGCGCGATGTACTCGGACTGGAGCGACCCGATCGTCGCCGATCGCTACGACGTCTCGGGGCTCACCGATCTGCTCAGCAGGATCCCCGTGCCGCCCGTGGAGGTGCCCGAGCAGCCAGGGTCGATCTCGACGCCGACCACGCCGACGCCCCCGCAGCCCACGAAGACCGAGACGGCGCAGACGCCTGCTGCACCCGTCCAGCGTACGACCGCGACGCAGAGCCCGAGCCCCGCGCAGGCCGACAGCGAGCGCTCCGCGAAGCTCGCCGAGCGCGCGGAGACGATGCGCATGCAGACGCTCGTCGCTCTCGAGGGCGGACCCGCGGTCGGTGATGCGCTGAAGAGGAGCAACGTTCCGGGCGTCGATCTCTCGAGCGCCGCCGAACGAAACATCGGCGTCGCGAGGTCGAACAGCGAGCTCAACGTGGGCGTCAGCGGCGGGCCGGTGCAGGCGAGCAAGCACTCGGGTCTCTCCGTGCTCGGCGGACCGACGAAGACCGAGGGCGTCGGTGAGCAGTCGGGCAAGCAGACGGCGACGGCCGGCCCCACCGCGATCGCGCAGGTCGGCGTCTCGAACGCGACGGTCGCCATCCCGAACGCCGACAGCGTCATCGCGGGCCTCCGCGGTCGCTTTCGCAGCTGCTACCAGAAGGGCCTGCTCGACGACTCGACGATGAGCGGCAAGGTGACCATCAGCGCGAAGGTCGGCTTGAACGGCGAGGTCGTGAGCTCGGACGTCGTGTCGAACGTGGGCCTCTCGCCCGCCGTCGGTCGCTGCATCGCCGACGTGGTCCGGCGTGCGACGTTCAGCGCGCCGGGCGGCACCGGCTCGACCTTGCAGATCCCGGTGACGTTCGTGCAGAGCAAGTAGCGCGCGCTTTCGAAGCGCGAGAGCGCCCTCTAGCGCTCGTACTCGCCGCAGGCCGTCCAGCCCGTGCCGTCGGGTCGGCAGAGCTCGAAGGCATCGGTGCAATGCTGCTGACCTTGCTGGTCCGTCCAGTACACGTTGCACGCGTGCGACGAGCCTGGCTCGCACACATGAGCAGGCGCCGACCCGTCGCGGCGCTCGGTCTCGGTCGCGAACCCGCTATCCGGCGTGTCACTCGCGGGCGCCGGGCGCTCGGGGGCCCCGCATGCAAAGACCGAGGTGAGGGCAAGAGCCCAGGAACAACGCGACGCGGCTCGCGACATGAATGCTTCTCTCCGCTCATGGCAACGGCCCTGCTGCGCTCCGCGTTCATGGGGAGCACGGGAATCGAGCGCAGCGGTTGGACGGCGCGCACGGACGACATTCGCCAGTGAGGCGTCGCCCGGCCTCTCGAAGCGAGTGACTGTCTCGCGTCGCATTCCACGGGCCTACATCGCAAACAAGTGGGGATTCCGAACTGTTTGCGGGGTCGCGGGACCTGTCCGCTGAGGAGCGCCGCATAACTTCGATGGACGGGGACCGCCGGCTAGGCTCGGGAGTTGCAGCCCGGCATCGGGTGATAGGATGGACGGCATGACCGAACGTCGGACGCGCATGAGTCGAATGAGCGTGGTGGTGAGCCTCGCTCTCACCTCCCTGGTCGTCGGCGTGGTCGTGTCCTGCGGTGAGTCCCAGCCCGCCGCGGGCGGTGGGGGCACCGCGCTGGGGACGGGCGCGTGCGCGACTCCGCAGACCGGGTGCGCGTGTACCCCCGGGAGCGTCGCGGCGTGCGGCAAGCGGGTCGATGGCGATCAGAACTTCATCTACTGCTACGAGGGCACGCGTCGCTGTGGCCCGACCGGTGTCTACGGCGAGTGTATGGAGGGGACGATCGTCGCCCAATCATTGGCGTCGAGCTCCCTCCACATCTCGGCGCTCGGAACGCCCGGCCCCTGCACGGGCGTCGACACCGGCCCTCTGAAGGTCTGCACGAGCGGCAAGAAGCAGGGCGAGTACTGCTCGACGAATCTGGACTGCTCGGGCGGCGTGAAGAAGTGTCTCGGCGGCGCGAACGACGGCGCGAGCTGCAAGAAGGAGAAGGACTGCGCAGATCCCGGTGACTGCACCTCGTTCGCCGGCACGTGCACGGGCGGCGCGAGGGCCGGGTTCGGCTGCGACGTGCTCGCCGATTGCCCGGGCGGCGTCGCCTGTGCTCCCGCGGGTGGCGGCGGCACGTGCGGCACGTTCCTGGGCATCTGTGACAACGGCTCCGAGGACGGCGAAGCGTGCAACGCCGACGCGGACTGCCTGGGCGGCGGGCAGTGCAAGACCGACAAGCGCGGGCACTGCCAGGGCGGCAAAGAGAACGAGAAGAAGTGCCGGCACAACAAGCACTGCAAGGGCGGCGCTTCGTGCAGCGCCGAGGACCCGGGTACTCCGGGCATCATCGACCCGTGTGATCCGTACTGCAACGTGACTTCGGACACGGCGACCGGCCTGACTGCCCCTGGCTTCACCGTCGTCAATGGAGGCCTCGTCCCCACGAGCGGCATCACGTGCGGTGACTCGGTCATCTCGCCGACCGAGAACTGCGATGACGGCAACACGACGGCGGGTGACGGCTGCTCGGCGTCCTGCAAGATCGAGCCAGGCTTCCAGTGCCTCGTGCCAGGCATGCCTTGCACTCCCAGCACGTGTGGTAACGGAATCGTCGAAGGCATCGAGCAGTGCGACGACGGGCCTTGGGTCGCGGACTCCACGGGCTTCGTCAAGGACCGCCCGTATGACGGTTGTTTCAACTGTCAGAGGGAGTTCAATTGCCCCGTGGGTGCTGGCCCCGGTCCCTCCGCCTGCGTCGCGGTCTGCGGCGACGGCATCGTGTTTCCCGGGGAGGCGTGCGACGACGGCAACAGCACCAACGGAGATGGCTGTTCGTCGACCTGCACGATCGAGCCGGGCGCGACGTGTGTCAACGCCGCGGCCCCGCTACCTCCCTACCTCGACGTTCCGGCGATCTACCGCGACTTCGACACGTTCGGCGGCCCCGCGACCTCGCCCGACTTCCAGTTTGGTGGCGGGGGTCTCCTCGACAGCATTCCGCACAAGCCTGGAGGCACGGGGGGCGGCTGTGCCGCCGGCGTGGCCCAGGGCATTCCCCAGGTCGGGCTGTCGAGCGTGGACCGAGAGCCCGTCCTCCTCAACCCGCTCACCTGCATCCTGAACGCGGCGTCGTACGCGACGTGGTACCACGACGCCCCCAACAACAAGGTCATTCTCGGGAAATTCCTGCGTCTCGGGGCCGTGGCGCCGGTGGGCACCTACCGGTTCGACAGTGCGGCCGACCCGGCCTACAACCTTCCGAACATCAACTGTGGCAACGCAGTCCCGACGCAGACGTGTGCAGCGTACGGCGGCTTCTTCCCCATCAACGGTCTGGGCTTCGGAAACCAGACGAACGGAAAGAACTACTCGTTCACGAGCGAAGTTCGTTTCCCCTTCACGTACACCGGCGGCGAGGTCCTGTCGTTCGTGGGTGACGACGACCTCTGGGTTTGGATCGGCGGACGGAAGGTCGTCGACATCGGCAACCCCCACGTTCCGGCGACTGGAACCGTCACGCTGAACCTCGCTGGGTCGGTCTCCGTTCCGCCTTCTGCCACGGCCGTGCCCCCGATCACGCTCACCGTCGGCCAGACCTACGAGATCGCGGTCTTCCAGGCCGAGCGCAACTCGACGGGCTCGAACTACAAGCTCACGCTCGCCGGGTTCAACCGGACGAGCTCACAGTGCACGCCACCCCCGTCGCCGAAGACGTTCGTTCGCGACTTCGAGGGAATCTGCCCCGTCGGCAACAAGGTGGTGTGGCAGCTGTTCCGCTGGAAGGCGGGCGTCCCGGCTGGCGCGCAGATCGATTTCCGCGCGGCCACGGCCTTGACCCAGGCAGCCTTGCCCGCGAGCCCTCCGGCCGCGGCGCCGGCGACTGTGCCGATCGGCTCGGCGACGCCGGCGAACAGCCCCTCGGCGGGCCCCGTGGTGTTCGTCTACGACACCGCTCCTGGCCCCGTGCCCGTGCCGGTCTCCGAGCACCTCAAGGTCGAGGGTCTCGGGACCAAGTCGCAGCAGTGGCTTCGCGTCTACATGACGTTCAACGGAACGCCCACGCTCTTCGAGTGGCAGCAGCTCTACGACTGCGTTCCCTCCGAGTAAGCGTCGCCGCCGCGAATCTCACGCGGCGGCGTTCACGACGATGTCGACGGCGAGGTCTACTGCTGGATCTGGTCGGTACACTGGGCGATCTCGCTCGCGCATGTCCCCGCGTCGATCTTGCCGTGGATGCAGGAGGCGAGCGCTCCCCGTCCCGTCGGATTGAGGCCCCTCATGATGGCTTCGCAGCCATTCTCGTCGATGAGGCTGCCGAGGCCGCCCGCGTTCGGATCGCAAGGCTTCACGAGTGGCGTACACGCTGCGGGTGCCGTCGTGTCCTGACATGCCGCCATCAGCGCGTTCTGGACGCAGAGTCGGACGTCGACCACTTGCGAGCAGTCGGGCAGCTGCCGCATGCAAGTGACGGCCACCTGCGCCACCCCCAGCTTGTAGTGCGCGACGATGTCGTTGCAGTAAGCGACGCACGTCCCGGTGGTCGAGCAGATCGGAATGCCCGCGTCGTCACCGCCGGTGAAGCCGCCATCGATCGTCGGCGCGGGCAGATCATTGAGGCAGTGCCCGTCATCCGAGAACTGCCGGTCGCTGCCCGCATCGGCGATGTCCCGATCCCCGCCTGTGTCGGCGAGCACCGAGCCTTCGACCGGCGGCGCCGCATCGAACCCCGCCGTGCCGGCGCTCGCCCCCGGTCGATCCGACGAGGAGCAGCCGAAGACGAGCGCGGCGCCGCCCACGACGCTCGCCCCGAAGAGCATCGCGAGTCGACAACGAGCGCGCGCAAGCACCATCCAAGAAAACGGTACACCCCGCGCGCGAGGACGACAATATGAGCCCACGACGCCTCTCCCGAGGTGCCGACCTGTGCCGAGCCGATCCGCCAGTGAGGGCCTCCCCACCTGACCTGCCCGACGCGAGGACTGTCTCGCATCGCCCCCAGCAGCTCTACGACTGCGTCCCTTCGGAGTGAGCGCCGAGCCTGGGCTCGACCGATCGGACGACGCTACCCGGATCTGACGTCGACCAGGAACACTTCGCCCCCGCATTCGGGCCGTTCGCCGTCCCGGGTTGCGCGAATCGCGCGAGATCAGTGGAAAGATACAGTGGTACTATATGTGCACAAGGGTACGACATCATGCGCAGCCGCTCCTCCTTCCTGGCTCTCGCCCCTCCCCTCGCTCTCACCGCGGTCGCCTGCTCGGCACCGTCGGACGAGGAGATCAGCGGCGCCGACGAGGCACGCGTCACCGAGCTGAAGTCCTACTGGGCCGACGCCAAGCGCCTCGACCTCGGTGACCTCACCCGCGTCGCCGTCGGCTTCGCCACCGAGGGCGGGCCTGAGGCCGCTCCTCGTGGGCGGGGCGGGAGCCGCGCTCAGGGGCTGGCTGGGCTGGCGCACTCCGTGATGCACTCCGTGCGGATGCACGTGTCGTAGCTCTTCTCGGCGGTCACGGAGTCGGGATGCGCGCCTTCGCAGGCGTTGCGACAGGTCCGGACATCCGTTCCGCCGCCCGTTCCACCGCCACCGCCGCCGCCACCGCCCCCGCCCCCGCCACCGCCACCGCCACCGCCACCGCCGCCGCCACCACCGCCCGTCCCGGCCCCGCCCTCGCGGATCTCCACGATGATGTCCACCGGATCCTCGGGACAAGGACCGAGGCATGCATGCAGATCGGTGCAGTCTGCATTCTTGGCGAAGCAGCCCACGGCGAGCTCGCAGCACTTCGCCTGCATGCAGGCGGTGCACTTCGGATCGGGGAACGCCACTCCACTCGCCTGCAGGCTGCACGCCCCGCCGTCCTGGGGCGGCGCGCCTCCCGACGAATCTCCGAGCTTCGCAGAGCTACACGCGACCACCGCGAGGAGAACCGCGACCGTGCCCAGAGCGCGCGCTGACATCGATCAAGACAAGCACGCCCGCGCCCCCCCGTGTTCGAAGTTCTCGCGACAGGTTTTTGCGGAGAGCGTGACGGCGAGGTGCTAGTGCGAAGGTCGTGAACGACGCTGCCATCCGGGCCGGGCGCATCGAGGATGCCGAGGTCCTCGCCACGCTGGGGCGCGAGACGTTCATCGACACGTTCATCGACGGGTTCGGCATTCCGTATCCTGCCGAGGACCTGAGCGCGTACCTGGAGAAGACCTTCAGCGTCGCGAAGACGCGCGAGATGCTGCTCGACGTGACGCAGGCCTGGTGGGTGGCCGAGCGCGACGGCGACATCCTCGGCTTCGCCAACTCCGGCCCGAGCACGCTGCCTCACCCGGAGGGACGAGCGACCCATGCCGAGCTCCGGCGGCTGTACATCGCGAAGCGCGCCCAAGGGCTCGGGCTCGGCACGCGCCTTCTGGAGACCGCGCTCGCGTGGATGGAGGCCCACACCGACGGGCCGCTGTGGATCGGCGTGTGGAGCGGCAACGTCAAGGCGCAGAAGCTCTATGCCGCCTACGGCTTCACGAAGGCTGGAGAATACAAGTATCCGGTCGGGACCTGGCTCGACGACGAGCTCATTCTCCGGCGGCCGTAGGGTTTCCGTCAGATCCCGTCGACCCGGGACATCCACACGCCGCGCTGCCCCGGACCCGCGTGGGTGAGCCAGAGCTCGCCTCGCGGGCCGAACACCCACTCCGCCGCGCGGGCACGCAGCCGCGTGTATGGCACGTCGGGGAACGACGAGGGGACCGACGAGCGGTAGAGGAGCGTCGCGTCCCATGCGAGCGGATAGGCGCTCACGGAGAGCCAGTACGAGCCGCCGCGCTCGAAGACGAACGGTGACTCGGTATAGGCCGAGTTGGCCATCGGCGGTGCGTGGTCGAGCGACAGCGCCATCCGCGCTTCACTCCAGTGGACGAGATCATGCGAGAGCCGGTAGGCGACGCCGCTGTGACGGCCCGTGATGGAGTCGCAGCGTGTGTAGTAGAGCGCCCACGCACCTTCACGCCTCACGAGCATCGGGTCGCGCGCCACGCAGAAGTCCTCGAAGAGCGCCACGCGCCCGATGCGCGTCCATCGATAGAGGTCGTCGGACTCGGCGAGCCTGATCGAGGCGTGATCGTCGTCCGTGCCGCCGCTCTGGTAGACCATCATGTAGCGGCCGTCCCACTTCACCACGTGCGGCGCCCACGCGTGGCGCTCGCCGAGCGAGCGGTCCGCGTGCAGCGCGATCCCGTACGGCTCCGCGGCGACCTCGAACGAGCCCGCCACCCAGCGCGCCGGGTCGTGCTCCACCGCGACGGCGTGCACGAAGTCGACCTCCTGGTCGTCGTGCATCGGCTCCTTGTTGAAGATGCCGAACAGGTGCCACTCGCCACCCGGCCCCTGGATGAGCGTGTGGTCGTTGACGTAGTACGCACCGCCCGCGAGAGGTGTGGTGTCGAACACGTGGACCATCGCGCCCTGGCCGACGACGGAGCACGTCTTCGACGGGTCCACCTGATCGGCAGACGCGGCCCCTGGTGGCGGCACCCCGCTTGCCAGCGCCTCCTGGGCCCTCAGCCGCGAAACCGCGATGAGCGCGACGAGCGCACCGATCCACCCGACCCGGCCCCAGCTACTGGCCATACCTTCAACGTAGCTCGTGCTGGAGAAAGCGCCTCCCGGGCGGCGCGTTCGATCGAGCTCGGCCGCGGGCGTGCCCTACGATGACGTCACTTCCCCCATGAGACCGCGCCTGCGCTGGACCGAGACCGAGCTGCGCGCCCACGACGAGGGCACGTACGTCGTCTGGAAGCTCGCAACGACGATCATGCTCGGCGCGCTCCGGAAGAACGCGACCATCCTCTTCGTGAAGATGACGAGCCCGACGAAGCTCGCGGTCCTCTACGCGATCGACGGAGCGCTCGTCGAGGAGATGACCCCGCCCGCCAGGCTCCACGTGCCGCTGGCCGTGCAGATGGTGACGCTCTGCGGGCCGCTCGACGTCCGGCCCGGCGCACGGGGAGAATTCGACCTCATCCGCGACGACGGGACGCTCCTCGTGGCCCACGTCATCTGTGGCGCCAACGCGTGGGGCCTGACCGCCACGATCAGGCTCGCGGCGCCGCCCCGCGTGCTCAACTGAGCGTCTCTCGCACGTGTCAGGCCCGGCGCAGCACGACGCTGAACTGAACGCCGACCGCCGTTGGGTCGAGCACGACGTGTCCGCCGAGCAGCTGCACGGTGCGATGCACGACGAACAGACCGAGGCCTGTGCCCTCTGCGCGTGTCGTGAAGAACGGCTCGAACACACGCGGCACGGACTCGCGGGCGATCGGGGCGCCGTCGTTGTAGATGGTGAGGCGCACACCGCCCTCGTCAACCGCTCCTGTGACGCGGACAGCCCCGCCGGCGGGCACATGGGAGAACGCATTGCTGAACAGGTTGAGCAATGCGCGCCTCAGGAGCTCGCGATCTGCCAGGACGCGCGGCAACTCGTGCGGCACGTCGACCGTGATCTGGATGTCTGGCGGCGGCGGGGACGCATAGTCCTGGACGGCAGCCCCGAGGGCGTCGTCGACGATCTCTCCAAGGTCGACGCTCGCGAGCGTGACCGCCTCCGGATGTGCGAAGTCGAGGACCTCCGAGACGACCGAGCGCAGGCGGACCGCCTCCTCGTCGAGGATGCGGACGCAGTCCTTGGCGCGATCGGAGACGTCGCGCTCGTGCTTGAGCGTCGAGAGCGCATTGAAGATGACGGCGAGCGGGTTGCGGACCTCGTGCGCGAGCACCGCGCTGAGCTCGCCCATCGCCGCGAGGCGCTCACGGCGGACCAGCTCGGTCTGGAGCTCCGCGGCGCGCTCGGTGGCGCCGATCTGCGCCGCGAGGAGCTGCACGGCGACGAAGTCGTGCTCGGTGAGGTCCGAGCCCGCGACGGAGAGAAGCGCGCTCATCTTCCCTGCCCGCCAGATCGGGCACCAGGCGCTTCGCCGCACGTGGGCCTTCCGCATGCTGCCGTCGAGTGACACGGCATCGCGCACGCGGCTCGCTTGCGTCGTAGGCAGGTTGTCGAGAAAGAGCGCTCGTCCGAGTCGTACGACCTCGGCGGCGATCGGCGCGCGCGCCGGCTCGAGCGCGACGCCGACGATCGAGCGCCCGTAGACCACGACGGGGTCGTCGGCCGCGCCGAGGATGCGTAGCGGCGTCGTCATCGCGCCCTCTCCGACCGAGCTGTACGCCACGATCCAGCGGAGCTCGACGAAGACCGGCTCGCACGCATCGAGAAAGTCGTCGACGGTGCCGCTCCCGCTGACGCGCGCAGCGATCTCGGCGAGCCGCCCGACGAGGTGCTCGCCGCGCGAGGTCTCGGTGATGTCACGCGCGGCGAGGAGGACCGTTTCGCCGACGCGGCTGAAGCGCACGTCCGCAAGGACGCGCCCGGCCGGAGAGCGGCGGAGGAGGCGCAGGCGGAAGGTCTCGGGCGGCGCCCAGCCTGCCTCGTGCTGACGCTGCAGCTCGTTTAGGCGCTCGACCTCGCCTTCGGCGAAGACGGCGTCGATATCCGCACCGACGAGATCGCTCGAGGAGCAGCCGAGCACCTCGCACGCGCGGCGATTGGCCTCGGTGATGCGCCCTTCGCGGATCACGAAGAGCGGATCCGGAAGATCGTCTGGTGCGAACGTCGTCACATACCCCCCTACTGTTCCCGCATACACGCCGGGGCCGCCGTGCACAAGGCAGCAGCCCGTCGACCTCCCGAGGTATGCACGACGCTCGGGCGAGCTCGTCAACGGCGTCCCGAGTTAGCGGCCGCGCAGCTGGGGCACGACGGTCTTTGCCAGCTCCGACGTCGATGCCTCCATCGCCGAGCCGATCGCGAGGATGACGGGCTCGATGCCCTCGCCGACGACGTCGCGCTCCAAGGTGACGACGCCGCTCGCGAGGACCGAGCGCTCGTCGTGGAGCTGATACCCGAGCTGCACCCGGCCGAGGTGACGGCCCTCTCGACGGGCCTCCTCGAAGACGACGACCTCGACATCCAGCGTCGGCGCCGGCCCGCCGACGACCTCCTCGAGCTGTCCGTCCGCGAAGAGCGCGCGCGAGAGAGAACGACGCACGTAGTCCTCGGGGTTCTCCGTCCAGCGCAGCGTGGCGTACGTATCGAGCTCCACCGCCGACTCGCGGTGCACGATCGAGGAGCGCAGGTTCGCGCTCGACGTCAGGGGGCCGAGTCGAAGGCGGCCGACCGGCGGTAGCTTCTGGCGAGCCGTGAGGGGCGTGTCGACCCGCTCCGGCGAGAAGTAGCGGAGCTCGACCGGCGTCGCCTTCGAGGTGAGCGCACAGCCACCCAGCAGCAGCACCGCGCAAGCGACGGCCCTCACGGCGTCTTCGCCTTCGCGCGTCCCTTGACGAGCATGTCGGGGTCTCGATCGATGGCCTCGGCCAGCCCGCGGATCGCGACCGCGGCCTCGTCGAGATCGCGGAGCGTCCGTTCGAGCTTCGCCGCCGAGCCGTTCGTCGTGCGACCCAGGTCGCCGATGGACTCGGTCGCACGCTGCGTGCTCGCGACGAGGCCGCCGTCTCCCCCTATGCCTTCGAGGAGGCCGTTCACCTTGGCGACCGCGGCGCTCAGGCCGTCGATGGCGCCCGCGATCTTGTCGGGGATCTGCGCGCCGTCGGTGCGACGCACGAGGCGTCGCATGTCGCTCGCCGCACCGTCGATCTCGTCGACGGCCTTCGCCATGCGACCCGGGATTCGCTGACCCTGGAAATCTACGAGGATCGCCTCGATCCGCTGGAGCGTCGCGAGCGTGGCGTCGATGAGGTGCGGGAGGCGCTCGCCGACGATCTCGAGGTTCTCCTCGAGCCCCTTCAAGAGCGACGGCCTCGGTGGGATGTAGTTCTCCGCGGGCGGAAAGGGGAGCGGTGGAGGCGGATTGGTCCTGGGATCGAAGAAGTCGAGGTCGACGAACTTCACGCCCGTGATCCCCTGGGTGCCGAGCTGCGCACGGAGCTCGGGGGGCACGTGCGCGAGCCCCAGCGTGCGCGCTTTCGCGGTGTCCAGCGCCATGGTCGCGTCCACGTGCTTGAGGTCCGGCGCGATCTGGATCTTCTCCACGCTTCCGATGAGGACGCCGCGATACTTCACGGGCGACCCGAGCTCGAGGCCCTGCACCGTCTCGTCGAAGTAGGTGTGGTAGCGGACCGTCTCCGACCTCACGCCGTGCCACCCGAGCCCGAAGGCGGCCGCGAGCGCCGCCACGACGGCGAGCACCGTGAAGATCCCGAGCTTGAAGTGGGTCGATGCGGCCGACATCACGCCGCCTCCGGTTCTCGATTGAAGAAATGCTGAACCCGAGGGTGCTCGTTCGCGCGCAGGTCCGCAGGCGCACCCGACGCGAGGATGCTCCGGCTCTCGCGGTCGAGCATGATGCAGCGATCGACGATTCCGTGGATGCTGCCGAGCTCGTGCGTGACGAGAACCACGGTGAGCCCGAGGACCCGCGCGAGCGTCGCGATCAGGTGATCGAGCTCCGCGGAGCTCACCGGGTCGAGGCCCGACGAGGGCTCGTCGAGGAAGAGGAGCGACGGTTCGAGGGCCATCGCGCGCGCGATGGCGGCGCGCTTGCGCATGCCGCCGGAGAGCGTCGACGGCAGCTGATCGTGCGCGGCTTCGAGACCGACGAGGCGCAGCTTCGCCTCCACCATCGTGCGGATCGCGTCGCTGGGGAGATCCGTCCAGCGCTCGAGGGGGAGGGCGACGTTCTGGCCGACGGTCATCGAGCCGAAGAGTGCGCCTTGCTGGAACATGACTCCGTAGGCCGGGCGCCCGGGACGAAACCCGGGTGCGCCGACGCCCTCGATCGAGATCTGGCCCTCGAGCGGCTCCTCGAGGCCGATGAGGACGCGCAGGAGCGTGGTCTTGCCGCACGCGCTGCGGCCGAGGATGCCGAAGATCTCTCCTTCGCGCACCTCGAAGCTCGCGTGCTCGAGAAGGACCATGTCCCGGCTCCAGCCGATCGAGACGTCGCGAGCCTGGATCACGGGGCGTGTGCTCATTTGCCGAACGTCTGGAAGAGGACGGTGAAGACGGTGTCGATGATGACGATCGCGAACAGGCAGGAGACGACCGTCGTCGTGGTGCTGCGTCCGACCCCCTCCGCTGCTCCCCGGGTCGCGAAGCCCTGCTGGCAGCCAATGAACGCAATCGCGAGCCCGAAGGCGATGCTCTTCACGAGCCCCGTCCAGACGTCGGAGGGCTGGACCGCGGTCTGCAGCTCTGCGAGGTAGCCTCTCGCGCTCACGCCGAGGCTCGAGACGGCGACGGCGGCGCCTCCCGCGACACCGACGACGCTTCCGAGCAACGTGAGCACCGGAGCGACGAGGGCCAGCGCCGCGACGCGCGGGAGGATCAAGTAGGGAGCAGGCGCGAACCCCATCGTCTTCAGCGCGTCGATCTCCTCGGAGACGCGCATGCTCCCGAGCTCGGCGGCGAAGGACGCGCCCGAGCGGCCACTCATGATGATCGCCGTCATGAGCGGAGCGAGCTCGCGCGTCACCGAGATGCCGACCACGTCGGCCACGTAGATGTTCGCGCCGTACAGCTTGAGCTGGCGCGCGGACTGGAAGCCCATCACGAAGCCGACGAGGAAGTTGAGAAGGAGCACGATCGGGATGCCGTCGGCGCCCGCGCGTGAAGCGAGGAACGGGATGGAGCGCCAGTTCACGGCGGCGGGCCCGCCGACGAAGCCCCTCGCCGCCGCTACCGTCTCGCCGAGGAAGATCATCAGCCCCCGCAGGCCCGCGAAGAGCCGCTGCGTGGCTGCGCCGATGCGCGAGAGCGCGGTTGGTGCGACCGGCGCCTCCTTCGGCTGCGACGGCTCGTCGCCGCGATAGAGGTGCACGATGGGCTTCAGCCGGTCCGAAGCGCCGACGATCTCGGCGCGCACGTTGCGCGCGCAGAGCGACGCCCGCAGCTCGACCAGCAAGGACATGATCGCGCCGTCGACGATCGCTGCGCCGCTCAGGTCGATGTCGAACGTCCCCTCCGCTCGTTCGCCCGCGAGCCCACGCAAGGCCTGCCAGAGCGGAGTCGCGTCGACCATGCGAAGCTCGCCGAGGAGCTTCACTCCCGCCTCGGTCGGCAGGGCTTGCCATGCTGGAGCGCGCTCCTCCATGACGCTGAACGCGTGCAAGGCGCACACCACGGGAGGAGAGCAGCGTCGCCGTGACGCGCTCACGTCCCGGCGAACGCCGGGATCTTCGAGTCGCGGTGCCCCCGCGTCGACGAAGTCGCGCATGCAGCAAGCGGGGTACACTGGTTGCTGAGCACGATGATCTCTACCCGCAATCTGTCGGCACTTCCCGACATCGCCGTTCTGCGCCGCATCTCCCAGACCTCGCTACGCTCGACGCGGTTCTCTCCGAAGACTGGGAGTCGCGGTACCACTCCTTCAACGCCAGCTGGGACGTCGTGAGCGGGGACGCGATGGGCTCGATGCGCGACGGCAGCGGCGACGAGTGGTTCATCTTGTTCTCGTCGGCCGGCGCGGCGATCAAGGGTTTCGCGCACGAGAAATCAGCGATGAGCGCGGTCGCGAGAGAGAAGACGTTCACGCCATCCCTGCAGCGAGGGCTCGCGCTCTACCCCGGGATGCTGACGGGCTTTCCTGACGAGCTCGCCGCGCTGCTCACGGAGCCCGCCTTCTCGATGGAAGCAACGACGTTTCTCGTGTGGCGGCTCGCGTCGGCGCCTGCCTGGCAGATCGGTGACGTCGCCTGGCCGAGCGGCGATGATCCGGACGGTTCGGAAGACCTTCTCGCGCTGCTGAGCGGTGACCCCGAACAGTACGCCTCGTGGGCGTCGGAGTACTTCGGGAGCGAAGTGCGCGCCGACGACGTGGCGCTTGTCTTCGCGCATCGCCCGCTCGACGAAGCGCTGCTCGCCCGTCTCGGCTCGGAGCGCACGCTCGAAGATCTGGCTGATGACCTCGCGGAGATCGGCTACCCGGCAGCGTGACACTCGAAAGCCTACGGCTCGAACGAATCGAGCGCGGTCGGGCCGCGCAGCGGTCCTCCGGACATGAGCCCGAGCGGGCTCCTCACGCTCGTGACCGGCGCGTCAGGCGTGATCGTACGCGCGCGTGGTGGTGATGCCTTCTCGGACGAGGTGAGGAAGACGCGCCTCGTCGAGGGCGCACGCTGGGACGAAGGCGCCCGCGGCACGAACGCCATCGGCACCGCCATCGTCGAGGCGCAGCCGATCGCCGTCGTCGGTCGCGCGCACTTCGAGGCCGTCAATCACGGCCTCTTCTGCTACGCCGCTCCCGTCCTCGATCCGTTCGGCGAGGTGGTCGCGGTGCTCGACGTCACCGGGCCGCTCTCCCTCGAGGCCGCGCATGCCGAGGCTGAGGGACTCGGCATGCGCGGCCTCGTCATCTCGCTCGCACGTCAGCTCAACAAGCTTCTCGGGCGTCGCGGCAAGGTCTGGGGTGATCGCTGGCATGGTCGCGAGCTCGGCTCACCGAGCGAGGTGCGGAGCGCGCTCGTCTACGTCTTCCGCAACATCGCGCGTCACGGCGCGAGGACGCTCTGCGGCGGCGTCGTCGACGCATTCTCCTCCGCACCGCGCTTCACCGGCTGGTCGCGTCCCGTGATGAGCCCGCCCGTCGATGAGGGCCCGTGGCCAGCCGCGCACCCGCGAACGTGGATGCTCGAGAAGGGCTCGCGCCTCCTCGGTCTCGTCGCGTGAGGTCGTTTCACACCGGCCTCCTAGGCAGCGATGTCCGCGACCACCCGGGCTCGACGAGCTCTCCGAAGGTGCCCTTCGCGCCGTCCCAGCCGGCGCGCTGATCGACGACGTGCGTGAAGCCTGCCTCGAGGAGCGCCTTCGCCGCGCGGAGGCTGCGGTTTCCTGACTTGCAGCCGAGGATCAAGGCGGCGTCCTTCGCGAACGCGCGCTCCATGACCGGGAGAAAATCGGGGTTCGGCGTCATGCCTTCCGGGCCGGACAGCATCGAAGGGATGTTCACCGCGCCCTCGGGGTGACCTGCCTCGAACTCCTCCTCGGTGCGGACGTCGACATAGGTGAAGACCTCGCCTGTCATCTTCGCGTACGCCTCGGCCGGGGAGATGCGCAGTACGTCGCTCATGGCCTGACGCTAGACCACCGAGCACGATCTCGAAAGGGATCGTGCTCGGTGCTCTCCCTCGCGCCGCTCACTCGAGGATGAAGGTGACCTCCATCGTCACGCGGAACTCGGCGATCTTGCCGTTCTCGACCTTTGCCTTCTGGCGGATGATCTCGAGACCGGTGATTCCGCGCACGGTGGCGGCGGCTCGCTCGACCCCTTGCGAGGTCGCGTCCTCGAAGCTCTTCTTCGACGATGCAGTGATTTTCGTGACTCGTGCGACGGCCATGGGAAGCCTCCTTTTCGACGGTCATCGTAGGAGCACGTCGGCACCGCCACGATGCGTCGAAGGGCCGCTGCGACGCTCGAGCCGCTACCGCGTCGCGCGTGCCGCCGGCCCACGATAGAGGTAGCGGCGCACCCCCATGCCGGCATCGGCACCCGCGTGCGCGGCGTCGATCGCGGCTCGGTTCGGGGAGAGTCGACACGCCGGATCCGTCGCGGCTGCGTCGCCCGTGAGCGCGAAGGCCTGGCAGCGACAGCCGCCGAAATCGATCGCGCGCTTGTCGCAGCTGCGACAAGGCTCCTGCATCCACTCCTCGCCGCGATAGGCGAGGAGAGCCGGCGAGGTCTCCCAGATCTCCTTCAGCGAGCGCGCGCGCACGTCATCGAACACGAGCGACGTGATGCTCGTCGCGGCGTGGCACGGCACGACGCGTCCGTCGGGGACGATCTGGAGGAAGCGTCGCGCCCAGCCATCCATGCACGCCTTCGGGGTCGTGCCGAAGTAGTCGGGCTTCACGAAGAGCACGTCCATCTTCCCGCGCAGCCGGTCACGATGAGGTGCCGCCTTCTCCGCTGCGCGTTCGATCTGCTCGCGGGTGGGCAGGAGCACGTCGCGATTCGAGAGCGCCCAGTTCAGGTACTGGGTGTTCGCGAGCTCGAGGCGGTCGGCGCCGACCTCCTCGGCAAGCGCGACGAGCTCGTCGATCTCGTCGAGGTTTGCGCGATGGAGGACGACGTTCATCGTGAGCGGGAGGTCGAGCTCCTTCACCCAGCGCATGACGTCGAGCTTCTTCGCGTGACCGGCGTACCCGGCGACCTCGTCCGCGAGCGCGGCACGGCTGCTCTGGATGCTGACCTGCACGTGGTCGACGCCCGCGCGCGCGAGCCCCTCGAGGCGCTCGCGCGAGAGGGGGATGCCGCTCGTCACGAGGTTCACGTAGAGGCCGACCTCGCGGGCGCGCGCGACGAGGACCTCGAGGTCCTTCCTCGCGAGCGGCTCGCCGCCCGTGAGATGCAGCTGCACCACGCCGAGCTCCTCGGCCTCGCCGAAGACGCGGCACCAGTCCTCCGTCGACAGCTCGTTCTTGTGCGCGAGGTAGTCGATCGGGTTCGAGCAGTACGGACAGCGGAGCGGGCAGCGATACGTCAGCTCGGCGATGAGCGTGTACGGGCGCGTCGTCGTCGTCGGAGCGGCGGTCATCGGAGCTCCAGGAGGCCCTTGTCGCGGAGCATCGAGACGAAGGCGATGACGTCGTGCTCGACCGCGTCGCGGGGCGCGCCCTCGTGCTCGCGTGCCAGCTCGTCGGCGATGGCGCCGACGGAGCGCGAGCCGTCGCACTTCTTGGCGATCTCCGCGGCCGCGTCGTTGAGCTCGAGCCCTCGCTCCGGGTAGATGATCATGTACTTGTTCGCGTGGCGATCCAGCTTGAGGCGCGCCTTCTTCGCCAATCTAGGCACGAACGCGGCGTCGATCACGATCATCGCCTGGTCGACCTAGCCGAGCGGATGGGCCGTCGTGATCGCGTCGAGCAGCGACCAGAGGATCTGCGTCTTCGTGATGAGCGCGTCGATGCAGCGTTCCTGCGCCTCGAGCGTCGTCGCGTGCGCGAGCACGTAGTCGACGGCCTCGTGTGAGTCCGCCTTCGCGCGGGTGACGCGGCCACGAAAGTACGCGAGCGTCTCGGCCTCGACCCAGGGGTAGTGCGTCTCCCAGGCGACGATGCGTCGCGCCATGATGTCCGGCGCGAAGAACTCGGTGAGGGAGGACGCGACCGCCTCGACGAGCGGCCGCTCGCGCACGAGCGTGACGTAGGCGTCGCACGCGAAGCGAACGCCCGGCAGCACCTCGCGAAGGCTCTTCACCGTTTCGACGTCGAGCCCCACGCCGTGCGCGAGCCGCAGCCACTGCGCGAGCCCGCCCTCGCCGTCGGCCTTGCCGTCGTGATCGACGATGCGGTGCATCCACAGGCGCCGGAACGCGGGGTCCTCCGACTTCGAGAGGATGATGGCGTCCTTGATGGGGATGCGCGTCTGGTAATAGAAGCGGTTCCGCACCCAGGCCTGGATCTGCTCGCGCGACAGCGTGCCGGCGTGCATGGCGATGTGGAACGGATGGCGGTCGTGATAGCGCTTCTCACCCTCGGCGCGGAGGCGCGCGACGAAGGCGTCGGCGTCCATGGGGGGCTTTGCAGCTTCGCTCATGACGTGATCTCCATGCCGTCGAACGCGACCTCCCAGCCGGCCGCCTCGACCGTGCGTCGCTCTTCGCTCTGCGCCAGGATCGGGTTCGTGTTGTTGATGTGCGTGTAGATCTTGCGCGCCTTCAGCGCGGCGAGGCGCTCGAGGCTCCCGCTCTCGCCGCTGATCGGCATGTGCGCCATGTCCTTGGCGACGGCCTTGGAGAGACCGAGGCGGACGAGCTCGTCCTCGCGGTAGAACGTGCCGTCGAAGAGCACCGCGCTGTGACCCTCGAGGTCGACGCCCTTCAGGCTCGCGCACGCGGCGGCGTACGCGATGGCGGGCGCATCGCTCGGGCCGGAGTCGCGGAGCGAGAGGCCGATGTTGTCCTCTGCGCTCTCGGCGGCGTGTCCCATGAGATGAACGGGCAGCTTTCCGGGCGCCGCGAACGGACGCACGCGCAGCCCGAGCGGCTCTCCCGCGGCGTCGGCGAGCTCGACCTCGCGTCCGACCGCGAGCGGACGGAACACCACCTGACCCTCGAAGCGCTTCAGCGTGCGAATGAGCACGCTCGCCTCGAGCCCGCTCCAGACCGGCGGCGTCGCGTAGATCGCGAGCGGCTGCGACTCGCGGAGCGAGAAGAGACCGAGTACGTGATCCATGTCGCCGTTCGTCAGGAGGATCGCGCCGATCGGCGTGTGCCGCGGCGCACGCGGCCACAGCGCGGGCGTCGCCTTGATCTGCGCGAGGATGTCGGGCGACGCATTGACGAGGACGAAGCGCTCGCCGTCCGACGTCACCGCGAGCGAGTCCTGCGTGCGGCCGAGGAGCCCCGCTTCACCTCCGCGGACGCCCACGCAGTTCGGGCACCCACAGTTCCATTGGGGAAAGCCGCCTCCCGCTGCCGAGCCGATCACGATCGCGCGCATCGCGTAGCATCGTAGTCCTGGTCTCCATCCCATCCAGGTGAAGCTTTCCGGTGACGAAGGGGATCCTGGACGATCCACTCGGCGTGCGCTCTCCTCTGGAATTCCGGCAAAACTGGCGCTCTCGTGGCGCCCCACGTTGGACCACACATTGCTACACGGCCCATATCCGATGAAACGCTCGGTCCTCCTTCCCCTCGGGTTCGCGCTCTCCGCCCTCCTCGCGTCGGCGGTCGTCCCTGCGTGCAGCAATCCAGGAGAGGAGGACGCCTCCGCCGCCGAAGACGGCGAGGAGGCGTACTCGACCGACGGCTCGTGCGACGGCCTGCCGAAGCTGAAGAACCTGAAGACGCCCCCGGGCGTCTGCGTCGGCCTCGTCTCGAGCGGCTTCACCTTCGCGCGCGGCATCGCGCAGCTCGACTCGGGTGACTTCGTCGTCGCCGAGATGGGCGGCTGGGCGAAGGACCGTGGCGGCGTGTGGCTCCTTCGCAGGAAGGAAGACAAGACGTTCGCGAAGACGAAGCTCAACACGCTCATCGACAAGCCGAGCGGCATCGCCGTCGGCCCCGACGGCCTCGTCTACGTCGGCACGCCCGACGCGATCTATCGCTTCGATCCGTACGCCGCGACGTTGAAGAGCGACCCTACGAGGAAGCTCGCGAAGACAGGCCCGCTCGCCGGCCCGGACGCGTACAAGCAGCCGCCGATCAAGCTCGTCGTCAAGAACCTCCCCGGCGACCTCACGCCGAGCGGCGCGAGCGGCGCACGCCACCCGCTGAAGAAGTTCGTCTTCGACAAGCGTGACCCCTGGACGATGTACGTGAACGTTGGCTCGGCCTCCGACACGTGCGAGCAGGGTGCGGGCGCGCGTCCCCCGGCCGGCTACCCGTTCCCGTGCCCCGAGGCCGAGGACGCGAGCGCGCGCGGCGGCATCCGCAAGTACAAGCTCGACGGCCCCGACCACCTCGGCACCACGTTCACGACGATCGCGAAGGGCCTCCGCAACTCGATGGCGCTCGCCGTCCACCCGACCTCGAACCTGCTCATCCAGGGCGAGAACTCACGCGACTCGATCAACAAGCTCGACGCCTCGCTCACGGATCAAGAAGGCGACCTCCCGCACGAGGAGCTCAACGTCATCGTCGAGGGCTCGCACTACGGCTGGCCGTACTGCATCGACAACGGCACGCCGAACCCGGAATACCGCGGTCGCGTGAACTGCGCGAACTACAAGAACCCGGCGCTGCTCCTGCCCGGACACGTCGCGCCGCTCGGCATGACCTTCTACACGGGCGCCATGTTTCCGGCGCCGTACAAGAACAACCTCATCGTCACGTTCCACGGCTACCGCGAGTACGGCCACCGCCTCATGCTCGTGCCCGTCGACGCGCAGGGTGTCCCCGGCGCGGGCGAGCCGCTCGACATCATCCGCGGCTGGGAGAAGAGCGCGGACGGCAAGGACCCGCAGGGCGCCCCGGTCGACGTGCTGCAGGCGGCCGACGGCTCGCTCTTCGTCACCGAGGACAAGAACGGCGACGTGCTCCGTGTGTTCTTCGACCCGAGCCTCGGCAATGGCGCTCCGATGCGGCCGCTCCCGCCGCAACGCCCGATCGTCAGCGCCGACGAGCGTGCTCGCTGCGACGCCCTCGCGCGCCGCACGGACGCGTTCTCGCGCGTGCAGCGCGATCTCATCGATACGTCGTGCGTCGGCTGCCACGGCGCAGGTCCGGGGTACGCCGGAGGCCTCGCACTGCTGAAGTGCGACTCGGTCGGCAATGCGACGCGCCTCACCGCGGTGCGCTCGGGCGGCCGCGGCTCGTACGTGACGTCGGGGAACGAGAACAGCGAGCTCGTCCTCCGGCTGAAGGGTCAGGGGTTCCCCCAGATGCCCGCGGGCGGCGTCAGCCCCGAGCTCCTGGGCGAGGTGCAGAGCTGGATCCGCGAAGGAGCTCAGGTTCCGCGCTGAAATCAACGCGCTGGACACGCGCACACGGTCTGCAACACTGAGGAACCACGCCATGAAGACCTGGAACAAGCCGGAAGCCACCGAGATCAAGATGGACGCGGAGATCTCGTCCTACCAGGACGACAGCTACGATCCGATGAAGGACGGCCCGGCGTTCAGCGAGAACGACGCCTGCGAGACCGACGGCTCCTCGTCCATTCCGCGCATTCCGCGCGCGTGATCTAGCGCTCTCGAGCGATCAGCGGCAGGCGCCGGGCTCGCTGAGGGCGCGTTCGGCGGCGCGGCGGACGGGGAGACGGACCTCCTTCGCGCGGAGCGGAGCGAGACGTTTCTCGAGGTCTTGCGGGTGCAGCGTGCCCAGCGCTTCGATCGCCGCGAGACCGATGCGGTCATCCGCCTCGTCCACCGGCGCACGCGCGAGGTAGGCGAGCTTCGTCAGCCGATCGGCTGCATTCTGCATGCACATCGCGCCGAGCGTCTTCGCGGCGAATGCGCGGACCTCCGGATCCTCGCGCGTGTCGTCGAGGCGCTCGCGCACCCGCGGTGCCTGCGTGACCGCGCGCCGCTTGCCGAGCGCGGCGATCGAGGTCCAGCGCACCTTCGGGCTCGCGTCGGCGAGGCTTGAGGCGAGCGAGCTCGTCCCCGCGGCGTCGTCCGGGAACGACCCGAGCGCGTCGGCAGCCGCCATGCGCACGAACGTCCACTCGTCCTTCGCGAGCGCCTGGGAGGCCGCCGCGGTGCCGGCCGCGAGTCCGCTCGTCGCCATCGCCCGGAGCGCGGCCTCGCGGACGCGCGGTTCGGGGTCGGCCGCGGCCGCGATCACGGTCGAGGCGAGCGGAGCGATCCCCGCGGCGAGCTCGACGGCCCGTGCGCGTACGGCCCAGTCGGGGTCGCGGCGCGCGAGCTCGGCGAGCCGCGACAGCTCGCCGGTCGTCGCGTCGGGCGCGCGCGCGAGATGCGCGAGCGGCTGCGCGAGCAGGTAGCGCGTGGGCATGTCCGGCGACGCGCGGAGGAGATCGGCGATGGCCACGTCGGCCTCCGGACGCAGCTCCGGGAGCTTCGCGCCGGCTGCGCGCAAGAGGTCGAGCCGCGCCGCGACCGGCATGTCGCGCTTCGTGACGAGCGCGAGGAGCCGGTCGCGTGATGCAAGCGCCGACGCTCGCGCGAATGCGCCGCGCACGGCCCTGCGAGTCTCGGGGCCGCCCTTGCCCATCTGTTCGGCGAGCGGCTCGATGGCGAGGCTCGCGGCGACCGTCGCGAGGAGCGGTGCCGCGGCCGAGCGCACGGCCTCGTCGCTCGAGCGAACCGCGAGCACCAGCGCCTCTCCGGCGGCCTTGCCACAGCGCTCGATGCGTCCGAGCGCGCGCCTTCGCACCTCGACCTCGCGATCGGCCAGGGCGCGGGTCAGGAGCTCCGCGGCGGGGCCCGTACACGCGCCGACGCTCGACGCCACGTCGACCGCGAGCGCGCGGCCTCGCGCGTCGAGCGATGCATACTCGCCCACGACGGCGGTGAGCCCGTCGTCGCCGGCGCGCCGGAGGAGCGCAGCGGCCTCCTCGCCACGCGGCGAGCCGAGCGCGCGCGCGACGTCTGGCAGCTTCGCGCCGTCGACGTCGAACTTGGTCATCGCGGAGAGCTCCGCGATCGAGACCTCGGGGGCGCTTGCGCCGCGGGTGTACGCCTCGTCGAGCACCACCGCCACGCAGGTCGTTCGCACGGGCGAGGGGAGCGGGATGTCGTAGGCCTGCTCGGGCTTCTGCCACGCGTCTTCGGGCATCGTGACCTGGAGGAGGCGATCGTCGAGGGCGACGAAGAACGTGCGCGGCGCGGCGCCCTCGGGCTTCGGCTTGCCGGGCGTGATCGTCACGACGAGCGAGTGGATCGGCAGCTCGGAGGGAGCGCGCATCGTGACGAACTCGCCGTGTCCGTCGCCGGGGCGCTGTTCGCTCCACGCGGTGTCGAGCTTGCCGTCGGTGAGCGCTGCGGGCGCGGGAGCGCTGCCACCCGTGGCGACGAGCACGCGTGCGAGCGGCGCGGCGGTGCTCGTTCGGGGCTGCGCGATCACGCGCTGGGCGGCGTCACGTGCCTTCTTGTCGATGCGATGCAGCGTTGCGCCGCGGAGCTGCATCGTATGGGCGTCGAGGCCGCGTGCGCCGAGCGGAGTCGTGGCTTGCCCGCAGATCCGGGTGTCCTCGCGCGACTCGGCGACGATGACGAACTTGCTCTGGGCGTCGCGGTCGTAGACGAGCACCACCTGCCCGCTGCGGTCGCCCTCCTCGCCGCGCGTGTAGCCGGTGAGGCCCGCGAAGATGGGCTCCTCCCCCTGCGCGGAGAGCACGGCCTCGAAGGCGAGGTCCTTGCGCTGCGCGTCGGGCACCCGAACGCGCGCGACGCTGCGCCCTTCGCCGATCGCGACGACGTCGATCGTCGCCGCGGCCGCATCGATGCGCGCCTTCTCGATCGGGATGGCGATGTCCTTGGTACGGCCTCCGCGGACGACGTGCACGACCGCGGCGGCGGGATCGATCGTGACCTCGAACGCCTCGAGCCCGCCGCCTGCCGGGACGGCCCGCTCGAGGGCGCCGTCGGCCCGCGCGGGAGGCGCCGCGAGGAGGATCGAGGCCGTCGCAAGCAGGGTCCCGAGCGTGATCCGGCGTTGCATTGCAACACCTCGATATCGTTAGAGGGGCCCCTCGTCCAGCCGCCGTTTGTTTGCCCGGTCGGAGAGGCCCATGTCACACGATGCGGGATGCGGCGCTCCTGGATGGCGTTCGGGGTGGGGGTGCCTCTCGTGGGGGTTCTCGCCGTCGCGACATGCTCCCACTCCTCACTCCGGGCCGAGGGCGTGCACGGCGAGCTGCCTTCGATCTCGAAGCTCGTCGGTGGCGCGGCCGCTGCCGCCACGGCGCCCGCGCCGTCGACCCTCGCCGGCCTCGAGCTGGCCAAGATGACGGTCGGCGACACCGCCGCGACCGCTCCCCTCCCGGAGAAGAGGGTCGCTCACCTCACGATCGACCCGGCACTCCAGCGCGCCGCGGACGGCGTGATGGCGATGCACCACGTTCCCGAGGCGTCCGTCGTGCTGATGGACGTCGCGACCGGCAAGATCCTCGTCTACGCGAGCCACGTCGAGAAGGGCCCCGCGCGCGATCTCTGCGTCGAGGCGACGGCACCCGCGGCGAGCGTGTTCAAGATCGTGACCGCATCGTCGCTCGTCGAGCACGCGGGCCTCACGGCGGACCATCGCGAGTGTTACTCGGGCGGCGAGCAGCGGCTCAACGAGAAGGACCTCGTTCCGGATCCGAAGCGCGATCGCTGGTGCACGACGCTCGCGGGCGCGATGGGACGCAGCATCAACACCGTGTTCGCGCGCCTCGCGCTGCATCACCTCAAGCCCGCGCAGCTCGAGGGGACCGCACGAACACTCGGCTTCGGAAGCGTCTTGCCGTTCGACGTCCCCGTGCAAGCGAGCGCCGAGCACTTCCCCGAGGACCAGCTCGGCTTCGCGCGCACCGCCGCGGGCTTCTGGAACACGACGCTCTCGCCGCTCCACGCCGCATGGCTCAGCGCCACGATCGCGCGCGGCGGAGAGCCCGTCCGCCCCGTGCTCGTCTCCGAGGTCGCGAACGACTCGGGTAAGGTGGTGTGGACCGCACCGACGAGCCTCGCGCAGAAGCGCGCCATCAAGCAGTCCACCGCCGAAGCGGTCACGACGATGATGGAGTCGACCGTGAGCGACGGCACCTCCTATCGCGCGTTCCACGACCCGAAGGGCGCCGCCTTCCTGCCGAACGTCGGCGTCGCCGGCAAGACGGGCACGCTCACCGACCCGACGAACCAGCGGTTCTACACGTGGTTCACCGGCTTCGCGCCGAGCCACCCGATCGTCGTCGCCGAGGGCGACACCCCGGCGAGCACGCCGCCTCGTCAGGTCGCGATCGGCGTCCTCGTCGTGAACAACCCGACGTGGACCATCAAGGCGAACCTGCTCGCGCGCGAGGTGCTGCGCGCCTACTTCGCCGAGCAGAAGGTGCCGAACGTCACCACGCCTCAGCTGCGCGCGGCGCCGGCCAAGGCCGCGGGCGAGGACGACGAGAGCCCCAACCCGACCATCCAGGGCCGCCCGGCTCAGCCCTCGACGACGCCCGGGACGAAGCACCGCCGGCAGCGCGGTTCGTAGTCGGCGGCGCCGCCGACGAAGAGCTGACCCTCGGTGCCGACGAGTCGCTGCGAGCGACACGCTGCGGCGCCGCAGCGCGTACAGACGGCATGCAGCTTGGTGACGTACTCGGCGATGCTCATCAGCGCGGCCATGGGACCGAAGGGCTGACCGCGGAAATCTTGATCGAGCCCGGCGCAGATGACGCGGACGCCAGCGTTGGCGAGCTTCTCCGCGACCGCGACGACGCCTTCGTCGAAGAACTGCGCCTCGTCGATGCCGACGACGTGTGCGGTCGCCAGGCCGACCTGCTCGACGCACGCGATGAGCTCGGCGGAGCCCGCGACGGCGGTTGCCTCGGCCTTGAGCCCTTCGTGGCTGACGACCCTCACGTCGTCATAGCGATTGTCGATGCGCGGCTTGAAGAGAAGGACGGTCTGCTTGGCGAAGCGCGCTCGCTTGACGCGGCGGAGCAGCTCTTCCGTCTTTCCGCTGAACATCGAGCCACAGACGACCTCGATGCAACCACGGCGCTCGTGCGCTGACGCAGCGCGCAACCCGAACGTGAGGTGCTCCCCGTGCTGAGACATCCGTAAGCGCCGCATACTCGGCGCCCGGGTCGACAACAAGAGCGCGCCGACCACACGTGTCGGCATAAGTTGAATCTACAATGATTCAAGCTTGATAGCCGATGTGGCTCAGCCGTCGTTCGCGCCTGTGGCGGTTGTGGGCGAGTCGCGGTGCCCGGCAGAGGCTCTGCTACTGCGGAGTAAAGACGGAACAAGACTGGGGAAACGGGGAAGCGTTTTCCCTCGCTGGGGGGCCGCCGCCCGTAGACGCGGAAGAAAGGTTTGCTAGATTGGTTCTGTGGAAGTCGTGCTCCGCAAGCTCGGGAAGGGGTCGCGCGCCGTCGCGGGCCGCCTTGTGAGGGCGCCGCGGAAGGGCTCGGTCGTCGTGATCGAGTTCCCCGACGGGATGCACGAGTACGTGACCACGCCGGTGAAGCGCGTCCTGCGTCTGGCGGGCCGCGAGGTCTTCTACATCGAGACGATCAACAGCCGTTATCGCCTCGAAGTGCGCAGCCGCGAGGACGCGGTCGCCGAATCTGCCGGCTGAGTCACGCGGCGATTCAGGCCCGCGGCGAGCGCTGCGCGCGGCCGTTCATGAGGCCCTGCCGGTGACGCGTGCTTGACGACGCCGCCGAAGTGTCGTTGTCTGCGCGGCCCATGGGTAAGTTCGACCGCCGCAAGTCGCAGAAGATGACGCGCCGTAAGGGCCAGGCAAAGAAGAAGGCGCGGCTCAAGCGTCTCCGCGCCGTGAACGCGCCGAAGAAGACCGCCGCCAAGAAGACGGCCGCGAAGAAGTCGGCACCGCCGAAGTCTGTCTAGCTAGTAGGGGCTCCGCCCCCTCGCTTCGCGAGCCTCCCCCGGGATGCGACTGGCCCGGGGTGATGCGCCTTCGGCGAACGGCGCTTGCGCGCCGCAGACACGCCTGCGATGCGCGAGGCTGTGAGCTTTCTTCCTGGTAGGGCTCCGCCCCTCACGCTTCGCGTGAGCCTCCCCGTCGGGATCGTCACTGGTCCGGCGTGATTCGCCTTCGGCGAACGGCGCCGCAGACGGCGCCGATTTCACGCCTGCGATGCGCGAGGCTGTGACCTTCCACTTGTCAGGTCTCGAGCTCGCTTGCG
>Ga0105047_10000234_pt1 | contig 87089 bp, 91 predicted proteins | sample MAT04_FD_78384 | JGI IMG/M metagenome (GOLD analysis project Ga0105047, IMG submission 78384) | Freshwater microbial communities from Lake Fryxell liftoff mats and glacier meltwater in Antarctica - MAT-04 (megahit assembly) | ecosystem: Environmental > Aquatic > Freshwater > Ice > Liftoff... | reverse complement strand
GAGCTCGACCACCGCGGCGTGGAGCTGGTTGGTGTCACGCATCGGGGCCGTGCAGCCTTCGAGATAGCTGACGTAGGCGCCCTCTTCGGCGATGATGAGCGTCCGCTCGAACTGGCCCGTATCGGCGGCGTTGATGCGGAAGTACGTGGAAAGCTCCATCGGGCAACGCACCCCCTTGGGGATGTAGCAGAACGAGCCGTCGGAGAAGACTGCGGAGTTCAGGGCGGCAAAGAAGTTGTCCCTCCTCGGGACCACGGTGCCGAGGTACCGCCGCACCAGTTCGGGGTGACGCTGGACCGCTTCGGAGAAGGAGCAGAAGATGACGCCGACGTCGGCCAACTTCTCCTTGAAGGTCGTGGCCACCGACACCGAGTCGACGATCGCGTCGACGGCGACGCCGCTCAGGCGCTCCTGCTCGGCCAGGGAGATCCCGAGCTTGTCGAACATCGCCAACACCTCGGGATCGACCTCGTCGAGGCTGGCCAGCGCCACCTTGGGCTTGGGGGCGGCGTAGTAGATGATGTCCTGGTAGTCGATCGGCGCGTAGCGGGCCTTCTGCCAGCTGGGCTCCTTCATCGTGAGCCAGCCTCGGTAGGCCTTGAGGCGCCACTCGAGCATCCAGTCCGGCTCGTTCTTCTTCGCCGAGATCAGGCGGATGACGCCCTCGTTCAGCCCCCGCGGCGCCACGTCGGTCTCGAGATCGGTCACGAACCCGTACTGGTACTCCCGGCTGGCGAGCTCGCGGACCTCGCTCGAGACATCGGTCATGACGCCACCGCGCCACGACGACCCTCGGTCCGAGACACCGCCGGGAGTCGCGCCTCGCGAACCTTGCCCATCGTGCCGTGCCTGGTGATCGCCGGTCGAGTCATCGTCTCGTCTCCCTGGGGCTCTGGTCGAGTACCTGGTGAGCATGATAGTTACACAAGTTGCTACTTGTCAATCTGGCGTTTTGGCCCCGCAGGCATTAGCCTCACCCCGTGATCGATCCCGTGACCGCGCCCTTGGTTGATCTCTCGCCCGCCCAGAGGCAGGTCGTCGTCGCCCTCAAGCGGCGAGGGGAGGCCTCGGCCGAAGAGCTGGCGGAGGCGCTGGGGATCACGCCGAGCGGTGTGCGTCAACACCTGGCCGCCCTCAGAGCCGCCGGGGTCGTCGCCGCCCGCCAGGAGCGGGGCCGGCCCGGGCGCCCGACTGACCTCTACCACAGCACCGATCTGGCCGAGGCCATGCTCTCCAGGGCCTCCGTCGACCTCTCGGTCGAGTTGCTCGGCCACATCGAGGAGGAAGACCCGCAGCTCGTCTCCCGCCTTTTCGAGCGCCGCCGAGACCGGCGGGTCGAACAAGCTCGGACGCAGATGGCGGGCCAGAACCTCGACGAGAAGATGTCGTTCCTCGCCGGCATGCTCGACGAGGAGGGATACCTCGCCGACTTCGAGAAGCTCCCCGGCGGCGCGTACAGGATGACCCTGCACAGTTGCGCCATCTGGGCCGTGGCCTCCCGGTACGGTCAGGCCTGCACCACCGAGCTCGAGTTCCTCCGAGAGGTGCTACCCGAGGTCGAGATCGAACGGATCGCCCACAAAGCCGCTGGCGCCTACGCCTGCGGGTACGAGGTCCGACCACGTGATCGCCCGGCGGCGGCGCCTCGGCGGCGCCTGCCGGTGACGGTGACACCGACGACGGATGAGCTTCGTGGGTGACCGGAGAGGCCCGTGACCGACACCCCCGTCTCCAAGGTCGAAGGGATCAAGGTCACCAGCGACTACCTGCGGGGCACGATCGCCGAGGAGCTGGCCAGCGCCGCTCCGGTCTTCTCCAATGACAGCTACGAGCTGCTCAAGTTCCACGGGATCTACCAGCAGGACGATCGCAGCGTCCGCGCCGAGCGGAAGCGCCAGGGCCTCGGCGTCGACCACATCTGCATGGTGCGCGTCAGCATTCCCGGCGGAACCCTCGACGCCGAGCAGTACCTGTCCATCGACAAGCTGTGCGACGCGGTGGGCAACGGCACTCTGCGGATCACCAGCCGCCAGGGAATCCAGTACCACTTCGTCCACAAGGGTGATCTGACGTCGTTGCTCTCCACTCTCGACCATCATGTGGTCACCACGCTGGGGGCGTGCGGTGACGTGGTGCGCAACACCATGTGCTGCCCGGCGCCCCTCGCCGACCGCGCGCGCACCGACGTCCAGGCCTACGCCCACGAGGTGGCCCGCCGTTTCCGACCCCGCACCCAGGCCTACTACCAGCTCTGGCTCGACGGGGAGCGGGCGGTGACCGCCGAGGCGCCCGACGACGAGCCGATCTACGGCGCCACCTATCTACCCCGGAAGTTCAAGATCGGCTTCGCCTTCCCGGGCGACAACTGTGTGGACGTGTACACCCAGGACATCGGGGTCGTGCCCGTGCTCGACGGCGACTCCCTGCGAGCGTTCACCGTGCTGGTCGGCGGCGGCATGGGCAAGAATCACACCAACCCCGACACCTTCCCCCGGCTGGCCGACCCGCTGGCCACGGTCGCCGCCGACCAGCTGTACGAGGTGCTCGAGGCCATCGTCGGGGTCCAGCGGGACAACGGCAACCGTCGCGACCGCGACCAGGCCCGGCTCAAGTACCTGGTCCACGGCTGGGGCATCGAGCGGTTCCGTACCACCGTCGAGGAGCGCCTCGGCTACTCGCTGCCCGACGCCGAGCCCGTCGTCTTCGCCGGCGCCGACGACCATCTCGGCTGGCACCCCCAGGGCGACGGCCGCTGGTTCCTCGGGGTCAAGGTCGACAGCGGCCGCATCGCCGACCGCGACGGCGTGCGGATGCGATCGGGGCTGCGGGCGGTCATCGAGCGGTTCTCTCCCGGAGTGCGCTTCACCCCCAGAGAGGACGTGCTGCTCACCGACCTGGACGAGAACGACCGGCCGAGAGTGGAGGCGCTGCTCACCGAGCACGGTGTGGTGCCAGCCGAGCGGTGGGCGCCCATCAAGCGCAACTCCTTCGCCTGCCCGGCCCTACCCACCTGCGGGCAGGCCCTCACCGAAGCCGAGCGGGCTCTCCCCGGGCTGCTCGACGAGTTCGAGACCGAACTGGACGCGCTGGGGCTCGGCGGGCTTGACGCCCATGTCCGCATGACCGGCTGCCCCAACGGGTGCTCCCGGCCGTACACGGCCGAGATCGGCATCGTGGGGCGAGGCAAGAAGAGCTACGACATCCACCTCGGGGGTGAGCCGGTCGGCATCCGCCTCAACGCCGTGTTCGCCGAGAACGTCCCCCGCGACGAGCTCGTCAACGTGTTGCGCCCGGTGCTGGTGCGCTACCGCGACCACCGTCAGGACGGGGAACGGTTCGGCGACTTCTGTCACCGCCTGGGAGTCGACCACCTGCGGGGCGAGCTCGGCACCGAACGTTGGGTGCGCTCCCCTCCGCGGACGCCGCAAACGCCGGCGTAGCTGGAGGAGCAGCAGGTCCGGGGAGGTCGTTCGAGAGAGGAGAGGGCGACCCCATACCGGCGAACGCGTCGCGTCACCGGTCGGGCGATCAGCCGATGACTGCCGGGGCCTCGCCGAACGGAGAGCTGAACTGCTCGCACCAGATCACCACCGAGCGGATGGTGGTCAGATCCAGATCAGCCGGGATGGCGTAGTTCTGGTTGCCGACGTTGCCCTTGAGACGACCGAGCTCGAAGAGGTCGCCGTAGTCCCCCGTGCCCACCTGGGCGGTGGACAGCACCACTCGGAGGTCCGGGCCGTTGTCGGTGTTCAGGTCCTCGATACGCAGAACGCGCGAGCCGTCCGGCTGCACCACCACATAGGCCTGGCCCCTCGTCGGGTGGTCGAGGCTGACGAACGATCCCGCAGTCACGGCGACGGGGGCGCCGGTGCGCTGTGCTTCGACCAACGCCGCCGACAAGGGGTCGGCCGGCACCGGAGGCGGCGTGGGGGCGGGCGGGGCCGCGGTGGCGGGGGCGGGAGGAAGCTCCACCGCCGGGGCCACCGGCGGCGCCACCACCTCAGGCGCGGCAAGCGTCGTGGCCGGAAGAATCGTGGTGGGAGCGGTCGTTGACGGCGACGTCTGGCCGGCCACCACGAGCCCGGGCAGCGCCTCGTCGACCACGTCGTCGATGAAGAGCTTCTGGGGCTGGAACACGGTGAGCACGAACACGGCGAGGGCCACGAACGCGACCGCCCCGCCGATGATCAGGCCTCGACGCCGGGCCCGTCGCCCGGACCGGTCCGACCCGGTGGGGTAGTCGGGCTCCGGGCTCGGGGTGGTGGAGGCAACGTGCGACGGGGGGGAGGAGGTCATGGGGACATGCTGGCGGGCAGGTCTGTCAGCGGACGCTCCGGCTTCTCAACGTTGTGACAACAGCCGGTTGCGTCGCTCCCCGCGGTTCGCCTCCAGGCCATACCCTGACCGGTGTGGAAGCCTCTCCCGTCGCCGGCACGGTGCTCGTGGTCGACGACGAGCCGACGGTGCGAGATGTGGTGGCCGAGTACCTCCGCCGGGAGGGCTACCAGGTGCACACCATCGGCGATGGTTCGGCGGCGAACGACTGGCTGGCCGAGAACACCCCGGATCTCGTGGTGCTCGACGTGATGCTTCCCGGCACCGACGGCCTCACCGTGCTGAAGCACCTTCGCCGCCACAGCGACGTCCCGGTGATCCTCCTCACCGCACGGGTCGAGGAAGTCGACCGCATCCTCGGCCTCGAACTCGGTGCCGACGACTACGTCGTCAAGCCCTTCTCGCCCCGCGAGGTCGCGGCGCGAGTGCGCACTGTGCTGCGCCGCGCCCAACCCACGGCGGTCGCGGGAGACGGTGACGACCCCGCCGTTGCCGTCCTCGCCTTCGATGGACTGCGCATCGACCGCCGCTCCAGGGAGGTGCACGTCGACGAGCGACCGGTCACCCTCACGCTCAAGGAGTTCGACCTGCTCGATCATCTGGCGTCGTCGCCCCGCCAGGTGTTCTCCCGTCGCCAGCTGCTCGTCAGCGTGTGGGACTCCTCCCCCGACTACCAGGACCCCGCCACCGTCACCGTCCACGTCGGCCGTCTGCGCCAGAAGCTCGAAGCCGACGCCGACGAACCCCGCTGGATCATCACGGTGTGGGGCGTGGGCTACCGGTTCGAGCCGTGACCACGCTCCTCGCCGCCACCACCTGGAACGCCGAGATCGCCGCCGACCCCTGGCGCGCCGCACTGGCTGCGCTCGGGCTGCTCGCCGCGGTGGTGGTGGCCGGCCTCGGGCTGCGCACCATGAACCGACGCACCCGCTCCCTGCGCACCCAGGTGCTGGCCATCACCCTGGCCGGCCTGGCGCTGGGCACCGTCGCTGCGCTGGCGCTGGCCTGGCTGATGGTGCTCGACGGCGGCGACCTGGCCACGGTGGTGTCGGTGCTGGCCATCACCTCGGTGTTCGCCACCGGGCTCGTGGTCGTGGCCACCGCCCCGCTCGGCCACGACGTGCGCCGCCTCGAGGAGACCGTCGGGCGCATCGAGCACGGCGACCGCGAGGCCCGAGCCCACCTCGACCGCGCCGACGAGCTCGGCCACGTGGGCCGGGCCGTCGACCAGCTCAACACCCGCCTCGACGAGCTCGAATCCGAGCGTCGGACCCTCGAGGCCGAGCGCACGACGTTCCTGTCGAACATCGGTCACGACCTGCGCACCCCCCTGACCGCCCTGCGCGCCGCCGTCGAGGCCCTGAGCGACGGCGTCGTCGACGACACCCCCCGCTACTACCGGTCGATGCAACGCGACGTCGAGGCGTTGACCTCCCTGGTCGACGACCTGTTCCTGCTGGTGCGGGTGGACAGCGGCCGCCTCGAGCTCGCCCACGAGTCGATCGACCTGGCCGAGGTCGCCGACGAGGCCCTGGAGGCGCTCGCCCCCACCGCCGCCGCCCACGGCGTCGACCTCGCCCTCGCTGCGACCGGGCGGGTGGGCACCCACGGCGACGCCGGAGCCCTCGGCCGGGTCGTGCGCAACCTGGTCGACAACGCCATCCGCCACGCCCCCGCCGGTTCACGCGTCGAAGTCTCCGTCGGCACCGGGACCGACGGGCCCTGGGTGCGGGTGGTCGACGCCGGCCCCGGCTTCCCGTCCGAATTCGCGGCCATCGCCTTCGACCGCTTCAGCCGGGCCGACGCCAGTCGCACTCGCGACACCGGTGGCGCCGGGCTGGGCCTGGCCATCGCCCGCGGCTTGGTGGAGGCTCACGGCGGCGACGTGTGGGTGGAGCCACCACCGGGGGGCCGGGTTACGTTTCGCCTGCCGGTCGCGACCGGGCCGACCCGCAACGGGGCCGGCACCTGACCGTCTCGACACCAGGGCCCTCGGGCCAAGTGCTACCCGGTGAAGGCGGGGGTCACCTGGGCCGCCCGGGCGGCCGGCGGAGCGGGCGGCGCAGGCGCGACCGGCAACGAGACCGTGATCGGGCTTTCGTTCTCGATCGTCGCGTTCACGGCGAAGATGATGGCGCCGACGCCAAAGACCGTTCCGACGTCGTCACACGTGATCGGTGCTACGGGCCGTCCGGGCACATCCGGCACGATCACGTAGTCCCACAGCGCCTGGACGGCGGCCACCAGATCGGGATCGTTCGCGTCGGGCAGGGCAGGAGTCGGCTCTACGTCCTGGTTCTCGATGCAGAAATCAACAGCCTCCGAATAGGCCGTCACCCCCGTCGGACCGGCCGCCGCCTCGATGACCTCGACGAGCGGGGCGGGAAGCGGCCCAGTCGGATCGCTCTCGAAGAGCACGAACGGCAGCAAGGTGCCGAAGAACGTCGACGGAAGGGGCTGGGTCTGGGTGGGGTCGACGAGCGTGTAGCCCTCGGGCACACCGACGACCTCGAAACCGACCGACGCCAGGTCGTTCAGGTCACCGATCGCGGCCGGCGAGGCCCCGAGCAGCAGCAGCTCCTCGTCCTCCTCGATCGGGGTGAAATCGGGCAGGACCGTCGGGTAGGGGTAGTGGCCGGGACCGGGCCACGACGGGATGTTCAACGCCTCGATCGGGATGTCGCCCCACGTGGCGTTCCACTGCGACTCGGTGACCTGCTCGGGCACGCAGCGCAGCTCGGCGTCGTCGATGTCGGTGAGCACCAGCACCACGTCGATGCCCCCGTTCTCCACCGTGGGGGCCGCACCCGCGGGAACGCCCCCCTGAACCGTCACCGGGAACGTGGTGAGATCGAGCGCGCCCGTATCCGTCTCCTCGTTCTTGCCGTAGCCGAAGTAGGCCGAGCACGACTCGTACGTGCCGTCGGCCGTCGGCTCCGCCGTGGCGGTGTTGGCGCCGTCGGTGCCGTCGACCGCCCCCGCCGTGCTCACCACCGCCGGCGCGAAGCCGGCAAAGGACGTGACCGTCGCCGTGGCGACCCCCACCGAGGCCAACAGGCCCCTGTTCCGCATGATCGACATGATCGGCTCCCACCGGTACCGGCCCTCGAAGGGCACACCAATCCGGCAACGATAGTGGCCTGGTAGTGCACGTGTCCATGATCGGCTCCACCCGGCGGCTCAGACCGTTCACCCGGGCTCCGGGTCCATCGGGGGCATCAGGGTGGTCAGCGGCGCCGGGAGATCGCCTCGGCGCAGGCCCCTCACCAGGTTCTCGCCGAGTTGGGTGCGTCGACCGTCGGTGTGGAGCCGACCCGGCCACCCCATGTGCTGGTGGTACGCCGAGGCCGCGAAGATCATGGCGAAGGCCACCCGGTGCCGGCGCCAGGCGGGCGCCACGTAGATCTGGTCGGCCACGGCGTCATCACGCCACCATCGCAACGCCCCCATCTGGTCCTCGTTGCGCATCGGGAGGTGGAAGAACGCGCCCTTGGAGACCACCGTGCCGGCCGGGATGCCGGGATCGTGGTACCCCACGAGCGTCATCGCCGGGCGCGGTCCCGTCAGCTCGGGCATGGCCACGAACCACATCGGCGGGGTGTCGGGCAGGGCCCGAGGGTTGAACCAGAGGCGAGACCGGCCCTCGCCGTCGAGGTCGGCCCGCCAGATCTCGAACCGCCCGCTGGTGTCTCCGGGCTGCTCGACCACGGCCCCGTCGGGGTGGTCGCCGCCGACCCAGCTCCTGACCTGCCAACGACCACCGGGCCGCGACGCCCCCCGCTGGTACCAAGCGGGCACCAGGCGCTCGGGCAGCGGCTGATCGTTGCTGGCCGGGCTGTCCGGGTCGAGCCCGCCCCACTTGGTCACAGCCGCGGAGCGTACAACGGGGCGATCCGAGTGCTGGCCCGAGAACGGGTCTGACAGACTTCAGCGCAGGTCGGCACGGGCCGACGCCTGTGGTGGGTGGACCCCCACCCGGTCCAACCAGGGAGAGAGCGGCATGAGCGGCACCGAGACAGGCATCGTGATCGTGGGGGTGCTGGGATTGATCGTCGTCTTGGCGGTGATCTTCGGCATGTTCGTCACCGTCGGCCAGAGCACGGTCGCCGTGGTCACCCAGTTCGGCAAGTACAAGCGGCTCATGCACCCCGGCCTCAACCTGAAGGTCCCGTTGCTGGAAAAGGTGCACCAGCGCATCCCGGTGCAGAACCAGGCGGTCGAACTGCAGTTCCAGGCGACCACCGTCGACCAGGCCAACGTCAACTTCTCGACGATGGTGCTCTACACCGTGGCCGACGCCAGCGAGGAGAGCATCACCCGGGTGGCCTTCAAGTTCCTCGACCAGAAGAACTTCATGCAGGCCCTGGTGCGCTCCATCGAGGGCACCATCCGCAGCTATGTGGCCACCAAGCGTCAAGCCGAGATCCTGGGGCTGCGCACCGAGATCGTGCAGCACGTCAAGGAGGAGTTCGACACCCAGATCGCCGAGTGGGGCTATCACCTGCTCGATCTCCAGGTGAACGACATGAGCTTCGGCGCCGCCATCACCCAGTCGATGGAACGGGTGGTGGCCTCGAACAACGAACGGGTGGCCGCCGAGAACGAGGGGGCGGCCCTGCTCATCCGCGAGACCAAGAAGGCCGAGGCCGAGGGGGCGGCCATCAAGATCGCCGCCGCGGCCGAGATGGAAGCGGCCCGCCTCCGGGGTCAAGGTGTCGCCGCCTTCCGCCGCGAGGTGGCCCAGGGCATGGCCGAGGCCGCGTTGGCCATGGAGGATGCCAACCTCGACCCGAGCTTCGTGCTCTTCGCCATGTGGACCGAAGCCATCCGCCACTTCGCCGCCGAGGGCACCGGGAACCTCATCACCATCGACGGATCCGTCGACGGCATGTCCACCACCATCCGTCAGATGATGGCCGCCGGGCACTTCATCGGGAACCCCTTGGACGCCACCGACGGGGTGTCGCCACCGTTCGATGCCCCCGAAGGACCGGCCCGCGCCTTCGTGCCCCCGATCCGCCCGAGCTGACCAAACCCACGGTCGCGGGCGCGAGGCCCGCCGCCGTGGGAAGATCGCGACATGAACGAGCCCCAGGACCAACCGGGCGACGCACCGCCCCCACCCGCCAACGCGCCCGCTCCGCTCGGCGCCATGGGCGGCCTGTTCCAGGATCCGTCCACCCTCGCCGCCACCGGGCTGCTCGTGGCATCGATCTTCAACATCATCGGCGGGTTCATCAACGTCTTCACCGACCCGCTGGGTGACGGAATCCGCGGCCGCCTGTTGTTGCTCACCGATGTCGTCGAGATCGGTGACGTTGCCCTGCTCGGGTTGGTGGTGGCCCTGCTGGTGCTCACCGTCGACCCACCGGGCGGCATCAGCCGTTCCACCCTGCTCAACGTCACTGCGGCGTTGGCCGGGGTCGTGGCCGCGTTCGGGGTGCTGCGCTCGTTCGTGCTCCTCTTCGAGAGCGGGCCCTGGCCGTTCCGCCTCGCCGGGTTCCTGGTCACCATCGGTATCACGGTGGCCGCCGCCACTGTGTCCTACTGGGCGGCGCGCGAGTCGTTCCTCAAGGACCAGCTCCACGGCCGGAACGCCTGAACCCCTCGACCAACCGAGCGACGACCACAGCCTCGCCGCCGGTCAGGCCTCCAACGGTTCGTAGGCCATTCCCACCGGCTCCTCGGCCCGGCGGGCCCGACCGGGCAGGAACACGAACGCGGCGATGGCGCCGAACAGGGCGAACCCGGCCGCGGTGAGGCTGGCCGCGCTCATGCCGTCGATGAACGCGGCACGGGCGGCGTCGGCGATGGGTACCTGCGCCACCGCCGGGGCCTGAGCGGCGACCGCCAGCGCGCCGCCGACCGACTCCTGGGCGATGGCCAACGCATCGGCCGGGATCGGGAGGGCGGCGACACCGTCCACCAGCGCCGGCCCGAACACCGACGCGAAGACGCTCCCCACCACCGCCACCCCGAGCACACCGCCGAGCTCACGGGTGAGGTCGTTGACGGCGGCGCCGGCGCCGGCCTGGGCCCGGGGCAACGAGCTCATCACGGCGTTGGTGGCCGGCGCGGTGACGAAGGACAACCCGGTGGCCAGCAGCGCCATCGAGACGATGATCAGCCCGAAGTAGGCGCTGTCGACCTGCACCGTGCTGGCCAGCACGAGGCCCGCACCCAGGGACAGCAGACCGCAGCCCACCACCGGCTTGGGGCCGAACCGGAGCGACAGTTTGGCCGCGATGGGTGCGGTGATGCCGGCGAAGATGGCGAAGGGCAGCGTGTGCACGCCGGCCGACAGGGTGGAGTAGCCCAACACGAACTGGAAGTACTGGGTGATGATGAAGATGAAGCCGAACAGACAGAAGAAGGCGACGGCGATCGACCCGGCCGCGGCGCTGAAGGTGGGGATCCGGAAGATGCGCACGTTGATGAGCGGCTTCGCCGTCCGCAGCTCCCACCAGATGAACACGGCGAGCAGCAGCACCGACACCGCGAAGCCCCCGATGGTCGATACCGACGTCCACCCGTAGCGGGGGCCCTCGATCACGGTGAAGACCAAGAGGCCGATGGCGGCGATCGACAGCACCGTGCCGAGGATGTCGAACCGGGCGACCTCGGGGTCACGCGAGGTCGGCAGCAGGATGGCGCCGGCGACGACGGCGACGATGACGATCGGCACGTTGACCAGGAAGACCGAACCCCACCAGAAGTGCTCGAGCAGGAAGCCGCCGGTGACCGGACCGAACGCCACGGCCAGCCCCGACACTGCCGACCAGGCGCCGATGGCCTTGGCTCGTTCGATGGGGTCGGTGAAGGTGTTGGTGAGGATGGCGAGGGTGGCCGGGAAGACCAGGGCGGCGCCGATGCCCATGGTGCCCCGGGCCACGATGAGCTGGTTCGTGGTGGTGGCAATGGCGCCGAGGACGGAGCTGGCGGCAAAGAGCACCAGGCCGATCTGCATGACGCCCTTACGGCCGAATCGGTCACCCAGGCCACCGCCCAGCAGGAGCAGGCCGGCGAAGACCAGCGCGTAGGCGTCGACGATCCACTGGAGCTCGGAGATGGAGGCGTCGAGCTCGCGACTGAGCGTGGGCAGGGCCACGTTGACGATGGTGTTGTCGACCACGACGAGGAAGACACTGAGAGCCAGCACCACCAGGATCCACCAGCGCCGGCGGTGGATGGTCTCTTCGTCCATGTCCCTGCCCCCTCTGACCCCGCATTCGGAAGGATCATGACACGACCCCGACGAACCGCACCGCCGATCCGGCCCGCAGTACCGTCGCCGGGGTGATGGACCTCCCGCTCGGCTTGACCATCCTGGTCGACATCGTCGCCTGGACGGTGATCGGTGTGAGCGTCGGCTACGCCATGCACCGAGTGCCCCTGCACCGGCTCGACCACGACACGTGGCTGACCCGACCCCGCCGGTTCGAGCGCACCGGCCGACGGTACGAGCGGATCGGCATCCGCCGCTGGAAGGACCGCACGCCCGAGCTCGGAGGCCTGTTCGCCGGGGGCGTCTCGAAGCGCTCCTCGGGCGGACGCACGCGCCTTCAGCGCTACGCCGCCGAGACCCGACGCGCCGAGTACACCCACTGGATCGTGATGGCCGCCGGGCCCTTCTTCGTCCTGTGGAACCCCTGGTATCTCACCATCGCCATGGTCACCTACGCCGTGGTGGCCAACCTGCCGTGCCTGATGATCCAGCGCTACAACCGGGCCCGCATCACCAGGATCGCCGTGCGGGCCACGACCCGCAGGGCTCGCCCCGAACCGGGTGACGGCCGGGCACCCACCGGCACCTGACGGCCCCGCCACGTGACCGACCGACGCCACCAGCGGGCCCGGGCCGAGCGGGCGAACAGGCCGGCGAACCCGGCGAAGAGCGCCGGATAGGCCGGACCCACCCACCACCGGAACCGACCCAGACGGGCCGTGAGCACCCGGAACTGAGCGGCGAAAGCGAGCCAGGCCACGACCGCGACGACGAGGCCCCGCCGGTCGCGACGCCGCAAGGCGGCCAAGGGCCCGGCCAGGCCCGCAGTGATCCACACGGCGACGAGGATCGAGCGCCACCACGGCACCGAGGTCGCTCCGGCGGCCATGTTCTTGGTCCAGCCCTCGACCAGTTGCGCAGGCCCCGATGGATACATGCGAAACGACACCAGGTCGGCCCCGGCGCGCGCGTGCACCGGCAGGCCGTGGTCGCGGTAGCGCCGGGCGAGGGCGATGTCCTCGATCACCTCGGAGGCCACCGAGCCGAAGCCACCCACCGAACCGAGTTCGGCCCGGCTGGTGACCATGCACGGCCCGAACGCAACGTCGGCCGCCCCGCCCGCCCCCGGAGCAGCTGCCCCCGAGCCCATCACCGACACCACGTTGCACGGGGCCGACCATTGCTCGTAGCCCTCGACGGGGAGATGGTGGGGAAGCACCGACACCAGCCCCTCGCGCTGGCGGTGCTCGGCGACGATCTCGGCGAGGGCGCCGGGGGCCAAGGTGACGTCGGCGTCGAGGAACACCAGCACCGGCGCCGCGGTGGCGCCCACTCCCACCTGGCAGGCCCAGGGCTTGCCGGCCCAGCCGTCGGGAAGCTCACCGGCACCCACGACCCGCACCCCGCCGGCTTCGGCGATGGCGACGGTCGAATCGGTCGACCCGTCGTCGACCACCACGATCTCCGCCGGTCGGGTCGTCTGGAGGGCGAGCGACTCGAGCAGGGCCCCGATCGAGGCCTCCTCGTCCCGTGCCGGGATGACCACGGCCACCGACGGCTTCACCCGCACCCCGGCCAAGGGCACCACCGTGCTGGCCGAGCCGAGCGCGGGAAGGCGCCAGCCCAACCACCAGCCGGCGCCCCAACCAGCCAACCACCCCAGCGGGGCGACGACGCTCACGCCGACCTCGACGTCACCGACGTCGCACGGGTCTCACGATCGCCCTCCCGCCAGGCGGCGCCGAAGGGAACGAGCATCCCGAAGGGCTCGGCGCTGTCGACGTGGTGACGGCGATGGGCGCGGGCCAAGCGGCGGGCCAGCGCCGATCGCCGGGCCACCGCGCCACCGCCGGGCACCCGGCGGTGCACCACGGCGTCGTGCACGAACCCGTAGGCCGCACCGTAGGCCGTGACCCCGGCACCCACGGCGAGAAGGCTCCGCAGCTTGGGATGACGGGCCCCGACGGCCATGGCCACGATCGTGACCGCCGCGAAGGCGACCGGGTACAGGTCGTTCTTCTCGACCAGGCCCGACTGGGGCCGGTGGTGGCTCTCGTGCCAGCCGATGCCGGGTCCGTGCATCACCCAGCGGTGGGCGGCGTAGGCCACCGGTTCCATGACCACGAACGCCGCCGCCGCCGGCAGGCCAAAGCGCAGCGCCGGCCTCACCGATCCACCTCGAGCTCCTGGGGCGACGGCTCCAGGTCGCGCGCACCGAGGGCCTTCCATCGGGCCAGGACACCGGTGAGCAGGGTGAAGCCGAACACGAAATCCTCCACGGGGATGTCCCACGGGAACCGGGGACCGAGATGCAGATCGGGGGTGTACAACACGATCGGGGCCGACAGCTTGGTGAACCAACCGTTCACCGGGATCATGAAGGCGTAGCAGATCCCCATGGCGATCCAGTAGCGGGAGTCGGAGAAGATGCCGCTGCGCAACCACAGACGCTCGTAGAGCACCACCAACACCACCCCGGCGACGGCGAACACCGTGTACTCGGGCATCAGGTGTCCCGGCCTGCGGGGGCTCGGCTCGCAGGGGCCCGGCCCGGCCCGAACGGCAACCAGGTGACCCGGCCGTCGAGGAGGTTGCGCACGCTCTCGTAGGACAACAACGCGCACAACGGCACCACCACGAAAAAGGCGGCCTCGTCGAGGGGTACCCCCAGCGGCAACACCACTCCGCTCACGTACTGCTCGTTGAAGAACCAGTGGTCGCGGGCGATGGCCACCGCATCCCACAGGTAGAACGCCACGAAGAACGGGGCCACCGCCGAGAAGGTGCGTCGCGGACGGCGATAGACGCGCGCCGAGAACAACCACTCGAGAGGAAGGGTCACGACCAGACAGGCCGCCATCACGAACAGGTACTGTCCCTTGTCCACGGCTTGTCCTTTCCGGGCGAGGTCGAGTGGATCGAGTTGCGAGCGGCCCGAGGGCCCTCGACGAGGAGCATCACCATGGCACTCCAATCCCCCACCGTAGGTGGCGACAGCGCACTCTCCCCCGGTGGGCGGACCGAGAGCGACACCTGATGCGGGTCGTCGTCGTCGGCGCCGGGCTCGCCGGGCTGTCCGCCGCCTGTCACCTCCGTGGCGCCGGACACGACGTCCTGGTGCTCGAAAAGCAGTCCGGGCCGGGTGGTCGGGCCCATGCCCTCGAGATCGACGGCTATCGGTTCGATGCCGGCCCGACGGTGTTCACCATGCCCGAACTGGTCGACGACTGCTTCCACGCCCTCGGGGCCGACCCTCGCGCCTACCTCACCATGCGGCCCATCGATCCGCTCTACCGGACCACGTTCGCCGACGGCAGCGTGCTGCACGTGCGGCGAGGACGCGAAGCCATGGCCGCCGAGATCGCCGAGGTGTGCGGCCCCCAGGAGGCCGCGGCGTTCCACCGTTTCGCCGACTGGCTGAGCGAGCTCTACGCCGTGGAGATGCCCAACTTCATCGACCGCAACTTCGACTCACCGCTGCAACTGGCCCGACCGTTGGGACCAGCGCTGCGACTGCTGCGCATGGGTGGGTTCCGCAAGCTCTCGGCCAAGGTGAACGACTACTTCGCCGACGAACGACTCCACAAGGTCTTCGGCTTCCAGGCCCTCTACGCCGGCCTCGCCCCGTACGAGGCCCTCGCCGTCTACTGCATCATCACCTACATGGACTCGATCGCCGGGGTGTACCACCCCGAAGGAGGCATGCCGGCCATCCCGGCATCCATGGCCGCCGCTCTCGTCGACCATGGCGTGGAGTTCCGCTACGACACCCCGATCGACCGCATCATGCTGGCCGAGGGCACCTCGGGTCGGGTCACGGGGGTGCGCACCACCGACGGCGAGATCGTGGGGGCCGACGCCGTGGTCTGCAACCCCGACCTCCCCATCGCCTACCGCACGCTGCTCCCGGGCACACCGATGCCCCTCCAGGCCCGGCGCGGCGCTTACTCGCCCTCGTGCATCCTGTGGCACGTGGGTCTCCACGGCCAGCCCGGCCCCGAGGCCGCCCACCACAACATCCACTTCGGCGACGACTGGAAGGGCGCCTTCAAGGCCCTGCTGCACGAGGGGGTGCGGATGCCCGACCCGTCGATCCTGGTCAGCGTGCCCACGGTCGACGAACCGAGCATGGCCCCCGACGGTGACAGCGTGCTCTACGTGCTCGAGCCGTGCCCCAACCTCGACGGCAAGGTGAACTGGACCACCGAACGGGACCAGGCCCGAGAGGACCTGCTCGAGCGCATCGCCAAGCTGGGCTACCCCACCGACATCGCCGTGGAACGCCTGGTCGACCCCATGGACTGGGAGCAACAGGGCATGGAGCGCGGCACCCCGTTCGCGTTGGCCCACACCTTGTTCCAGAGCGGTCCCTTCCGGCCCAACAACGTCACCCGGCACGCCCCCGGCCTGGTGTTCGCCGGTTCCGGTACGGTGCCCGGTGTGGGGGTGCCGATGGTGTTGGTGAGTGGGCGGCTGGCGGCCGAACGGGTCGCCAGGTTGGAGTGAAGCAGGGGAGCGGCCCGGTCACGCTCGAGCAGTCCTACGAGGAGTGCCGCCGCCTGAACCGGGCCTTCGGCACCACGTACTACTGGGCCACCTACGCGCTGCCCCGGGTGAAACGTCACCATGTGCACGCCCTCTACGGGTTCTGCCGCTTCGCCGACGAGATCGTCGACGACCCGGGCTTCGGCACGGTGGCCGAACGCGAAGCGGCCCTGAAGGACTTCTCCGACCGCTTCTTCACCGACCTCGAACGTGGCGCCTCCGACGACCTCGTCCTGAAGGCGGTGCTGCACACGGTGAAGGCCTTCGACCTCGACGTCGACCTGTTCGTGCGCTTCCTTCACTCCATGACCATGGACCTCACCGTCGAGACCTACGAGACGTGGGCCGACCTCGAGGTCTACGTCGACGGTTCGGCGGCGGTGATCGGCGAGATGATGATGCCCATCCTGGAACCCCCGAGCGACGCGGCGCGCCAGGGCGCCCGGGCCCTCGGGATCGCCTTCCAACTCACGAACTTCCTGCGCGACGTCGGCGAAGACCTCGACCGCGGGCGGATCTACGTACCCCAGGAGGACCTGCGCCGGTTCGGTGCCGACCCGCACCGGCGCACCGTCGATGCCGCGTGGATCCACCTGATGCGCTTCGAGATCGAACGCTGCCACCAGCTCTACGCCGATGCCGACCTCGGGATCCGCGACCTGCCGGCGTCGTCGGCGCGGGGCATCTGGGCGGCACGTCGGCTCTACGCCGAGATCCTCGACCGCATCGAGGACAACGGCTACGACGTGTTCACCCAGCGGGCCCGGGTCCCGGCCTGGGAGAAGGCCAGGGTCGTGGCCCTCTCGGCCGCCGGTCGACCCCCGCGCCCCGCGGTCTGATCACACCGGAGACTGGCTAGAAGCCGATGCCGGACTTCGTGCCCGCGCCCTGCACCACTCCTTCCGAGGGCTGCACCATCACCCAGCCCTGGCCCGAGAACGACATCTGCAAGGTCTCCCCCGAGCCCTTGCCGAGCAGCGACTTCATGTTCACGTCGCTCTTGATGCCCATCTGCACCCCGTTGGTCCACATCACCACCGCCTGGGGATCGGCGAAGGTGGGCGCGGTCGCGACATCGAGGACCACCGGTGGGCCGTCGCATGTCACCGCCACGTACCCCGTGCCCGTGAGCACGACGTTGTACATGCCGCCGGCCATGACCCCGGCGTTGCCGATCGACTTGATGTCGTAGGCGATCGAGGCGCTGAAGGCGAGCACGTTGGCGCCATTGACCCAGACGCTGTCGTTGTCGAGGTACATGATCTGGATCTCGGTGGCCTGGTTGGCCAGGAACACCTCACCCGTGCCCGTCACGTCCATGACCGGCACCCCCTCGCCGGTCATCTTCGACTTCATCCAGCCGGCCGCGCCCCCGGACCCCCCGTGGGAGAACTTGGCATCCCCCTGATAGGCCACCATCGCACCGATCCGGGCCTTCACCGGGCCGTACTGGAGGAAGACCTTCAACAGCTTCTTGTTCTGGAGGGTGAACGGGTCGGCGCCCGTGGTCTCTTTGAACTCGGTGAAGTCAGCGTGGATCACGTCAGCTCTCTCCCGTTCCGGCGGGCGGATCGTCCCGCACCGAGACGATAGGCGGCCGGCCGGGCCCGTGTGCAGAGGTCAGCCGAACCCGAACCAGCCGAGCACCGTCTGCACGACCACCGCCGTCGCCAGCACGGCGATCACCACCACGCAGACGAGGGCCACGGCGCGAAAGCGCGGGCCGTTGACGGCGTCACCGAGCACGGACCGGCGGTTGGCCAGCACCAGGATGAACGTGAGAACGATCGGCGTGATGACGCCGTTCAGCACCTGCATGCCGAGGAGCAACTCGATGAGATTGCCGGGAATGAGCGCCACCGAGGCGCCGATCACGATCAGGCCGGTGAAGATCCCGAGGAACAACGGCGCCTCCCGGAACGTGCGCGACACCGAGCGCTCGACGCCGAGGGCTTCGGCCACGGCATAGGCCGTGGCCAACGGCACGATCGCTGCCGCCAACGCGGAGGCACCGAGAAGTCCGATCCCGAAGAGGATCTGGGCTCCGGCGCCGGCCACCGGCTCGAGGGCCCGCGCTGCGTCGGCCGCCGACCCGAGAGAACCGCTCCCCCCGATGGCGGCGGCCGTGGCGATGATGATGGCCATGCTGACCAGGTTGGCCATCACCGAGCCCACGATGCTGTCGACGCGCACCATCGCGTAGTCCTCGGTACCGGCGCCCCGGTCGGCGACGGCGGCCGCCTGGTACAGCTGCATGTAGGGCGTGATGGTGGTGCCGATGAGGGCAACGACGATGAACAGGAAGGCCTTGTCGGCCACGAAGTCGGGCACGAAGAGGTTGGAGGCCACCTCGCCCCAGTCGGGCCGGGCCAGCACGGCGGCGATCGGGTAGGCGACGAAGGCCAGGGCCAGCACCAGGAACACCCGCTCGGCGTAGCGGTAGTTGCCGAACACCACCACTCCCCAGATCACCGACGCGGCGATCGGTATCGACACGTACCGGGAGACCCCGAACAGCTCGAAGGCAGCGCCGATCCCCGCGAACTCCGAGACCACGAGACCCAGGTTGGCGACCACGAGGCACACGATGGCGAAGGTCGCAGCCCGCAACGGGAAGTGCTCGCGGATGAGGGCCATGAGTCCCTCCCCGGTGAACGCCCCGAGGCGGGCCGACATCTCCTGCACGATCACCAGCGCCACGGTGACCAGCAGCATGACGAAGAGGGTGCGGTACCCGAACAGCGAGCCCGCCGACGCGTAGGTGGCCACTCCACCGGCGTCGTTGCCGGCGTTGGCGGCGATCAGCCCCGGGCCGAGGACGAGCATCCAGAGCTTCCACCGGGCGCGACGCCGCCCCCGCGGCGCGGGGGTGGCGTCGCCAGGCGGACGCGGATCGCTCATGGTCGGCCGATCTACGACAGCAGCCCGGAGAGCCGACGGCGGCGATCGGGCAGCAGGGCGTCGACCACGTCGTCGGCGAGGATGCGGCCCATCGGCCGCCCGTCGTCGTCGACGACCACCACCGACGAGCCCCGGTTCGCGACGAAGGCGTCGACCACGTCGGCCAAGGTCACCTCGACGGTGACGGTGACCGGAGCGGGCTCGGTGAACAGGTCGCGCAGACGCTGATCGGGTTCGGCCACGAAGAGCTCGCCCATCGAGACGTCGTCCACCAGCACCCCCTCGGCGTCGACGACGAGTACACCGTCGATGTCACCGAGGTGCTCCCTGCGGCCGAGGAGGCGGCGCCGGGCCTCGGCCACGGTGGCGTCGCCCTCGCACACCAGCACCATGGTGGTCATGGCCCCACCGGCGGTGGCCTCGTCGTAGTCGAGGAGGTCGGTGAGGACGGCGGCCACGTCGACGGGCATCGCGGCGAGAAGTTGGTCACGGGTCTCCTCGTCGAGGTCCCGGAGGGCGTCGGCGGCCTCGTCGGGCTCCATCTGGGCGACCAGCGAAGCGGCCCGTTCGGGGTCGACCTCGCGCAGCAGGGCGCTCAACTCGTCGGCCTCCATCTCCTCGAGGGCGTCGGCCGCCGTCTCCTCGTCGAGGGCATCGAGGAGCTCCTGGCGCTGCGACCGACCCAGCTCCTCGAGCAGATCGGCCAGCTCACCGGGACGGAGGCGGTGCAGCTCACCGTTGGGGCGGCGAATGCGCACCGGCTCACCGGGTTGGGAGAACGGCTGGATGGCCGCCCAGTCGATGACCCGGTCGGGGTGGGGTTGGGCGCGCCAGCGGGCCGGGCCCAGACGACGCACCAATGTGCCGAGACCCACGTCGGCGCCCACCAGGCGGTAAGCCGAGCCGACCCGGGCCAGGAACAGATCGGCGGCGCGGAACACGCGGACCCCGTCGACGTCGACCATCTGATGATCGAGGACGTCGTCGGCGAGACGCACCTCGTTGTCGCGCCGCACCACGTCGCGCAGGTCGAACTTCACCGACCGCAACACGACCGAACGGGCGCTCATGTCCTCGATCTTGTCGGCGGGCACCCACGCCAACCGGCGCCCGACCCGAACCACCAGACCGGTGAGGGGCGGGTAGGGCTCGCCCTCCCATCGCACGACGATGTCGACGAGCCGGCCCACCTCGGTGCCCGAGCTGTGAACGACGGGCGCGCCGGTGAGCGTGGCCACCGACAGCAGCGACTCGGAGACGGCTTCGAGGGCGAGCAGGCGCTGCGTGCGCTGCTGGCGGCGCTGGCGCAGGGCGCGCGGCGCGTTGAGGGGACTGACCATGGCGGGCCTCCTGGCAGGATCGGGCACGAAGCCACCACCTCCTCCTCGTCCACAGAGTGTGACGAGCCGACGCCGCGGCGTCGGCGATGCCGGAGCTTCGTCAGCGACGGCGACCGGGGGTGGGGCAGGGACAGGCGGCGCTACTTGGGGGTTCAGACTCGGGCATGTCCTCACCTCCTCGGTCGTCCACACGGCCGGCCACAGGCCACTGCGTGTCTACCACGACCCCACCCGTTCCCCTCCATCTCGTCGGCTACACCGACCGGGGCCAGCCGCCGTTCCTCCTGCGATGGCGAGCCGACCGGGGCGAGGGGGGCAACATGGCCGCCATGAGTCGAACCCCCGTCGTCCTGCTGCCGCCGTCCGAAGGGAAGGCCGCCGGCGGCGCCGGTGGACCGTGGTTGCCGGGCGATGGGCCCTTCCCGCAACTCGACGAAAGGCGCCGGCAGGTCATGGCCGCCGTGGCGAAGGCGATGCGAGGCTCTGCGGCCGCCCGGGGGCACCTCCTGGGCGTGAAGGGGGCGGCCCTCGGAGCCGCAGTGGCCGCGAACCTGCATACGGGCGAGTCACCCACGCGGCCGGCCATCGAGCGCTACACGGGGGTGCTCTACGACGCCCTCGACGCGTCGTCGCTCGGTACCCGTGACCGGAACCGTCTGCGCAACCAGGTGGTGATCTTCTCGGGCCTCTGGGGCGTGGTGGGCCCGGGAGACCCCATCCCCGACTACAAGCTGAAGATGGGCGCAGGTCTCGTGCCCTTGGGCAGGCTGTCGACGTGGTGGCGGCCGGCGGTCACCGAAGCGTTGGCGCCGATGGTCGCCGGAAGGGTGGTCTGGGACCTCCTGCCCAACGAGCACCGGGCGGCCTGGACTCCTCCGCCAGCCGGTTCGGAACGCGGGGCGCCCGCGGCGATCATCGCCGTGCGGTTCCTCGACGAGGATCCCACTCGTCATGGCGAGCGTCAGTTCACCGCCGTGAGCCACTGGAACAAGCTGTTGAAGGGGGCCCTGGTGCGCTACGTGCTCGGTACGCAACTGCGTGAACCCGACGGGCTGGCGAACTTCACCCATCCCCGGGGTTACCGGTACGACCCCTCGCTCACGACGACGCGCCGCGGACGGGTCGAGCTGGCCATGGTCCGAGCGGCCCCGTCCTAGGTCGACGGCCGGGCCGGCCTCTCCGGAGCGCGTCGGCTCAGGTGCGCAGCATCCGCTCGATGGCCGACATGGCCTCGTCGAGCTTGGCGTCGCCCGCACCGGCACTCTCCTGCGCCGCAGCCATCACACAGTGGTGCAGGTGCTCGTCGAGCAGACCCAGACCGACACCTTGGAGCGCCTTGGTGACCGAGGCGATCTGGGTCAGGACGTCGATGCAGTACTTGTCGTCGTCGATCATCCCCTGCAACCCCCGTACCTGGCCTTCGATGCGGCGGAGTCGGGCGAGGTACTGATCTTTGCTCAGCGTGTACCCACGGGTGGCCATGTCCGAATCGTAGCGGCTGGTAGGGAGGGGGGGTAGGGTTCAGTGGAAGTTCCCCACCCGGAGGTTGTCGTGACGACCCGCACCTACACCGTTCCCGGTATCTCCTGTGACCACTGCAAGGTCGCGATCGAACGAGAGGTCGGTGTGCTCACCGACGTCGACTCGGTCGTCGTCGACATCGGCGCCAAGACCGTCCGGATCGAGGGGAACGCCACCGAGGACGCGGTGCGGTCGGCCATCGACGAGGCCGGCTACGACGTGGAGACGGTGAACTGACCCGTCCCGGGTGGATCAGCGCGAGCGGTGGCAGGCCTGGAGAAACAAGGCCATGAGCGGACGCCGGTCGAGCACCTCGTGGTCGGTGGGCCGATTGAACTCGGGGTGCCATTGCACGCCCAGCACCCACTGCCCCGGATCGTCGAGTCGGACCGCCTCGACCAGACCGTCCTCGGGCGAGGTGGCCTCGACCACCAGTCCGTCGGCCAGGTCACGGATGGCCTGGTGGTGCACCGAGTTCACCGTCACCCGGACCGAGGCCTCACCGGTCGCGCCGTACAGGGAGCCCAGCGCGGTGCCGGGCCGGATGTCGACGGGGTGGAAATTGAGGTCGTAGCTCTCGTGGTCACGGTGGCGGATCGGCCCGTCGACCTGGGTCGGGAGGTCCTGCCAGAGGGTGCCGCCCAGGGCCACGTTGAGCACCTGGATGCCCCGGCAGATCCCGAGGATCGGCTTCCCGGCCGCCAGGAAGGCCTGGAGCAGCTCGATCTCGTAGCGGTCACGGAAGGCGTCACCTTCCCACTCGGGCCGCAGCGGTTCCTCCCCATAGGTGCGGGGGCACACGTCGGACCCCCCGTGCAGCAACAGGCCATCGAGCCCGGCGGCGAGATCGTCGGCCGTGATCGAACCGTCCTCGGGGAGCGTCGGCACCATCCACGGGATGGCCCCGGCCGAGGCGACCCAGTGCACCATCGACTCCTCGAGGTACACGAGCCGCTTGCCCTTGAACACCGGTCGGTCCTCGGGATGCATGAAACAGGCGGAGACCCCCACCCGCACGAGGGCGTCGTCGGACACGATGCTCACCGGGTCGGGGCGCGTGGGACGGAGGGGGCCAACGATCGGGGGGTCACGGCTGCCACTGTGGGCGCGGGAGCCCACCTGTGGCAACCCCCCGACTCCATCGACCCCTCAGGCGACCTCGGACGCGTTGGCCCCTTCACGCTCCGCTCGACGGGCGTACGACCAGCCCGGACCGCGGAACACAGGGGACAGTCGATCCCTCCAGTTGTCGGCCCGGGCCACGTCGCGCAACATCTCCACGTGCTCGCCGGTGGCGATGCGAACCGGGTTGAAGGTGTCGATGTTGTGGGTCAGCCCGTACACCACGGGCTCCTCCTCGCGGGCAAAGGTGCCGAACAGGCGGTCCCAGACGATGAGGATGCTGCCGTGGTTGCGGTCGAGATACTGCCGATTGCTGCCGTGGTGCACCCGGTGGTGCGAGGCGGTGTTGAGGACCTCCTCGGCCGGCCCGAGCCGCCCGATGGTCTCGGTGTGGATCCAGTACTGGTACAGCAGATTCACGCCGCGAGCCGTCTCGATCACCGAGGGTCGCACTCCCAGCAGGGTCAGCACCCCGTAGGGCAGGAACGACCCGAGATGCTCGGCCACGGGTTGGCGCAACGCGGTGGAGAGGTTGTAGCGCTCACTCGAATGGTGCACGACGTGTATGGCCCACAGCCACCGGCTCTCGTGCATGAAGCGGTGGTTCCAGTAGTAGATGAAGTCCCAGGCCACGATGGTGCCGAGCGTGACCGCCACGCCGGTGCCGAGGTCGCGGCGGTGGCCCGACCGGTTCCAGAGCCTCGTGGCCCCGGTACGTCCGGCCCACACCGCGCTGCCGGCCACGACCGCACTCGAGATGCCCACCACGGCCGACGACGACGCCACCCGGCGGGCCACCGCGGCCACCCGCCGGCCCCGACCACCGGCCGGTCCAGTCGGGGCTGAAACCGTCGCATCGACAGATGTCGATCGATCGGACCCCGCCCCCGTGTCGAGCGGTGCGCTCCTCGGCCCTTCACCGGCCTGACCCACTTCGCCCCGCGAAGAGCGGGCCACCAGATCGGCCAGCGTGGTCAACGCCGCCGCCCCCACCGTGACCCCCACCAGCACCTGGCCGTACCGGCCTCGCCCCGGCGTCACCGGGGCCACCAGCCGGGCCATGGCCATCGGCACGAGAAAGGACCCCAGCCCCATCGACAGGCTGGCGATGGTGTCGCGGCGCTCGTAGTCGCCAGCGGTCGGCCCCCGCTGGGCGGCCCGGCGCTTCAGGTAGGCGTGCTCGAGCCCCATGGTGGCGAAGAACCCCGGTATGGCGACAACGGTGAGATCCACGGCGACGACCCTTCCTCCCCTGGCGACCCAGTTTGGCCCACCCGCACCGGGCCAGCGCCACCGCCACACCCGGGGCCGGGTTCACCCCCCGGCCGCGTACTCACGCACCCAGGCGTGCATGGCGATGCCGGCGGCGACCCCCACGTTGATCGACCGGGTCGACCCGAACTGGGCGATGGAGCACACGAGCCCGGCGGCGTCGAGTGCCGCCGGCGAGAGACCGGGGCCCTCCTGGCCGAACAGCAGCACGCAACGCTCAGGGAGCGAGGTGGACTCGAGCGGCACCGCCCCCGGAACGATGTCGATGGCAACGATCGGGAGCCGCTGCTCGTCGGCCCACCGGGCGAGATCGGCCAACTCGGGGTGATGTTGCACGTGCAGGTACCGATCCGTGACCATCGCCCCACGACGGTTCCACCGACGGCGCCCGACGACATGTACGCCGGCGGCGTTGAAGGCGTTGGCCGTGCGGACGACGGTCCCGATGTTCAGGTCGTGCTGCCAGTTCTCGATGGCCACGTGGAAGGGGTGGCGCCGGGTGTCGAGCTCGGCCACGATCGCCGCGTTGGACCAGTACCGGTAACGGTCGAGCACGTTGCGCCGATCACCGCCTTCGAGGAGTTCGGGATCGAGCCGGGGGTCGTCGGGCCATGGCCGCGAGTGCGGTCCCACGCCCACCTCGTGCTCGTCCCGACCGGGGGACCCCCCGGTGTCGCCCGTAGCCTCACTGCCGATGACGGCCACCTCCTCCGAACTCCGAGTCTCGCGTTCTCGTCACCTGCTCGCACTGCTGGCGCTGGGCCTCGCCGTCGCCCTGCTCGGCGCGTCGTGCACGGCCGACGACACACCTGCGGCCGATGGCGGCGACGATGCGCCCGTCCTCGAAGCCGGCCCGGCGATCACCGTCCCCACCGTGCCATTGGCGTTCCTCGACCAGCAGCTCCAGGACCGGGTCGACCGGGCGGCGCTCGACGGCGCCCTGCTGATCGTCGAGCAGGACGCCAATCGGCTCCACACCTTCACCACGGGCATCGTCACACCCACCTCCCCCCTGCCCCTCGCCGAGACGGGGATGTGGCTCACGTCGGCCACGCTCATGACCCTCGTCGACGACGGGCTGGTGACCCTCGACGAACCCGTGAGCAAGACACTGACGTTGATGGATCGAGGACCCCAAGCGGGCATCACCCTTCGCCAACTGCTCTCCCAGACCTCCGGGTTGCCGTCGGCAGTGGAGTGCGACACCCCCGTCAACTGTGACGAGGCCATCGCCACCGTCGGGCTCCTCGGCCCTCCGGGTTCGGTGTTCGCCCTCAGCCCCGTCGGCTACCACGTGGCCGCCCGCCTGGCCGAGCAACTCACCGGCCAACCATGGGCCACCGTGGTCTACGAACGCCTGCTGGCCCCGGTTGGCATGGGAGCCACGGGCTTCCTTCATCCCGTCGACCCGGCCGGAGACCCCGCCGCCGTCATCCCTCGGGGCCTGCTCGGCGCCGATGGGGCCACCACCGCCGACGACCTCGGGCGCTTCCTCACCATGATCGTCGCCCGGGGCGACACCCCGAACGGTCGGGTCCTCGATTCCGGCTCGGTCGAGGAGATGGAACGCGATCAGACCCCGAGCCTCGACACCAGCGCCGAACCGTGGGTGGCCGCAACGGGCATCCCCACCTACGGACTGGGCGTCTGGCGCGACCGCCTGCGGGGCGACGGCACCCGATTGGCTTCGATGATCAGCGCCCCGAACCGGTTCGGGGTGTACCCCCTCGTCGACCGAACCCGCAACGCGTGGGCCCTGGTGGCCGTCGACGACGAGTCGCTGGTCCCCTTCCAGGCGGTGCGCGACTCGGCCAAGATCGCCCAGCTCATGGCTGCGGCCATCGACACCGACGGCCGACCCGTCCGCGCCGCCGGCTCGACCATCCCCCGCTGACGCTCAGCGGTCGAGCAGTGACGAACCACCCGAATCGTCGAGCAGGAAGCGGGCCAGCTCGCGGCCCAGGCGGGGCCCATCGGCCCCGACACCGGATCGACGCTCGCGCAGGAGGGTGTGACCGTCCATCGAGGCGAGCAACGCCTCGATGACAAGGGTCTCGCCGGCAATGATCGCGTAGGCGCCCGCGGGGAGATCGCAGTCGCCACCCAGCTCGGCCAAGAAGGCTCGCTCGGCATCGACGGCGACGCGGCTGGCGGCGTGCTCGATGGCCGAGAGCAGCTCGCGACCGGAATCGTCGTCGGCTCGGCACTCCACCGCCAACGCCCCCTGGGCCACCTGAGGGAGCATCACCGCGGGGTCGAGGACCTCCACCACACGGTCACCCAGATCGAGGTCCAGCCGGTCGAGGGCCGCGGCCGCCATCACGATGGCGTCGAACTGTGCGGCCTTCGACAGGCGCGTGGCGATGTTGCCGCGCAACCCGGCGAAGGTGAGGTCGGGCCTCAGCCACGCCAGCTGGGCCCGGCGGCGCACCGAACCAGTGGCCACCATCGCACCGGGACGCAACCCGTCGAGGGTGGAGCCGATGAGCACGTCACGGGCATCGGCCCGCTCGGGCACCGCCGCCAGCACCAGAGCATCGGGGGTCAGCGCCGGGAGGTCCTTTCCCGAGTGCACGGCGATGTCGGCTCGTCCGTCGAGCACGGCGGCCTGCACCTCCTTCACGAACACGCCCTTTCCGCCCATCTCCCAGATCGGGATGTCGAGGCGGACGTCGGCGGTCGTCTCGACCACCACGGCCTCGACCGTGACCTCGACGCCTCGAGCCGCGCCGGCCGAGACGAGCAGGCCGGCCACGTGATCGGTCTGCCAGCGGGCCAAGGCGCTCCCACGGGTGGCGGCGCGCAGGCGTAGCGCGGTCATCGACCGCTCAGAGCGAGAAGAGATCGCGCAGGGCCTCGGAGAGGCGCTCGCCGCGGGGGGTGCCGGCGGCATCCTTGAGCCCCACGGTGGGATCGTGCAGGAGCTTGGCCACGATGCCGCGGGTGAGGGCCTCGACGGCCTCGGCCTGACGCGCATCGAGTTCACCGAGACGCGTGCGGAAGCGGTCGAGCTCGGCCAACCGCACCGCCTCGGCCCGATCGTGGAGGGAGGCGACGAGGGGGGCGACCTCACGAGCGGAGCTGACGGCGACGTAGCGGTCGAGCTCGGCGGCGACGAGCACCCGGACCGCGTCGACCTCGCGGCGGCGCTCGGCCTGCCCGGTCTCGGCGAAGGCCCGCAGGTCGTCCATGTCGAGCAGGGTGACACCAGGAAGGTCCGCCGCCGAAGGATCCACGTCGCGGGGCACGGCGACGTCGACGACCAGCAGCGGCCGGCCGTGACGCACGGTCATCACCCGGGCGATGTCGGCGTGCTCGAGCAGCATCGACGTGGCTCCCGTGCCGGTCAACATCAGATCGACCTCGGCCAGTGACTGGTCGAGATCGGCCAGGCGGATGGCCCGGCCCCCGACCCGTGAGGCGATCTCCTCGGCCCGATCGCGGGTGCGGTTGGCGATGCGGACGTCGGTGACACCCTTGCCCGCCAGGGCCCGCACCATGCCCCCGCCCATCTCGCCGGCACCGAGCACCAGGATGGACCGGCCATCGAGCGACCCCAGATGGGCGGCGGCCATGGCCACGGCGGCGCTCGAGACCGAAGCGACGTGACGACCGATACCGGTGTCGGTACGGGCCCGCTTGCCGATCTCGAGCGCGTGGCGGAACAGCAGGTTGAGCTGGCTGCCGGCCGCACCCTCGCCCTGGGCCCGTTCCCACGCGTGGCGCACCTGCCCGAGGATCTCGGCCTCGCCGACGACGGCGGAGTCGATGCCGGAAGCGACGGCGAACAGATGCGACGCCGCGTCGGCGCCGTCGTGTAGGTAAAGGTGCTCGGCGAACGTCTCCGGCGGGAGGAAGGCCATCTCGGAGAGGAAATCCCGCAGGTCGGCATAGGCCGGATGGAACTTCTCGGCGACGGCGTAGACCTCGGTGCGGTTGCACGTCGAGAGCACGACGGCCTCGCTGATGTGATCGCGCGACACGACATCGGCCAGAGCCTTGGGAAGACGGGAATCGTCGACGGTGAGCCGCTCGAGCAGATCGAGGGGCACGGTGCGGTGATTCAGGCCGATGACGACGACAGACACGCCTGGAGGCGCTCCTTGGCTTCGGCGAGGCGGCCCTCGCGGATCAGATCCAGCATTCCCGAATCGAGCGCACCTTGCCAGTTCAGGCCTTCGGTCGAGGTGCCCTCTTGGCGCAGTCGCTCCCTCGCCTCGGACAGCACGTCCAACAAGGTGAGGTACTCAGGACCGAATTCTGCCGTGAAACGGCGCCGTAACCACGTCGCCAGGGCCGGAGAACGCCCTCCCGTGGCGAAAGTCACCAACAAGGGCCCCTGCCGGACCCGGCTCGGCAGGGTGAAAGCGCAATTCGCGGGGTCGTCGGCCGAGTTGACCCACACCCCGTGGGCCTCGCCCTCCACGAACACCTGGCGGTTCACCGACCGGTCGCTGGTGGCGGTGACGGCCAACCGGTAGCCGGCCACCTCGCCCGAGCGATAGGGCCGACGGTGGCAGGTGACCGCCAGCGCGACGAGCTCGTCGACGATCTCGGGGGCGACCACGTCGACCACCGCCTCGCAGGCCACCAGTTCCCGGGCCTTCTGCAGGGCCACCGGTCCGCCACCGACCACGAGACAGCGCCGTCCCGACACCACCAGGTTCACGGGGTAGAGGGGGGCGTCGACGGGCACGTCAGCGACCACCGCCCGGGCGGGCGGTGCCGGCCGGGGCCGAAGCGTCGGTGGGCCCGGACACCGTTCCCCCGAGCGGGGGGACATGACCGTTGACGCCGGATGCGAGCTTCTCCGGCCCCGCGACGCTGTCGCGTTGGCGGTAGAAGCTCAGGATCTGCAGCTCGAGGGCCAGGTCGACCTTGCGCAGCAACGCCGGAGGCTCGACGCTGACCACGGCGGGGGCGAAGTTCAGGATCGACGTGACCCCGGCCACCACCAGGCGGTCGGCCACGTCCTGGGCGACGGACGCCGGCGTGGCCACGATGCCGATGGCGATGTCGCGGTCGGCCACGAGGGTGTCGAGATCGTCGAGGTGATGGATCGTGTGCTCACCGAGCATAGAACCCACCTTGGCGCGATCGGCGTCGACGAGTGCGGCGACCGGGAAGCCCCGATCGCCGAAGCCTCCGTAGTTGGCCAGGGCGGCACCGAGGTTGCCCATGCCGACGATGACGACCGGCCAATCCTTGGTGAGACCCAGCTCGCGGCTCATCTGGAAGAGCAGGTACTCGACGTCGTACCCCACCCCGCGGGTCCCGTACGTGCCCAGGTACGAAAGGTCCTTGCGCACCTTGGCCGCGTTCACCCCGGCCAGATCGGCCAGCCGCTCCGACGACACCGTGGTCACGTGGCTGTCACGCATGTCCGCCAGCGTGCGCAGGTAGACCGGCAGCCGGGCCACGGTGGCCTCGGGGATACGACGGCGGGAACGGTCCACAAACAGTCACGCTACCGACCTCGTGCCTCCGTTCACAAAGTCACGTAGAGGCGACGGGGCAGCCCTGACCCTGGTGCGTCAACGCAGGGCCCGGCGCAGGACCTTGCCGGTCATCCCGACCGGCAGTTCGTCGACCATCGCGAACGACGACGGGCACTTGTAGCGAGCCAGATGGTCACCGCAGAACGAAGCCAGATCGTCGGTCGACACCACTGCGCCCGGCGATGGCACCACCCACGCCTTCACCGCCTCGCCGGTGGCATCGTCGGCCACACCGACCACCGCAGCCGCCTCGACGGCCGGGTGCTCGACGAGCACGTCCTCGACCTCGGCCGGGAAGACGTTGAAGCCCGACACGATGATCAGCTCCTTGGCCCGGTCGACGAGGAACATGTTGCCGTGCTCATCGACCACGGCGAGGTCGCCGGTGCGCAACCACCCGTCGGGGGTCAGGGCCCGAGCCGTGGCCTCGGGATCGTTCCAGTAGCCAGCGAACACATTCGGGCCACGGACCCACACCTCACCCGGATCATCCTGAAGCGCCGGTTCGCCGTCGCTGTCGACGATGCGCACCTCGACGCCGGCCAGGGGAACGCCGATGGAGCCCAGCGGCGCGTCGGTGTCGGTCGAGGAGGTGACCACGGGTGAGGTCTCGGTGAGGCCATAGCCCTCGGCCAGGTCGACACCGAAGCGGGAGAGGAACGACTCGGCCACGTCGTTCGGGAGCTTCGCCGCTCCCGATGTGGCCACGCGAACCGTGGCGAAATCGTCGGCGGTGATGTCGGGGGTGCGCAACCAAGCCGACCACATGGCGGGGGCGCCGGCCACGTGCGTCACGCCATGGCGACGGACGACATCGATGGCGTCCATCGGATCGAACCGCGGTCGCAGCACCACCGTGGTGCCGGTGCGCAGAGCCAGGTGGAGCACCACGTTCAGCCCGAACACGTGAAAGAGCGGCAACACCCCGAGGCTGACATCACCCGGATGAGGCGTGCGGCTCTCCAGCGACGAGATCTGCTCGAGGTTGGACAGGAGGTTGCCGTGGGTGAGCATGGCCGGCCTCGGGGCCCCCGCCGTGCCGCTGGTGAAGAGCAACACCGCCAGGTCGTCCGGATCGCGCTCCACGATCGGGATGTCGACACTCGACACGAGCGCCCGCCACGCCGAGCTCTCGGTCACCACGACATGGGCGAGATCGGGAAGGCCGCGGCGATCGAGGGCCGCCGCGCCGGCGACGTCGTGTCCGGCCACGAGCACCTTTGCTCCAGTCACCTCGATCTCGTGGGCCAGTGCCGCCGCCGGCGCCAGCGGGTTCAACGGCACCGTGATCGCGCCAACGCCGATCGCCGCGAGGTGAGCGACCACGAACGAAAGATCGTTGCCGCAGGCCAACGCCACCCGGTCGCCCGGCTCCACCCCGAGCGCCGCCAGCCCACCACGAGCACGGCCGACCACGTCCCGAAGGTCACCGTAGGTGACGGGCTCGTCGTTCACGATGAGCGCGACAGAACTCGCCGGATGCGGCTCGACGATCGTCGCCAGATTCACGTCACTCCCCCTCGGGGCCGACTGGTACTCGACCGCACCCCCGGCCTGTCGATCACCGGCCCGGCGTCACCGTAGCCACCCTGGTCGGCCCCCGCCGAACCAGAGCCGGTCCGGTGGAGCGGGTTCCCCAGGCAACGGGGCCAGACTGGTGCTGTGAACGCGGCCATCGAAACCACAGGTCTGACCCGGGGGTTCGACCACGGGCTGGCCGTCGACGGCGTGTCGTTCAGTCTCGAACGGGGCGAGGTGCTGGCCTTGCTCGGCCCCAACGGCGCGGGCAAGACCACCACCGTGCGCCTCCTCGACGGCGTGTTGCTTCCCGACCGGGGCTCGGCGCGTGTGCTGGGCTTCGATCCGGCCACCCAGGGTGAGGAGGTGCGGCGGCGTACCGGGGTGCTCACCGAGAATGCCGGGCTCGACGATCGCCTCACGTCCCTCGAGAACCTCACCTACGTCGCCCGCCTGCGCGGCTACGAGAGACGCGACGCCGAACGGCGGTCGATGGAGTTGCTGGAGCGGTTCGGTATGGCCGATCGCGCCGGTGACCTGACCCAGGGCTTCTCGACCGGCCAACGCAAGCGGGTGGCGCTGGCCCGGGCCCTGCTCCACGACCCCGAGGTGCTGTTCCTCGACGAACCGACGTCAGGGCTCGATCCTGCGGGCACCCGAGACGTCATCGACCTCATCAGCGGACTCTCGGCCGAAGGGCGCACGATCATCCTGGCCACCCACTTCCTCGGCGAAGCCGGGCGGCTGGCCGATCGCATGGCCGTGCTCCACCGCGGCCGCCTGCGAGCGTTCGGCGCTCCGTCGGATCTGGCCGCCGGGCTCTGGAGCGGCGTCGGCGCCGAGATCGACCTGGGTGCCGAGGCCGACCCCGCCACACTCGCGGCGCTGGCCGCCCTGGCCGGCGTGCAACAGGCCTTCGGCCACCCGCGCGGCGTCCGCCTCGTCGTCGACGACCGGGCGGTGCTCCCCCGCGTCGTCGCCACCGCCGTGGGCCGGGGCCTCGACGTGTACGGCGCCGCCCTGAAAGCGCCCACCCTGGAAGACGTCTACTTCGCCATCGAGCAACGCATCGCCGACGAGGACGGGGGCCTGGCCACCGACGGCTTCGCCTCCCCTCCTCTCCCCATCGAGCTCGACCAGGTGAGCCTGTGACCGCCGTCGACACCCTGGCCGTGCGCACCATCGTCGGCCGTGACCTGCGGGCGGTGCGGCGCTCGAAGGCCATCGTGCTCCCCATGATCCTGGTGCCCGCCGTCTTGTTGCTGGCGCTCCCTTTCGGCATCGGGCTCATCGCCCGGTCCGTGCCCACCGATCAGGTCGGCAACGCCCTCAGTTCCCCGTTGGTGTCGGGCCTCGCCGATCCCATCCTCTCGCTGCCGGAGAAGGAGCAACTGATCGTGTTGGTGCTCGGGTACCTGCTCCCGCCGCTCCTGCTGGTCATCCCACTGATGGTCTCAGCGGTGTTGGCCGCCGACACCTTCGCCGGCGAGAAGGAGCGCCGCACCCTCGAGGTGGTCCTGCACCTGCCCATCAGCGACCGCGACCTCTTCGTGGCCAAAGTCCTCTCGGCCTTCATCCCCGCCGTGATCATCACCTGGATCGGCGCCGTGGTGTTCGCCATCGTCGGCAACGCCGTGGCCTGGCCGGTCATGGGCCGAATCTTCCTTCCCTACAGCCAGTTCTTCTTGATGGTGGTGTGGGTCGGGCCGGCCGTGGCGCTGCTGTCGCTCGGCCTGCTCGTCGTGGTGTCGTCGAGGGCCAAGACCACCCAGGAGGCCAACCAGTTGGGTGGCGCGGTCATCCTCCCGCTCATCTTCCTGGCTGCGGCCCAGGCGTCGGCGATGCTGCTGCTCCCGCCCCTCGGCGTGATCGGCGTCGGTACCGTGCTGTGGGTGCTGGCCGGGGCGCTGCTCTGGCTGAACAGCCGACGTTTCACCCGGGATCGGTTGGCCTCACGGTCCTGATCGACGGCGTCGCCGTCAGCGGGCGAGGATGAACAACTGGAAACTTGCTGCGCCAAGTATCACGAGAAGCAGTACACCCAACGCGATGACGGTGGCCGGTCTCACTCTGGACCCTCCTCGCCGCTGGTGCGGCGGATCGACAACGTGACAGGGGTGACGACACCGGAAGGGCCATCGTCGTCGAGCGAGCGGATCACGACCGATGAGCCCGCCGACAGCCCGAGCTCGCGGGCGGCGGAGTCGCGATCGAGGGCGAGGGCCACAAGACCGTAGGAGTCGACGACGAGGCCCACCTCACCCGGGGCGACCTGGGCGAACGTCGTGGCGCGGCGACCGGTGTGGTGACCGTCCTCGACGAGCACCGCCAACCGGTTGTCGTAGCGGTCGAGCTCCTCGGGTTCCACGTTCAGCTGAGCGTTGCCGTAACGGTCCACCCACAGCACCTCCGCGATCAGCTCCCCGCCCTCGGCCCGGCTCAGCGGCACCAGAGCGGGCATGAGGGTGACGGGGTCGACCTCGGGGCCGAGGTCGACGAGGGACACACCCTGGCACAGGTGGGCGGCGGCCGGCCCGAAGATGTCGCGCCCGTCGAAGGTGGCGGCACCGGTGTCGAGCCGGAACTCCTCGGCGGTGAGCACCACGGCACGGGTGGCGCCTCCGCACATGGCCACGGCGGGAGCCAACAGCCCGTTGTCCGGGCCGACCAGCACCGACGCCCCGTCACCCACCTCGACGGCGATGGGACGGCGGACGGTGCCCACGGCGGGGTCGACCACGGCCAGCACCACCCCCGGGCAGAGGAACTGGGCGCTGCGGGCCAGGGTGAGGGCACCGGCCCGCACGTCGTAGGGGTGGATGTCGTGGGTGAGATCGACCACGGCCACCTCGGGGGCGATGGAACGGATCACCGAGTGCACGATCCCCACGAACTCGTCGACCTGCCCGTAGTCGGAGAGGAAGGTGATCGTGTCGTACCGCGGTGCCATGACGGATGCAGGCTACCGGGCGCCCGACTCGCAGCCGGTGGCGGACGATCAGGCCCGACCCAGCTCCCCGGCCCGGGCGGTGGAGGCGATGACGGCGTTGAGCACGGCGGCGCGCAGCCCGCCCGTCTCGAGGGCGTGCAGGCCGGCGGCCGTGGTGCCGCCGGGTGAGGTGACGGCCGCCCGCAGAGCGGCGGCATGCTCGTCGCTCGACTCGAGCAACCGGGCCGAGCCGAGCAGGGTCTGCACGGCCAGCACCTCCGCGACCTCGCGGGAGAGCCCGACCAGCACGCCGGCTTCGATGAGGCTCTCGGCCAGGAGGAACACGTACGCGGGGCCCGAGCCGGACAGCCCGGTGACGGCGTCGAGCTGGGCCTCCGAGACCCGGACCACCACACCGACCGCGCCGAGGATCGACATCGCCCAGTCGACGTCAGCGGCCGACGCGCTGGTGCCCCCGGCGACGGCGGAGGCGCCGGCACCGACGACCGCCGGGGTGTTGGGCATCGCCCGCACCACAGCCACGCCGCCACCGAGGGCGGCTTCGAGCGCGGGCGTGGTCACCCCGGCGGCGATCGACACCACCCGGCGCACGCCGGCCAGCGCGATCTCGGCGCACGTGTCAGCGACGTCGCCGGGCTTCACGGCCAGCAGGGCTCCGTCGCACGCAGTGGGCTGTTCGAGCACGGCCACCTCCGGGTACGACGCCGTCAACTCGGCCCGGCGGGCCTCGACCCGTTCCACCACGGCCAGTTCGCCCGGCTCGGCCCACTTCCCGGCGAGGAGGCCACCGAGGAGGGCCTCCCCCATCTTTCCGCCGCCCACGATCTGCAATCGCACCATGACGACGACGTTACCGCCCGGCCCGGCGCCACCGAGCGGCCTGCGGGGCAACGATGGCCGAAGATCAACAGCGGTAGACCCGCTCGGCGTTGGCGGCGAAGAGCAGTTCGCGGGCCTCGGCATCGAGGCCGGCGGTCACGCCGGTGAACGCGATGTACAGCTCGTCGAAGGTGCCGTGCAGGCCGTCGACGGGGAAGTTGCTGGCGAACATGCACCGGTCGACCCCGAACGCCTCGATGGCGTACTCGAGCCAGGGGCGAAAGGCCTCGGCGTCCATCGAGCCCAACGGCATGGCCAACCCCGACAACTTGCAGACGACACGGTCACCCAGCCCGGCGAGAGCGTCGATGCCCACCCGCCACAGGGCATGCTCCTCGTCCGAGCCCGAGCGGGGCCACCCGGTGTGCTCGACCACGACCACCAGATCGTCGAAATCCGCCAGGCCGCGGGCCGCCGCCTGGAGCTGGTCGGGATGGGCCATCAGCTCGAACAGCAGGCCCCGGTCCTGAAGCGCGCCGAGCACCTCGGAGCGCGGCAGCGGCCCGTCGTGGACCCCCATCGGGCGCACTCCCCGGAAGCGGGAAGCGGCCATCTGGCGATCGATGAGAGCCACGGCCTCGGCTACCGACTCGGTGGGCGGTATACCCCCGACGATGGCGGCGGGATGACCCTCGTCGTCGGCGCGGCGATCGAGTTCGAGGGTCTCGTCGACGGAGTGGTGGCCGGTCGCCGCGGCCACGTTCACCAGCTTCTCCACGTTCCACCCCGCTGCCTCCGCCTGATAGGTCGGCACGTCGAAGAGCCGGGCCATCCCCTCGACGTCGCCCATGTCGAGCTTCATTCCTCCCGACAGATACGGGTACCAATCGGCGCGGGCGGGGTCCCACAGGTGCACGTGGGCGTCCACCACCCGGGCGGGAACTGGGCCCTTCTGCTCCCCGGACGTCACCGGTTCGGCCTCTCGGGCCCGGCCACCGGTGGAGCCGGGGTGAGGATCTCCTGTAACGGGACGTGGAGCCAGTCGGGGATGGCTGGCCCTCCGAAGGCGACGCTGGCGAGGGGCCGAGGATGGCTGCGCAGCCCGACCCATCCCGCGCCGAGGGCCAACTCCGCGCCGCTCAACGCCCCGGCTCCGGGCGAGCAGAGCAGGTGGGCCACGAGCTCACCAACGGCCGCCTCACCGGCGGAGCCACCAACCGTCAACGGCGTCTCGACGCTCACCGCGAAGGCCGCCACCCGGCCCGCGGTGGCGGGCATCGCCGCCCGGGCGAGCTGAGCCGAGGCCTGGGCCCGGGTGCGTCCCCCCGCCGTGGTGGCATCGGTGAGCGTGACGAGACGCACAGGTCGTTCGGCCCGCTGGGCCTGGTCGGCCACGGCCCGCGCCCACCCGGCGTCGGTGTGGATGTGGTCCACGATGCCGTTGTGCTCGGTGAGCACCCGCTCCCAGTCGCTGACCCCACTCGAGGGCGCCGCCGGCCCGGCCAGGGCGACGATCACCGCGTCGAGCGGGCCGTCGCGCTCGACCGTCGCCGCCAGCGCCGCCGACGCCCCGTCGAATCCGGCCTCGACATGGCCGGCCTCGATGATGCGCGACACGACCTCGCGGGCGGCGAGGGCGGCGGTGACCGCAGCCGCCACCTCGGGACGATCGGTGACGACCACGCACGAATGCACGACCGGCGACGGGAGCGCACCCCCTGCCAGCTCGTCGAACACAGACCCGAATCGAGGCGTGCTGCCCCCGTTGCTCTTCTGGCCGGCCTCGGCCGGCACCAACGCCCCGGCGACCAGGGTCTCGAGGGCGAGGGCCAGCGAGCCCATGTGGTCGGTGCGGGCGACCTCGAGGAACCGGGGCCGGTCGATCACCGCGATCTCTGAGCCCCCGGCGAACACCACCTGTCCGCGTCCGGTGAAGGCGTCGTCGAGCAGATAGGCCCCGATGGGCCCGAGCTGCTCCGGTGTGGGCATCGTGGCGAGCGAGAGACCACCCGCCGAGCCCGTACCTGGACCTCCGGGAGAGGGCCGCGTCGCCCGACCCAGCGCGGCGGTGACCATACGGGTCATGGCGATCGGGGACAGGGCATTGACGGTCACACCGGGTGGCGGCCGGTCACCGAGCTGCCAGGTGAGCGAGGCCACCGCTCGCTTGGCGCAGCCGTAGGCGCCGGCGTCGGCCGCCCGCCACCCCGAACCGGACGTCACCCCCACGATGCGGCCGTGGCCGACCTCGGCCATCAGCGGCAGCGCCGACCCGAGCACGTTGAGGTAGCCGCCGAGGTGAACAGCGAGCACGTCGTTCCAGTCCTGCTCCTCACCGCCGGCGAAGCTGGTGGGCCGGCTGATCCCGGCCACGTTGACGACCGCGTCGAGGCGGCCGAACTCGCCGACCAGGCCCTCGAACAGGGCCCGCACCGCGACCGCGTCGGTCACCGACGCCGACGATGCCCGCGCCGCGCCGCCGGCGGCGACGATGCGCCCCGCCGTGGTCTCCTCCGGCGTCGGGAGCTGTTCCGAACCGTCGAGCGACACCAGCGGGTCGAGGGTGACGACGAAGTCGCCGTTGCGTCCGAGTTCTTCGGCGATGGCCGCGCCGATCCCCCCACCGCCCCCGGTGACCACCACCACCCGCTTCGCCCCCATGCCCTGAAGCCCCCGCCCGGTCGTCAGCGCCCGGCGCCGACCCGGCCGGACCTTTCGCGGTCCGAGGGGGTGAGGGTCACCGCGTCGGTGGCGACGACGGCGATCACGGCGCCGCCGTCCGCACGTCGAGCTCGAGGCCGTCGAAGTCGCCCCCGGCGAGCCACTGCTGCAACCGGTCGCGATAGGCGAAGTAGTCGCCGAGCCCCCGGCCGAAGTTGCCGTTGCGGGGGTTGCTGGCCTCGGGGTGACCCTCGTTGTTGATCCTCGACGGGGTGCAGGCCGACATCACCGCGCTGGAGTCGACGTAGGAGTCGACGATGTTCTGCGTCCAGTCGGCCTCGGCCTCGGCGCTCACGTCGAACGCGTCCACGCCGCGCTGTGCGAGGGCGCCGACGACACCCGCCACGAACTCGGCTCCCAACACTGCGAGCTGGGTGTAGTTGACGGTCACGACAGCCTGCTGCCCCGGGGCGGGCATGATGAACAGGTTCGGGAAACCGCGGCTCATCATGCCGTAGAGGCTGGCCGCGCCGTCGGCCCACTTCTCGGCGAGGGTGACACCACCTCGACCCACTATGTCGTGCCCGGCCCGGCGGAACACCGGGGTGACCTCGGCCTCGAAGCCGGTGCCGTAGACGAGCAGGTCCACCTCGTACTGCCGGCCGTCGACCACGGGCCCGCGCTCGCTCACCCGCTCGAACCCACCGGGGCAGTCGACCAGCGTGACGTTGGGTTCGTTGAACACCTCGAGGTAGTCGTCGTGGAAGCAGGGACGCTTGCAGATGTAACGGTAGTAGGGCTTCATGGCTTCGGCTGTGGCCGGGTCGGCCACCAGCTCGGCGACGCGCCGGCGGTGCTGCTCCATGATCGAGAAGTCGACGTCCTCGGCCGACCGCAGGAAGGTTTCGAGGCTCACGTCCGGGGGACGGGGTAGGCGCTGAGGGGCGGCGTAGTGGTGCGTCCACCCGTCGCCGGTCAGGTCCTCGTCGACGGGTCGGCCGAGCATGATGGCCTGGAAGTTGTCCATCCGGTCCTGTTGCCAACCGGGACGTAGGGCCGAGGAGAAGTCGACGGGGGTGGGGCGGTTGTCCCGCACCCCGATGGCTGAAGGGGTGCGCTGGAAGACGTAGACGTGCTCGGCCCCTTCGGCCAGGGCCTTCACACACTGGATTCCGGTGGCGCCGGTACCGACGAGGCCGACGGTCTTGTCGAGAAGCTGAGTGAGCGGCACACCGGGCGCGCCACCGGTGTAGGCGTAGTCCCACCGGGCCGTGTGGAACGAATGGCCCTCGAACTGCTCCATGCCGGTGACGGCCGGCAGCTTCAACAGGTTGAGGATGCCGACGGCCAGCACATAGTGGCGACTTGTGATTTCGTCACCACGGTCGGTCTGGACCCGCCATCGGGCCGCGGTCTCGTCCCACTCGGCCCGGGTGACACCGGTGTGGAAGAGAGCGTCGGGCACCAGGTCGAACCGGTCGGCGATGGCCTCGAGGTGCCGCCGGATCTCCTCACCCGAGGCGTAGCGCTCCTTCGGCACGTAGCCGAGCTCCTCGAGCATCGGGAGGTAGATGTAGGACTCGATGTCGCACATCACGCCCGGGTAGCGATTCCAGTACCAGGTGCCGCCCACGCCTCCGGCCTGGTCGACGATGCGGATGCGCTCGATGCCCTGGCGGCGCAGCTCGGCCCCGGCCAACAGCCCGGCGATCCCTCCCCCCACGATCACGACGTCGACCTCGTCGCGGATGGGGTCACGGTCGGTGTAGGACGTGAAAGGGTCCCGCCGATAGGCCGAGAAGACCTCGTCGTGGGCCAGGTCGCGGATGGCGGAACGACCGGGCACGAGGCGCTTGTCGCGCTCGGCCCGGTACTTGGCGCGGGTGGACTCCGGGTCGTCGTCCGCCGCGACGTCATCTGCCACTCTCGTCCCCTCCCCCTCGGACCGGCCCATGGGCCGGACGGTACTGGCACCGGGCAACGAGGCCGACCCGTCACGCTATCCGTGGATTCTAACAGCAGCGTCAGCACGGGCGCCGGAAGCCGCCGCTCGGCGGCCGTGCACCGGAACTACCGTTCCGGTGCACGTTGCCGATCCTGGAGGACCTGATGAGCTGGAACCTGGCTGACCTGTTCGAGTCGGTGGTCGACGTGATCCCCGACCGCGAGGCCCTGGTGGTACCGAACGCCGTGGGAGGTCCGCGTCGCCTCACCTTCGCCGAGCTCGACGCCCGGGCCAACCGGTTGGCCCATGCCCTCGCCGATCGCGGCATCGTGCCGGGCGACAAGGTCGGCATCTACGCCTACAACTCGCCCGAGTGGGTCGAGGCGCAGTGGGCTCTGTGGAAGCTGCGGGCGGTGCCGGTGAACGTGAACTACCGCTACGTCGAGAACGAGTTGCGCTACCTGTTCGACAACGCCGATCTCGTCGCGGTGGTGCACGGGGCCGAGTTCTCCGAGCGCATCGGCGCCGTCCGCGACGACTGTCCCCTTCTGCGGGTCTGCCTGGCCATCGACGACGGCTCCGGGACCGACATCTCGGTGTGCGACGCCGTGGCCTACGAGGACGCCCTGGCCGCGGCGTCCCCCGAGCGCGGGTTCGGTGCCCGCAGCGGTGACGACCTCTACATGCTCTACACCGGCGGCACCACGGGCATGCCGAAGGGCGTGATGTGGCGCCAGGACGACTTCTTCAAGGCCACCATCGGCCCGGTGATGACCACCATGACCCCACCGCTGGACGAGCCCTCGCAGGTGGCCGAACGCGCGGCCACGTCCGCTCTCACCGCCACGTTCCCGGTGGCGCCGCTCATGCACGGCGCCGCCCAGTGGACGTCCATCGTGGCTGCGCTCGGCGGGGCGACGTTGATCCTGAACGCGTCCCGGCACCTCGACCCGGCAGAGGTGTGGCGCATCACCTCCGACGAGAAGGTCGTGGCCATGTCGCTGGTCGGCGACGCCCAGGCCCGTCCGCTGACCGATGCGCTCGAGTCGCTCCCCGAGTCCGTCGACCTGTCCTCGCTGTTCCTCGTCAGCTCCGGCGGGGCCATCCTCTCCCCGTCGGTGAAGCAGCGGCTCACCGAGCTGATGCCCAACATCATCGTCTTCGACGCCATCGGCGCCTCCGAGACCGGCTTCCAGGGAACGGGAAGCAGCAGCGACGCCCAGGGCCGGCCACAGTTCACCTTCGGTGACCACACGCTGGTGATCGACGACGAGGGCAACCCCACCACCCCCGGTGATGGCCAGGTGGGGCGCCTGGTCCGCCGGGGCCACATCCCCCTCGGGTACTACAAGGACGAGAAGAAGACCGCCGAGACGTTCCCGACGATCAACGGTGAGCGCTGGGTGGTGCCGGGCGACATGGCCATCGCCGAGGCCGACGGCACCATCACGCTGCTCGGGCGAGGGTCGGTGTCGATCAACTCCGGGGGCGAGAAGATCTACCCCGAAGAGGTCGAGCTGGTACTGAAGGGCCACCCCGACGTCTTCGACGCCGTCGTCGTCGGCGTGCCCGACGAACGCTTCGGTGAACGGGTCACCGCCGTCATCGCGCCCCGTGGCGACGCTCGCCCCACGGTCGACGAGCTCCGAGACCACGCCCGCCAGATGCTGGCGTCGTACAAGCTGCCCCGCGAGGTCCACTTCGTGGACGAGATGGTGCGCTCCCCCTCGGGCAAGGCCGACTACCGCTGGGCCAAAGGCGTGGCCCTCGCCGAGGACGCCCCGCCCGCGGACTGAGCCGACCGACGGCGGCGCCCCGCTCGCCCCGTCGCTCGATCCAACGAGACCCGGGCCCTCGACACTGCGTTGACTCAGTGGGAAAGGCTCGGGCGCCGACCGTCTTCCCCGATCGGTCGGCGACCCGAGCTGTCGCCACCGTAGAACCTGAGACAATGAAAAGCAATGAAAAGATCTGAAACCAATGTTGCCGTCAGAGTTCGGTGAAGCGCGAGGCGTAACCGATACGCAGAGCTGGGAGGAAGTACCGCTCGACCGACGCGTAGACCGTGCCCAGGATCCGGTCCAGCTCACCCTCGTCGACGGCGTGGACACCGAGGCTGCCTTCGAGGAACACCGCGTCCTCCTCACCGATGCAGAACGTGGCCCCGCTCAGGTGGCGGTTGCGGCGCAGGAGGTGCTCGTAGAACTGCCCCTGGTTCTCCTCGGGTGCTGGCATCACGTAGGTCTCGTAGTGCAGCGTGCGCTGGCGCAGCGTGAACCAGATGCTGAACACGTCCTTGGCCTCACCCCGCACTCGCACGTACCACCGGCGCTCTCCCGGTTCGCCCCGCTCGACCGCGGCCACCACCGCGTTCTCGGCGAGCTCGGAACGCAGCCAGGCGTCGATGCGGCCCTCGAGCGCGTCGAGGGTCGCGACATCGGCGATCTCGTCGGCCATGGTTCTCCCTCGTGAATCGGTGTGGGTCAGATGGTGGTCAGCACCGCACCGGCTCACGGGCGGTGACGTCGGCGTAGAGCCGGCGCAGGCGCGCCGCGCTGGTGGACCACGTGTACCCGCGGGCCCGCTCGGCCGCCGCGGCGGCCATCGCGCCAGCACGGGCCGGGTGATCGAGGATCTCGGTCACGGCGACGGCGTAGTCCGCGGGGTCGCGGGTGTCGACCAGAAGGCCGGTGACCCCGTCGTCGACCAGCGTGAGCAGGCCACCGACGGCGGCGGCCACCACCGGCGTTCCGCACGCACCCGCTTCGAGGGCGACGAGACCGAACGACTCCGAACGGCTGGGCACCACACACACGTCGGCGGCGCGGTAGTACGTGGACAACAGGTGGTGGGGTTGGGGCGCAACGAACCGCACCCGATCTCCCAGCCCGAGGCGCGCCACCAGCTCGAGCGCGGCGGCCTGCTCGGCATCGCCCTCCACGCCGCTGGGCCCACCCACCACGACCAGCACGGCATCGGGGTGGGTGGCCGACAACGCAGCCAGGGCCTCGATGGCCACCCCCACGCCCTTGAGGGGCTGGATACGACCCACGAAGAGCAGAACGGGGTGGGAGCCGAGGCCCAGCGCAGCGCGGGCCCCACCACGGTCACCGGGAGAGAAGAACGCGTGGTCGACACCGGGAGGAACGATCTCGATGCGCTCGGACCGGGCGCCGTAGAGCTCGACGAGCTGGGTGGCCTCGGCCTGGCTGTTGGCCAGGATGGCGTCGGAGCAGGCGATGACCTCGGTCTCGGCCTCCACCCGGTGCGCCGGCTCGGCGTCACCGGTGTCGGCCTTCACCCGGGCCAGGGTGTGGAAGGTGGACACCAAGGGCAACGACAGCTCGTGCTTGAGCCGGTGCCCGGCCAGACCCGACAGCCAGTAGTTGGCATGGAGGGCGTCGGGCCCGTCGCTCCGCGTGAGGTGCCGGGCCACGGCCTCGGTGTAGGCGTCTACGACGTCGGGGAGCTGCTCCTTGGCCAGGTCGATCGGGCCGGCTTCGACGTGGACGACCCGGAAACCCGGCTCGACATCGACCACGTCGGGCAGATCCGGTGCCCACCGCCGCACGTAGACCTCGGTGCGCACTCCGGCCTGGGCCAGCGCCGCCACCAGCTCGCGGACGTAGACGTTCATGCCGCCGGAGTCACCCGAACCAGGCTGGGCCAATGGGGACGTGTGCAGCGAGAGCACAGCCAGGGAACGCACCAGATCAGGCTAGTGGTGCGTCGTTGGATTGGCGGGGGTCGAACCGGCGCGACCGGAACCGGCGAACCGTCACTCCGAGCGGGCTGACAGCGCGCCCTCGACGGTGGCGCCACCGCTGCGGTAGCGCTCGGCCAACTCCGCGTTGAAGGCGTCGATCTCGAGGTGAAGGCCCTTGCGGCGATCGGAGACCCTCCGCTCGAGATCGTCGAGGTCGCTGGCCAGGGTCGCGAGCTCGTCGTTCGTCTTTTCGGGCAGGCCGGCGACGGCCGCCCCACCCTCGGTGACGCGCGTCAGCTCGTCGGACAGCTCGGGGTCGACCGAGCTCGGATCGAGGGAGCGAGGCAGGCGGCCACCCGCCCCGCCGCGCCCCGTCTCGGTGAGCACCTCGGGGAGCTGCTCGACCATCGAGGCCAGGTCACGATGCTCGCCGGCGGCGCGATGGTCGAGCTCGGCTCGCGCCAGATCGAGCGGACCCTGAACCAGGCGGCGCAGGTACGACAGACCGGTCTCGGCGTCGACCGCCGCGTCGCGGCGCCGGCGCAGCTCGGCCAGCGAGAGACTGGCCAGGTCGGCGGGCTCTGGCCCGGACCCGGTGGTGGCATCACTGCTGTCGATCTCTCGCGTCATGGAAGGTCTCCTGGCCGCCCGAGGCGGCGCTCGTCGGCGCCCGAGAGTGTACGCCCCCCGGTCGGCGGGAGCCGCCCGACGCCCTCCATGGGCTCCCCGCACCCGGGCTCAGCTCATGTAGCCCCAGAGCATCCAGGCCCACAGGGGCGCGGCGAGCATCCACGAATCGAGACGGCGGAGACCGGGACCGGCCACCGACGCGTCGGGCGCCAGCGTGGACGCCACGATGGGTCCGAGCGGGGCAGTGACGACCACCAATCCTCCGAAAACCCACGCCGCCATGCTGTCGAAGGGACCGAACTGGAACACCGCGAGAGCGAACGTGAGGACCATCGCCGCCGCCATCCCGGCCAGCGGGCCTTCGACCCGGGTACCGGCACCCGTACCCACCAGATGGTCACCGACTTCGTACGCGCTGACGAGGACGAGCAGGATGAAGAACGCGGTGGTGTCGGTGCGGGCCACGAGCACAGCCGAGGCGGCGACCAGCCCTGGGAAGAGCCCGCACCGCAGCGTGAGACCGGCCAGCGCCAGCACCGGGGGTCGCCCGGCGCGCCGGGCCCGGCGCGCCGGCAGATCGGCCACCATGGCCGCCACCAGCGCGGCGACGACGGCGACGAGCGTGAGGGCCCCGACCAGGGCGATCCCGAACGCCGCCGCGAGCGGCAAGGCCACTGCGACCGCACCCGCCACGAGCTGCACCGGGGGCTTGCGGGCCCGCGTCCACGCCGCCACGGTCTGCAGGGCGGCAACTCCGGCAACGGCGGCGAAGACCAGAGCCAGGGCCAGCAATCCGATGGCGGCGGCCGCCGCCGCGACGACGAACCACACCAGACCGAACCGCCCGCGCCGACCCGCCGGTCGGTGGCCGGCCACGACCCGTTCCACCCAGGTCGACGCGCCCCTGTGCGGCGCTGACGAGACCTTGGCGCCGGCGACAGGGCCGTCCGCCGAGTCCGGGGGGCGACGGCCGCTTCGGCCGCCGTCACGCGTGGTGCGAAACCGGCCACCCCGGTCCTGCGTCGTGCCGGTGACGCTCACCGGTCCTCCGAGAACGACCCACCCGACACCGGAGGGAGAATCGCGACCTCGTCGTCGGGTTCCACGGGCTCATCGGTGTCGGCCGGCTCGCCGTTGCGCCACACCCGACTGTGGGCGACCACGGTCGCGAAATCGGCGCCGTAGCGCTGCGTGGCGGCGGCGAGAACCTCGCCGACCGTGGCCCCCGAGACCTCGGCTCGCGCCGTACCCGCGGCGTCGCGGGCGGCGGCGAAGAGTCGGAGATGAGGCACCGCACGATGCTAGGTGGTCGACGGTCGTGTCCCATCGGGCGAGTACGGTCCGGGGCCGATGACGCAGATGCTCCTGGTCCGCCACGGCCAGTCGGAATGGAACGCCGCCGGACGCTGGCAGGGCCGCGCCGACCCCGCCCTCACCGATCTCGGCCGCCAGCAGGCGTTCCACGCCACCGCCCGGGTGGGCTCGGTCGACATCATCTGCGCGTCGCCGCTCGAACGGGCCCTCCACACCGCCCGCATCATCTCCGAGCAGCTCGGGGTCGGCCCCGTCGTGGTCGACGCCGACCTGGCCGAGCGCGACGCCGGCGAGTGGCAGGGCCTCACCCGCGCCGAGATCGAGCAGCAGTACCCCGGCTACCTGGCCACCGATCGACGGCCCCCAGGGTACGAGGACCACCCCACGCTCCTGGAGCGGGCCCGCGGGGCGCTCGACCGCATCGACGCCGAGTACCGGGGCGGCGACATCCTGGTCATCACCCACGGCGGCGTCATCGGTGCCATCGAGCACGACGCCGGGCTGCCGTGGGAACGCATGCCCAACCTCGGCGGGCGCTGGATCACCCACCACGGCGACCACCTCACGGTCGGCGATCGACTGGTCCTCGTCGACGACGACGAGCTCACCGTCCCCAGCCAGATCTGACCCCCCAGGTGACCGCCATGGCCGTTCCCTACAGCGAATACCCGATCGAGATCGTGCGCAGCACCAGACGGCGCAAGACCGTGCAGGCCCAGGTCGTCGACGGCCGCATCCGGGTGCTGGTCCCGGCGCGCCTGTCGCGTCGCGAGGTCGACCAGTACGTCCACGAGCTGGTGGGCCGGCTCGACCGACGCCGGCGGCCGGTCGGCGACGCCGACCTCCAGGCCCGGGCCGCCGATCTGAGCCGCCGCTTCGACCTGCCCAGACCCGACTCGGTGCGGTGGGTCTCCAACCAACGAACCCGTTGGGGCTCCTGCACCCCGAGTACCGGCGAGATCCGGCTCTCCGACCGCATGGTCGGTTGGCCCCGGTTCGTCCTCGACTACGTGCTGCTACACGAGCTGGCTCACCTGGTCGAGGCCAACCACTCCCCGGCCTTCCACGCGCTCGTGGCCCGCTACCACCGGGCCGAACGGGCCGAGGGCTTCCTGCTGGCCCAGTCCTACCGGGCCCCCGCCGCCGACGGAGGCGACGACGACACCGACCAGGTCAACGACGCCCTCGACGACCGCGACGACCTGGTCGACTGAGCGGTCAGCCTCGCCGCCACTGTGCCTCGGCCCGACCGAGGGCCGTGACCGGCGCCCGCCCCTGCCGGTACTCCTGGAGGATGCCGCGCCACCGGTTTCGCCCCTCGAGTCGACCGAGCATCGCGCTCATGCCCCACACCACGCGATCGAGGAGCACGAAACCGGCCGGCATGTCGAGCGCGGCGATGACGTCACGGTTCGGTCCGCGAATGTCGAGCAGGGTCGCCAACGCGTCGCTCACGTAGCGGGTGGTGAAGGTGAAGTCGTCGCTCAGATAGGCCCGGTAGGGGGCGCTGACCACCTCGAAGACACGGTCCGGATCGAGGCCGTGGCCGCGGTGCAGGAAGCCCGCCGCCTCCATGGCCTTGGTGACCCCCACGCGGTTGTGCGCCAGCACCTCGTCCATGGCGGGGGCCAAGGCTTCCCATTCGGACACCTCGAACGACTTCACCAGCCCGAAATCGAGGAAGGTCACGGTGCCGTCGGGGTGGAAGCGGTAGTTGCCGGGGTGCGGGTCGGCGTTGAAGATCCGATGTTCGTGCAGCGAACCCTGGACGAAACGAAAGATCACCTCGGCGGCGCGCTGCCGGGTCTCGGGCGGCGCGGTCGAACGGAACACGTCGAACGTCGACCCGCCGACCCACTCGGACGTGAGCACCCGGGCCGCGGAGCGCTCCGGGATCACCCGCGGGATTCGGATGAACGGGTGCCCGGCGTAGCGGTCGACGAAACCGGTCTGCGCCGCCGCCTCGTGGCGGTAGTCGAGCTCATCGGCCATGCGGGCCCGGAGCTCGTCGACGAGGGCATGGGTGTCGAGGCCGGGGAGAGCCAGTCCGGCGGCCAGGGAGTAGAGCCGGTCGGCCTGGTCGAGGTCGTTGGCGATGGCCCGGTCGATGCCGGGGTACTGCACCTTCACGGCCACGATGCGACCGTCTGGCATCACCGCCCGGTGGACCTGGCCGATCGACGCCGCCGCCACCGGGATGGGATCCCAGTCGAGGAAGAGGGCATCGGGACCGTCACCGAGCTCGTCACGAATCACCTGCTCGGCCAGGCTGGGCGCCATGGGCGGAACATCCTGGTGGAGTTGGGCCAGCGCCGCCTGCGCCTCGGCGGGCAGCCCATCGGCGGCGAAGCCGAGCATCTGGCCGAGCTTCATCACCGCGCCCTTCATCTCCCCGAACTCGCGCGCCACGTCGGTGGCACTGCGCACGACGAACCGCTCCTCGAGGGCCCGCCGGTGCTCGTCGTCGAGGGTGGTACCCCGTACCTTCACTGCGGCCAGGTGGGCGGCTCGACGAACGGTCAGTCGAGCCACGCGCGCCTGACGGGCCAACCGCTCACGACGCTCCGACCCCACCGCTTCCGCCCACGTTGCCCCCCGTGACCGACCCACTCCGCGCCCTTGCGACGGGCTCGGCACCTCACCACCGGGGGTGCGGCCCACGAGAACGATCGAGAGTCCGAAAGGGATCGACGTGTGGCGCAGCACCCGGCGTTCGAGGCCGGCCAGAGCACCCAGCACCCGGTCGACGGCCGGGTTGAACGAGCTCGATTCTTCGGCCGTGGCCGGCATGAGCCGCCGCAGCGGTGTGCGTCGCAGGACGGCAGCGGGCGGTAGGAGGAACGAGTAGTAGTAGCTGCACGACTCGACGATGAGCCCGGCCTCGCGCCCCACCCGGCGCAGACCGGTGGCGGTGTAGCGCCGACGGTGGGCGGCCCAGTCGTCGTGCGGGCTCCACAGCCACTGGTAAGCCGGCACGGTGAGCAGCACGGTGGCCCCGGGCTGGCACACCCGCAGGTACTCCTCGAGGGCGACGACGTCGTCGTCGACGTGCTCGAGCACGTCCATGCTGACCAGCACCCCCACGCTGGCATCGGCGAAGGGAAGGTGCTCGGCCAGGGCCCGCAGGACCCGCGGGCGCGGGTGCCGACGGATGGCATGGCCGAGGGCGTGCCACGAGAGGTCGGTGCCGACGGCGGCGGCGCCGAGCCCTTCGAGGACGTCGAGCGTCTCGGAGGTGCCGCAACCGACGTCGAGGGCAAGCGTGTCGGGGCGGATGCGGCCGGCGAGGAGCTGGGCGAGGAGGCGACGACGCCCTTCGTACCACCAGTGGTCCTCGGCCGCCGTGGCCATGACGTCGAAGTAGGCGTCCTCGGGTTGGGCGTCGGGCCCGGGCGCGGCCCCGAGGTGGTCGACGGGGGCCAAGTGGGGGGGCTGCTCGCTCATACCGGTTTGGTGGCCAGTATGACGCAGTGCGGGTGGGGGTACCCGTGATCGAGACGCTTCACCATGGTGGCGCATCCGGCCGCCTCGAGTCGGGCGGCGAGCAACCGGGGATCGGCGAACTCGACCTCGTCACCCTCGGTGATGCGCAGGACCTTGGTGGCGACGAGCTCCTGCACGGTGGCGAGGCGGGCCTTCCACCCCGGCACCTTGTCGATCTCCTTCACCACCAACAGCCCACCGGGCGCCAGCGCGTCGACGCATTCGTCGAGCAGTTGCCCCCGACGTTCGGCACCGAGCAGGTAGAGCACGTCGGCGATGACGATCGACCGCCACCCACCTTCGACGCGGGGAACGGCGCCGTCGACGACCTCGAACGACACCTCGGCCTCGTCGGCGTTCAGATGGGCGGCGGCGGCGCGGGCCACCCCGATCTTCTCGACGTCGATGTCGACACCGACGACCCGGCGGGCCCGCCCGGCGATGGCCAGGTACAGGCTGAACAACCCGTGCCCACACCCGACCTCGAGCACCGGACCGGACAGGGGCACCTCGAGCTCGAGATCGGCGAAAGGCGCGCTCCACCACCGCATGACGGTGTGGAGCCGGGCTCCTCGCGGGCCGTCGTCATAGAGCGACAGCGCCTGGCGGGCGGCGGGTGACCGCGCGCCCTTCACCGGCCCGCCCCCTGGGCGGGACCGGGCGGGGCCAGGTCGGCGAAGGTGCCGAGGCGGAACCCGAACTCGTCGATGGCTGCGCGGACGGTGGCTGATCGCAGGGCGACGTACTCGTCGTCCCACTGGTAGTTCCATCGGTAACGATCGCGAGCCGGGTCACCGGGGCATCCCGGGTGAGTGGCCAGCTCGGCCGTGGTCGAACCAGTGGCGGCCAGACGACCCAAGGCCATGACCATGGCCGGTACGTCGAGATGCCCGGCTTCGTCGAGGCCGGTTGACGCCGACGCGTACGCCCATCCGCGTCGGTCGAGCTGGCGCTCGAGCCGACCGGCGAGGCGCCGCACCGTGAGCCCGACAGGTCCCTGCTGGCCGGAGCGCGTCACCCTGATCACCTTCACCCCCTGGGCCTCACCGAGGCCGAGCACGACGTCGGCCACCGAAGGCCACAGGTGCAGGTTCTGGTGGGTGTCGAGGTGGTCGACGGCGACGCCGGCGGCGGCAATGGCTTCGAACTGGGCGGCGAACTCACGACGGAGATCATCGGGGTCGATGCGCCCGGCGGCGGCGCGGGGAAGGAACACCCGCCACGACGACCAGAGACGACCACGTCTGTCGACGAGCGTGGGCACCTCACGAGCGCTGAGCAACGGCGGGTCCTCACCGACGGCGGCGAGGTGGGCGCCACGTCCCAACGCAGGGGCGTCGGCCAACCAGGACACCGTCGTTGCGAAAGCGGGGCTGAGCGCCAGCACCGACGTCGACGTGACCACCCCGTGGCGGTGGGCGTCGAGGATGGCCTGGGAGACGCCTTCGGTGAGCCCGTAGTCGTCGGCGTTGACGATGAGCAGCGATCGGTCGACGGACACCTCGGGCAACGGGGCGGCGGCGACCATCAGGTCGGCGGCCGGCGCACCGACTCCGGCAGCGGTTTCAGCGCCGACAGGTCGCTGCGCAGCTCGAGCATCTCCCGGACGATCTTGGCGATGACGGCGTTCGAGGACAGGGTCGAGATCCCCCTCGTCCGCGGGAAGTAGTCGACGCCGAACTGCACGATGGAGAAACCCAACTTGTGGGCGCGGGCCAGCAGCTCGACGTCGATGAACGAGCCTTCGCTCTGCAGTTCGACGTGAGCGAGCACCGACCGGCGCACCAGCTTGAAGGCGAAGTTCATGTCGCGCAGGCGCAGCCCGAAGACGGCCTGCACGAGTTGGTTGTACACGTAGCTGTACACCAGCCGACGGGGACCCTCGCCGGTGCGGTCGAAGCGGTAGGCGCTCACGATGTCGGCGTCGTAGATACGCATCAGCCGCACCGCCTTGGCCACCTCGACCATGTCGAACGGCAGGTCGGCATCGGTGTACAGGACGAGCTCACCGGTGGCCTGGGCGAAACCGGTCTTGAGCGATCCTCCCAGCTTGCGGTTGGTGGGGTGGTGCACGACCGAGACGCGGGGGTCGGCGTCGGCCATGGCGTCGGCGAGGGCGCCGGTCGAGTCCGTCGACGCGTCGTCGATCAACAACACGTCGTAGCGGCCGACCTCTCCGTCGGCCACCAGGTCGTCGCCGGCATCGAACGCCGCCTCAGTGGCGCGCTCGATCGTCGCCTCCTCGTTCCACATGGGATAGAAGATCGTGAGACTCTCGAAGTTGGGCGAGCCGCCGGTGGCCATACCGTCAGGCAACGTAGTAGCCACGGGCGTAAGCGAAGGCCCACCCGCACAGCAGGAGGGCGCTGACGGGTATCCAGATCCAGCGGGCCCGCGACCGGTCGACCAGGAGGACACCGGCGGCGGCCACACAGGGGAAGGCGGCCAGCAGGTAGCGCCCGATGCCCTGGAAGTCCTTGCTGCCGGCGAGGGGAACGGCCAGCACGGCGATGGCGTAGACCGCGTAGCCCCAACCGATGCGGCGCCACACCACCACGACCAGGGCGATGAAGGCCAGCATCAGCAGCGCCTGCGAGAGCAAGCCGACCGTGTAGAGCGTGTCCTTCCAGGCGTCGACGCCCCCGGTACCGGAGAGCCAGTCCTGCCCGTACCCGGGGAGGCGCACGAGCCGCTGCAGGAACGTGACCTTGAACCAGGTGTGCGGGCCGCTTCCCTGGTCCCATCCCGGGGCCTGTTGCACGCTCTGGAAGGCGATCGGGTTGCCGAACGAAGACCCGAGGTAGCCCATCCAGGCGAAGAGGCCCCCCAAGGAGAGCAGGACACCGGCGTCGCCGGGGCGCAGTCGCCGCAGGTCGATGCGGGGCCAGAAGCGAGCGTCGACTCTGGTGAGCACCTGTCGGCGCATCATCACCACGGCGACCAGACCCACCACGAGGGCGACACCCACGGGCCGGGCGCCGGTGGCCACGATGCCGGCCAGGCCCGCCCACACCGGATGACCTCGCTCGAGCAGCACGAAGCTGACCAGCACGGCCAGCAGGAAGAGGGCGTCGGCGTACACGGCGCCGTAGATGAACCAGGCGTACGGATAGACGATCAGCACCAGCACGGCGGTGCGGGCGGCGCGAGGGCCGAGCCGATCGGCGCACCACCGGTGGAACAGCACGACCACACCGGCCCCGCAGACAACGGTGAGCAGCGTTCCGAGCAACGGGACGGGCAGATCGGTGACGGCGTGCAGGAACCGCAGCAGCAGTGGGTAGGCGGGAAAGAAGGCCACCGGCGCCTGCTGATCGGGCCCGCCGTAGCTGTAGCCGGTGGTGGCGATGACGTCGTACCAGCCACCGTCGAATCGGAACCAACCACCGAGCAGGCCCGACCCGGTGTAGGACGGCGGCACCGAGCTGTAGAAGTCGACGACGCCGTCGCGGGCCGAGTACCACACGACCCCGACGAGGATCACCCACATGCCGGCGAAGAGCGCCAGGGGCTGACGCCACGTCCACCTTGGACCCTGGGCCTCGGCGGGCCGCGGGACGTCCGGCGACCCTGGGCCCCCCTCGGCCATCGGGTCGCGTCGGGCCGCCGACCCTGCCACCGGCGCCGAGCTCATGGCCCGACGGTAATCGGCCCCGTACGGCTCCCGGTGCCGCCGCCACCCCCCCACTAGGATCACGTCGCCCCTGTAGCCAAGCGGTCAAGGCAGCGGACTTTTAATCCGAAGATCGTGGGTTCGAACCCCACCAGGGGCACCCACCCCCTCGGCCCGTCCGGCGCCTGCGCCCTGTCCGAGCGTCGTGAGCCATGCAGTTGCACAAGCAGTTCCGATTCGAAGCGGCCCACCGGTTGCCCCACGTGAGCGCCGACCACAAGTGCGCGCGGCTGCACGGGCACTCGTTCGCCGTGACCGTGTGGGTCGAGGGGGACGTGGGCGAGGAGACCGGCTGGGTGATGGACTTCGCCGACCTCTCGGCGGCGTTCGCCCCGCTGCACGACCAGCTCGATCACCGGTACCTCAACGAGGTCGACGGGCTCGAGAACCCCACCAGCGAAGTGCTGGCCATGTGGATCTGGGACCGGCTGGGGCCGACCCTGCCGGCCCTGGTGCGGGTCGACGTCCACGAGACGTGCACCTCGGGCTGTCGCTACGACGGCCCGACCTGATGGTGGCGCAGGGTCGCGACCCCGAGACGCGTGAGCTGGCCCGACGGGTCCGATCCGACGCCGATACCGGCGACGATGTGGCCCGACGTCTGGGCAACGACACGATGGAACGGGCCCAGGAGCGGATCAATCGCGCCAAGCAGCTCCTGGGCGAATGACTCGCCCGTTGCGGACCTACACCACCGGCTGTCCGGTGCGGGCCGCCTCGATCAGCCCGGTGAACTGTTCCGTCGTGATCTCACCGCTGGTGCGATAGACGACCTTCCCGTCCGCTCCGACCACGATGAAGGCCGGGAAGCCACCGATCCCGAGCGCAGCGGCGGCGGCGTTCTGTTCGTCGTCGACCATGGTCGGCACGCTCCACTGCTCCTTGCGCAGCCAGTTGCCCGCCGGATAGTTCGGTCGGGCGGTGTCGTTCGAGGTGGCCACGGTCACGAGCCCGACGTCGGAGGGCATCCCGTTGTCGTCGAGCCACTTCTGGATGCGGGGCACCTCGGCCTGGCAGTGGGGGCACCAATGAGCCACCCCCATGATCACCTGGGGCTTACCGGTCGGCTGGATGACGATCGAACCGCCGTCGAACTGCTCACCGGTCACGGTGGGAAGGGTGGCGCCGAGTGCCAGGTCGCTCCCTGATCCGCGGGCCGTGGGCAGAGGCGTGCCCTGCACCTGAACGGTGCCGGATTCGACTTTGCCGGACGGGACCACGGTGCCGCCGCTCGGGGAATCGGCGCCACCGGCGGTGGAGGTACTCGACCGCGAAACGCCGATGGCCACCAGCGCCGCGACCACCACCACCACGGCCAATGCAATCCAGAGCACGAAGCTGCGTCCCTGACCCGACTGCGAGGCCTGCTGCACGCGCGACGAGGGCGACGCGGTGCGTGAGGGCTTGTTACTCATGGGATTCCTCCAGTTCGGGGCCCACCCGGGGGGTGGGGCGGGCCACGGCGAGCAGCACGATCATGAACGCACAGGCCGAAAGGGCCATGAAAGGCAACGACACGAACCCGAACTGCCACACGTATCGAGCAGTGCAGGGCAGGTCGGCGGTGCAGAACGCCGACCCCGATTCGGGTGGATAGGCCTGGATCCAGTGGTTGTAGCCGGCGACGGCGGCCCCGATGGCCAACACCGGGATGGCGTAGACGCGGATGGCGCCGTCACGGCGCCAGGCGGCGATGCCCAGGATCACCGAGAAGGGGTAGACGGCGATGCGCTGGTACCAGCACAGCTCGCAGGGCGGGTACCCCTGCACCTTCGAGTAGTAGAGCGACCCCAGCGTGGTGACCAGGGCGATCAGCCAGGCCAGCAGCAACGCCACCCGGCGCAGATCGGCCCCGACGGCGCCCAGTCCGGGCGGAAGACCTCGGGTGCGATCCACCAACGCCACGATCACCACCACGGCGATCCCGGCCCAGCACAACAGGGCGAGAAGGGCGAAGAAGGAAGAGAAGGCCTCGACGCTCATGACGCGGGTCATCCTGGCACGGGCATCATCGTGGTCGTCAACGACGACGGCGGCCGGACGACGGTGACCACCGAGGCCCCGGTCGCGGTGGACACGCTCACCGTGTGCCCCGGCGAGCGCGACACGGCGCGGTCAGCCCGTCGGGGCCTCGATGGGGGTGATGCGGCGCCCCGTGACCCGTTCGGGGTGCACGGCGACGAAGTGGGGCTTGTCGTGGTCGGACCACGAGTCGAGGTCGAGGGCCTCGGCCCGGGCCCGCTCGTCGGGAACCTCGACGACACGCGCCCAACCGGTGACCACCACGCTCCACGCCGCCCGGCTTTCGGCGTCGGTCCAGTCGATCTCGAAGCACACGGGTGAGCCTCGCAGCGCGGCATCGAACTTGGTGCCGGGCGCGGTGCGCAACACGATGCGCTCACCGTCCATGGCGTAGTTGACCGGGAAGATCACCGGGTGGCCGGCCTCGACCACGGCGATGCGCCCCACGTCGGTGGACGAGAGCAACTCGAGGCACTGGGCCCGGTCGAGGACCTCGATGCCGGTTCGGGTGTCGATCAGACGCATGGAGACCTCCGTGGTACGGCGAGAACATCCTCGCGCGTTCGACGGTGGCAACCGCTGCCGCCGGCGCCCAGGGCTGAACGTCCCGGAACGAAAGCCAGCCCGGGCCCGCCGATCCACCGATCGCTAAGGTGCCCCCATGGCCGGGGCCGAGCGGAGCATCGTCGTCGGGGTCGACTTCGCCGACCACACCGAGACCGTGGTCGCCGAGGGAGTGCGGCTGGCTCGCGACACGGCCGCGACGGTGGTGCTGGTCCACAGCGCGGCCGGCGAACCGGACTTCGCCGGCTACGACACGCAGGACTTCGAGAGCCACACCCGCGGGGCGCGGGCCGAGCAGCTCACCGACGAGCACCGGCAGCTCCGCGAGTTGGCCGACCACGCCGCCGGCGCCGCGCCCGGCGTCGAGGTTCGACCGATGATCGTGGTCGGCCCCACCGCGGTCACGCTGCTGCGGGTGGCGTCGGAGCTCGGGGCGTCGCACCTCGTGGTCGGCTCGCACGGCCACGGAGGCCTGCACCATCTGCTGGTGGGCAGCGTCACCGAGGAACTGCTTCGCCACACCACGCTCCCCGTGGTGGTCGTGCCCGTCGGAAAGACCTGAGTCGCCTCATCCGCCGTCCGTCCTGCACTAGAAACAGCCGATGACCGCCCCGATGGGTGACCCGGCCCGCACCGACGGGCTCAGCACCGCCGAGGTGGAGGCGCGTCGGGCCGACGGGCGCACCAACGACGTCGCCGATCCGACGAGCCGGTCGATCGGCCAGATCGTGCGCGCCAACGTGTTCACGCCGTTCAACTTCCTGCTCGGCACGTTGCTCGTGGTGATCCTGGCGGTGCGGGAGTATCGCGATGCGCTGTTCGGGATCGTGCTCGTACTCAACGCCGCCATCGGCATCGTCCAGGAAGTTCGAGCCAAGCGGTCCCTCGACCGGCTGGCCGTGCTCAACGCCCCCCGTTCGCAGGTGCGACGCAACGCAGAGGTCATCGAGATCGCGTCGAAGGAGCTGGTGCAGGACGACGTAGTCGTGCTGCGGCTCGGGGACCAGATCGCAGTGGACGGTGTGGTCCTCGACGCCGGTGGACTCGAGATCGACGAGTCCCTCCTCACCGGCGAAGCCGACCCGGTGGCCAAGGCCGTCGGTGACGAGGTGATGTCGGGCAGCTTCGTGGTGGCCGGCCGCGGTGCCATCCAGGCCACCCACGTGGGCGCCGACGCCTATGCGTTCCGCTTGTCGAGCGAAGCCCGCCGCTTCTCGCTGGTGAACAGCGAGCTGCGCAACGGCATCAACCGGGTCATCAAGTTGGTGAGCATCATGATGATCCCCACCGGGGTCCTGCTCGTCTCGGCCCAGTTGGCCGCCGACGTCGGCGCGGTCGAAGCCGTGCAGGGATCGGTGGCGGGGCTGGTGGCGATGGTGCCCGAGGGACTCGTGCTCCTCACCAGCATCGCCTTCGCCGTGGGCGCCACGCGCCTGGCCCGCCAGAACGTGCTCACCCAGGAGATCGCCGCGATCGAGGGTCTGGCCCGCGTCGACGTCATCTGCCTCGACAAGACCGGAACGTTGACCGAGGGCACCCTCACCCTGGCCAACGTCGAACACCTCGGCGAGCCCCGCGCCGGCGCCGATCCCGCGCTCGTGCTGGCCGCGCTCGGCGCGACCGATGACCACCCCAACCCCAGCCTCGCGGCCATCGTGGCCCACTACGACACCCCACCGGGTTGGACGACGACCGAGATCGTGCCCTTCTCGTCGGGGCGCAAGTGGAGCGCCGCGACCTTCGCCGATCACGGTGCCTGGCTGCTCGGCGCCCCGGACATCCTGCTCACCCACGCCATCGATGCCGACGATGCCGACGCGGCGCGCGAGCGACTCGACCACTACGCCAGTCGCGGTCGGCGGGTGCTGCTCTTGGCCGCCGCCCCGGAGGGGCTGACCGGCGAGGGGCTCCCGACCGACCTCGATCCAGTGGCGCTCGTGGTGCTCGACGAGCAGCTCCGACCGTCGGCACCCGACACCATCGCCTACTTCGGCTCGCAGGACGTCACCGTCAAGGTGATCTCCGGCGACAGCCCGGTGACGGTCGGGGCGGTGGCCGAACGGGTCGGTGTGCCCGGCGCCGCGCACCCCGTCGACGCCCGCACCCTGCCCGACGACCAGGAAGCCCTGGCCGAGATCATGGAGTCGCACTCGGTGTTCGGACGGGTCACCCCCCAGCAGAAGCGGGCGATGGTGCACGCCCTCCAGAGCCGGGGCCACACCGTGGCCATGACCGGCGACGGGGTGAACGACACGTTGGCCCTGAAGGACGCCGACATCGGGGTGGCCATGGGGGCCGGCTCGCCTGCCGCTCGGGCCGTGGCCCGCTTCGTGCTGCTCGACAACGACTTCGCCGTGTTCCCGTCGGTGGTGGCCGAGGGGCGGCGGGTCATCGCCAACGTGGAGCGGGTCGCCAACCTCTTCCTGACCAAGACCTTCTACGCCGTGGCCCTGGCCCTCGCCGTCGGAGTGACCCAGCTGCCCTTCCCCTTCCTCCCCCGGCACTTCACGATCATCTCCGCGCTCACGATCGGCATCCCCGGATTCTTCCTGGCCCTCGCCCCCAACGCCCGACTGGCCCAACCGGGCTTCCTGCGCCGGGTGCTGCGCTTCGCCGTGCCCGCCGGTCTGGTCGCGGCCGTCGCCACCTTCACCGCGTACCTGGTGGCCCGCGCCGGCACCGACGCCGATCTGGCCGAAGCCCGCACCGTCGCGGTGATCGTGCTGTTCGTCGTGGCGTTGTGGGTGCTGGCCTTCCTCAGCCGCCCCCTCACGACCTGGCGGGGTGGGCTGGTCGTGACCATGGCCCTCCTCTTCATCGGCGCCCTGTCGATTCCTTGGTTCCGCAATTACTTTGCCCTCGTACTGCCCGATCCGATGGGAATCGCCGCGGCCGCAGGCCTCGGCGCCATCGCCGGCGGACTACTGCAGACCGGATGGCACCTGAGCGGTTGGGCACCGCCACCGGTCGACGCCCGGGAAATCGGTTCAGCCCGCTAGTCGACGGAGCGGCGCTGCCGTTCGCTCCGGCGGGCGGCGTACACCGCGGCTTCGGTGCGTCGTTGCATCCCCATCTTGGCCAAAAGGTTCGACACGTAGTTCTTGACCGTCTTCTCGGCCAGGAACATGCGCTCGGCGATCTCGCGGTTGGTGAGGCCTTCGGCCAGCAGATCGAGGATCCGCCGCTCCTGATCGGTCAACGAATCGAGTAGGGCATCGCCCGACGAACCGTGACGCAATCGATCGAGCACCCGGGCGGTGACCTTGGGGTCGAGCAGCGACTGACCCGAGGCCACGGTGCGCACGGCTTCGACCAACTCCGCGCCCCGGATCTGCTTGAGGACGTACCCCGAGGCCCCCGCCATGATGGCGTCGAAGAGTGCTTCGTCGTCGGTGTACGAGGTGAGCATCAGGCAGCGAAGGTCGGGGAGTCGACTGCGGAGCTCACGACAGACCGCCACCCCGTCGCCGTCGGGTAGGCGCACGTCGAGCACGGCCACGTCGGGATCGAGCGGCGGCACCCGCCGCAGGGCCTCCTCGGCCGAACCCGCTTCACCCACGACCTCGAGGTCACCGGCCGCCTCGAGCAACTCCCGTAGCCCGCGCCGCACGATCTCGTGATCGTCGAGCAGAAACACGCGGGTGGCCACGAGACACAGTCTGCCCGGCCGACTCCGGACTCCCGGGCACCCGACCGACGAGGTCGTCAGAACTCACGACGCCGCCGCCCGTTACGATCCGACGCGTGGCCGGCCGTGACGTGGACGTCAAGGAGCTTCGGCATCTCCTCGATGCGATCGCGTCGGTCAACTCGGCGCTCGACCTGCCGCTCGTGCTGCGACGCATCCTCGAGAGTGCGACGTCCCTGGTCGGCGCCCGTTACGGAGCACTCGGCGTGCTCGACCCGACGGGCCAGCACCTCACCGAGTTCCTCACCATCGGTGTCCCCGACGAAGACGTCAGGCTGATCGGCGCCCTGCCCGAGGGCCTCGGGGTACTAGGGCTGCTCATCACCGACCCCCAGCCCATCCGCTTGTCGGACCTCTCCACCCACCCGGACAGCTTCGGCTTCCCGCCGAACCACCCGCCCATGACCACGTTCCTGGGCGTGCCCATCCGCGTCCGCGGTGAGGTGTTCGGCAACCTCTACCTCACCGAGAAAGCCAGCGGTGAACGGTTCACGGAGACCGACGAGGAGTTCGCCATCGCCCTGGCGGCGGCGGCGGGGGTCGCGATCGACAATGTCCGACTGCACGAGCGCTTCGGTGAGTTGCGGGTGGTCGAGGACCGCGAACGCATCGCCCGGGAACTACACGACACCGTGGTCCAACGGCTCTTCGCCACCGGCCTAGGCCTGCAGGGCTTGGCCGCCCGCGTCGACGACACCGCACTGGCCGAGCGTCTCGACCTGGCCGTCACCGACCTCGACGACACCATCCGCCACATCCGCACGACGATCTTCGAGCTCCAGCGCCAGCGCCTTCCCGGTCGCAGCCTGCGCCAGGAGGTCCTCGACATCGTCACCGAGGTGGCCGGACCCGCGGGCCTCGAGGACGAGGTCCGGTTCCACGGGCCGGTCGACCTGACCGTGCCCTCCGACCTCGCCGACCAGGTGCTCGCCGTCACGCGCGAGGCCGTCACCAATGTGGCCCGGCACGCCGACGCGACGAAGGTCGTGGTGAGGTTGCAGGTGGCGGACTCCGCGCTGGAGCTGGTCGTCACCGATGACGGCACCGGACCACCGACCAGGCAAAGCACCAGCGGTCGAGGACTGCGCAACATCGAGACCCGGGCCGATCGCATGGGAGGCACCACCAGCCTGGGCCCCGGTGAGCACGGAGGCGCCGAGTTGGTGTGGCGGGTGCCCCTCGACTCCTGAGCGGGGCCGGATGTCACCGATCAGCGCCGAACGACGCACCGAGGTGGGGTCGGGCCTGGAGAACGCACGCCGCCACCGACGCCGAGGTGTCGAGCACCGACGCCTCCGGCCAGTCGTCGGCCGTCGCCGCGACCCGCGCCGCGATCTCCTCGTCGGCATCGGACTCGGTCGGACCCGACGCCGCCCGGGCCCGAAGCCGCTCCGCGGCCAGGCCCGACGGGCACACGCACCGGAGCTCGACGACCCGGGCCCCGCCGCGACGACCGATTTCACGGGCTTCCTCGCGACGGCGTGCGTCCGCCCACGTGGCGTCGAGGACGACGGACTCCCCGTGGGTCAACGCCACCCGCGCCCGATCGAGCAGAAGGGCGTAGGTCGCGTCGGTCGTGGCCAGGTCGTACAGACCTTCCCGGAAGCCCTCGGGCGCCGCGACCGTCGTCGGTAGTCCGGCCTGCTCCTTGCGGGTGGCGTCGGAGCCCATGACGACGGCCCCTGACTCGGTGCCGAGGGCCTCGGCCACCGTCGACTTGCCGGTGCCGGGCAGACCACCGAGGAGCACCAGGCGGACCTCGGCGGCGGTGAGATGGGTGTGGGCCAATGCCAGCAGCGACTCGACTTCGGCGCTCGCCGCGCGCCGGTCAGGCCCGGGAACGAGTTGGGTGACGCGAAGGGCACCGACCTTGACGCGCACGAGCGCCCGACGAGCGACGAAGACGTGGACCAGTGCCGCCGGCGCGGTGTCGCCGGTGAACTCCCGGTAGGCGTCGGCGAAGCGATCGCCCAGGTCGCCCCGACCGAGGCGTTCGAGGTCCATCAACAGGAAGGCCACGTCGTCCCACACGTCACCGTGGCGGAGGCGGTCGGAGAACTCGATGCAGTCGAGCACGCGTGGCCCGTCGTCGAGGCAGAACACGTCGTCGGCCCGGAGGTCACCGTGCCCATCGACGGCATGGCCGCCCTGCTGCCGGTCTGCGAACAGCGGCTCGCGCCCCGCCAGCCAGCGGCGGGCGCGGACGGCGACATCGGCGAGGGTTCGACCGTCGAGGAGCCCGGGATGCTCGGCGGCGATGCGTCCGAGCTCGGCCAGATCCTGCTCCCATCGGGCGACGACCGACGCATGGCCGGCGTGCTCGTCGATCACGGGGCCCCGCACAGCCGCCTCGTGGAAGGCGGCCACACACCGGGCCAGGGTGCGGACGGCAGGCTCGACGTCCAGGGCCGGGTCACGGACCAGGCTGGAGAGCCTGCGGTCGTCGGGCAGCCGGACCATCTCCACCATGTGGTCCCGCACCACACCCTCAGCGTCGACGACGTCGAGGACCCCGAGGTACACGTCGGGACTGAGGCGCCGGTTGAGGTCCACTTCCCGGTGGCAGGCCTCTCGGCGCCGGTCGACGGTCGAGAAGTCGAGGAAGTCGAAACGGACGGGCTTCTTGAGCTTGTAGACACGTTTGCCCAGGAACACGAGGACCGAGATGTGGGTCTCGACGACGGCGGCCGGCACGTTCGGCGCCGTCTCCTGCGGTAGGAGACTCACCGGTGCCGTCGACCCGACACCAACTCGGTGCTGATGCCGGCCAGAGGTCCGCAGTTCGGGGCCAGGGCCCGACCCCGCAAGGTTCTCGGCCCCCCGGAGCCCGACGCGGTGTTTGCGTACAACCGCGACGCGCCCTGCACGAGGACGGTCCAGCCGCCGCCCGACCAGAGATCGAGGCGACCGGCCTCGAAGGCCACGATGGCCCCGACCAGGGCAGTGGTGAGGCGCTCGGTGCCGAACAGGTCCACCACGACCTCCTCCTCGCCGAGGCTGAACCTCACGGGCACGACCACGGGCAGCGCGTCGATCGAGACGCCGATCCTTCCCACCCGCACGGTGTCCAGCAACTCGAGGCACGCCGAGCGACTCAACACCTCCCAGCCCGCCGCATCTACTTCCACGATCACCATGGTGAGGGCGCGGAGCGACGGGGGCCAGGGTCGAACGACCCGGCTGCGGACAGAACACCGACCGTGCCAGAGTGGGCCATGGACGCCGGACCGCACGAAGGCGAGGGGGCGGCGACCGAAGCCGCCTCGGCGTCGGTGGCCCCGGTGGCGAACGAGGTGCGGCTGGAGGTCCCCGCCGAGTCCCGATTCGCCCGGGTGGTTCGGGTCGCGGTGTCAGCCGCGGCAGTGCGCCGGGGGGTCGAGTTCGCAGTGATCGAGGACCTGCGCATCGCCGTCGACGAAGCGCTGATCCTGCTGCTCAGAGCAGGGTCGGCGGCATCGGACGACACCACCCGATCGGCGGCCATCGAGCCTTCGCGACGCCTGGTGCTGACCATGGCCGACTCCGAAGCCATGACGATCGGACTCCGCCTGTCACCGGCGCGCACCGACCAGTTCGACGGACCCGACGACCGCATCGCCCTGTCGAGGTTCCACGAGTTGGTGCCCTGGCGGGTCGAGGTCACCACCATCGACCCGGCTGCGAGCCGCGTGGTGCTGACCCTGCACTGAGCCGGTTCTCAGCGGCCGGTGTGGCCGAAGCCGCCCTCGCCCCGGCTCGACTCACCCAAGTGGTCGAAGTCGGCCACCTCGACCAGCAGGGCGTGCTCCACCCGCTGCACCACGAGCTGGGCGATGCGCTCCCCCCGCTGCACCACGAAGTCCTCGGCGGGGTCGGTGTTCACCAACAGCACCTTGAGCTCGCCTCGATACCCGCTGTCGATGAGCCCGGGCGTGTTTAGGCACGTGACCCCGTGGTCCAGAGCCAGGCCGCTACGAGGCTGGATGAAGCCGGCATGCCCTTCGGGTATGGCCACAGCCAGCCCCGTGGGCACGAGGGCGCGACCCCCTCCGGCCGGGAGCACGGCGTCGGCTCGCGCGCACAGGTCGAGCCCGGCATCACCGGGGCGGGCGTAGGCCGGCAGGGGCAGGGTGGGGTCGAGGCGCAGCACCGGGAGTTCGAGCACGGTGGCGATCGTAGGCGGGGGTGTCGGTAGATTCGTCGGGTGCTCGCCTGGATGGACCTCGAGATGACCGGCCTCGACCCCGGTCGCCACGTCATCGTGGAGATCGCCACGTTGCTCACCGACGACGAACTGAACGTGATCGCCGAGGGCCCGGACCTGGTCATCCATCAACCGCGGGAGGCGATGGCCGCCATGGACGAGGTGGTGGTCACGATGCACACCAAGAGCGGGCTGCTCCCGGCCATCGAGGCGTCGACGGTGTCGCTGGCTGATGCCGGTGCGGCCACCCTGGCGTTCTTGCAGGAGCACATCGACAGCCCCCGGTCCGTGCCGTTGTGCGGCAACTCGATCGGCACCGACCGGCGCTTCCTGGCCGCCTACCTACCCGAGATCGAGGAGTTCCTGCACTACCGCTCGGTCGACGTCTCGAGCGTGAAGGAACTCTTGAAGCGCTGGAACCCGACACTGCTCGACGACGTCCCCAAGAAGGCCGAGGGTCACCGTGCCCTCGACGACATCCAGGAGAGCGTGAAAGAGCTCCGCTTCTATCGGGACACGTTCTTCCGCCGGCCCGAGCCGAGCTGAACCCGAGTCGGCCGGGCCACGGCCGCCTGTCGACATCGACCCCGGCCGAATGTGGGTAGCGTCGCCGGGTGACCGATTCGCACTCACAGGAGCATCCGCCGGTACGCATCCCCAAGCAGGAGCAGGAGGAGGCGTCCACCGAGATCACCGAGGTGGGCCCTGGCATCCTGCGCCTGCAACTTCCCACCAACTTCACCGGGCTGGGGCACGTCAACACCTACGCCATCGAGGACAGCCGCGGCGTGACCCTCGTCGACCCCGGCCTGCCCTCCCAGGAATCGTGGGACGCCCTGCTCGACCGGCTGAAGGCGGCCAACATCCCGCTGGCCCGCGTGCACACGGTGTACGTCACCCACTCTCACCCCGATCACTTCGGTGGAGCCCATCGACTGGTCGAGGCCGCCGGCTCCGACGTGCTCACCTCGACGATGTTCCGCAAGTGGTCGGACCTGCTCGACCTCGAGGAGACCCCGCTCGAGCCCCTGACCCCCGCCGACGAAGGTGAGGCGGCCACCCTCCTCGCCGCCGACGCCGACCTCGACGAGGACGAGCTCCGCGAGCTCGAGAAGACCATCCCGGGCATGGCCAACTTCCGGGCGCGCCTCCGCAACGCCATCGCCGAAGGCCGACTCGACGAGCTCGAGTGGATGCGGGTGCCCAAGCCCACCATCGCCGTCGACGACCGCGACATCGTGCGCCTCGGCGATCGCGACTGGGTGGCCCTCACCACCCCCGGCCACACCCACGATCACCTGTGCATGTGGTCCCCCGAGGACGGAATCGTGCTGACCGGCGATCACGTCCTGCCCACCATCACCCCCCACATCGCCGGGCTCATGGGCGGCGACCCCCTCACCGCCTACCTGGCCAACCTCGACAAGGTGGCCGCCCTCGAGGGGGTCACCCAGGTCCTGCCCGCCCACGGCCACCCCTTCTCCGACCTGGCCGGCCGTTGCGAAGCCATCAAGGAGCATCACGCCAACCGGCTCGCCGATCTGGTCGTGGCCTCCCCCGAGGTCGGTTGGGCCGGGGTCACCCGCTGGTCCGAGGAGCTCTTCTCGCCCCGCAGCCGGGGCCCCATGGCCGACAGCGAGACCTACGCCCACCTCGAGCATCTCCGGCTCGCGGGGAAGGCTGAACGCCGCACCGTGGACGACCAGCTCGAGTACCACGTCCTGACGTGACCGTCACGGCCCGGGCGCTGCTCCGCGACCGAGCCGTCGTTGCCGCTCTCGCCACCACGTTGGCGGCCACGCTCGCCGCCGTCACCCAGGTCACCGCGCTGGGGATCCTGGTCTACGACCTGACCCGCCGCGACCTCGACCTCGGCTTCCTGGGGCTGGCCGAGTTCGTGCCCGCCCTGGCCCTGGTGCTCGTGACCGGCTCGGTCGCCGACCGCTTCGACCGCCGTCGCATCATCGCCTTCGGCCTGCTCGGCGAGATGGCGTGCTCGGCGGCGCTGGCCGGGCTGGCCTTCAACGACAACAGCTCGACCCGGCCGATCTTCGCCCTGGTCGTGGCCTTCGGCGTGGCCCGGGCCTTCCTGGCGCCGGCCACCCGTTCGCTTTCGGCCGACAATGCCCCGCCCGGCGGCCTGCCCCGGCTCGTGGCCTTCAACGCCGCCACCTGGCAGACCGCGCTCATCATCGGTCCCGTGGTCGCCGGGTTCCTGTATGTCGTCGGCCCGGCCTGGCCGTTCGTGGCCTGCGTCGCCTTCGCCGCCGCCGGCGCCCTTCTGGTGGGCCTCACCCATCCCACCGAGCACCACCGGGCGCTGGGTGATGCGCCGGGCAGCTGGATCGACGGACCCGACGACGCCGCCCTGCTCGACCTGGCCGACGAGGCCCGCCCCGCCGAGCTGGTCCGCCGTCGCGCCGACGACCCCACCGCGTCGACGGCCGATCGACCCGGCGCCATCGCCGCCGGCTCCCCCACGCCGACGGCCCGGGAGCGCCTCCGTGTGGCCGCCGAGGGTCTGGTGGTCATCCGCCGCAACCCCATCCTGCTCGGCGCCATCTCCCTCGACCTGTTCGCGGTGCTCTTCGGCGGCGCCGTCGCCCTGCTGCCGGCCATCGCCCAGACCCGCCTCGGGGTCGATGCGATGGGGCTGGGCTGGCTACGGGCCGCGGGCGGCATCGGCGCCGCGCTCATGACCGTCGTCCTGAGCGTGCGGCCGCTGCGGCGCCACGTCGGTCGGGTCATGTTCGTGATGGTGGGGGTGTTCGGCCTGGCCACGATCGCGCTGGGTGTGACGACCATCTACGCCGTCGCCTTCGCCGCCGTGCTCGTGCTGAGCGCCGCTGACGCAGTGAGCGTCTACGTGCGCTCCACGATCGTCCCTCTCGTCACCCCACCCGAGACCCGTGGCCGCGTGCTCGCCGTCGAAGGCGTGTTCGTGGGCGCCTCCAACGAGCTCGGTGCCTTCGAGTCCGGGGTGGCCGGGGCCATCCTGGGCACCGGTGCCGCCATCGTGTTCGGCGGCACCGCCACCCTCGTGATCGTGGCGATCTGGGTCGTCGCCTTCCCGGCGCTACGCCGCATCGATCGGTTCAGCGACCTGCAACCGCAGCCGCAGCCGCCGTGATCAGGCCGCGCCGGCCGGGTGACCTGGACGTGGGTCAGCCGGTGAAACGGGGGCCCGCGACCGTGGCCACAGCCGCAGCAGGAGCCGGCGGCGCGGTCGGCAGGGGAGTGACCGGGTCCGGCCCGGCCGGGCAACCGCCCGTGGTCTCCCAGGTGAGGGTCACGGAACCATCGCCGAGGGAAGCACTGGTGGTCACGGTGGTCCCGAGCGGGGCCAGGCTGGACCCGCCTCCGCCGCCCCCGCCGCCGTTGAAGCTGCCCCCGCTGACCCCGGCCGCACCGCCACCGCCGCCGAGCACGCCCGAGCCGCCGCCACCGCCGCCCTGAAAGGCCTCCGGGCCGCCACCACCGAGGCCACCGGTGCCACTGCCCCCATCGTCGCCGTCACCCACGGGATTGGCCGCCGCGCCGCCCGCCCCACCGGCGCCGCCCGCCTGGCCACCCTTGGCCCCAGGGTCTTCGTTTTCATCGGCGATGCTGGCGCCGTCGGTCCCGGCGAGACCGCCGGCCCCGCCGTCCCCCAACCCGCCGGCGGCCGAGCCGCCTCCGCCGCCACCGCCGCCGCCCGCAACCAAGAGGGTCAGGAGCCCATCGACCTCGACGATGGTCGATCCGCCTCCTCCGCCGCCGGACTCACCCGGAGTTTCGCCGGCGGATGCCCCCCCACCGTCGCCTCCGCCGGGGTAACCGCCGGTGCCGCCGATCTCACCCTGACCGTCCTGACCCTGACCCCCGACGATGATCCCGAGGGTCATGCCGGCGGTGACGGCAAGGTCGACCTCGACCGAGGCGCCGAGCCCGCCCGCCGCCGGCGTGGGGACGAAGGGGACGCCGGCGCCTCCACTGGCCCCCGCCGCGGTCACCCGCACGCAGTCGACCCCGGCGGGCACCTCCCATGAGGCACCGGCGTCACCGATGAACCCAAACGTTTCTGTCGTTGTCTCGGCGAGCGCGACGGGGGCCAGGGCCAGCCCGGCCGCGAGCGTCAGGGTGGCGGCCGCAGCGGCGACGGCACGAGTGCGGCGGTTCATGATGGGCACGAAGTCTCCTCGGACATGGGAACGACCGAGAACATAGCCCGGAAAGGATCGGCTGTCACTGGTGCCGAATCCGCGCCGCGTGGGGAGGCGATGCCACGGGGACGATGGGGTGCCTCCTCGATCACCCGCCGTTGGAGCTCTTCGTCGTCCGGGTCGCCGAACCGCACCACGTTGCCGCCGTCGTGCTCAGACGATCGACCAGGGCCTGGTGAGGGCCTTGCCCGTGACCTTGCCGTCGGCCGCCAACTTCAACAGGTGGGCGTGCACCGAGTACTTGGCCACCGGGTACAGCTTCGGGTCGACATCGGTGTAGATGTCCTCGACCAGCACCGGGATCTTGGCCGTGCCCCGGGCGGCGAGGGCATCGAGCACCATCTGCTCGCGGGCCAGACGGTGGTCGATGTACCACTGCACGACGGGCTTCGGATCCTCGATCAGGTGACCGTGGCCGGGGGCGATGGACTTGAGCCGCAGAGCCTTCACCTTCTCGAGCGAGTCGAGGTACGCGGCCATGTCACCGTCGGGGGGCTTGATCACGACAGTGGACCCCTGCATGACGTGATCGCCGGAGAAGAGCATGCGCTCCTCTTCGAGGAAGTAGCAGAGGTGGTTCGACGCGTGCCCCGGGGTGTGATGGGCGGTGAGACGGAACTCGGTGGCCTCGATGCGGTCACCTTGGCGCAACCGCCCATCGACCTTCAGCCCGTCGCGACTCGAATAGGCCATTATCTCGGCCCCGGTGCGTTCCTTCAGGGCGGCGGCGCCGGGCGCGTGGTCGGGGTGGGTGTGCGTGCACAGGATCCAACGGATGCGGTCGCCGCCGCAGCCGGCGATGGCCTCGAGGTGATCGGCGTCGTCGGGGCCCGGGTCGATCACCGCGACCTCGTCGATGCCCACGAGGTACGTGTTGGTGCCGGGGCCGGTCATCATCCCCGGATTGGGCGCCACGATACGACGCACGAGCGGCGACAACGCCCGCGCCACCCCGGGGACCAGCGGGGGCGGGGCGGGGGTCTCGTCGGCTTCGGTCGTGGCGTCGGCCATGTCAGCTCGGTTCTCGTCGGTGGGTCGGAGCGGCGGTGACCACGGTCCCGGCCGCGTCGGCGTCGAGGTGCCCGGTGCCGATGAGCGTGTTCATCGGCACGCCCGACGGCAGCGACGACACCGGAGTGTCGTCGTCGTAGCCGGGATCGCCCGGGAGGGCGATGCGGAAGCCACCGGCGGGCTCGGCGACGATGCGCGGCAGGATGGCCGGGACCGACTCGACCGCAGCCGCCGCCTCGAGGACCGCCGCGACGGTCGCAAACCGTTCGAGCACCTCGAGGGTGCGTACGGTGGGGAAGATCAGCTCGAACGCACCGGCGTGGTGGCGGGCCAGGGCGTCGGTCGGGCGGATCCAGAGGTTGGCGATCACCTCGCGGTCGTCGTGCAGGCCCACCTGGGCCTCGGGGGCACGAGCCACGAAGAACCGGGTGTCGTAGCGGCGCGGCGAACCGAGCGGGGTGATCCAGTGGCTGAAGTAATGGATGGTGTCGACGGCGAGCTGGAGCCCCTCGTCGAGGCACACCTCGACCAGCCGCCGCTGCCCGGTGTCGACGGCCCGGCGGTGCCGGTCGAACCGCTCGGCCACCACCGGATCGTCGAAGCTGACGAGGTCGCCGCCCCGGCGGCCGGCGGGCCGAGCCAGCAGGAGGCCGGCCTCCTCGAAGCACTCGCGGACCGCGGCGACCCAGTAGGCCAATCCGCCGGCCTCGAGGCCGAGCTGAGCCGACGCTGCGGCATCGGTGCGACCCTGACAGATCTCGTCGAGGTCGGCGTGGCGGTCGTGGTCGTCGACCCCGCCACCGGGGAACACGTAGGCGCCCCCCACGAAGTCACTGTTCAGGTTGCGCCGCAGCATGAACACCTCGAGGCCATCCGGGGCATCGCGGAGCAGCATCACGGTGGCGGCATCGCGCACCGGCACCTGCTCGGCGGGCAGCCGCGGAGCGGTCGTGCTCATCGGCCCGGGCCGAGCTCCGGTGGCGCCATCCCGGTTCGGGGCGGGGGCGGCGTGACATCGCCCAGGTACTCGACGTCGATGAAGCCCGACCCGGGCGAACGTCCGAGCGTGGACCCGGCGCTCCACCGCAGGAGCAACCGGTTCCGGAACAACGACCGCACCGGCGGCACCAGCAGCAGGAGTCCGATGATGTCGGTGACGAATCCCGGCACGATCAGCATCGCTCCGGCGGCCACCAACAACCCTCCGTCGACCATCTCGGCCGCCGGCATCTCCCCCCGCTCGAGGGTGCGTCGGGTTCGACCCCACACGCCGGTGCCCTGATGCTTCACGAGCAGCACCCCGAGGAGGCTCACGGTGAGAAGCAACGCCAGTGCGGGGAAGGCGCCGATCAAGCCGGCCATGGTGACGATGACGTAGAGCTCCACCAACGGCAGCACCACGAACAGCACGAACAACGCCACGGCCATGGCCTTCATGCTACCGGTCGCCCCCCTGCTCTCCCCGGGCGGCCCCCTATCCTCACCTCGTGCCCGAACCGGAAACACCGTCGCTTCCCGAGCCGGGGCCACGCGGGGTCGATCGACCTCCGTCGATCGACGCGCTGGCCCGGTCCCTCGCCGACACCGGCCTGCCTCACCCCCTGCTGGTCGACGTGGCCCGCGAGGCGGTGGCCGCGGGGGAGCCCGACTCGGCGCGGGCTCGCGCCGAGTCGCGAGAGCGGCGTCTCCTGCAACCGGTGGTCAACGCCACCGGGGTGCTGCTGCACACGAACCTCGGCCGGGCGCCGCTGGCCCACGTCCAGGGGGCCGGCTATGCCAACGTCGAGTTCGATCTCGCCACCGGCGAGCGAGGGTCGCGCCACGATCATGTCGGCGCGCTGTTGGCCCGCGCCGCGGGAGCCGAGGCGGCGATCGTAGTGAACAACGGGGCCGCGGCCGTGCTGCTGGTGCTGGCCGCACTGGCCCGCGATCGTGACGTGGTGGTGTCGCGAGGCGAGCTGGTGGAGATCGGGGGAGGGTTCCGGGTACCCGAGGTGATGGCCACCTCGGGCTGTCGCCTCGTCGAGGTGGGTACCACCAACCGCACGAGGCCGGCCGACGTGCGCAGCGCGGTCGACGCCCCCGGCGCCGACGTGGCCGTGTTGTTGCAGGTGCACCAGTCGAACTACCGGATCGTCGGCTTCACCGAGGCGGTCACCACCGCCGAGCTGGCGGCGATCGGCCCCCCGGTGGTGGTCGACATCGGGTCGGGTCTGCTCGACGCCGCCTGCCCCTGGTTGCCCGACGGCCCTCCGGTCTGGCTGCGCGACGAGCCCGCCGTACGCCAGACCCTCGGCGCCGGCGCGGCGGTCGTGGTGTTCTCCGGCGACAAACTGCTGGGTGGCCCCCAGGCCGGCGTCATCGCCGGGTCGGCCGAACTGGTCGCTCGGTGCGCGGCCCACCCCCTGGCCCGCGCCGTACGGCCCGGTGCACTGGTGCTGGCGGCCATGCAAGAGGTCGCGCTGGCCTACCTGCGGCGCGACGCCGACCGGCTGCCCTTCTGGTCGATGGCCACGGCGCCGGTCGACGGGCTGCGGGCGCGCGCCGAGGCCGTCGTCGCCTCGATCGCCGACCGGCGCGTGACCGTGGCCGACTGCGTCTCGGTCACCGGTGGAGGCACGCTGCCCGGGGTGGAGATCCCGTCAGCGGGGGTGACAGCCCCGGGTGACCTGCGGGCGCCGTTGCGGCGAGCCGCGCCACCAGTGATCGCACGCGTCGACCAGGGCCACACCATCTGCGACCTGCGTACCGTCGACCCCGGGCACGACGTCGAGCTGGCGGACGCCCTCGGTCGCGCCCTCGCCGCCCGCTCCGACACCCCGTGAGCCGATCGTCGTGACCGGGCCGGACGTGGTGCGGATCGTGGCCACCGCCGGGCACGTCGACCACGGCAAGTCGACCCTCGTGCGGGCCCTCACCGGCACCGACCCCGACCGTTGGGCCGAGGAGAAGGCCCGGGGCCTCACCATCGACCTGGGCTTCGCGTCGACGCCACTGCCCTCGGGGGCCACGGTGTCCTTCGTCGACGTGCCCGGCCACACCCGCTTCCTGAAGAACATGCTGGCCGGGGTGGGCGCGGTGTCGGCGTGCCTGTTCGTGGTGGCCGCCACCGAGGGGTGGAAGCCCCAGAGCGAGGAGCACCTGCGCATCCTCGAGCTGCTCGGGGTTGCCGGTGGTGTGGTGGCCCTCACCAAGGTGGGGCTCGTGGACGACGACCACTTGGAGCTGGCCCGGCTGGAGCTCGCCGATCACCTGGCCGGCACGTTCCTGGCCGACGCCGAGGTGATCGCCGTCGACGCCCCCACCGGGCAGGGTCTCGGTGACCTCGCCGGCGCCCTCGACCGCCTCGTGAGCGCCACCCCGGCGGCCGTCGACCGAGCTCGTCCCCGCCTCTGGATCGACCGGTCGTTCGTCGTGAAAGGCGCAGGTACGGTCGTCACCGGCACCCTCACCGACGGTGGGCTGGCCGCCGACGAGGAGGTGCTGCTCCTGCCCTCGGGGCGCGCCGGGCGGGTACGTGGGTTGCAGACACTGCACACCGACGTCGTCGCCATCGAGCCGGGCCACCGGGTCGCGCTCAACCTGAGCGGGGTGGAACGCACGGCGCTGGCTCGCGGCGATGTGTTGGTCACCCCCGGCCGCTGGCACCTCACCACCCGGGTCGACGCCGAACTGCACGTGCTCGACTCGCTCGACCACCCGGTGTCTCGACGCGGTGCGCACGTGCTGCACCTCGGGGCCGGGGAGTTCGCCGTGCGGCTGCGGGTGCTCGGCCACGAGTCCCTCCCTCCCGGGGGAAGCGGCGCGGTCCGCCTGCACCTGCCGGTGGCCCTGCCGCTGTTGCCCGGCGACCGGTTCGTGCTGCGCGAATGGGGCCGCGACGAGACGGTGGGGGGCGGCGAGGTGCTCGACGTCGACCCCGTGCGGCCGGCGTCGCGCGCCCGGCCCGACCGTTCGGTCGACCGGGTCATCGCCGAACGAGGCTGGGTGGACGTCGACGAGCTCGACCGGCTCACCGGTGAGCGACGGCCCCCGGACGTGGCCCGATGGGTGGCCGCCCCGGAGACCCTGGCCACGACGGTAGCCGAGCTACGGGCGGCAGTCGACGCCGCCGGGCCCCGTGGTGTGGAGGTCGGCACCTTCGACGAACGGTCGCGGGCGGTGCTGGCCACCCTCGACGACGTCGAGCTGCGCGAGGGTCGGGCCCGGGCGGCGGGCAGCCCCGACGACACCATGGCCGATCACCCGTGGCTGGCCGCGCTCGTCGAGGCCCCCTTCACCCCGCCGGCCCCCGACGGCGTCGACCCGACCGAGGTCCGCGAGCTGGTGCGCCGAGGCCTCGTCGTGAAGGCCGACGGAGTGTGGTTCGCGACGTCGGCCGTCGACGACGCCACCACCGTCGTGGCCGGGCTCCTTCGAGACGATCCCGACGGCATCAGCGTCGGCCAGGTGCGCGAAGCACTCGACTCCACCCGCAAGTGGGTGCTCCCCCTCCTCGGTCACCTCGACGCCACCGGCTGCACGCGGCGCCGCGGCGACCTACGCATCGCCGGTCCCCGCCTCGCGACCAACTGACACCCCGTCGCAGGCAGAAAAAAGCCCCGGCGCCGGGTCGGACACACGTCCAGTCCCCGGCGCCGGGTACGCAGCGAGCATCCGTCCCCCCGAACGGATGTCGCAGGCCCTGTGATCAGATCGCCCGGGGCGTGAGCAACTGCTTTCGTTCGAGCTCGTTGAGCCCACCCCAGATGCCGTGGGGCTCACGGATGGCGATGGCGTAGTCGAGGCAGTCGCGCTTCACCGAGCAGCCGGAGCAGATCTCCTTGGCCCGTTGCTCACGGTGCTGCTTGTCCTCTTTGCGCTCGAACTGCGATGGCGGGAAGAACACCGCGGCCTGAGGGCCCCGGCAGGCCGCCTTGAGTTGCCAGGAATCGTCGTTGCGCTGCGCACTCACTTGTCCTGACCCCCTTTCGAGAGGCCGAACATATCCCCGGTCGGGGTCAGGAACAAGAGGTTTCTGCGACTTTTGTCACTCGGGCGGATCGGGGGTGGTCCGGCGCTCCCGATAGTCGCGGGCGCCGCCCTCCTCGGGCTCCACCTCGAGCACCAGACCGTCGATCCCCACCACCCGCACCCGGTCGAGCTCCTCCACCGGGGTGGCCCGATTGGTGGAGGCCCGCCAGAGCGCCTCGCGGATCTGCACGATCCCGTCGGGGTCGACGGCCGACACGGCCCGACCCACCTCGCCGATCATCCACTCCCGCCCGATGGTCGGCGTGGAGAACCGGGTGCGGACCATCGCCGGCATGCCGCCCAGGAAGGCCAGCAGCACCCCGACGATCCCGACCATCAGGGTGACCCACGACAGCGACAGGCCGTCGTAGAGGAACAGCGAACCGACCACGAACAACACGACCCCGGCGCCGGTCCAGAAGCGCGGTACACCGGTCTGCACGTCGATGGCGAAGGCCAGCATCGACAACACGACGAGGCCCAGCGCCCACCAGGTCACAGGGAGTACGGCGAGCCCGTAGCAGGCCAACACGAACGAACCGGCGCCCACCACGCCGGCCACGCCGACCCCGGCGGTGAAGAGCTCGAAGATGATCAGGGCCAGTCCGACGGCCAGCAGCAGATAGGCGACGGCCGGGCTGGCGGCGGTGTGCATGAGCTGGTCGAGCAGCGAGAGCTGTCCGAACTGGACCCGGGTGAGGGGCTCACGGCGAGTCTGGTCCCCCTGGGTGATCTCGCGGGTCTGGACCCCCGGGATGTTGACGAGGAAGTCGCCGATGGTGGGCGCCGGGAACGAGGTGATGCCCAGCTCCTCGGCTTCCTGGGTGTTGACGACGCGGTCGGTGATCGGGGTGAGCCGGGCCGGGTTCAGGCCGTCGGTGACCGGCGGGCCGGCGTTGCCGAGCCGCGACCCCGGCGCCATGCCCACGTCGTCAGCAGCCCCCACGAGCTGGGCGGCCGCGTTGGTGAGCTGTGACCCGGAGGGGCCGATCCACACGTCGACCCGGACCGAGGCGGCGAGCATGGTGTCGAGAAGGACGGCGAGTTCGGCGTCGGAGATCACCACGTCGATCGAGTCGATCTGGAGCACCAGCGCCACCGCTCCGGCGGCTTCGGCCGTGGCGATCGAGTCCTTCACGAAGGCGACGAGGACAGGGTCGAGCAGGCCATCGACCTCGACGACGGCCACGAACCCGGCGTCGTCGGTGGACGGCGCCGGTTGGGTGCTGCCCTGCGCCGACGCCGGAAGGACCGTGGCCACGACACCGACCATCAGGCCCAACATGGTCAGGATGGCACCTGCGGCCGATAGTCTTCGCACCTAGGTCCTCCAAGGAGATCGATTGGATCCTGCGCAGTTCTTCACCGCATCACGCCTGCTCATCGTGGCCGGGAAGGGGGGCGTGGGCAAAAGCACGGTGAGCGCCGCCGTCGCCCGGTGCGCCGCTCTGGCTGGCCTCTCGACCCTGATCGTGGAGGTCGAAGGCAAGAGTGGACTCTCCACGTTGTTCGGCCGGCCGCCGTTCGGTTACCAGGAGGTCGTGCTGTCCCCCGGTGGGGGCCCACGGGGCGCCGCCGACATACGGGCCCGCGCCCTGACCCCCGACGACGCCCTGCTCGACTACCTGGCCGACCACGGACTGAACCGGCTGAGCCGGCGGCTGCTGGCCACCGGAGCTCTCGACGTCATGGCCACTGCCGCCCCCGGCATCCGCGACATCCTCGTGCTGGGCAAGGTCAAGCAGCTCGAACGGTCGGGCGAGGCCGACCTGGTGGTGCTCGACGCCCCGGCCGCCGGCCACGCCATCTCGTTCCTGCGTTCCTCGCGGGGCCTGCTCGACGCGGTGCGGTCCGGTCCCATCGCCACCCAGGCCTCCGAAGTACTGGAGATGCTCACCGATCCGGCCCGGTGCCAGGTGATGCTCGTGACCCTGCCCGAGGAGACCCCCGTGAACGAGCTGGTCGACACCGCCTTCAGCCTGGAGGACGAGGTGGGCGTCCACCTCGCACCGGTGGTGGTGAACGCGCTCTACCCGGCGCGTCCAGGGCTCGACCGCGACCCGGTCGACGCGGCGGCAGAGGTCGGTGCCGTCCTCCACCCGGGTGAGGCCGAGGGCCTCCAGGCCGCGGCTCGCTTTCGGGCCGAGCGCACGGCCCTGCAGGACGAGCAGCTCGCCCGCCTGGCGGTGGCGCTCCCCCTCCCCCAACTGCGGTTGCCGTTCCTCTTCTCCACCGACCTCGGCTCGACCGACGTCGATACGCTGGCCGACGCGCTCGCCGCCGGAATCGCCGACCTGACGCCGCTCCCCAGCCGATGACGTCCCCCGATCCCGCCGCGCCTCCAACCCTCCCGCCGCCGGCAACGCTGTCGGATCTACTGGCGCGCCACCGCATCGTGGTGTGCACCGGCTCGGGAGGAGTGGGCAAGACCACCACGGCCGCAGTGATGGCCATGGAGGCAGCCCGCCAGGGGCGGCGGGCCTGCGTGGTCACCATCGACCCGGCCCGCCGTCTGGCCAACGCCATGGGCCTCGACGGGCTCACCAACAGCCCGACGATGGTGGACGGTCCGTGGCCCGGTGAGCTGTGGGCGTTGATGCTCGACACCAAGTCGACGTTCGACGCCCTGGTGAACGACAACGCCACCGACGAGGGCCAGGCCCAGTCGATCCTGAACAATCGTTTCTACCGCAACATCTCAGGGGCGCTGTCGGGCACCCAGGAGTACATGGCCATGGAGAAGCTCTACGCGCTGCACCACGACGAGCGCTTCGATGTGATCGTCGTGGACACGCCACCCACCCGCAACGCCCTCGACTTCCTCGAGGCCCCGCAGCGCCTCACGCGATTCCTCGACCACCGCCTCTACCGGATCCTCATCGCACCCACGAAGGGCCTGGCCCGCGCCGTGAACGTGGCCTCACAGGCTCTGCTGCGCACGGTGTCGCGGGTGGTCGGCAGTGATGTCGTCGCCGACACCATCGAGTTCTTCAACGCCTTCGACGGCATGGAGCAGGGATTCAAGCAACGAGCCGACGCCGTGGTGGAGCTGCTGAGCAACGAAGAGACGGCCTTCGTGTTGGTCACCGCTCCCCGACGCGACGTGGTGGACGAAGCCACCTACTTCGCCGGCAAACTTCACGAGGCAGGGATCCCGGTTCGAGCCCTGATCGTCAACCGGGTGCACCCGCACTTCACCTCGACACGACCCGACATCCTGGTCGGACGAGCGACCGCCCACCGGGGTACGGCGATCGGCGAGCTGTACGCCAACCTGGCCGAGTTCACGACTGTGGCCTCGACCGAGGACGCCCACCTGCGCGGGCTGGCCGAACGGGTGGCCCCCGCCCCGGTGGTGAAGGTGCCGTTCCTCGGCACCGACGTGCACGACCTCACCGGCCTCGACCGTATCGCCGCCCACCTCTTCCACCCTTGAGGCGACCTGGTGATGATTCTTTGCGCCTGGCGCGCTGAATCATCACCAGAACCGGCGGAGACCGGGGTCCGAGAGCGACGGAAGGGTCAGTCGACGGGATCGAGCAGGGCCGATTCGGCGGCCTCGACCGTCTCGGTGACGGCCACGATCCGGTCGAAGCCCGTGGTGTGCAGCAGGCGGGTGAGGGTGGGGCGACTGCAGGCCACCGTCACCTCGCCGTCGGCCTCGCGGGCACGGCGGATGCCGCCGATGAGCGCGCCCAGACCGGACGAGTCCATGAAGGGCACGTCGGAGAGGTCGATGAGCAGCCGCTTCACCGCGGCCAGCTCGGCCAGCGCCTCGCGAAAGGCCCCCACGGTGTAGGCATCCAGTTCCCCGACCGGACGGCACAACGTGTACTGCTCGGTGTGCTCCACCGTGATCTCGAGCAACTCGTCCTCCGAACGCCTCGCCCCATGTCGAGGTGGAGCAAGGAGGTGATGGTAGCGGTACCGACCCGGGCCGACCACCGCCGAATCGCCTCGTACGACTGCGGTTGGGGCGCCTCCACCCGAACCACTATCCTCGGCCCGTGCCCACCGTGCTCCTGGCCACCGACGCCGATTGGATCTTCGACGAGGTCGATGCCGCCCTGGGAGCATCCGAGACGAAGGTCTACCGGGTGCGGGCCGGGGTCGACGTGCTCCAAGCCATCGACGTGGTGGAGCCCGACCTGGTGATCCTCGACCAGCAGATCGGCAACATGGGCGGAGTGGCCACGTGCATGGCCATCCGCAACGCCGAGGGTGTGGATCGCATCCCGATCACGGCCGTGCTGATGCTGCTCGACCGCGGCCATGACGCCTTCCTGGCCCGTCGCCACGACGCCGACGGCTACCTGGTCAAGCCCATCGACGCCTTCCGGTTGCGCAAGGCGACCAAGGTGCTCCTCGACGGCGAGGGTTGGTTCGAGCCCATCGACGAGGTCACCAGCCAGGCCGCCGACGTCACCTTCCGGGGCTGAGCGACCCCAGCGGGGCGTTTCGCCGACGTGGGTGCACCTGGGTAGGCTCGCATCTCTTACGGGCTGTAGCGCAGCTTGGTAGCGCGCTTCGTTCGGGACGAAGAGGTCGTGGGTTCGAATCCCGCCAGCCCGACCACCCGCCCCGCCTCAGTGCGGGGCGGTTCCCGTGTCGACATCGCGACAGGGGCTCACCCGTTGCGCACGGCGGCGACCACCACGCCGTCGAGCGCCGACGTGACGCCGCCGACTGCGCCGGGCTCGCCGTTGACGATGACCGAGAACACCACCGCTCGGCCGCTGATGGTACGGGCGTAGCCCGAGAGGGCCTGACCTCCGATGATGGTGCCCGTCTTGGCCCACACGTTGCCCGCCGTGCCGAGCCCGCCGAGCCGTCCAGCCAACGTGCCGCTGCGCCCGGCGACCGGCAACGCCGCCAACAGGTCGTCCCCCCAGGGCTGCGTCGACGCGGCCTGCAACAGTCGCACCCACTCCCCGGCTGATCGGAAGTCATCTCGTGAGAGCCCCGACCCGTCGCCGCTCGTACCGGTCAGGCCGAGGCACCAACCACCGAGGGCGGTGTCGATGCGACCCACCCCGTCAGCGGTCGACCCGCCGCCGATCTCACGGAGCAACGACTCGGCGATCTCGTTGTCGCTGCGCCGCAGCATGTCGCCCAACAGCTCGTCGACCGGGGCCGAGTCCAACCTCGCCACCACGGTGCCACCAGATCCATCGGCGTCCCGGCGCCACTCGACCGGGCCGTCGACGGCAACGCCCACCCGTCGCAGTCGATCGGCGAACCGCTCCCCGTTTCCTCGAGCGGGGTCACTCACATAGTCGGCGTCGGCCCGGATCCGGTTGTCGTCCACGATCAACGCCGACATGGGTCCCACGTAGGTCGGTACGTGCCAGTCCTGCCACCCGGCGGCCATCGTGGCGGCCTCGAAGTACCCCGCGTCGACGACCACCCGCACCGGTCCGCGGCCCACGGCGCCGCGCACCTGATCGGCCAAGGCGTCGAGGGAGTGGGGGCCGGCCGTGGTGAGGGTGGGGTCACCCCCGGCGCGTAGGACCAGCGTCGAACCGATGCGCCGAACCTCGGTCGTGAATCGTCGGTCGCCAGCCAGGAGCAGGTGCGCACCGATGGCCGTGAACAGCTTCTGGTTCGACGCCGGCAGCAACGCCGCATCCGGGGCCCGCGAACCCACCACCCCGTATCCCTCGACCCACACCAGACCGGACACGTCGAGCGCACCCCACCGCGGCGCGAAGAGGGCGTCACCCACTGCGGCGACCAACGCAGCCGGAGCGGTCTCCGTGGGCACGGGCGGGAGTGGCGGAGCCCCTCGGCAGGGATCCGGGGCTGGGGTCGTCGGGGGGGTCGCCACGCTCGTCGGAGGGGCAACGGTCGTCGACGTCGGGAGTTTGCTCGCCACCTCGCTGGTGACCACGCTGGCCTGGAGCGGCGGGGCGTCCGAGTCCGAGCACGACACGAGGACCATCGAACCGACCGCCACCCAGCCGAGAGCGACTTTCACCGACACCGACCGAACCGCCCCCTGGCGTCTCCTCATCGCCGACCAGGGTGCCACCACCAGATCACCACCGGAGGTCGCCCGCACCCGCCGAAGCCCCGGCCCCGGTGCGCGACAGTTCCTGCATGCACCTCGACGAGTTCCAGGCCCTGATGACGAGCCTCTACGGCGAGGCCGACACCGAGCGGGGAATCCCGTCGACGGTGGCCTGGCTGTGCGAAGAAGTGGGCGAACTGGCCCAAGCAGTGCGCAAGGGGACCCCGGCCGAGCAGCTCCACGAGCTCGGCGACGTACTGGCCTGGGTGGCCTCGCTGGCCAACCAGCTCGGCCTGTCGCTCACCGACGCCGCCGATCGCTACGTCACCGACCCGCCGCGATGACCCGAGCCGGTGGCCAGCGGCCAATCAGTCGTTGCGGCGGGCGAGCAGTTCTTCGGCGATCTGCACGGCGTTCAGGGCGGCGCCCTTGCGCAGGTTGTCGCCGGACAGGAACAGCGACAGGCCGTTCTCGGCCGTCTCGTCGACCCGGATGCGGCCCACGAACGTGGGGTCGACACCTGCCGCCTTGAGGGGCGTGGGGACCTCGGCCAACTCCACCCCGGGCGCCTTGAACAGGATGCGCCGGGCCGTCTCGGGGGTGATGGGCCGGGCGAATCGGGCGTTGATCGACAGCGAGTGCCCGGTGAACACCGGCACCCGCACGCACGTGGCCGACACGACCAGATCGGGCCGGCCGAGGATCTTGCGGGTCTCGTTGCGGAGCTTCTGTTCCTCGTCGGTCTCGCCGAGCCCGTCGTCGACCAGGTTGCCGGCGAACGGGATCACGTTGAAGGCGATGGGCGCCACGAACGTGTTGGTGGTCGGGTAGTCGACCGCCGTGCCCGACATGGCCAGCGCCGGTGCACCGTCGCCGATCTTGCGGATCTGGTCGTCGAGCTCGGCCGTGCCCGCCAAACCGGCGCCCGAGACCGCTTGGTAGGTGCTCACCACCAGGCCCACCAGGCCGGCCTCGGTGTCGAGCGGCTTGAGCACCGGCATGGCCACCATGGTCGTGCAGTTGGGGTTGGCCACGATGTTCTTGGGGATCGAATCGAGGGCCGAGGCGTTCACCTCGGGCACCACGAGGGGCACGTCGGGGTCCATGCGCCACGCCGACGAGTTGTCGATCACCACGGCGCCGGTGGCGGCCACCGCCGGGGCCAGGGCCCGCGACGACGCGCCGCCAGAGGAGAACAGCACGATGTCGAGCCCGGCGTAGTCGGCGACGGCGGCGTCCTCGACCACGAGCTCGCCGTCACCCCAGGGGAGACGCCGGCCGGCGGAGCGCTCGGAAGCGAACAGGCGCAGCTCGGAGACCGGGAACTGACGCTCGGCGAGGATCGACCGCATGACGCGGCCCACCTGCCCTGTGGCCCCGACGATCCCGATACGCATGAGGCGGGAATCCTACCGGTGACCCGGCCCGACCCACCCGCGGGTTTCGCTCAGTCCACCAACGCCGGGCCGTCGCCCAAGGCAAAGGCGTCGTGGAGCACCATCACGGCCTGCTCGACCTGGCTCTCGCGCACCACACAGCTCACCCGGATGGCCGAGGTGGCGATCATCTCGATGTTGATGCCGTGGGCGGCCAGGGTCTCGAAGACGGTGGCGGCCACGCCGGGGTGCGACCTCATGCCGGCCCCGATGACCGACACCCGGGCGATGTCGGGGTCGGCGGCGACGGCGGCCGCTCCGATGGAACCCGAGACGTCCTCACAGACGGCCACGGCGGCATCGAGGTCGCCCCGCGGGACGGTGAAGGAGATGTCGGTGACCCCGTGGTCGGAGGTGTTCTGCACGATCATGTCGACGTTGACGTCACGGTCGGCGAGGGCCCGGAACGTGAGCCCGGCGATGCCCGGACGGTCGGCCACCCCGGAGATCGTGACCTTGGCATCGTCGGCGTCGTGCACCACCGCGGAGATGATGGCTTGTTCCATGTTGTCGTCCTCCCTGGTGACGAGCGTGCCGGCCTCCCAGCTGAACGCCGACCGCACGTGCAGGTCGACGCCGTGGGTGCGGGCGTATTCCACCGACCGCATGGCCGGCTTCGGGCAACCGTTGGCGGTCATCTCGAGCAACTCGTCGAAGCTGATCCGTTCCATCTTGCGCGCATCGGGCACCACCCGGGGGTCGCTGGTGAACACCCCCGAGACGTCGGTGTAGAGCTCGCACGACTCGGCGCCGAGGGCGTGAGCCAGCGCCACCGCCGTGGTGTCGGAGCCCCCCCGCCCGAGGAACGTGACGTCGTTGTCGGTGCTCTGGCCCTGGGCGCCGCCCACCACGGCCACCCGCCCGGCGGCCAGCGCGGCGCGGATGCGATCGGGGCGCACGGCCAGGATCTTGGCGTTGGTGTGGGTGGTGTCGGTGAGGAAACCCGCCTGCGAGCCCGTGAACGATTCGGCGGGGACGCCCTGACCGTTCACCGCCATGCACAGAAGGGCGGTGGCCTTGCGCTCGCCGGCGGTGACGAGCATGTCCATCTCGCGACCCGGCCGGGTGTCGGACACCTCGCGGGCCAGGCGCAGCAACTCGTCGGTCTCCTTGCCCATGGCCGAGATGACCACCACGACCTGATGGCCCCGGCGCACGGTGCGCGCCACGTGGTCGGCCACGGCGCGCATGCGCTCGGGGTCGGCCACGGAGGTGCCACCGAACTTCTGAACCAGGAGAGTCACGACCCCAGACGCTATCGGGCACGCCGGGTGCCCCCGAATGGGTTGGTTGCGGGCAGTACGGTCGATCCCGCATGCCCCAACCCAGTCGACGCCAACGAGAAGACGACCGCCGCCGCGAGAACGTGGCCGCCGGGCAACGCCGTCGGGCCGGCGATCGCAAGAAGCGGATCCTGGCCGGCACCATCGCCCTGGTCGTGTTGCTCTCCACCGTCGGCGCCGGCATCGCCGCCACCCGAGGCACCACAACGTCGTCGGCGACCACCTCCAGCACCCGGCCCCCGACCACGACCGGCTCCACCCTGCCCACCAGGAACGACTACCCGGCCACGGGCGTCGAACCGGTCCCGGCCGTCGCCGGTGCCACCCTCACCGGCCCCACGCCCTGCCCGGCCACCGACGGTTCGGCCGAACGCACCACGTCGTTCGCCGAGGCGCCTCCGATGTGCATCGACACTGGTCGGTTCTACCGGGCCGTGGTGAACACGACGGCGGGCCCGCTGACCTTCCAGCTCAATCCGAGGTTGGCCCCGCAATCGACGAACGCCTTCGTGGTCCTCGCCACCTACGGGTACTACGACGGTCAGCCGATCCGGCGGATCGAGCCGACCGCTTGGTTCGAAGCTGGTGGACGCTTCGCCGACGGAGCCGCACCCACCGGGTTCGAGATCCCGAACGAGGCGCCGGTCGCGGGGCAGATCTTCACCGCCGGCACCATCGCCATGATCGGCGAGAACCCTACGTCGGGCCCCGATCGCGGTGCCTTCCTGGTGGCCACGTTCGAGAACGCACCGACCATCGACCAGGGCGTCAGCTCGTTCGGAATCCTGCTCGACGGCGCATCGACCCTCGTCGCCATCGACCGCCTCGGCAGTCGCGACGGGTTGCCGGCCCGACCGGTGCGCATCGACTCGGTCACCGTGACACCGGGCGTGCCGATCCCTTGACCGCCTCCATCCACCGGCCGGTGACCCCCATCGTCGGGGCCGCGTCGCGACCACTCGGCTCGCCGCGGTAGCGTCCCCGGCCGATGGGAACCGAGAAACGAGAACGACAGAAAGCGGGTCGCGACGCGCGAGTGTCCGCCACCCGCGCCCAACAGGCCTCGGCCGAGCGCCGGTCGCGACTCGCCCTGACTCTGGGCATCGCCGTCGTGGTCGGCGTGATCGGGCTCGTCGCCGTGTTCCTGGGCAACCGCAACGACTCGTCGAGCACCACGTCCACGTCCACGTCCACGACGACGGCGAACTCGCTCGTGCCGCCGCCGCCGGCCCCGGGTGCCACCATCACCGGCGCCACACCCTGCCCGGCCACCGACGGTTCGGCCGAGCGCACCACAACGTTCGCCGAGGCACCGCCGATGTGCATCGACACGACCAAGGCCTACACGGCCACGTTCGAGACATCGGCCGGCCCGATCACCGTCACCCTCGACACCACCGAGACCCCCGACACGACCAACAACTTCGTGGTGCTGGCCCGCTACAGGTATTACGACGGCAGCGCCATCTTCCGAGCCGACCAGAGCATCGACATCGTGCAGGGCGGGGCCCCGAACACCAACAGCCCGAGCGATCCCGGGCCGGGGTACACCATCCCCGACGAGGGCGGGAAGTTCACCTACGCCCCCGGGCAACTCGTGATGGCCCGCACGTCGCAGCCCAACTCGTCGGGCGCCCAGTTCTTCCTGACCGGTGGACCGGCGGTGTCGAGCCTCGACGCCCAAGGCACCTACGTGGTGTTCGGCACCACCGATCAGAACGGCACCGACCTGGTAGCGCAGATGCTGGCCTCGGCCGTGCCCAACCCCACCGGTGGCGGGCTCGGCGGCGTTCCCCAACCGGCCGTCACGATCCAGTCGATCAAGATCACCGAGAGCTGACGTCTCCCGCCGCTCAGCTCGAAGTGGGCTTGGTTTCCGCCCCGCCGACGATCGGGTTCAGGCCGGCGGGCGGGATGAGAGCGACCGGGCCAATCGGTTCTCCGCCTTCGCTGGGATCGAGGGCGTTCTCCTCGGCGCGGGTGAGCGCGAGGCCGCCGGCCATCACGCTGCCGTAGACCGTGACCGCGAAGATGAGCGCCCCGATGATGAAGATGACGAGTTCGCTCATGACGTCCTCTCAACCCTCGCCCGGGGAGCGGGCTCCTCGACAGGAGCCAGGAGGAGAGTGCCGAGGGAGTGGATCGACGGGACCCAGAGCCCGACGAAGATGCCGGCCATCTTGTCGTCGGCGACGAAGTAGAGAAAGACGGAGAAGAGGAACGAACAGAAGCCGGCGACCAGGAACGGAAGCCGGCGGCGCAATGAGGGCGGGAAGGTGAGCACGGGGGTCCTTTCGGGAGGTGATCCCCCCCTTGAACCTCATTTGGTGCCAACTATTCCACCCAGGTCCTCGAGGGTGGCGTGGCCCGGGCCGCGGTGGACCGTGACCAGACCGGCGCCGACGGTACGCCATGTGCCGTCGGGATCGCGCACGATGCCGCTGCGTTCGGGAAGGCTGACGACCACCAGGTCGTCGGGGGCCAGCTCGGCGGTGCGACGCACCTTGTCGGGCGACCAGGTGTCGGACCGCGGGATGACGGCCATGCCCGACACGAGACCGAGCCCCACGGTGAAGGCCCCACCCCGGGTGTCGACCATGGGGTCGCAGAGCACGTCGGCACCGGCGCCGCTACCCACCAGCACCGCCCCTCCGTGCCACGCAGCGACGAGTGCCTCGAAGAGCGGCGTCCCCTTCAGCACCGAGACCATGTGCATCGGCGACGTGCCGACGAGATAGACGAAACGGGAAGATGCGATCGCATCGACGTGCTCGGCGACGAGCGCGTCGGCCCGGCCGTACACGGGCACCTCCCGCACCGAGGCGCCGAGGGCGGCGAACCACCCGGTGGCCTGCTCCACCGCACGTTGCGGGTTCTCGTAGGCGAAGCCGGTGGCCAGGAGGGCGACCTCGGTCGCTCCCGAGGCCACCAGGAAGTCGGCGTCGAACTCGCAGCCCTCGCAGAACTCGCCCCCGCCCACGAGCGCCAGCAGGCCGGGGCCGGGGTCCGCAGGAAGACCGGGTTCGGGGGGTGTGGGCACCTCCTCACGCTAACCACCGCGACCGACCGCCTCGGGCGCCGCCCATCCAGGCATTGGAACGCCGAAGCTACCGATCGGTAACATCGGGCCAGGCGGGCGACGGCGCCCGCATCTGCGAAGGGGTTCACCGTCATGACCATCACGCGCATCGGGATCATCGGTTCCGGGATCATGGGTTCGGGCATCGCCGAGGTGGCGGCCAAGGCCGGCATCGAGGTGGTCCTGCGCAGCCGCAAGCAGGAGTCAGCCGATGCGATGCAGGCTTCGCTGGCGAAGTCCCTCACCCGCCAGGTCGACAAGGGTCGCCTCGACACCGCCGAGGCCGAGACCATCCTCGCCCGCGTGGGCGCCACCGACGACCTCGCCGCCCTGGCCGACTGCGACCTCGTGATCGAGTCCGTGGTCGAGGACCTCGACGTGAAGAAGGCCCTCTTCCGCGAGCTCGACGGGATCGTGAAGCCCGGCGCCATCCTCGCCACCAACACCTCCACCCTGCCCGTGGTCGAGATGGCCATGGAGACGGGCCGGGCCGACCGGGTGTGCGGCGTGCACTTCTTCAACCCGGCGCCGGCCATGAGCCTCGTCGAGATCGTGCGCCCCCTCACCGCCAGCGACGACACCATCGCCGAGGCCCGCTCCTTCGCCGAGCGCTGCGGGAAGAACGCCGTCGAAGTGGCCGACCGCGCCGGGTTCATCGTCAACGCGCTGCTCTTCCCCTACCTCAACAACGCCGTGCGGATGCTCGAGAACGGCACCGCCTGTCGCGACGACATCGACACCGCCATGAAGGGCGGCTGCAACTTCCCGATGGGCCCACTGGCCCTGCTCGACCTCGTTGGTCTCGACACCTCGCTGGCCATCCTCGATGCCCTCTACGAGGAGTTCCGCGACCCCAACTACGCCGCGATGCCGCTCCTGCGCCGCATGGTCACGGCCGGCCACCTCGGTCGCAAGTCCGGACTCGGCTTCTACGACCACGCCCAGAAACCGCCGGCGGGGCGGTAGAACGGGCGGTGTGCCCGTCGAGCCGCCCGCATCACCCTGGGAGTTTCCCGATCCGGGTGCGCCGGGCACCAGTCCCGGCGATCTGGTCGGGTTGGGCGCCGACCTCGAGCCGGGCACGCTGCTGGCCGCCTACCGGACGGGGCTGTTCCCGATGCCGCTCTCGCGACGCCGGGGGATGGCCTGGTGGTCACCCGACCCCCGGGGCGTCATCCCGCTCGACGCACTGGTGGTGTCGCGATCGCTGCGCCGCTCGTGCCGACGCTACGAGGTACGCGTCGATACCGCCTTCGACGACATGATCTCGGAGTGTTCCGACCCGAGACGCGATGGCGCATGGATCTCTCCGGACATCCGCCGGGCCTACCGGCGATTGCACGAGCTGGGTTGGGCCCACTCGATCGAGACCTGGGACGAGAGGGGCCGACTGGTCGGGGGGCTGTACGGCGTCCACATCGCAGGATTATTTGCCGGCGAATCGATGTTCTACCACGCCACCGACGCCTCGAAGGTCGCTCTGGTCTCGCTCGTCGAACGCCTGCGGGACATCGGCGTGGTCCTGCTCGACGTGCAGTGGCTCACCCCCCACCTCACCACCCTCGGTGCGGTGGAGATCCCCCGCCCGGAGTACCTCGCCCGGCTGCGCGAGGCCCTGACGGTGGAGAGCGACCCGTTCGAGTGACACCGCTTCCATCACCGCCTCCTCGACCATGGTTGGTGCGGCTCCGGCGCCTCATCGTAGCCTCTTTTCTCCAATGATTTCGGGGTCGATCTGTACGCCGACCACGACGGCGAGGTCTCACCGTTGCTGGTCGGCCTGTCGGTGGTGAACACCACCCGGGCCGTGCGTCACTGGGTGACCCGCGCCGAAGCGCCACGGTGGCGCCGTTCTTCTGCGACCACTACGCCGACACCGGGGCCCGCCCACGCCGCCGGCACCCCCACCACCCACGACCACCACCCATTGAGCGCCCGAAGCCTGGCCACGTTGTTCACCGACGGCACCCTCCTGCATCGGCTGCTCATCGCCGACGGGCAGATCATCGACCGCGGCCGCAGTCTCCGCCTGGTGTCACCCAACCTGCGTGACGCCATGGTCGTACGCGACCACGGATGCCGGTTCCCGAACTGCGACGCCCCCACCGCCTGGATCCACGCCCACCACCTCCAACACTGG